>Ga0056914_10000702_pt1 | contig 27261 bp, 23 predicted proteins | sample TNRBio252014_DNA_FD_55168 | JGI IMG/M metagenome (GOLD analysis project Ga0056914, IMG submission 55168) | Wastewater treatment Type I Accumulibacter community from EBPR Bioreactor in Madison, WI, USA - TNR Reactor_6/25/2014_ DNA | ecosystem: Engineered > Bioreactor > EBPR > Anaerobic-Aerobic >...
GCCGTCGTCGCCGCCAAGACCGAGGTGATTGCCGCTCTGGAACGCGACCTCGACGACAAGCGCCTCGTCATCGCCGGGCATGAGGCGACCATCCTGACGCTGGAGCGCGAGCGCGACAACCTGATCACCAACTTCACCGCCAGCCGCATCGCCAATCAGGGGATGGAACAGGAAGCCATCACCCTGCGCCTTGTGGCCGACCAGCGTCAGGCCCGCATCGGCGAACTGGACGGACAGGTGGACAAGCTCGCCGCCCGCCTTGCCGACGCTCTGCGCAGCGTAGAGACTCTCAAGCAGGACCTGAGCGAGCGCACCGATGCCCTGCGCGAGACGACGCGGCACCTGCGCGATGCCGAGAGCGAGGCGAGCCTGACCCAGCGCAAGCTTGCCGCCGCCGAAGCGCTGGCCGCCGACCGCCAGCGCACCATCGACGAGACCCAGGCCGAGACGCTGCGCCTGATCGAGGAAAGCGGCCGTCTGACGCGCGAGCGCGACCACGAGCGCATCGAGCGCGGTGTCATGGCCGGCCAGATCGACAGCCTGAACCGGCGCCACGCCGAATTCGAGACCGCCCTCGCCGCCGCACGCAGCCAGCACAGCGAGATCGTGCGCGACCTGTCCCGCACCGTCGAGAGCCTGCGGCAGGAGCGCCGCGCCGCCGACGAGGATCTGGCCGCGCTGAAGGCGGCGACGGCCGCCGCCCGTCCGCCGCGCCGCACCCCGGCCCGCGCCGCCAAGCCGAAGGCCCCGGCGGCAGAGAGCGCCGCCAAGGGCGAGCCGGCCTGATCAGCCGCGGCCGACGAACGGCATCTTCGAGGCCATGACGTTCATGAACAGCACGTTCACGTCGAGCGGCATGCGCGCCATCGTCACGACCGCATCGCCGACCCGGGCGACATCCATCAGCGGTTCGGGCGCGATGGTGCCGTTGGCCTGCGGCACACCCTTGGCCATCTTGTTGGCCATCGGCGTGCCGGCGTTGCCGATATCGATCTGGCCGACCGCGATGTCGTACTTGCGCCCGTCGAGCGCGCCCGAGCGGGTGAGACCGCTGACCGCGTGCTTGGTGGCGGTGTAGGGCACGGTGTTGGGACGCGGCGCATAGGCCGAGACCGAGCCGTTGTTGATGATCCGCCCACCCATCGGCACCTGCGCCTTCATCACGCGGAAGGCCTCGCGCATGCACAGGAAGGAGCCGGTGAGGTTGATGTCGACCGTCTCCTGCCAGTCGGCCAGCGACAGGTCCTCGATCGGCCCGCCCTTGGAAACGCCGGCGTTGTTGAACAGCAGGTCGACCCGGCCATAGGCTTTCACCGCCGAGGCGAACAGGTTGGCGACGGAAGACTCGCTGGTGACATCGGTGGGCACCGCCAGCGCGGTTCCGCCCGCCGCGGCGATCTCGCCGACCACCTCGTTCANCTGCTCGGCCCGGCGCCCGGCCAGCACCACGCTCCAGCCATCGCCCGCCAGCGCCAGCGCCGTGGCCTTGCCCACGCCCGATCCGGCGCCGGTGATGATCGCGATCTTGCCCTTGCTCATTCTGGAAGTTCCCCTGTTGGTCATTTCAACGGGCATTCGGCGGCATAATCGTCGCCGAACTGCACGAAAACCTTCTTCACCGGCTGGGAGATGAAGCCGCCGCCGCTGCGCGGTTCGATCCGCTTCACATAAAAGTCCTGCACCGGGAAATTGTTGTTGGCGAAGGTGAACGCCCCGCGCGGCGAGCGGATATCCGCCAGCCTGATCTTGTCATGCACCGCCACGACGCCGCCCTTGCCCTCCAGCGCCGGCGCCGCGCTGGCGATCAGTCGCGCCGCGTCATAGGCATGCAGCGCCAGACTGGACGGAGCATATCCGAACGCCGCATCGAAGGCGGCCACGAAAGCGATGGTCTCGGGCGTATCCAGCCCCTGCGCCCAGTTGCCGGCGGTCAGGAGCCCGCCCGCCGCCGGGCCAAGCGCCACCAGCGCGCTTTCCTCCTCAGCCGCCGGGGTCAGCACCGGCACATCGGCCATGCCCTCCGCCGCGCGCAGCGGCACCAACAGCTGCGCCGCCGTTTCCGCCGGCGCCAGCAGCAGGATCGCGCCCGGCTTGTCGGAGACGATGCCGGCCACCTCACGCGAAAAGTCCGCGGCCTTGTCGTCCAGCACCACCTCGCGCAGGATTTCGCCCTTGAGCGACTTCTTCAGCGCCCTGGCCTGCGCCGCCCCTGCGGCGGAGGTGACCAGCACGAGGCGCTTGTAGCCCGCCTCGTCGGCGAACTTGGCCAGCGTGTCGATGCCCTGATCTTCCTGGGCGCCGGTGACGAAGACATTGGCAAGACAGCGTTTTCCGGCAAGGTCAGCCGGTCCCCAGCCGGGAACGAGCACGATGGTCCCGGCATCGCTCAGCGCCTTTGTCTGCGCCGCCAGCCCCGCCTGCGGCAGCCGTCCGATGACGAAGCCGGCCTGCACCTGCCTGACCAGCGCCGGCAGCGCCGCCTGCGCCTCCTCGCCCGGCCGGCCGAGGTCGAAGAAGGTCACCACCGTTTCATGACCGCCCAGCCTGCCGTCCGATTGCTGGATGGCGAGACGCACCCCGTCGGCCACCTGCCGCCCGGCATCGGCGCGCGGGCCGGTACTTTCCGCCGCCACCAGAATGCGCAGCACGGGCGCGGGCACGGGCGCCTGCGCCGCCACGCCGGCAGCGCCCACCCCGATCATGGCTGCCAGCAGCAGCGCCCACCTCATCCTGCCGTCCCCTCGTCCTGCGACATCCCGTCATCGCCAAGGTTGTATGATGACTCAATGACGCAATCCGCCGCCGACCTCAAGCCGTTTGCGCATCCCCNGGCAAACTTTTGCTATTCGAGCCTGATCTGCACCGAATCGCTCGCCCCCGTCGCATCCATCACCGAGACGCGCGCGAACCCGGCGCCGTCCGGCGTCCAGCTCGACTGACGGCGGATTTCCCCAGAAAGCACCGGCCTGCCGTTGACAAGCCAGATCAGCGGCAGCTGTCCGCCCGTCGCCTTCAGGGCCAGATCGCTCGCCTCCTGCCCCAGCTTCAGGCCGAGGTCGATGCGCGCGCCATCGGGCGGAAAGGCAATCTTCAGCGCCGGCGCCTGTCCGCCGGCAAGGCGCGGCACATCCTTGCGCAGCGCCCGCAAGGGCGGCGGCAGGCCGGCATTGCTGGCCACCAGCGCATCGCGCGGCATCGGCACGGCCTCGTTGCTGCCGCCCAGCCGGGCAAAAGCCTCGAACAGCACCGGCGCCGCCGCTCCGCGCCCGGTCTGCCCCGGCACGGGCACGCCATCGGGCCGCCCCACCCAGACGGCGATGGTGGTGGCGCGGTCAAAGCCCACCGCCCAGGCATCGCGATAGCCGTAGGAGGTGCCGGTCTTGAATGCGATGCGCCCGCCCGCCGCGTTGGTTGGCGGCGGCGTGCCGCGCAGGATATCGGCGACATACCAGGCCGCCACCGGCGTCGTCAGCCGCAGTTCCTCGCCGCGCTCCACCCGCTCGACTGGGCGGAAGGCCAGCGGCAGCGTGCCGCCGCCGCGCGTCAGCCCGCCATAAAGCCGCGCCAGATCGGTCAGCCGGATGCCGAGCCCGCCCAGCGCCGCCGCCAGCCCCGGCTGGCCCTCGCGCGGCAACACGATCTCGGCCCCCGCCGCGCGCAGCCGGCCGATGAAGCGGTAGGGCCCGACATCGTTGAGCAGGTCGACCGCCGGCACGTTCAGCGAATTCTGCAAGGCCAGCCGCGCCGAAACGCTGCCCTGGTAGGTCAGGTCGAAATTCTCCGGCGCATAGCCGGCATGGCGCGAGGGCCGATCCTCAAGGATGGTCTCGGGATGGGCCAGCCCCGCCTCGAAGGCAAAGGCATAGATGAACGGCTTCAGCGCCGAGCCGGGCGAGCGCACCGCCTGCGTCAGGTCGAGCGATCCGGCCCGGGCGCGATCGAAATAGTCGGGACCGCCGACATGGGCGCGCACCTCGCCGCTGCGGTTGTCCACCGCGATGATCGCCAGCGAGACCTTTGGCGCCAGCATCTCGGCGCGCTCCCGCGCCAGCCCTTCGAGCGCGGTTTGCAGCCGGTAATCGAGGCTGAGCCGGTGGCTGCGCTGCTCGGGCGCTGCCTTCAGTGCCGCCTCGGCCGCATGCGGCGCATGCATCGGGAAGGGCTTGCGCGCCGTTGGCACCGGGTCGGCCTTGGCATGCGCGGCGGCGGCTGGGGAAATCGCTCCGCGCGCCGCGGCAAGATCGAGCACCCGGTCGCGCGCCCGCCGCGCCGCAGCGGGGTGGCGGTCGGGCCGGCGCACCTCGGGGCTCTGGGGCAGCGCCACCAGCAGCGCCGCCTCCGATAGCGCCAGCCGCTTCGGCTCCTTGCCGAAATAGCTGAGCGAAGCGGCCCGCACCCCCTCGATGTTGCCGCCATAGGGCGCCAGCGTCAGGTAGTAATTGAGGATCGTCGTCTTGCTGCGTCCCTGTTCGAGGTGCAGCGCCCGCGCCACCTGCCGCGCCTTGGCGGCGAGGCTGCGCTCCTCCCGCGGCTCCAGCAGCCGCGCCACCTGCATCGTCAGCGTCGAGCCGCCGGAGACGATCCGCCCGTTCCGCAGCATCTGCCAGCCGGCGCGCAGACCCGCCCGCCAGTCCACCCCGCCATGGCTGTCGAAGCGCTGGTCCTCATAGGCTTTCAGCAGGGCCAGATAGCCGGGGTCGACATCGCCGGTGTTGACCGGCAGCTTCCAGCGCCCGTCGGCGGTGGTGAACGGGCGCAACAGCCGCCCGTCGCGATCGCTCACCAGGGGCGAGCCTTCCGTGATGACCGAAAGATCGAGCGGTCCAAGCCCGGCGGCGAACTGGCGCGCCGCCCCCACCCCTGCCGAGGCAAGGCCGAGCGCCAGCGCCGCCCAGCCGGCGGCCCGACGCCAGGAGGCGCGCAGCCCAGCCATCTCAGCGCGCCGGGGTCACCGTGATCCGGCCATAGGCGGTGCGGCCGAAGCGCTGGGGCTGGTACATGTCCTCGATCACCGCCGGCGGATGCACGTAGTCGCCCGGCGCCACGGCGCGCACCACATAGGCGACGGAATATTCCGCCGTCTTGTCGGCCCGCCGGTTGAAGGCGGCGACGAAGCGGTCGTCGCGATACTCGCTGTTCGCCACCTCGACATCGCGTTTGAGCCAGCTGAAGCCCTGAAGCGAGCCGCCNTCCACCAGCGCGGGNTTGTCGATCTCCAGCCCGGCGGGCAGCAGATCGACCAGCAGCAGCCGGCCGAATTTCGCCTCAAGCTCGGTCACCTTCAAGACCACGACCATGCGGTCGTTCTGTTTGAAGGTGGTGCCCTCGATCTTCTCGCCGCTCAGCTTGTGCAGCGTCCGTTCCACCTTGAAGCCGCTGGCCAGCGCCCCTTCCGGCGCCAGCGGATGGCCGGAGACCGAGGTGACCATCTGCACGGGCGCCATGCCGGTGTTGGTCAGCGTCACCGCCCCGGCCTCAAGCGTGCGGCTGAGATAGCTGCGGTGCAGCGCCCCGCTGTGCGGCTGGCCGTTGATGGTCAGCGCCGTGCCCTGGGCCTCGCTGGCCATCGCCTCGGCGGCCAGCACCATCCAGGCGTTCTCCTGCGTCGAGGTGTACCGGGCCTCGCCGCGCGCCTGCGTCACCACCGCCGCCGCTTTCTGCACCGTGGCGCCGCCGAGGCTGGCCTCGGCCGCCAGCGCCATCAGCCCGGCGCCATCGCGCAGGATCGAGCCGTAATCGCCGCGTCCTTCCTTGCGTGCCTTGGCCCCCTGCAATTGCTCCGTCGCCGAGCCGAAGACGCTGGCCGCCCGCGCCCGGTCGCCCAGAAGCGCCAGCGCCGCCGCCAGTTGCGCCCGGCCGAGCGGTGTCGTGAACTCCTCAAGCTTGGTGTCGGCCAGATACTTCAGATCGTTCATCACCGGCCGGCCGTTGCGGGCCAGCACATAGATCGCATAGGCCAGATCGGCCCCGTCATCCTTCACGTCGGTGGCATTGGAGACATAGTTCTTCAGCCGGTCGAGCGTCAGGTCGAACGCCTTCTGCGGCACGGCGAACTTGCGCTCGCGCGCCCGCGTCAGGAAGTCGGCAACGAAGGAATCGAGCCAGATGTCCTCCGCACCCTCGACCGACCACAGGCCGAAGGCGCCGCTGGACCCCTGACGTGTCATCACCTTGTCGATCGCCGCCTGGATGCGCGGCTCGACATCGGGGTCGATCGCCAGCATCTCGGACTTGGCCAGCCGGTTGACATAGAGCAGCGGCAGCGCCCGGCTCACGGTCTGTTCGGTGCAGCCATAGGGATAGCGGTCGAGCGCCGCCAGCAGGGCCGGCAGGTCGATGCCGCCGTAATTCGACACCGAGACCGAGGCCATGCCCGTACCGGGCAGGAACTCGCCCAGCATGTCGGGCGTCAGCGTCACGCTCTGCTGGGGTTGCAGCGTCCGCACGGTGCGCTGGAACACCTCCTGCGTGCCGGGAAGCACCGTCAGGTTGAAGCTCTGCGTCACATCCACCTGCGGCCCGGTCATCCTCAGATCGAGCGTCGCCGTGCCCAGCCCGCCGGCCTTCACCGGGATGATCAGCGCGGTCTTGCCGCCCTTTTGCAGCGGCACCACCTTGCGCGTCGCCTCCGCCGCCACCAGCACAGGCCCCTTCACGTCGAGGTCGAGCGTATACTCGCCGCCNGCCCCCTCGACNTTGTTGATCTCGACAAAGAAGCGCGAACTGTCGCCGAAGTTGAGAAAGCGCGGCAGCGTGCCCGCCACCACCACCGGATCGCGGATGANCACGTCCTTTTCCGCCTGTCCGACGCCGGATTTCGACCATGCCGCCACCATCACCCGGGCCGTGCCGTTGAAGGCGGGAATGTCGAAACTGATCGTGGCGGTGCCATCCGCGCCCACCTTGACCACGCCGGAATAGCGGGTCAGCGGCGCCTGCGCCGGCGGCGCGCCGTCCAGCTTGGCCTCGGACCCGTCACCGCCCGAGCGGATCGCCCCGCGCGTGCCCTGCAAGCCGTCGATCAGGTGGCCGTAAAGGTCGCGCACCTCGCCGGCAAGCTGGCGCTGGCCGAAGTAATGCTCGGTCGGATCGGGCAGCTTGTAGCGCGTCAGGTTGAGGATGCCGACATCCACCGCCGCGACGCTGACGAAAGCCTCCTCGCCGGCGGTCAGCCCGCTCAGCTTCACCGGAATGGCCAGCGTGCCGCGCGGCCGCATCGTCTCCTGCGTGCCCACCTCGACCTTCAGCTTGCGTCCCTCGCTGTCGACGCCGAACCAGGCCAGGCCGAGGCTGCGCCCCGGCGCGCGCTGCGCCGCCTTGTCCAGCGGCCGGTGGGCGAAGGCGACGAGATACCCGCCCGTGCCCCAGTCCGCCTTCACCGGAATCTCGATGCTCGCCCCCTCCTTCGGCACCTCGATCAGGTGCGTCTCCTGCACCTTCGAGGTGACGACCGCCACCGTCGCCGAACCGGCAAAGCGCGGGTTGAGCTTCACCTTCAGCGTGTCGCCGGGTTTGTAGGCCGCCTTGTCGAGCTGGGTTTCGAGCAGGTCCGGCGTCGTCGCCGTGCCCTCGCCCGACCAGCCCACCGAGAAGCCGACGCTGACCGGGGCGACGCCCTCGGCCCGCACTTCGAGCCGGTACTGGCCCATCTCCACCGGCACCGCCAGCCGCGCCGGGCCGGCCGCACCGATGTCCAGCGTGCCGCTGGCCAGCCGCCGGGCCGACTTGATCGCCTCGAAGGTCCACGACCCGTCGGTGCGCAGCCACTGGTAGCGCCGGTCGATGCGGCTCAGCGTCCACTGCGCGCCGGCGCGGGCCAGCCGCGCGCCCTCGGGCGTCACCGCCAGCAGTTCGACCTCGGCCGTGCCGCCCTCCACCAGCGCTTCGTCGCGGAACATCTTCTTCGCCGCCAGCAGCGGGCCGGCCGGACGGATCGGCACGGTGATGCTGCGTTCGGTGGCGCGGCCGCCGCTTTCGCCGACGCGCAGCGTGATCTTCGCCTCCAGCGGGCGCGGCGCGGTCTGCTCGGCCACCGGCACGGAGAGCGTCAGCTTGCCCTTGGCATCCGTGGTGCCGCCTTCCTCGATGTCGCCCTGCGTCGATTCAAACGCTTCGTCGTCGAGCCCGGTCACCCAGCCCTTGAGACCGGGCACCGTCGCCCCGTCCGCCAGCTTCACCGAAACCTCGCCGGTCACCTCGAGCCCCGAGCCCGGCGCGCCATAGAGATAGTCCGCCTGCACCTCGATCTCGGCCGGCTGGCCGGCGGCCAGCGAGTCGAGCTTGGATTTGAGCGCCAGACTCAGCCGTTCGGGCACGTAGTCCTCGACGAGGAAGGTCGTCTCCCCCGCCGGCTTGGCCTTGGGATCGGCAAAGACCTGCACCCGCCAGGTGCCGCGCGCCGCGCCCGAGGTGAGCGGCAGCGACCAGGCGCGCCCGCCCTGCCCGGCATCGGCCACCACGGCGCGGCGATATTCGACCCCGTCCGGCCGCTTGGCGACNAAGGTCAGCGGCAGGCCGGAGAGCGCGTTGCCGGCGGCATCGCGCGCCAGCGCCGTCAGATACACCGTCTCGCCCGAGCGGTAGACGCCGCGCTCGGCGAACAGGAAGGCATCCACCGGCCCGCTCGCCGCGCGCCCCTTCACGCCGCGGTCGGCCAGGTCGAACGGCGTCTGTTCGAGGTCGAGGAAGTTGTAGTCGCCATCGGCGCCGCTGGCCACCAGCATGCCCGGCGCCAGCCCGCCTTCGCCGCGCGCCAGCCCGGGGTCGAACTGTGCATGGCCGTTCGAATCGGTCTTGACCGTCGCCAGCACCTCGTTGTTGCGGGCCACCAGCTTGAGATCGAGCCCGCCGAGCGCCCGGGCGCTGGCCAGCGAGCGGGCGAACACCGAGATGCCCTCGCGCGTCGACAGCGCCGTCAGGCCGAGATCGGAGACGACGAACCACTGCGTCGCCCGGCTGTCGTAGTCGTTGTCGGTATCGTCGTCGCTGTCGGCCGGCGGCGGCGTCGCCGAGGCGGTCATCACATAGACGCCGGGCTCCAGCTTGCCCACCGCCTCCAGAACGGGGAAGGCGGTGACCACGTCGCGATTCTGCTCGACGCGGGTGTCCATCATGCCGGACCAGACCTTGAAGCCGCTTTCGGTCAGGATCTTCTTCAGCGCCTCGCCGTTGATCTGGCTGAGGAAATTATCCGAGCGCAGGGTCGGCAGCAGCGAGCGGTCGCCAATCCGCCCGACCGAGATGTAGACCTTCCCGGCATTGACCGAGAGCACCGGGATGCCCTCCTGTCCGACGCGCGGCAGCACGTAGGTCTTGCCGGGGAAGCGCACCTGCGGCGAGCGGTCGCGCACATAGATGTCGTAGCTCGATGTCTTGAGCAGCTGCTCCTGCACATCCGACGGCAGGCCCTGCCGCACGGTGACGGTGTAGCGCTCGCCATGCTTGAGCCCGTCGACGCACAGCTGCTGGTCCTCGGCCGCCACCGAGATGTTGCTCGCCCCGCTGACCGAGACGAAGGGGGCGAAATCGACCTTGCCGCGCTGCAACTGTTCGGTGAAGCGGATGCAGATGCGCGGGTTCGCCGCATCCGAATCGACCTTGTAGGCCTCCTCTTCGCGCACCCGGAAGCCGTGCTTCTCGCGCAGGGCCTGATAGGCGCTGCGCACCTCGGCCATATCGCCGCGCTCAAGGCTGGCGCGATAGGCGTTCAGCGCCTGCCGCCACACCTCGTCCTTGGCATAGGCCTCGCCGATCAGCGCCAGCGCCTGCGCCTCCTCGGCCCGGCTGGTGGTGAGCTGATAGGCCAGATAGCCCGCCGTCGTCGCCTGATCGCGGATGCGATAGCGCTCGCCGCTGTTGGCCGGCTCCATCTTCATCAGCGCCTGCGCCAGCCCCAGCCAGGCCCCGGCCAGCTTGGGATCCACCGTGGTTGCCGTGGCGAAAACCACGGTCGCCCGGCGCGGATCGCGCACCATCGTGGTGATGCCGAGCTGCCGCAACTCCTGCGCCGAACGCCCCTGGGCCTGCGCGCTGTAGGTCTTCTTGAAGTGCTCTTCGAGCCGGACGCCGCTGTTTTGCAGGTCCTCCCGCACATAGCTCTTCTGCGCCAGAGCCGGCGCGGACAGCATGGACAGGGCCAGAGACAGAGAGAGCAGCAGACGACGCATGAAAGTCTCCCGAGGTTACCGGATGGCGCGCCGCCCGCGCGTGCCTGCCGGCAAGCCGTGCGCACCACCCTGCCCGATCAGAGACTACCACCTTGAATTGCTCCCGCAATCGCCTTCTCTTCCCCTGCGCCATTTGTAATGCGACAATGCCCGGCGTCCGTGACAGGCTCGCCGTCACGCGCCCCGCTCGGAGGACAGCCCATGCGTTTGCCGCGATTCTGGACCCCGCTCGTCATGCTTTCCGCCGCCGCAGGGCTCGCACAGGCCCAGCAGCCGATGCCCGGCGTGCGCATGACGGCGCCGCCCCCCGCCGCGCCGGCGGCCAATCCGGCGGTGGAAGAAGCCCAGCGCGCCTTCGATGCCCTGCCCGAGGCGGCACGCCGCGCCCTTCAGGAGGATCTGATCTGGGGCTCGACCTTTACCGCGACGGTGTCGGGCAGTTTCGGCCCGCGCACCTATGACGCGATCCGCAAGTTCCAGGCCGACATGAAGATGCGGCCCGACGGCATCCTGAGCGAGGACGCCCGCAAGCTGCTGCGCGATGTCGCCGCCCGGGCCCGCGCCACCGCGAAATATGCGCTGGTGACCGACCCCAGGACCGGCGCCCGCCTCGGCATTCCCGCCGCCCTGCTCTCGCGCAGCGAGCCGGCGCCGGGCGGCAGCCGCTGGCTCAGCGCCGACGGCGCGGTGATGCTGGAGACAGCCGTGGCACAGGGCGGGCTCAGCGAATTGCCCGGCGCCTTCGAGCGCGTGCTCGCCATCCCCGGGCGCAAGGTCACCTACAAGCTGCTGCGCGAGGATTTCTTCGTCGTCGCCGGCGAGAGCGGCCCGCGCAGCTTCTACACCCGCTATGGCCTCGGCCCGAACAACCTGCGCGGCTACACGCTCAGCTATCCCACCCCGCGCGCCCGTGAACTGGAGCGCACGGTGATCGCGCTGGCCAACAGCTTCCAGCCGATCCCCGGGGTAACCCCCGCCGTGGCCGGCGGCAGCCAGCCCGGCCCCGGCGCCGGCCCGGCAACGCCGCCGGTGCAGCCTCCGCCCGCCGCCAACACCCTGCCGCCCGGCCTCATCGCCACCGGCGTGGTCGTGGCGCCCGGCAAGGTCGCCACCGCCGGCGCCGTGGCCGCCTGTCCGGAACTGCGGCTGCGCAACCAGCCGGCGCGCATCGCCCGGTCTGCCGGCGGCCTCACCCTGCTCGACGCCGACACCGGCAACCTGCGCCCGCTCGCCGCCGCTGCCGCGACCCCGGCCGAGGCGCGCGANGGCGCGCTGGTCGTGCTCGGCTTTGTCTCCGCNGGCCGCANCCCGGCCCTCACCGTCAGTTCCGGCGCCCTGTCCGGCCCGGCCGACGGCACGCGCCCCCCACGCATCGAGGCGCCGTTGCACCGCGAGGCCGCCGGCTCGCTGGTCTTCACCCGCTCCGCCGGCCTTGTCGGGGCAATCGCCGCCCCCCGGTCCGCCCCGCGTCTGGTCGCCGGCATCGTGCCNGCCGCCAGCCATGCGCTGGTCGAGGCCCGGCTCCTGCTTGCCGAGGCGCCCACCCGCCCGGCAGCCGNGCGCGGCCCCCACAGCGCCGGCGCCATCGCCGCAGAGTTCGGCCCCTCGCTGGTTGCCATCGACTGCGCCGTGCCNGTGCCGCGCGACTGAGCGAGCCACGGACCGCGCGCGACGCCCTTGCNCATCGCGCCCGGATCAGCCATCCAGTAGCCCAGCATCAGAACAGCGAGGGTCCCATGCTCCGTGCCGTTTCCGTCAAAGCCAAGGGCGCCTGGAAGGGCGAGGCCGTCGACGTCGTCATGCTCGATCACAAGGAGCGTGGACAGAAAAACATCACCGTGAAGGGCCTGCGCGGACATGATGTCCTTCTCGCCTTCGAGGACACGGTGACATTGCGCAATAACGACGCGCTCGTCACCGACAAAGGTCAGTTTGTCGAGGTTATCGGCAAGCCCGAGCCGCTGATGGAAGTGCGCCCGGCCGGCGATGCCGACCTCGTGCGCATCGCCTGGCAGCTGGGCAACCATCACCTGCCGATGCAGATCATCGGTGGCAAGATCCGCCTGCTGGCCGACGACGCGGTGGCCGCCTCGATGCTTGCCATGGGCGCCAAGGTCTTGAAAATAGAGGCACCTTTCGATCCGGAGGGTGGCGCCTATCTGGCCCCGGTGGAGGATGAGCACCATCATCACGGTCCCGACTGCGGTTGCGGCCACCACCATCATGATCATGATCACCACCACGGCCATGGCCACGCCCACGCCCATCACGACCATGACCACAAGCATGGCGAGGGCTGCTGCGGCCACGACCACAAGCATGCCCACGGCGACGGCTGCTGCGGCCATGGGCATGGCCACAAGCACGACTGATTTTATGTTCTAGATCAAGACGTTAGCAAGTCAGAGCCAGGTCGCGAACGGCGCGATCTGGATGCCTTCCGCATCGAGTTCCCGGCGGATGACCCGGGCCATCGACACCGCCCCGGGTGTATCCGAATGGATGCAGACGGTGTCGATCCGCGTCGGCAGGAAGGCGCCGGAACCGGTGGTAACCCCTTGTTTCCGGATCATTTTGATCACGTTGTCGGCCGCCGCGCCGGCATCGTGGATGACCGAGCCCTCCTTCTTCCGGCTCATCAGCAGGCCGTTCTCCTCATAGGCCCGGTCGGCGAACACCTCGATCGCCATCCTCAGGCCCTCCGTCTCCCCGGCGCGATGCAGCGCCGAGAACGGCAGGACGACAAAAATCAGCGAGGAATCAACGGCTTTGATGGCACGCGCGATGGCCGAGGCCATCATGTCGTCCTCGCAGGCCATGTTGGACATGGCACCATGCACCTTGACATGGCTCACCGCCCCGCCCGCCATTTTCGCCAGCGCCTGCACCGCACCGATCTGGTAGGCGATGAAACTCTCGATCTCCGCCGCCGACAGGCCGATGATCTGCCGCCGGCCAAACCCCTGAAGATCGAGAAAACCGGGGTGCGCGCCGATCGACACGCCGCGTTCCAGAGAGATTTTGCAAGCTCTCAGAATGACTTGCGGGTCTCCGGCATGGAAGCCGCAAGCGATGTTGGCCGACGAGACCAGATCGAGCATCGCCGCGTCATCGCCCATCGGCCAGGGCCCGAAACTTTCGCCCAAATCGCTGTTGAGATCGACCTTCATCACTCCGCTCCTTCAGAAATCCGATGATTAATCAAAGGCATCGGTCACATGCCCAGCCAGGTTGGCGCCCAGCAGGAATTCGGCCGACAGNCCGCCNCCGCCGATGGCGCGCACGGCCTGCGGCAGGGCCGCAATACGCGCCGCATNCGCCCGCGCCTCGGCCTGCGCCTCGCCGATCGACACGGCNGTGAACCGCAACAGCGAGCCGACCGGGATTTGAGCCAGCCGTCCGAGATCGGCGGTGATGATCGTCGCCATCTTCGGATACCCCCCGGTCGTCCCCCNGTCGGCCAGAAGCAGCAACGGCTGGCCATTGCCCGGAATTTGCACCGATCCGAAGGCGATTCCGTCCGAAATGATGTTCGCGCTGCGCGCATGCGCCAGTTTCGGCCCTTCGAGCCGATATCCCATGCGGTCAGAGGTGGCGGAAATTTTCCACTCCGCCGTCAGGAAGGTGGCCACCGCCTCTTCATCGAAATGATCGTCCTGCGGGCCCAGAACCACGCGCAGCGGACCTTGCGGGCGGCTGGGCGGGCTGATGCTGCATTCCGCNTCCCANGCCCCGGCGTCACCNGTGTCCAGCGTATCGCCGGCCAGCAGCGCACGCGGATACGGGCTGCCGATGGCCGAACGCTGGTGGACCGACAGGCTGCCGAACACCGGCGGCGCCTTGATGCCNCCTTCCAGCGCCAGATAGGAGAAAACACCGGAATTGGCCGCGCGGAGCGTCAGGGNNTCGCCCTCGGCCAACAGCACGGTCTCGTTCGGCTGCACCGCGCGGCCCTGCACGGTCATGCCGCGCGTCGCCCCGGCCACGGCAAACCGCACCACCCCGCCAACCGCCGTGAACCGCGCCGGCAGGGGACCGATCTCGATGGCCGCAGCCCCCACGGGCTGCCCGACCAGCGCATTGGCCACCCCCAGCGAGAAGACGTCCATCGCCCCGGCCGGCCCCAATCCGTAGCGTTGTCCGCCAAAGCGGCCGCGATCCTGCACCGAGGTATAGGGCCCCGCCTCCTGCACCTGAAGCATGCTCATGGCGCGATCTCCTCGGCGACCAGCCCGCCCTGCTCGGCCTGCCGCTCCAGCGCCGCGAACTCCTCCGGGCCAACGGCGCGGAAGCTCACGCTGTCCCCCGGTTCGAGGAAGAAGACCTGATTGCGCGCCGGATCGTACGTGCGCGCGGGAGTGCGGCCGATCAGATGCCAGCCGGTGGGGGAAACCAGACACTGGATGCCGGTCTGCACGCCCCCGATGGAAATCGTCCCGGCCGGGCTGGTCAGGCGCGGATCGTCCCGTCGCGGCACGGCCAGCGCCGGATCGAGGCCGCCGAGATAGGTGAAGCCCGGAATGAAGCCCATCATGTAGATGCGATAGACCCCGTCGGCATGGCGCCGCACGATCTCGGCCTCGGACAACCCGGTTTTCGCCGCGACAAACGGCAGGTCCACGCCGAAATCGCCGCCATAGCAGACCGGAAATCGCCAGCGCCTTCCGGCTTTCACCGCCGGAAGATCACCGGCCAGCTTGCCCAGCAGCCATTCCGCCAGGGTGGTGTAATCGGTCGCGACCGGATCATAGGCGACGAACAGCGAGCGGTAGGTCGGGATCGTTTCGATCACACCCGGCGGATGCCGCCGCGCGATCTCGGCATCGAGCGCCAGAACGGTGGCGTTCAGCCCCGCGTCGATGGTATCGCCAAGTTCGATGGTCAGGGCGCTGTCGCCACAGGGCCGGACGCGAGGATAAATTGGAACGCTCATGAGACCATGCCGGCAACCGCAGAATGCCTCCAATGGAGCATGCGGAGCGACCGGATGGCAACCCGGGAAATCAGGCGTCCGGCTTCACGTCGTCGTCGCTGATGGCGCGCCAGCCCGCACCCTCAAGGTCCTCGAACTGCTTGGTTTGCAGCGACCAGAGGAAGGCGGCCAGCCCCAAAAGCCCCATGAACAGCGCCATCGGAACCAGAAACACCAGAACGTTCATGCGGGTTGTCTCCTAGCGGCGGGCGGTCAGCGCGTTCAGGGTCACGATAATCGACGAGCCGCTCATGGCAAGGGCCGCAACCAGCGGCGTGACATAGCCGGCGATCGCCAGCGGCACGGCAAAGAGATTGTAGATCACCGCCAGCCACAGGTTCTGGCCCATCACCTTGCGGGCGATTCGCGCCGTGCGCACCGCGTCAAACACCGGGCGCAGGTTATCGCCAAGGAACACACCATCGGCTGCGGCCTGAGCCAGATGCACCGCAGACACCGGCGACAGCGAGACATGCGAGGCCGCTAGCGAGGGCGCATCATTGAGCCCATCGCCCACCATCAGCACCTTGCGGCCCTGATCGGCGAGGTGCTTGAGGTGCGCGATCTTGTCACCCGGCTTGAGATCGCCCTGCGCCGCAGCGATGCCAAGCGCATCGGCCACCCGGGCCACCGCATCGCCCCGGTCGCCCGAGAGGATTTCGGTCTTGATCCCGGCCGCTTCCAGCGCCCGGATCGTTTCCGCCGCATCGGGTCTCAACGCCTGTTCCACCGCGAACACCTGACGCAGCTCGCCATGGCGGAAGGCGATCAGAGACGCATCGGGGTGGCGCGCACCGACGATGCGGCCAAGCTCCGCGCAATCGCAGAAGGCGACCGACCCCAGCCGGGCCTCGACACCCTCGATCATCGCGGCGACACCGGCACCGGGAGTCTCCGTCACATCCGCCGCCACGGGCGGACGCCCCGCCGCAACCGCAACGGCAATCGCCAGCGGATGCCGGCTCGCCACAGCAAGTCGCCCGGCAAGCGCGAGGTCCGCTTCCTTGATCTCCGCCCGGTTGGCCAGCGACGGCTCGGGCAGGGTCAGGGTGCCGGTCTTGTCGAACACCACGGTATCGACCTCGGCCAGCCGTTCCAGCGCGTCAGCCGCGTGCAGCAGCACCGATTTGCGGAACAGCGCCTGCGTCGCAACCACCTGTACGGCGGGAATCGCCAGCGCCAGCGCACACGGACAGGTGATGATCAGCACGGTGATCGCGATCAGCAGCGCCGGCTTCCAGGCAAGGCCGGCGAGGAGCCAGCCAACAAAGGTGAGCAGCGCCGTCGCATGGACCACCGGCGCATACAGCCGCGCCGCACGGTCTGCCAGCCGTACATAGGCCGCGCGCCCTTCGATCGCGCCGCTCAGCAGCCGTTCGATCTCGGCGAGAAGCGTGCCGCTTTCGGCCTTGGTGACGCGAATTCTGAGTTGTCCGCCAATATTCAGGGTACCGGCATAGACATGATCGCCAGCCTTGACCGCGACGTGCCGCGTCTCGCCGGTGACCAGACTCTGATCGATCTCCGATTGCCCGCTGTCCACCAACCCGTCGACCGCAATGCGCTGGCCAGGGCTGGCAAGAACCAGATCGCCCGGCTCGATCGCCTCCACCGGCATCTCGACCAGGACCCGTCGGCAAGGATGCGCGTCGCCGTATCCGCCCGCAGCGCCGCCAGATTGCTGGCGACATCGCGCGTGCGCCGCCGCACCGCCTGATCGAGATAACGCCCGATCAGCAGGAAGAAGATCAGCATCACCGCGCTGTCGAAATAGGCGTGCTCGGCATGCTGGAGCGTTTCGACGACCGACATGACCAGCGCCAGCACGATGCCGAGCGTGATCGGCACATCCATGTTGACGGCGCGCACCTTCAGCGCCCGCAACGCGCTCTCGTAGAACGGACGACCGGCAAACGCGGCCGTNGGCAGGGCGATCAGCGCCGAAAGCCAGTGGAAAAAGTCGCGCGTCTCGGGTCCGATGCCGGAGAAATTGCCCGACCAGACCGAAACGGACAGCAGCATGATGTTCATCGCGCCAAAGGCGGCGACGCCCAGACAGCGCAGCAGCTTGCGTTCNTCCCGCGCTTCCTCGCTGTCGAGTTTCTGCGGAGAGAACGGATGGGCCCGAAACCCGAGTTCATCGAGCCTGTCGATGATCCGCGCCGGCGAATTGACGCCCTTGGTCCATTCGACCGTCAGGCGCTTGGCGGCAAGGTTGACCCGCGCACTGACCACGCCCGGCTCACGCGCCAGCCCGCGCTCGATCGTCGCCATGCAGCCGGCGCATTTGATGCCGGCCACAGCCAGATCCATCGCTTCCGTGCCGGCATCACCCGCGCGGACAAACAGCGACAGGTCGCGCGCGGCATCTCCGTCAAAAGCCAGCGACATGGTCAGTTGAGGGTTACGCGCGTATCGGCGCTGTAAATTCGCTCCCCGTCACGTTTGCCGGTGAAGGCAACGCTCCACACCCCCGAGGCCACCGTGTCGGGGCGGGCACTGTAGGTGCCGGCTGCCGATTCGGTCAGCGCCACGGTATGGTCCAGCCGGCGGTCGGTCGGGTGACGGAACTGAGCCTCAAGTGCGAGCCCGGTGACCGGTGCGCCCGCGGCATCCTTCAGCGTCAGACCGATCCGCACCGGGCCGCCGTCGCGCACGATCACGATGTCGGATTGCCAATGGCGCCCGGCCTGTTCGCGGGCGCGGGCGATTTCCTTGTTGTAGGCCTGGCTCAGGTCATAGCCGTTGCGCGCCTCGACCCCCGAGAAGGTCTTGATCGCCATGGTCATCATGACGGCATTGACCCCCGCGACGATGGCAAAAAAGACCACCAGCGCAACCAGCACGAAACGCCCGGTGATCTGCCACTCCTTCTGCGGAGCGGCGTTCTTCGGCGATGTCAGTTCAACAGGCATGGCGAGAACTCCACAGCAGGACATCATGACCAACCTCGTCGGAAGTCATTTTCCAGGGGCGAAGAAATGATCGGTCACCGTAACAACCTCGCCCACGAACAGATCGGCGGCGCGAATTGTAATCGGCTGGCTGGCACTTGTCGCGGACGTACTGGGCACGGAGACCAGCAGGCGCACTTCGCGTGTCTGGTCCGGCCCCACCTCGACCAGCGGACGCCAGTCAGCCGTGGGCGTCACCCCCACCACCTCGATGGTCGGGTTCAGCGGCCCGTCGACCGTGATGGCGAAATTGCGAATTTCCGGCCGTTTGTTGAGGATGCGCACGGTGTACCCGTTGCGAACGCCGCCATCCGACAGGGTGGTGAACAGCGGTGTGCGATCATGGATGACGTTGATGCCGGCTGTGGCGCGCGTCGCCAGCTTGTAGATCATGCCGCCGCCAATCATGGCGATCAGCACGACATAGATCATCGTACGGGCGCGGATCAGCGTGTAGACGGGGGTCTTGCCCTCCTGCCGATGGCGGATCGCCTCGTCGGTGTCATAGGCAATCAGGCGCTGCGGACGGCCGAGCTTGGCCATGACCGTGTCGCAGGCATCGATGCACAGGCCGCACTGGATGCAGCCAAGCTGGGAGCCGTGGCGGATGTCCACACCCGTCGGGCAGACGTTGACGCACTGGCGACAATCGACGCAATCGCCCGCCGGCTGGCCGGCGGCCTTGGTGCGCGCCGCTTCCTTCACCGACATGCGCGGCTCGCCGCGGTCGTAAAGATAGGTGACGTTCAGCGCCTGATCGTCGGTCAGNGCGGCCTGAATGCGCGGCCACGGGCACATGTAAAGACAGGTCTGCTCGCGCATGATTCCGGCGAACAGATAGGTCGTCGCCGTCAGGATCGCGATCCACATGTAGGCGGTCGACGAGGCCTTGAAGGTGATCAGCTCGTTCACCAGCGTCGGCGCATCGGCAAAATAGAGCACCCAGGCGCCGCCCGTCCACCAGGCGATCAGCAACCAGATGCCGTGCTTGATCGCCTTCTTGAGAACCTTGTTGAAGGTCCAGGGACCGGCGTCCAGCTTCATGCGCTCGCGGCGGTCGCCTTCGACATGGCGCTCGATCGCCATGAACAGGTCGGTCCACACCGTCTGCCAGCAGAGATAACCGCACCAGACCCGCCCCGCGACGGCGTTCATCAGGAAACGTTCATCAGGAACAGCGTCATCGCGGCGATGATCAACAGGCCGGTGAAATAATAGACTTCCTGCGGCCAGATTTCGATGAAGAAGAAATAGAACCGCCGGTTTTCAAGGTCGAGCAGCACTGCCTGATCGGGGAGGTTGGGGCCCCTGTCCCACCGCAGGAACGGCAGGAAGTAGTAGACCCCCAGGCAGAACAGCAGAATCGCCCATTTCAACCGGCGGAACGTGCCCTGCACACGTTGAGGATAGATTTTCTTTGCCGAGGCGTATAACGGGCCTTCGATAAAGGTCTCGTCCTCAACAGTGTGCCGGGCTTCACTCACTTACCGCCTCCAAGGCTGTTCACGTAGACCGTGAGCGACTTGATTGTGACGGCATCAAGGCGACCGGCCCAGGCTGGCATGACGCCGGCGCGACCATTNGTCACGACGTCGATCATGGTCTCGCGCTCCTTGCCGTACAGCCAGATGGCATCGGTCAGGTTCGGCGCGCCGAGGTCCTTGTTGCCCTTGCCGTCATCGCCGTGGCAGCTTGAGCAGTTCGTGGCGAACAGCTCCTTGCCCTTGGCGATATCGGCCTTGGTGTCGAGCTTGGAGAGCGAACGGACGTAATCGACCACCTGTTCGATCTCGTCTTTCTTGAGGGCACCGGTCTTGCCGAANGCCATCATGTCGCCGATGCGGGTGTCCTTGTCGTTGGTCGAGCGGATACCATGCTTGAGGGTCTGCTCGACAACCGCAAGGTCGCCGCCCCACAGCCAGTCGTCATCCGCAAGGTTCGGATAGCCCTTGGAGCCAACACCGCCCATGCCATGGCAGGGGACGCAGTTGTCACCGAAGGCCGCCTTGCCGACGGCATTGGCGATCTGGGACAGCGCCGGAGTCTTCTTGATCTCTTCCAGCGAAGCCTTTTCGAGAGCCGCGGCGCTCTGGCCGCGCTTGGCCTTCAGAGCGGCAACCTCTTCAACCACCGCGGCCCGGTTGGTGTAACCCCACAGGCCGGTGGTGTGGCTGCTGATCAGCGGCCACGCCGGATAAACCACCCAGTATCCGATCGACCAGACGATCGTCACGTAGAAGAGGTTCACCCACCATCTTGGCAGCGGCGTGTTGAGTTCCTTGATGCCGTCCCACTCATGTCCAGTGGTGGACGTGCCGGTGACGGCATCTTTTTCGTGAATCGCGGCCATAGGATCAGTCCTCCTTCAGCGGAATTGCCGCCGCTTCTTCAAATCGCGCTTTGTTGCGCGGCCACAGGACGTAGGCGCAGATCGCAAGGAAGGTGCCCACGAAGTAGAGCAGACCCGCCGATTGCGCCAGCTTGGCGAGGAATGTGTAGGTCTCGACCATTCATCCCTCCTCAGCGCCTGTTGGCTTTTTCGTCATAGAGTTTGAAGTCGACGAGCGTGCCGAGCATCTGAAGATAGGCGATCAGAGCATCGGCTTCCGTGACCTTGTCCTTGCCGTCGAAGTTGCGCACGGCCGCCTTCGGATACCGCTTGGCAACAGCGTCGGCGCCCTTGTCGTCCGGGTTGGCCTGCGCCTTGATGTCGGCAGCGACATTGGCGATCTGCTCGTCCGTATAGGGGACGCCGATCATGCGCTGGGCCTTCACCTCCAGGATGACGTTGTCGATGTTCAGCTCGGTCTGCTCCAGGAAGGGGTAGCCGGGCATGATCGACTGCGGCACCACCGAGCGGGGAGCAGCAAGGTGGGCGCGCTGCCACTCGTCGGAGTACTTGCCGCCGACGCGGGCCAGATCCGGACCNGTGCGCTTGGAGCCCCACTGGAAGGGATGGTCATACATCGACTCCGCGGCCAGCGAGTAGGCGCCGTAGCGCTCCACTTCGTCGCGCAGCGGACGCACCATCTGGCTATGGCAGTTGTAGCAGCCTTCGCGCAGGTAGATGCGACGCCCGGCAAGTTCGAGCGGGCTGTAGGGACGCATGCCCTCAACCTTCTCGATCGTGCTCTTCAGATAGAAGAGCGGGGCGATTTCGACCAGACCACCGATCGCGACCATCACCAGACAGCCGAGGATCAGGACGATGACGTTCGTTTCGAAGATCTTGTGCTTGTCCCACACAGACTTCGGAGCGTTTGCAGATGTGTCAGCCATCTTCGTTCTCCTTACGCGGCAGCCGGAGCAGCAGCGCCAGCCTGACGGATGGCGAGAGCATCGGAAGTCACGGTCTTCCAGAGGTTGTAGGCCATGATCAGGCTACCGAGCACGAACAGCAGGCCGCCGGTGGCACGGATCACATAGTAGGGGTGCATGGCCTCGACGGTTTCCACGAACGAGTATTCGAGGTAGCCGAGCGAAGTGTAGGCACGCCACATCAGGCCCTGCATGATGCCGGACACCCACATGGCCGAGACGTACAGCACGATGCCGATGGTCGAGAGCCAGAAGTGCCAGTTGACCAGACGGAGCGAATACAGCTCACGCTTGTTCCACAGCCAGGGGAAGAGGCAGTAGAGCGCGCCGAACGACACGTAGCCGACCCAGCCCAGAGCACCCGAGTGCACGTGGCCGACAGTCCAGTCGGTGTAGTGGCTGAGCGAGTTCACAGCCTTGATCGACATCAGCGGGCCTTCGAAGGTGCTCATGCCGTAGAACGCGACCGAGACGACCAGCATGCGCAGGACCGGGTCGGTCCGCAGCTTGTCCCAGGCGCCGGCCAGCGTCATCAGGCCGTTGATCATGCCGCCCCACGAGGGCATCCACAGCATCACCGAGAAGGTCATGCCAAGGGTCTGAGCCCAGTCCGGCAGCGCGGTGTAGTGCAGATGGTGCGGACCGGCCCAGATGTACAGGAAGATCAGTGCCCAGAAGTGGATGATCGACAGGCGGTACGAGTAGACCGGGCGGTTCGCGCGCTTGGGCACGAAGTAGTACATGATGGCCAGGAAGCCGGCGGTCAGGAAGAAGCCCACCGCGTTATGGCCATACCACCACTGGAACATCGCATCCTGCACGCCCGACCAGACGATGACCGACCGCGGCGAGAAGATCGAGACCGGCAGCGTCAGGTTGTTGCCAAGGTGCAGCATCGCGATCGTCAGGATCATCGACAGCGTGAACCAGTTGGCGACGTAGATATGGGGCTCCTTGCGCTTCATCAGGGTGGCGACGAAGACCAGCAGATAGACGACCCACACCACCGTCAGCCAGAGGTCGGAATACCATTCCGGCTCGGCGTATTCCTTGCCCTGCGTGATGCCCAGCAGGTAGCCCGTGCCGGCGATCAGGATGAAGAAGTTGTAGCCAAGGATGATGAACCAGGGCGACAGGTCACCGGCGAGGCGGGCCCGGCAGGTGCGCTGCACGACATAAAGCGAGGTCGCCAGCAGCACGTTGCCGCCGAAGGCGAAGATCACCGCCGAGGTGTGGAGCGGGCGCAGGCGGCCGAAGTTGGTCCACGGCAGGTCAAGGTTGACCGCCGGGAAGGCCAGCTGCCAGGCGGCGATGTCACCGACAAGGAAGCCCGCGACGCCCCAGAACACCGACATGATCACCGCAACCTTGATCGGGCCGAGGTTGTAATTCGGCATGCCGTCGATCTCCTGCGGAGCCGGGTCCGCCGGGCGCGCCGAATAGCGCTTGAAGATCGCGACGATCGACACGACGCTGCCGAGAACGAAAAGCCACGCATGGAAAGCGTAGGCCGCTTCCGTCGCCTTGGAGGCGATGAAGAGCCAGAGCAATGCGAAGACGGCGAAAAAGCCAGCGAGAGCCATCTCGTTGGCTTTCAAGGTCTTTCGACCCGTCAATGGTTGAGCCATTTTTTTCCCCAATCTGAATGACCCACGCAAGGGTGGGTCTGATTCAATCCTGCGCTTGTGACTCCGCGTAACTCTCGGGTCCTTGACACAAATCAACCCAAGCGATGCCACAGGGGCGCCACATTTGGATCAGGTCCGGGGAAAAGCGCAACTGCAACTTTTGCAGTGCAACAATCGGTCAGGACGGCGGCAAGAGCGATCAGATGCGCCGCGCCATCAGTAGGGATTCGCCGGAAAAGCCCCGCATAACAAGCACATCGGAAAGCGGCAGGCCGTTCGGCATTTCCGAGCGCCCGGCCTCGATGGTCATTTGGTCGCACCTTTGTGACCGTGCGAACGCTTCGAGCGCATCGATCATCTGTGACAGAAGGTTCGTCGAAATCAGGTCCGACAACAGTAGATCGTAGATTTTAAGGCGCGGCCCGGCACCATAGCGTGCATCGACGCTGCTGCGGAACAACGCATGGACGTAATTGCGGCGGTCGAAGATGCCCTTTAGCGCGCCCGGACGGGAAAACGATCGCCCGCAACCGACACTCTTTCTGAAAGTCTGCAAACTCAATTCGGGTGTTGCTAGCTGCATCAGCGCGTAGGCAGATCGCAGTGAAATCGAATCTATGGGCCTGACTTCGAACAGCGCCTCCATCGCCTGACCCCGATTAGCTTTAAGATTGCTGGACTTTTGTAGGGTTCCCATGCAAAACGAAGGCATTCATTGACCTGGATCAACGGTAAAGCTGGACGATGGGCATCCCATTGAACAAGAGCGAAACGGAAGCGCTGGGGCATTCGGTCACGCAACCGAAGACGCCGCCCTGCCTTGATAACGGCGGTCACGTCAATTGCCAGCACTGCAAGACCCGCTTTCTCAGCGTCTGTAATGCCCTGGACGATGACGAACTGCACGCCATGGCCGAGATCGTCGACCCACGCTGCATTTCGGCGCGCACCACGCTGTTCAGCCAGGGCGAGGAAGCCTCGTCCGTGTTCAACATCACCGAAGGGATGGCCCGGCTTTACAAGCTGTTGCCGGATGGCCGCCGCCAGATCATCGGCTTTGCCCTGCCCGGCGATTTCGTCGGCCTCAGCCTGTCGGACCGTTTCAGTTTCTCGGCCGATGCCGTCGACGACATGCGCGTCTGCCGCATGTCTCGCGTCCGCTTCGCCCATCTGCTTGATGAAAAGCCGCATCTGATGCGCCGCCTGCACGAGATGGCGGCCAACGAACTGATGATCGCCCAGGATCAGCTGGTGGTGCTCGGTCGCCGCAGCGCCGACGAGCGCGTCGCCGTGTTCCTGCTCAGCCTCAGGAAGCGTTTCGCCAAGATTCACCACCTCTCGCCGACGATTCCGCTGCCGATGAGCCGTCAGGACATTGCCGACTATCTCGGCCTGACCATCGAGACCGTCAGCCGCACCTTCTCCAAGTTCTTCAAGGAAAAAACCCTGCTGAACGTGCCGGATGGGGTGCGCGTGCTCGACCTCGAACACCTGATGACGCTGGCCCAGCGCTGAACCCGGTGCCCGCGCCGCTCAGATGATGCGGGCGCGGATGCTGGAGGTGATGATTTCGGTCAAGATCACCACGGTGAAGATCACGGCGAGAATCAATCCGACCTGATCCCAGTAGAGGTTGTTGAGCGCGGCATCGAGCGCCACGCCGATGCCGCCGGCGCCGACCAGCCCGAGGACAGCCGATTCGCGGATGTTGATGTCCCAGCGCAGCAGGGCGATCGACCAGAACGCCGGCTCGACCTGCGGCCAGTATCCCTTCGCCAGCAGCATCGATCGCGGGGCGCCCACCGCGGTCAGCGCCTCGATCGGTCCGCGCTGCGCCTCCTCCAGCGCCTCGCCGAACAGCTTGCCGACAAAACCGATGGACCTAAAGGCAATCGACAGCATGCCCGACAGCGCCCCCGGCCCGAAGATCGCCACGAACAGGAGCGCCCAGATCAGCGAATTGACCGAACGCGATGAGACGAAAATGAACTGGGCAATGAAATTGAGCAGAGGATTGCTGGTAAAATTGCGCGCCGCCAGAAATGACAGCGGAAGCGCCAGAACGATCGCCAGAATCGTGCCCAGCGTCGCGATGTGGAAGGTCTCGATCAGCGCCGCATGGATGGCCTTGGGATAGAAGGCCCAGTCGAACGGCCACATCCGCTTGAACAGATCCGCCGTCTGTTCGGGCGCATCGTAGAGGAATTCGGGGATCACATCGATCGCCTTGATCGACCAGACCACGGCCACCGCCGTCAGCACATACAGCAGCCCGCGCGAAATCCTCTCGGCCGTCGAGAACCTCTGCCAACGCCGCGTGCGAGCCGCCTTCACTGGAAAATCCTCCGGATGCGGCCAGAAACCAGTTCCGTAAGCATGATCAGCGCGATGATCAGCAGAAGGATGGTGAGCACCACGTCATAATCGAAGCGCTGATAGGCCGTGAACAGCGGCGCCCCGATGCCGCCGCCGCCGACAATACCCACCATGGTCGAGTTTCTCAGGTTGGAATCGAGCTGATAAACCGAAAGGCCGACAAACCTGGCCATCACCTGGGGCATCACCGCCATGATCAGAACGTTCCAGAAGCTGGCGCCCGTGGCGCGCACCGCCTCCACCTGCTTGGGATTCATCTCCTCGACAACCTCGGCAAAGAGTTTGGAAACAAACCCCATCGACGAGACGATCAGCGCCAGAATGCCGGCCAGCGCGCCAAACCCCACCGCCTTGACGAACAGAATCGAGACGATCACCGGATGAAACGAGCGGAAGACCGCGATCAGCCCGCGCGCTGACCATGACAGCCAGCCCGGCGCCAGATTGCGCGCGCCCGCCAGCCCCAGCGGCATCGACAGCAGCACGCCGAAAAACGTCGCCAGAACAGCGATTTGGATACTCTCCACCATGCCCACGGCGATCAGGTCCAGCTTGTCCGCCGCCATATTGGGCGGAAACATCCGGCCCAGAAACTTCGCCCCGTTATCCAGCCCGGTCAGGAAGCGGGCCCAGGTCAGGTTGAGGATCGAGGTGGCATAGGCGGTATAGAGAGCCAGCCCGATCCAGGCGAACCGGGCCGGCCAGTTGACCGGGAAGGCAGCGGGCCGGTCGATGGCGCTCACAGGAAGTCCTCGCCGCCATAGATATGCTTGAGGTCCGCGTCGGTCAGCCCCGCCGGCGGGCCGTCATAGACCACCTCGCCACCGGTCATGCCGATGATGCGACCGGCATAGCGCCGCGCCAGATCGACATTGTGGATGTTGACGATGATCGGCACATCACGCCTGGCACTGATTTCGGCCAGCAGTTCCATGATCTCGACCGATGTCTTGGGATCGAGCGACGAGGTCGGCTCATCGGCCAGCACCAGTGCCGGCTCCTGCATGATCGCCCGGGCGATGCCGACGCGCTGGCGCTGGCCTCCCGACAGGGCGTCGGCCCGCCGCGTCGCGAAATCCTGGTTCAGCCCCACCGCATCGATCAGGTCGAAGGCCCGCGTCACATCCTCTTCGGGAAACTTGCGCAGAAAGGCCCGCCACGCCGGCACGTAGCCGAGGCGCCCGGACAGGACATTCTCGATCACGCTCAACCGCTCGACCAGATTGTACTCCTGAAACACCATGCCGATGCGCCGGCGGGCCATGCGCAGGTCCTGTCCGGACAAGCGCGCCAGATCCTGCCGTTCGAACATGATCTCGCCGGCGGTGGGGTCCACCAGCCGGTTGATGCAGCGGATCAGGGTCGATTTCCCGGTTCCCGAGGGGCCGATGATCGCCGTCAGGCCCCGCCCGTCGATGTCGAGGCTGATGTCCTTCAGCACCGGCTGTCCCGGCCGATACTCCTTCCGCAGGTGCCGGATCGCCAGCACCGCCTTGAGAGGCGCCGCCTGCGTCATGGCTTGGCGGGCGCCGGCTGGGCAGCCTTGGCTGCTGCCTCCGCCGCCTTCTTGGCGGCTGCCTCCGCCTCGCGTTTCATCTGCGCGTCATAAGCCACCTTGTTGTACGGCGTGCCCGACTTTTCAGCGACATCGCGGATCGGCTTCCATGTCTCCTTGTAGGTCATCGGCAGGAAACGATCCTCGCCGGCATATTCCTTCTTCAGCGCATCGGTCCACTTGAAGTCCATGAAACAGGCCGAAATCTTCTTGGCCAGATCCGGCTTCAGGTCGTGAGGAAGGGACCACGACGAGGTGGGAAACGTCTCCGACTGCCAGATCACCCGCACCT
>Ga0056914_10000710_pt1 | contig 27152 bp, 28 predicted proteins | sample TNRBio252014_DNA_FD_55168 | JGI IMG/M metagenome (GOLD analysis project Ga0056914, IMG submission 55168) | Wastewater treatment Type I Accumulibacter community from EBPR Bioreactor in Madison, WI, USA - TNR Reactor_6/25/2014_ DNA | ecosystem: Engineered > Bioreactor > EBPR > Anaerobic-Aerobic >...
CCCGACATGCCGCCCATGCCAGACATGCCGCCCATACCGGACATGCCCGACATGCCAGACATCGCCGGACGATAGGTCCACTGGGTGCAGACCCAGTTGCCGCCGGCCATGCCAGCCATACCGCTCATTCCGCCCATGCCCGACATGCCGGACATGCCACCCATGCCGCTCATGCCACCCATGCCCGACATACCGGACATGCCACCCATTCCGCCCATGCCAGACATGCCGGACATGCCTTGCGCAAACGCCGCTCCGGCAAGCGCCAGCGCGCCGACCATGACCGTGCTCATCAGTGTGCTACGCATTCGCATGTGATCCTCCGTTGAGAAATTCGGCCCCACCTGGGAAAGTCATGGGTGCCAAAGAATTCAGCCGGGACCTTCTTCCGGCATTGCGAGGACAGACTATCCTCGAATTTCAAGGTAACAATCGCGACAAGACGTCGCGCAATGCTGNCNNATTACTTGTGCCAGTTACGGATATCATAAGGCTTGAGCATGCCNGCCCGAGTAAACGGCGTGTACCATTCGCCCTGACGGTCCATGAAATACAGGGANTGGGGATAAGGTTGNGACACGCCGGTGAGGCCGCGCCTGTACCACTCGGGACCGTAGTGCACCCCCTGGATCGAGGGNGCGGCGGCAGGACGAACGGATGGCGTAAGCCCCCCGACCACCACCGGCTCCGCTCCCGCAGCCGTTATGCCCAGCGCAAAAAACGCTGCAATTCCAAATACTTTCGCGGACACATCGGAACTTTCGGGTCTGGACATCCGGCACCTGCCTTAGCTGTGAGCAGACAGGTGCAATCACCGGACCATTTTCGATCGCTCCGTAACCGTTTGTTTTATAAGAGGATTTTCAAGGCCTTCGGATTTCGGCATCCATCCGCCCTGCCAATCTGTCAGGACCGCCCTGCATCGTTAAAAAATCCTTCGTGGAATCAGCCGTTTGCAGAATCTGTCAGTTTGACAGGCGGCGTTTCGGAGAAAACCCTTCTCCGTGCAAGCCATGACGAGGCAGGCCGCCCATCGCCGAAAAGCCCGACACCGGCGGAATCCTCGCCGCCGAACAGCCGGCGAACAGGGCGCGACAGGCGATCCTCGCCGCCGAGCGGCGCGGTTTGTCGGCGCGTCGGCGGGAGTCGGCGAAAAATCCGGTCGATCGCACAAAGCCGCTGACCTGAAGCGTNGCCCCGGCTATGCTTTGCCATGTCCCGTTCGTTTCAGGAGTTGCCGATGACCGCGCCCGCCCTCTCGAAATTCCTGCTCACCGGCCAGTGCGCCGTCATCACCGGCGGGGGCAGCGGCATCGGCCGGGCGGCCGCGCTGCTGTTCGCCGCGGCGGGAGCCGGCGTCGCGATCATCGGCATCGACGGCGACAAGGCCCGCGAGGTGGCGGACGAANTCCGCGCCGCCGGCGGCACCGCCGAGGCCTATGCCNCCGACGTTTCGGACGAACCGGCGATGGAGCGCACCATGGCGGCCATCGCCGCGCGCTTCGGCGCCATCGACATCCTGATCAACAACGCCGCCATCGCCATCCGCGCCGATGCCCTGTCGATGCCGCTGGAGGACTGGAACAAGGTGGTCACGGTCAACCTCACCGGCATGTTCATCGCCGCGCGTCTCGCCGGGCGGCTGATGCGCGGGCGCGGCGGCGCGGTGGTCAACACCGCCTCCATCGTCGGCCTCTCGGGCGGGCTGTTCCCCAACATCGCCTATCAGACCACCAAGGGCGGCGTCGTCAACATGACGCGCGCGCTGGCGCTGGAATGGGCCGGCGAGAACATCCGGGTGAACGCCGTCGCCCCCACCTTCGTGCGCACGCCGTTCATCGCGCCGCTGATGGCGGACAAGGCGCGGCTTCAGGTCATTCTCGACGCCACGCCGATGGGCCGCCTCGCCGAGCCGGAGGAGGTGGCCCATGCCATGCTGTTCCTGGCCAGCCCGGCCGCCGCGATGATCACCGGCGTCATCCTGCCGGTGGACGGCGGCTTCCTCGCCCGCTGACGCGCCCGCTCAGCGCGCGAAATACTCGGGGTGCGCCGCGCGCAGCGTGTCGACGAACCCGAGCGAGCGCGACAGGTGCTGGCGCAGCGCCTCCTGCGCGCCGGCGCCATCGCCCGCCGCCATCGCCTCGACCACGGCGGTATGGTCCTGCACGATCGTCCGGGTCTTGTCGCCCACCGGCAGGTTGAGCCGCCGCAGCCGGTCGATGTGCCCGCTCTGCCGGCGCACCAGATCCCACAGATCCGGCACCCGCGCCGCCTGATAGAGTGCGGCGTGGAACGACTGGTCGGCGCTGGTGAAGGCCTCGTATTCGCCGAGATCGCCGAACACCGCCTGCTGGCGGATCAGGCTGCGCAGCCGCTCGATCAGCCCGGCCTCCGGCGTCCGGGTCAGCATCAGCACCAGTTCCAGTTCGATCGACCGCCGCAGGAACTGCGCCTGCCGCGCCAGATCGAGATCGATCGGGCTGACGATGGTGGCATGCTGGGGAAACACCGCCACCAGCCGCTCGTCCTGAAGGCGCAGCAGCGCATCGCGCAGCGGTGTTGAACTGACCCGGAACCGCTCCTGGAGATCGGCGCGCGACAGCACCGTGCCGGGCTTCAGCCGCANCGCGATGATATCCTCGCGCAGCAGCGCGAACACCTGTCCGGCCCCGCCGCGGCTGCGCATCGCCCCACTGTCAGCCCGATCATCCATCCCAGCCCCCCTGCATCGCGACGCCCGGCAAGACCATGCCGTCATCCCGGGTTCGCACGGCTTGACGTATTAATGCATTAGCGCTTTAGTTCGTCAATCAACACCGGAGGCGCAAACCGCCCCACCGGCGCGGCACCGCCGCGCCAGCCACTCTGGCGCTCACCTAGGGAGAACCCGCATGCCCCGTTCCATCACCCGCCGCCTGATGCTTGCCGCCCTCGCCGCCACCGTTGCCGGCGCGGCGCCGGCCCTGGCCCAGGGCGCCGCCGGCTATCCTGCCCGGACGGTGACGATCATTGTCCCCTTCCCGCCCGGCGGCACCACCGACATCACCGCCCGCCAGATCGCGGCGGCGCTGACCAAATCGCTCGGGCAGACCTTCATCGTCGAGAACAAGCCGGGCGCCAACGGCAACATCGGCTCGGCCCAGGTGGCCCGCGCCGCGCCGGACGGCTACACCCTGCTGATGAGCGGGGTCGGCTCCAACGCCGTCAACCACGGCATCTATTCGAACATGCCCTATGATTCGAAGAAGGACTTTGCCCACGTCAGCCTCGCCACCACCGGGCCGAACGTGCTGATCGTCAATCCCGCCTTCCCGGCCCAGACCCTGAAGGAACTGATCGAGATCGTGAAGAAGGAGCCGGGCAAGTACAACTACGGCTCGGCCGGCAACGGCGCCTCGGGCCACATGGCGATGGAACTGCTCAAGACGCTGAGCGGCATGAAGATCGACCATGTGCCCTACAAGGGCGGCGCCCCGGCGCTTCAGGACGTGATGGCCGGCGTGCTGCCGATGATGTTCACCAACCAGGATCTCGCCTTCGCGCAGGCCAAGGCCGGCAAGGTGCGCATCATCGGCGTCGCCTCGCTGGAGCGCAACCCGGCCATGCCCAACGCGCCGACCATCGCCGAACAGGGCTTCCCCGGCTTCGCCGCGGTGTCGTGGAACGGCATCTCCGCCCCGGCCGGCACGCCCAGGCCGATCCTCGACAAGCTCCAGCAGAACATCAAGCTGGCCTTTGAGGAGCCGGAGCTGAAAAAGAAGCTGCTCGAAAACGGCTTCGTGCCGGAAGCCTCGACACCGGAGGTTTACCAGAAGTTCGTCGCCGACGAGATGGACAAGTGGACCAAGGTCGCCAAGGATGCCGGCGCCAAGGTCGACTGAGCCCGTCCCCTGCCCCCGGGGTCGCGCCGGCCGGCGCGGCCCGCCCGACAGCCAGCACTAAGGAAAAGGTTTGCAGATGACCGCCCGCAAGACGCCCGAGGACCTCCGTTCCGCCCGCTGGTTCGCGCCCGACGACCTGCGCTCGTTCGGCCATCGCAGCCGCATGAACCAGATGGGCTATGACGTTCAGGAGTTTGCCGGCAAGCCGGTGATCGGCATCATCAACACCTGGTCCGATTTCGCCCAGTGCCATGCCCATTTCAAGCAGCGCGTCGAGGATGTGAAGCGCGGCGTGCTGATGGCCGGCGGCTTTCCGGTCGAGCTGCCGGCGATCTCGCTGTCGGAATCGACGGTCAAGCCGACGACCATGCTCTACCGCAACTTCCTCGCCATGGAGACCGAGGAGCTGATCCGCTCCCAGCCGGTCGACGGCGTGGTGCTGATGGGCGGCTGCGACAAGACCACGCCGGGGCTGATCCTCGGCGCCACCTCGGCCGGCGTTCCGGCGATCTTCATGCCGGCCGGGCCGATGCTGCGCGGCAACTGGCAGGGCAAGGCGCTGGGCTCTGGCTCGGACCTGTGGAAATACTGGGACGAGCGCCGCGCCGGCACCATCACCGACGGCGAGTGGAACTCGATGCAGGAGGGCATCGCCCGCTCCTACGGCGTCTGCATGACCATGGGCACCGCCTCGACCATGACCGGCCTCGCCGACATCCTCGGCATGTGCCTGCCCGGCACCTCCTCGATTCCCGCCGCCGATGCCAGCCACATCCGCATGGCCTCGGCCACCGGGCGGCGCATCGTCGAGATGGTCTGGGAGGACCTGACGCCGACGAAAATCATGACCCGCGGCGCCTTCCTCAACACCATCGCGGTGGCGATGGCCATGGGCTGCTCGACCAACGCGGTGATCCACGTCCTCGCCATGGCCCGCCGCGCCGGCCACGACATCGGCCTCGCCGATTTCGACGCCGCCTCGCGCAAGGTGCCGGTGATCGCCAACATCCGTCCCTCGGGCAGCACCTACCTGATGGAGGATTTCTATTATGCCGGCGGCTTCCTCGGCCTGCTCTCGCGGCTCAAGCCCTTCCTCGACCTCAGCCAGATCAACGCCGCCGGCGAGACCTGGGAGAAGAGCCTCGAGGGCGCGAAGGTCTACAACGACGACGTGATCCGCACCCTCGACAACGCCATCTACAACGAGGGCGCGCTGGCCGTGCTGCGCGGCAACATCGCGCCCAACGGCTGCGTCATCAAGCCAAGCGCCGCCGGCGCCAGGTTCCAGAAGCACTCCGGCCCGGCGCTGGTCTATGACAGCTATGCCGAGATGAAGGCCAACATCGACCGCGACGACCTCGATGTCACCGAGGACACGGTGCTGGTGCTGCGCAACGCCGGCCCGCTCGGCGGCCCGGGCATGCCGGAATGGGGCATGCTGCCGATCCCGAAAAAACTGGTGAAGCAGGGCGTGCGCGACATGGTGCGCATCTCGGACGCGCGCATGTCCGGCACCTCCTATGGCGCCTGCATCCTGCATGTCAGCCCGGAAAGCTTCATCGGCGGCCCGCTCGCCCTGCTCAGGACCGGCGACATCATCGACCTCGACATCCCGGCCCGCAGCCTCAACATGCGCGTCGACGAGGCCGAGATCGCCGCCCGCCGCGCCGCCTGGACAGCGCCGGCGCCCAACTACGAACGTGGCTACGGCTGGATGTTCTCGCGCCACATCACCCAGGCCGAGACCGGCTGCGACTTCGACTTCCTCGAAACCTCCTTCGGCGCCCCGGTCAAGGAACCGGCGATCTTCTAGGATTTTCCCATGGCCCTCTCCCCCGCCACCCGCGACAAGCTCAGGACCGTCTCGGTCGCCACCCTCTGCACCGCGCTGTTCAAGCGCGGCTACCTCAACCAGACCATCCAGAGCGTGCGCCCGCTCAACCCCGGCCTGCCGNTGATGGTCGGCGAGGCCTTCACCCTGCGCTACATGCCGGCCCGGCATGACCGCAACGGCATCGGCGTCTTCGCCAACCCCGAGCATCCGCAGCGCAAGGCGATCGAGATCTGCCCGCCCGGCGCGGTGCTGGTGATCGACAGCCGCAAGGACGCCCGCGCCGCCAGCGCCGGCGGCATCCTCGTCTCGCGCCTCGCCGCGCGCGGGGTGGCCGGCATCGTCAGCGATGGCGGCTTCCGCGACAGTCACGAGATCGCGGCACTGCCGATCCCGGCCTACCATGTCCAGCCCTCGGCCCCCACCAACCTGACCCTGCACGAGGCGATCGACATCAACGTGCCGATCGGCTGCGGCGACGCGCCGGTCTTCCCCGGCGACGTGATCGTCGGCGATGCCGAGGCGGTGATCGTCATTCCGGCGGAACTGGCCGATGACATCGCCGACGAGGCGGTCGAAATGACCGCCTACGAGGATTTCGTCATCGAGATGGTGCAGAAGGAAGGCCGCTCGATCGTCGGGCTCTATCCCGCCACCAATCCCCAGTCCAAGCTCGATTTCGCCGCCTGGCGCCAGAAGAACGGCCGCTGACCCGGCCAGCCCGTCCACCGCTTTTCAGGCCTGTCCCGCCGCCGCGCACCCACGCGGCGGTGTCGTTTGTGCGCTCTGCCCTGGTTTGACAAAAATCAAGAAAACCAGCCGGAATCAGCCTCAAACCGGCAAGAATCGTTGATCCATGTCAGGCCCGGCGCGGTCCGGGCCACGTCAACTTACCGATTGTCAAGGTGTGGCCCACCCCGCCGTGCATGGTCGCGCCAATCGGGCGATGCCGCACCATCGCCTGGGTCGTGCCTTTCGCCATTCCGCAATCCTCCCTGGGCAGAGGAGGCGGGTGGGGGGGAAACGAGGGCACCCAGGCGCTGTTGGGCCGGCCGAGAACCGGATTTTTCGATCGCGACGTTGAGACCGCTGCACCAGACCCGGCACGTCATGGCTCCGTGAGCCGGGCCCGCAGCGCAGCCCCACACCCGATCGGGAACTTTTTGAGGAGCGGACCATGAGGTCGAAATTGAAGGCGTCTGTCGCATTGGGGCTGTTGTTCGGAATGGGGAGCCATGTGGCTTTCGCAGCCGAGAGCCTCGACGACGTGATGAAGCGGCGCGGCCTGAGCCAGAAGGACGTTCTGGCAGCCGCCAAGACCTACACGCCCACCGGCGGGCGCGACGAGTTCATCGTCTTTTCCTCGGGCGGCCAGTCGGGACAGATCATTGTCTACGGCGTGCCCTCGATGCGCATCCTGAAGTATGTCGCGGTCTTCACCCCCGAGCCCTGGCAGGGCTACGGCTATGACGAGGAATCCAAGAAGATCCTGCGTCAGGGCGACATCGACGGCCGCACCCTCAACTGGGGCGACACCCACCACCCGGCGATTTCGGAAACCGACGCCAAGCCGGACGGCAAGTGGCTGTTCATCAACGACAAGGCCAACCCGCGCATCGCCGTCATCTCGCTGCATGACTTCGAGACCCAGCAGATCGTCGTCAACCCGATCCTGCAATCCGAACACGGCGGCGCCTTCGTGACGCCGAACACCGACTACGTCATCGAGGCCGCCCAGTATCCGGGCGTGCTCGGCCGCGGCTACGCCCCGCTCTCGGAATTCAACGAGAAGTTCCGCGGCGCCGTCACCTACTGGAAGTTCGACAAGTCCAAGGGCCGCATCGACGAGGCCAAGTCCTTCTCGGTCGAACTGCCGCCCTACACGCAGGACCTGTCCGACGCCGGCAAGGGCCCGTCCGATGGCTGGTCGTTCACCAACTCGTTCTGCGCCGAGCGCTATGTCGGCGGCATCGAATCGGGCAAGCCGCCGTTCGAGGCGGGCTGCTCGGCCAACGATGCGGACTACCTGCACGTCATCAACTGGAAGAAGGCGGCTGAAGTCGCTGCGGCCGGCAAGGTCACCAAGATCAACGGCCACGACGTCATCATGATGAAGACGGCGATCGAGGAAGGCCTCGTCTACCTGATCGCCGAGCCGAAGTCGCCGCACGGCGCCGACGTCACCCCCGACGGCAAGTTCATCATCGTCGGCGGCAAGCTCGATACCAACGTCACGGTCTACTCCTGGGAGAAGATCAAGGCGGCGATCGATGCCAAGCAGTTCGCGTCGAAGGATCCCTACGGCATTCCGATCCTCGACATGAAGCAGACCATCCACAAGCAGGTCCAGCTCGGCCTCGGCCCGCTGCACACCCAGTTCGACTCCAAGCCCTGCATCGCCTACACCTCGCTCTACGTCGACAGCCAGGTGGCCAAGTACGACTATTGCGAAGGCAAGGTGCTCGACAAGCTGTCCGTGCACTACAACATCGGCCATCTGATGAGCATGGAAGGCGAGAGCGCGACCCCGGGCGGCAAGTACCTCGTGGCGCTCAACAAGCTGGCCATCGACCGCTTCAACCCGGTCGGCCCGCTGCATCCGCAGAACCATCAGCTGATCGACATCTCCGGCGACAAGATGGAACTGCTCTACGACATGCCGCTGCCGCTCGGCGAGCCGCACTATGCCACCTCGATCGCGGCCAACAAGCTGCAGCCGCTGGTGCGCTACAAGTACGGCACCGACAGCCGCACGGGCGAGGCGCATCCCGCCGCGGTCCGTCCGGGTTCGGAGAAGATCGTGCGTGAGCCGGGCAAGGTCACCGTTTACGGCACGGCCATCCGCTCGCACTTCACGCCGGAAATCGTCGAGGTGAACGAGGGCGACGAGGTCACCTTCCACGTCACCAACGCCGAACGCGCCCAGGACGAGACTCACGGCTTCGCCGTCTCGACCTACTCGGGCAACCTGTCGATCGAGCCGGGCAAGACCGCGACGGTCAAGTTCAAGGCCGACCGTCCCGGCGCCTTCTCCTTCTACTGCACCGAGTTCTGCTCGGCGCTGCACCTGGAGATGCAGGGCTACCTGATGGTCAAGCCGAAGGGTCTGGCCGACGCCAAGCCCGCCACGGCCACCTCGGGCACCGCCTACAGCAAGGCCGACTACGACAAGCAGTTCAAGACCAACATCGATACGCAGGCCGTCATCGACACCGTGGTCAAGTACATCCTGTCGACCAACTTCAAGGAGTTCCCGACGGCCGCCGCGCTGGTCGAGGACGCCGTCGACCAGCTGAACTTCGCCAAGGAAGCCCGCACCAAGACCGAGGAAGCCGCCAAGAAGGAAGACTGGCAGCAGGCGACCCTCTGGGCCAACCAGTGGTGGCAGTATCAGGTCAAGGCCGCGGACATCGGCCTGCGCGTCAAGACCTATCTTGAGCAGAACGGCGCCAAGGTCGTCGCCAAGTAAGCCATGCCTGGACCGGCCCGCCCTTCGGTCGGCCAGCCAACTCGGGGGAGGGTGGAAACACCCTCCCCCACTTTGCTTTTGTCAAAGAACACCCTGCCGATTGATCATATTAGGGTCTTCTGAACCGCGCCGCTGGCGCCCCTGATCCGGAGTACAGAATGATGCGGACACTCGCAGTCCTTGCCTCCATCACGCTTCTGGCCGGCGCGGCCCTCGCGCAGACCCCGGCGGCGCCGACCTCGGACGCGGCCCAGCCGATCGACGGCAAGAACCTGTTCCGCACCAAGACCTGCATCGCCTGCCACGGCCGCGATGGCACCCGCGCCATCCAGGTCTTCCCCGAACTGGCCGGGCAGGATGCGAAATACCTTCTGTCGTCGATGAACGACATCGCCGAGGGCAAGCGCCTCTCCGGCAAGGACGACCGCGGCTATCCGCGCACCCAGGGCATGAAGGACATCATGCATCTGGTGAACGCCGAGGAGCGTGCCGCCATCGCCGAATTCCTGGCCAAGGTGCCGCCGCCCAAGCCGCGCGTCGCCAACCCGCCGATCACGCCCGAGCAGATCGCCGCCGGCAAGGACGCCTACACCAAGGGCGGCTGCATCACCTGCCATGGCGCCGACGGGCTGAAGCCGCAGACCTCCTATCCGATCATCGGCGGCATGAAGCGCGAGTATCTCGCCCTGCAGATGAAGGAAATCCGCGACGGCGTCCGCAAGGGCGGCAAGATTGCCCTGATGGTGCCGTTCTCCAAGAAGCTCGACGATGCCAAGACCGAGGCCATCGCCGACTATCTGTCCCAGATCGACCGCTCCCCCAAGTAAGTTCGCCGAGATGCGCAGGAGACCGACCATGATGAAGCTTCTCTCCACCACCTTCGCCGCTGCGCTCCTCGTGGCCGCCGGCGCAGCCATCGCTGCCGGCCCCGCCAACAAGGCCGGCGCCGTCGACCAGAAGACCTTCGAGGAGAACAAGACCAAGAAGGAATGGATGAGCCAGGGCGGCGAGCGCGAGGAAGCGCTCAGCCTGAAGCCGAACCTCGACAACGGCCGCGAGGTCTACGAGGTCTGCACCGCCTGCCACATGCCGGAAGGCTGGGGCACGGTGGACGGCACCTTCCCGCAGATCGCCGGCCAGCACCGCTCGGTGACCATCAAGCAGCTCGCCGACATCCGCGACGGCCACCGCGACAACCCGACGATGTATCCCTTCGCCCTGCCCTCCGAAATCGGCGGCGTGCAGAGCATCGCCGACGTCACCGCCTACATGGAGACGCTGAAGATGAACCCCGAGCCGGGTGTCGGCAAGGGCGACGACCTTGAGCACGGCAAGAAGCTTTATGCCGAGAACTGCGTGCGCTGCCACGGCGAAAGCGGTGAAGGCAACGCCGAAAAATACTATCCCCGCATCCAGGCCCAGCACTATGAATACATGCTGCGCCAGTACCAGTGGATCAAGGAAGGCAAGCGCCGCAACTCGAACCCGGAAATGGTCGAGCAGATCAAGTGGATGACCGACAAGGATACCAAGGCGGTGATCGACTACGTCTCGCGGCTCAAGGCCCCGCCGGAGCTGACCGCGCCCAAGGGCTGGAAGAACCCGGACTTCAAGTAAGCCGCACGCCGCATAACGCCTGACGGAAAGGATGCCTGGCAAGCCTTGACGCTTGCCGGGCAAAGCGAGGAGTATTGGGATCGATGACCGCATCCGCCGCCACCCCTGCATCCAGCGCCGGTCGCGCCGGCCTGATCTATCGGGCGCTGGCCCTCATCGCCCTGCTGGCGCTGGCTGCGTCCTACACCCAGCCGGCCTGGTGGGTGGCCCTCAAGGCGCCCAACTATCCGGCCCATACCTTCCCCGACGGCGTGAAGATTCATTTCCACGTCGACCGCGTTGCCAACGGCTGCACCCTGCGCGATTCCAAGGAAATCCTTGAGAAGGAAGCGCTCGACTGCGTGCACGAGATGGACACCATCAACCATTTCGTCGGCATGTTCCCGATCGCCTCCGGCGGTCCGGTCGAAAAGCTGCTGGCGCCCTTCCTGTTCTCCTTCATCGGCGTGCTGATCCTCGGCTTCGCCCTGCCCGGCACCAAGCTGCGCCTTGCGGTGATGGCGCTCGGCTTCGGCGCCATCGCGGTGTGGATGTCGCTGGCGCTGTATCAGCAGGGCGGCGTGCAATACCTCGGCAAGGGCTGGGTCACCGGCCTCGTCGACAGCCTCGGCCGCTCGGAGGACGAGGGCAGCGCCGAGACCATGCATCCCGTGGTCAGGCAGCTCAAGGAATCGCTGGCCAAGAGCGGTCTGGTCGAAACCGCCCAGCCCAAGGTGAAGCAGGACGCGACCAAGGCCGACATCATCAACGTGCTCAAATCGGTGTTCGAGCAGAAGGCCCCGGTCAGCCTGACCGAGCCGGCGCCGAAATGGACCGGGCGCGGCGTCGATGTGATGGCCTGGCACTATGCCGAGAGCCTCGGCCGCTGGTTCAACGAGCCGGAAAAGAACGCCCGGCTGGTCAGGATCATGACCACGGCGCTGCATGTCGTCTATGCCGGCCTGCTGGCGGTGATGCTCGCCTTCCTCTGGCTGGCGGCGCGGCCGCGCTCGGGCCTGTTCTATGTGCTGGCGCTGGTGCCGATCATCCTGCCGGTCGCCTTCGTCATCGAATATTCGGCCTGGCTCTGGTGGTATGGCCACAGCCTCAACGCCATGGGCGCCTTCACGCTGAAACCCTTCATGCCCACCGTGTTCGGCGACGGCAAGGTGGCGCAGTTCTCGACCCACTCCTACCCGCACCTCGGCTTTGGCCTGATGTGCGTCACCGGCGCGGCCATGGCCGTCGCGGCGCTCGTTCGCCGCTCCCTGCCGGACGAGGCGAAGGACTAGGGCCATGCCCGGGCGTTTCGACCCCAGGGGCGCGCTGAAGTCAGGGGCCGGACTGGTTCTGGGTCTTGCTCTGCTCGGCTTCGTCGGCCTTGCGGTGTCGCGGCTGGCGGTCAGCTTCGGCGTCTATGACCTGACGCGCGACGCCGGCTTCGCCGACCACCACCTGCCCCCGCCCGATCCCCGCTCCGAGGCGGAACTGGAAGCCCTGCGCCGCTTTCCGCCCGGCACGCTGCCCCTGCAACCCCTGATCGATGCCACGCCCGCCGGCGGCACGCTGAGGCTGGAGGCCCGGATCTACGGCGCGCCGGGCATCATCGACCGGCCGATCCGCATCGAGGGCGTGCCCGGCAGCATCGTCGACGGCGGCGGCATCGGCTCGCTCATCACGGTCAATGCCGATGATGTCGCCATCTCCGGCCTGACGCTCCGCAACTCCGGCGACCGGCACGAGACCACCGACAGCGCCGTGCGCCTGCGCGCCAGGCACGGCAGCTTCAAGGACAACATCATCGAGAACTGCCTGTTCGGCTTCGAACTCAAGCAGGCCGACCGCAACATCATCCGCCGCAACCGCATCGGCTCCAAGGACCTGCCCGAGGCCCTGCGCGGCGATGCCGTGCGCGTCTGGTATTCCAACGGCAACCGCATCGAGGACAACGACATCGCCCATTCGCGCGATGCCGTCATCTGGTATGCCCGCGACAACATCATCTCCGGCAACCGCATCAAGGACAGCCGCTATGGCATCCACCTGATGTATGCGCATCACAACACGCTGGAAAACAACGCCTTTCTCTCCAACACCGTCGGCATCTTCCTGATGTACGCCAACGACAACACGGTGCGCGGCAATTCGATCCACTACAGCCAGGGCCCCTCCGGCATCGGCATCGGCTTCAAGGAATCCTCGGGCACGACGATCGAGAACAACGACCTCTTCGCCAATGCCCGCGGCATCTTCATGGATGCCTCGCCCTACGATCCGGAAAGCCACAACACCTTCAGCGCCAACCGCATCGCCTACAACGGCGTCGCCGTCGCCTTCCACTCCGACTGGGAGGGCAACAGCTTTTCCGGCAACGACTTCATCGGCAACCACGCTCAGGTGACCGTGCTGGGCAAGGGCGGCGCCACCCGCAACCAGTGGGACGGCAACCGCTGGGACGCCTACGAGGGCTTCGACCGCAACAAGGACGGCGTCGGCGACACGCCCTTCGAGGTCTGGAGCTGGACCGACCGGCTGTGGATGGACGTGCCTGACGCGCAGTTCTTCCGCGCTGCCCCGTCGCTGGAGCTGATCGATTTCGTCGAGCGGCTCGGCGCCTTTTCGCAGCCGCGCCTGATCATCCGCGACAAGACCCCGCGCTTCGAGCTGCCGGGCAGTGTTGGCGCGCGGCTGCGCCCGCTGGAGAAAAACTCATGAGCGATGCGCCCGCATCCGCGCCGCAGCCGCGTCCGCTGTCGCGGGCCGAGGAGGAGCGCCGCCGCCTTCTGCGCACCATCGTGGTGGGCGGCGCGGTCACCTGCGCCACGCTCGCCGGCTGGCTTCAGGCGACNCTGGTCCAGGCCGCGCCCCGCCTGCGCCCGCCCGGCGCGCTCGATGAAAAGGCCTTCCTCGCCGCCTGCATCAAGTGCGGCCAGTGCGTCCAGGTCTGTCCGGTGCAGGCGATCAGGCTGGCCGACCTGCTCGAAGGCGTCGGCAACGGCGCGCCCTACATCGACGCCCGGGCCCAGGCCTGCGATTTCTCCTGCGATGCGACGCAGTGCGTGCTCGCCTGCCCGACCGGCGCGCTCAGCCACCTGATCGACAAGAAGGAACAGGTGACCATGGGCGTCGCCCGGCTGACCCGGCCCGAGGCCTGCCTCGCCCGCCAGGGCAAGGGCTTCAAGGGCACGGCGCGCGGCAAGGACTTTCCCGGCCTTCTGCGCTATGTCGACATCGACCGCTGGAAGCCCAAGCCTGTCGCCGGCCACCCCTATGACCTGCCGCTCTGCGACCTTTGCGTGCGCGAATGCCCGATCAAGGGCGCCATCGCGCTCGAACCCGTGGCGGGCGATGCCAGCGGCAAGGCCCGCACCCCGGTCGTCAAGGACACCTGCGTCGGCTGCGGCGTCTGCGAGATGATCTGCCCGGCCGAACCGGCGGCCATCACCATCGAGGTGAAGGTCAACGGCCGCGAACCGAAGAGGGCCGGATCATGACGGGCGGCCTGTTCCCGCGCCTCTATCAGGGCATTTTGCTGCTGCTGGGCAAGGCNCCGGCCAAGCCCGCGCCCGAAACCATGAGCGAGGGCGCCGCCGCGCTGCTCGCCTTCAAGAAGACCCCGGCCGAGCGCAAGCGGCGCAAGGCGGCGATCATGGCCGAGCGCGCCGAGGATGTGATGTCGTGGAAGTGGCGCCTGCGCCGCTGGGCCTCGATCATCCTGGTCAACGCCCTGTTCGTCGCCTCGTTCTGGGCCGACCTGCAACTGGTGGAGGGCTCGCTCACCGCCTCGCGGTTCCTCGGCTTCCACATGGCCGACCTCAATTCGTCGCTGCAGCTGATGCTGGCCCACAAGCATGTGGTGCTCAACCTCGTCATCGGCGTGACGACCGTCTTCCTCATCTACATCGTCTTCGGCGGGCGCAGCTTCTGCGCCTGGGTCTGCCCCTATCACCTGCTCAGCGAAATCGCCGAGATGCTGCANCTCAAGCTCGCCGAAAAGCGGCTGGTCAGGGATCACGATCTCGACCGCCGGTTGCGCGTCGTGCTGTTCGTCATCTTCGCGGCGCTGGCCTTCATCTCGGGCTACACCCTGTTCGAGGTCATCTCGCCGGTCGGCATCATTTCNCGGGCGCTGACCTATGGCACGCTGGTCGGGCTGATCTGGATCGTCCTGCTGCTGCTGATCGAGATCTTCTGGTCGCGGCGNTTCTGGTGCCGCTATGTCTGCCCGATCGGGCTGACCTACGGGCTGGTCGGCGCCGCCTCGCCGGTGCGCATCCTCTACGACGCCGAAGCCTGCCTGCACGAGGGCAAATGCCGTCAGGTCTGTCTGGTGCCGCATGTGCTNGATCTGACCAAGATGGGCTACAACACCGAACTGCGCACGCCTGTCGGGCCCGATTGCACCCGCTGCGCCATGTGNCTTGACGCCTGCCCCACCGGTGCGCTTACCTTCGACATCAAGGGCATCACCCGCCGNCCGCCCTCGGCCTTTGGCCCCGGCGGCCCGGGCGAGGCCGGCCTTCCCGTCACCAAGCTGCGCCCGGCGGAGCACGAATGATCACGCTGAGCGGCCTGACCAAGACCTTCGGTGCAGCGCGCGTCCTCGACGGGCTCGATCTGGCCGTGCCCACCGGCCAGCGCATCGCGCTGATCGGCTCGAACGGGGCTGGCAAGACCACGCTGTTCCGCTGTCTTCTGGGCGAATACACCCACGAGGGCACGGTGGAGATCGACGGGCTGAACCCGCGTGCCCACCGCACCGAGGTGCTGCGCCACGTCGCCTTCGTGCCGCAGATCGCGCCGCGGCTGGAAATGCCGGTCGGCGCGCTGATGCGCTATGTCGCCGAAGTGTCCGGCGCCGACATCGGCGAGATGACCGGCGTCGCCCGCAGCCTCGGGCTCGATGTCGCCGCCATCCTGCGCCGCCCGTTCGTCCGCCTGTCGGGCGGCATGAAGCAGAAACTGCTGATCGCCATGGCGCTCGGCCGTCCTGCCTCGCTGTTCATCCTCGACGAGCCCGCCGCCAATCTCGACCCGGCCGCCCGCGCCGTCTTCTTCGAGCTGCTGTCGGCCCGCGCCGGCAGCGCCACCATGATCATTTCCAGCCACCGGATCGACGAGATCGCCGCGCTGGTCAACCGTGTGGTCGAACTGGAGCGCGGCCGCGTCATCCTCGACGACACCGTTTCGGACGCCGGCGCGCTCGGCTCGTCCTTCCGCGTCACCCTCGCGACCAGCCGCGACGAGCCCTCGTTTGCCCGCTCCGCCCGCGAATGGGGCCTGAGCGACAGCGACGGCACCTGGAGCGGCGTGATCGCCGGGCCGGACCGTCTGCGTTTCCTCGGTTTTGCCGCGCGCCATTCCGGGTTATTGAAGAGCCTGACCGTCGACGAGGAGACCCGGTCGCAGAAAGGCGGGGACCATGGCCACGCGTTGCACTGAGCTTGCCGCCCCCTCGCGCCGCCTGCTGCTGCGCACCGGCGCGGTTTGCGGCCTCNCCGGCCTGCTGCCCGCCTGTTCGGAGGTCAAGGCCGAGCCGCGNGCCATCAAATGGGGCCGCGATGTCTGCGAATTCTGCCACATGGTCTTCGGCGACCGGCGCTATGTCGCCGAAATCTGGGACTCCGAGTACAACCGCGCCCGCATCTACGACGATTTCGGCTGCGCCGTGCTGGCGGCGGCGGAAAACGGCGTCATCGACAAGGCCGAGGTGAAGTTCTGGGTCAACGACGAGACCCGGCCCGAGGTCTGGCTTGATGCGCGCGCCGCGCGCTTTCGCGATCAGGTCGTCACCCCGATGGGCTATGGCCATGCCGCCGGCACCGGCGCTGCCTATGCACTCGATTTCAAGGCCGCCGCCACCGCGATTCGCGACAAGGCGGCCTGCGAGCACAAGAGCTGAGGACGAACCAAGGTGCACGCCCCCGTTCCGCGCCCCCGTGTCGAAGCGCCGGTCTCGCCCTTCCGCGCCGGCTTTTTCGCCACCTTCCGGCTGGAGATCGCCGAGGCCTTCCGCGCGCGCTGGTTTGCCGCCTATGCCACGGTCTTTTTCGTGCTCGTCGGCGTGCTGCTCGTCTTCGGCCTGACCGAGAGTCGCGTCCTCGGCTTTTCCGGCCTGTCGCGCACGCTGCTCACCTTCATCCAGCTGACCATGGCGATCCTGCCGATCTTCGTGCTGATCACCACCGTGCGCTCGCTGACCGGCGACCGCGAGGCCGGCGTGTTCGAATACATCCTCGGCCTGCCGGTCGGCATCGGCGCCTGGTATGCCGGCCGCTTTGTCGCGCGCTACGTGCTGGCGGTGGCGCCGGTCATCCTGGCGCTGGCCATCGCGGTCGCCTATGGCGCGGCGCGAAAGGTGTCGATTCCCTGGGTCGAACTTGGCTTCGACATCGGCCTGCTGATGGTGATGACGCTTGCCTTCGTCGGCATCGGCTTTTTCATCGCCTCGGTCTCCCGTTCGGTCGATACGGCGCAGACCATCGCCTTCATTGTCTGGCTGGTGCTCATTCTGGCGCTCGACCTCGTGCTGCTCGGCGCGCTGATTCGCGGCCGTCTGGCGGTCGAAGGCGTGGTGGCGATCGCCATGCTCAACCCGCTTCAGGTCTTCCGCACCGGCTCGATGCTGCTGTTCGATCCCCAGCTCGTGCTGCTCGGCCCCACCGCCTACACCGTCTTCGACATTTTCGGCCGCACCGGCTTCATGATCTGGGCCTTCGCCTATCCGGCGCTGGTTGGCGCCGCGGCAGCGCTCGGCGGCTACCTCGTCTTCCGGCGCGGGGATCTGCCATGAGCGAAATCCCGGTCGCCCCGGCCGATCTCGACGATCCGCGCCTGCGCTACTGGGTGCAGGGCGCCCGCCCCCATACCCTCAAGCTGATCGTCGCCCCGCTGATCGTCGGCCTCGCGCTCGCCTGGCACCTCACCGGCCAGATCGCGCTGCTGCCCTCGCTGGCGGCGCTCGCCTCGGCGCTGCTGATCCAGATCGCCACCAACATCGCCAACGATGCCGCCGACGGNGCCCGCGGCCTCGATGGTCCCGGCCGCCTCGGCCCCCCGCGCATCACCGGGCTCGGCCTGCTCAGCCCGGCCGAGATGCGGCAGGGCGCGCTCATCGCCACGGCGGGCGCCATGCTCTTCGGCCTTGTCTGCGCCTGGTTCGGCGGCTGGCCGATCCTGCTTGCCGGCCTTGCCTCGATCGCCGCCGGCTGGGCCTATTCCTANGGCCCGCGCCCGATCTCGATGAGCCCGTTCGGCGAGGTGTTCGTCATCGNCTTCTTCGGCCTTGTCGCCACCGCCGGCATGCTCTGGCTGGCCGGCAGGGTGTTTGCGCCNTCGGCGCTGGCGCTCGGCTTGGCCATCGGCCTGCCGGCCGCCGCGGTGCTGACCGTCAACAACCACCGCGACCGCCATCAGGACGCGCTGAACGGCCGACGCACCATCCCGATCCTGATCGGCGAGCCGCGGACGCATGCCTTTTATGCCGCCGAACTGGTCGCCGCCCCGCTGATCGCCGCCGCCGCGCTNTGGCCGCTGCGCCCCGCCGGCGCCGTGCTGGTGCTGGNCGCGCTGCCTCTGGCGCTCTGGCTGGCCCGCGATCTGGCCCGCACCCCGATCAGCGTGCGGCTCAACCGCTGCCTTGCCAACACGGCCCGGTTTCAGGTCGTGCTCGCCGGGTTGATCGCCCTCGCCCTCGCAGGTCTGCCATGAAAGCCGTCCTCGCCCTCTGCCTCGCCCTGTTCGCCGGCTCCGCCACCGCCGCCGACTTCGTGCCCGGCGATCCGGCACCGGTCAGCGGGCGCTATTTCACCCGCGACGGCGCCGAGGTGACGCTNAAGGACGTCTCGGGCCCGATCACGCTGCTGCATTTCTGGGCCAGCTGGTGCGCCTCCTGCCGCGAGGAATTCCCGGCGCTCGACCGGCTCCAGCGCGATCTTGGCAAGGAGGGCCTCAAGGTGGTCACCGTGTCGATCGACCGCATGGGCTGGCCGGTGATCGACAAGACGATCGAGAAGTTGCAGGTGCGGGATGCGCTGGTCCTGCACGACCGCAACCGCGACTCGGCGCAGGATCTGAAGATCGAGGCCCTGCCGACGACGCTGCTGATCGATTCGGCGGGCCGCGAGGTGGCGCGGCTGAAAGGCAGCGGCGACTGGGACGATGCCGCCCTGCGCCAGCGCCTCAGAACCCTGACCGGGCGCTGAGCCGCCTCAAGGCCGGGCGACGAACACCGACCGAATCTTGTTGGCCATGCCCGCGCCGCCCAGATCATGCGGGAAGCGCCCGGCGATCGCCCCGCCCGGATCGGACAGGAAGATCGAGGCGGTATGGTCCATCAGATACGGCCGGCCCTCGCTCTGTTCGACGCGCGCATACTTCACCCGCCAGGCCTTCGCCGTGGCGGCAAGCTGCTCGGCGGTTGGCGAGACCGCCATCAGGCGCGGGTGGAAGAAGGCNACATACTCCTTCAGCACCTCGGGCGTGTCGCGTTCGGGGTCGACGGTGACGAACACCGGCGTGATCCGCTCGCCGAGCGGGCCGAGCGCATCCACCGCCTCCGCCATGGTCTGGAGCCCGAGCGGGCAGACATCCGGGCAGCGGGTGTAGCCGAAATAGACCAGCAGCCAGCCCTTGAGATCGTCGGGACCCACCGGGCGGCCATCCTGAAGCAGACCGCTGAGCCGCATCTCCGGCCCGGCAGGCGCAACACCCGGCAGGAGCAGCACGGCGGAACAGGTCAGAAGCCGGCGGCGCGTGAGCATGGCAGAAGTCCCTCGGATTTTGCCCCGAGATGTAGGGGGCAAGACCGCGCCGCACCTTGACGAAAGACAAGGAGCATGAACTGTGCGGGGGACGTGGCGCCGCCATGCGCCGGCCGGGAGCCCCCATGGACAGCCGTCCCTTCAGCGATGCACGCCCACCCACCCACGAGGACCTGACGGTCATCCGCAAGTCGGTGCTGTTCAGCCGTCTGCCGGANGAGGCGATGCGCCGGATCGTCGAGGGCCAGCCCGTCCGCACCCATCCCAGAAACAGCCGCCTGTGCGACTGGAACGCNCCGGCCGAGCACAGCTTCATCGTTATCGAGGGGCTGGTGAAGGTCTATCGCACCGCCGAGGACGGCAGTTCCGCCGTGCTCGACATTCACGGCGCCGGCCGCGCCCTGATGCTGGCCGAGGGCCTGATCGCCCGGCCCTATTCCGCCAGCGCCGAAACCGTCGGCCCCTCGCGCATCATGTGGCTGGATGCCGCCACCCTGCGGCGCCTGATCGCCGGCGACGGACGGCTGGCCATGGCGCTGCTCGCCTCCGCCGGGGCGCATCTGCGCATGCTCGTCGCCCATATCGAGGAACTGAAGACGATGACCGGCCCGGCCCGGCTCGCCGACATGATNCTNAACCTCGCCGGCGCGCGCTCGGGCTCGGCGCAGGTCACGCTNCCGTACGAAAAACAGCTNATCGCCAATCGCCTCGGCATGACGCCGGAGAGCTTCTCGCGGGCGATGAGCCAGTTGAAGGCGCACGGCGTGCAGGTGACGCGCGACCGGCTGCTGATCCGCGACGTGGCGCGCCTGCGCGCCTTTGCCATGCCGGAGGACTGAGCGGCCTCAGGCCGAGGCCGACAGGGCCCGGCGCGCCGGCTTGGCAAAGGCCTCCAGCCCCGGAACATCCGAGATCGAGACATGGTCGCGCGCCACCTGCACGCCGAGCTTGCGCAGCGTCGCCAGCGCCCGCGACAGGCTNTCCGGCGTCATGCCGAGACGGCCGGCCAGCAACGCCTTGTCATAGGGCAGCACGACATGGGCCGACAGGCTGCCCGCCGGCGCCTGCTGAACCAGAAATTCCGCCAGCCGGCGCGGCGTCGACAGCAGTTTCAGGCTGGCGATTTCATCGAACAGCCGTTCGGTGTGCAGCACCACCGAGGCGAGCAGCGTCGCCGCAAGCCCCGGTTCGGTCTCGATCGCCTCGCTGAAGCGGGTCGCGTCGATCTTCAGCAGCCGAAGCCGGCTCGCCGCCTCGGCGCTGGCGGGATAGCCGCCGCCGAGGAAGAACACCGGTTCGGCAAAACTCTCCCCGCGCGTGAACACGCCGACCACCGCCTCTTCGCCCGACGGCGTGATCCGGTAGAGCTTCACCCAGCCGTCCAGCACCAGATAGAACCCGTCCGCCGAATCGCCCTGCGCAAAGACGAGCTGGCGCGCGTCGAGATGGATCGGCCGGCGATGGCCGCAGAGCCGGGCCACGACATCGCGGCTGACCGCGTTGAACAACGGGCACGAGCAGACCGTCTCCCAGTCCGCCGCGTCCAGCGTTACCGGATGGCCCTTCGCCTCGCCCTGCGCGCTTGCATTTTGCATGGTCACCTGTCTCACTGCCAGAAACCGTTCCCCCACGAGGCCGTCAAGATGGCAAAGCACGATGCGACGTGCACAACGACGTTATTTTCCGCCTCAGTCTGCCTCTGCCTGATGGTGCTGGCGTCCACCCCGGCCCAGGCCCAGGCACAGGCACAGGCCGAGCGCGACGGCGTGGCCGATGCTCTCGCCGGGCATCAGGCCGAAATGAATCAGCTCGCCGGCAAGGACCCGATGCGCCGGCCGCTGTTCTTCGATCCGGTCGATTTCGAAAGCACGCCCGCTGGCGTCCCCTGCGACCATCTCGCCCGCCGCAAGCCCGAGGCGATTGCCGGCCCGGCGCAGGTGGTGCTGATGGAAACGGTCGAATCCCCGCCCCGTCGCCTGCGCTACTGGCATCCGCCCGGCGCCGGCAATCCGGCGGAAGCGGCCGAAAAGGCGCGACATTTTGCCATAGGGCAGGTCAAAAACACCGAAATTCAGGTACTTGGCAGCCGAAATTTCCTCTGGTGCCGCTGAATCGGACGCCCGCTTAACAGTTCTCAAGTCGCTGCCGTCGCCCTTCAGTATCGTCCGGCGCAGTTTCGGGCACGTAATGAGGAGAGGCGCGTCATGTCTATGAAGACGCATACAGCTAAGATCATCGGGATCGCGATGGGCGCGTTCCTGTCCACCACGGCGTTCACGCCTGTTTCGGCCCAGGCGCCGGCACCGGCAGCCGCCCCGACCCTGTCGCCGGAAGCGATGAAGGCCTCGGGCGACGTCTACTTCCAGCGCTGCGCTGGCTGTCACGGCGTGCTGCGCAAGGGCGCGACCGGCAAGAACCTTGAGCCGGCCAACACCGCCAAGCTCGGCCAGGAGCGTCTTGAGAAGATCATCGCCATGGGCACCGAAGGTGGCATGGTCAACTTCGACGACATCCTGACCAAGGACGAGATCAAGAACGTCGCCACCTACATCCAGATGCCGCCGCAGGCGCCGCCGGAGTGGGGCATGAAGGACATGCTGGCCTCGTGGAAGAACATCGTGCCGGTCGAGCAGCGTCCGACCAAGCAGATGAACAAGTACAACCTCAAGAACGTCTTCTCGGTCACCCTGCGTGACGCGGGCGAGGTTGCACTGATCGACGGCGACACCAAGGAAATCCTGAGCCGCGTGAAGACCGGCTACGCCGTGCACATCTCGCGCCTGTCCGCTTCGGGCCGCTACATCTACGTCATCGGCCGCGACGGTTTGCTGTCGCTGATCGACATGTGGATGGAGAAGCCGGCGGTTGTCGCCGAAATGAAGTCCGGCCTCGACGCCCGCTCGGTCGACGTGTCGAAGTTCAAGGGCTTCGAGGACAAGTACGCGATTGCCGGCTCCTACTGGCCGCCGCAATACGTGATCATGGACGGCGCGACCCTCAAGCCGCTCAAGGTCGTCTCGACCCGCGGCGTCACGGTTGACGGTGAATATCACCCTGAGCCGCGCGTCGCCTCGATCGTCGCCTCGATGACCAAGCCGGAATGGGTGGTCAACATCAAGGAATCGGGCCTGATCCAGCTCGTCGACTACTCCGACATCAAGAACCTCAAGACCACGACCATCGAGTCTGCGAAGTTCCTGCATGACGGCGGCTGGGACGCTTCCAAGCGGTACTTCCTAGTCGCGGCCAACGCCTCGAACAAGGTGGCTGTGGTCGACACCAAGGAAGGCAAGCTCGCCGCCCTGGTCGACACCGCCAAGATCCCGCATCCGGGCCGCGGCGCCAACTTCACCCATCCCAAGTTCGGTCCCGTCTGGGCCACCGGCCATCTGGGCGCGGATGTCGTTTCGCTGATCGGCACCGATCCCGAGAAGAACAAGGATTCGGCCTGGAAGGTGGTGCAGGAGCTCAAGACTCACGGCGCCGGCAACCTCTTCGTCAAGACCCATCCCAAGTCCAAGAACCTCTGGGTCGATGCTCCGCAGAACCCTGAGAAGGACGTGGCTGAATCGGTCGCGGTCTATGACCTGACCGACCTGACCAAGAAGCCGGAACTGATCAACATCGCCAAGCTCTCCGGCCTGCCGGAATCCAAGGCGATCAAGCGCGCGGTGCATCCGGAATATGACGAGACCGGCACGGAAGTGTGGATCTCGCTCTGGGCCGGCAAGACCGAGCCGTCGGCGATTGTCGTCATGGACGACAAGACCCGCAAGGTGAAGAAGGTGATCACCGATCCGAAGATGATCACCCCGACCGGCAAGTTCAACGTCAACAACACCCAGCACGACATTTACTGATCGGTCTGGAAGTGATGATCTGGGGCGGCCTTCGGGCCGCCCTTTTTCGTTGGCGCTTAACAACGCTCAAGGCTGGCAGACGCCGCCGGCGGCTAGGTTCCTGCCACTATTTTCGGAGACCTGCATCATGTCCGAGTTGCCCTCGTCCACCCGCCAGCCAACCAGGGCCTGGGATGTGCTGCGCAAGCCGAGCCTGCGCTATTCGCTGATGGCGCTGCTGGGCGGCGGCTTCATCGCCGGCATCGTCTTCTGGGGCGGCTTCAACACGGTGATGGAAGCGACCAACACCATGCCCTTCTGCACCTCGTGTCACGAGATGAAGGACAACGTCTACAAGGAATACGACAAGACCATCCACCATTCCAACCGCACCGGCGTCCAGGCCACCTGTTCGGATTGCCATGTGCCCAAGGAATGGACCCACAAGATGGTGCGCAAGGTCCAGGCCTCGAACGAGGTGTTCCACTGGCTGCTGGGCTCGGTCAACACGCCGGAGAAGTTCGATGCCAAGCGCCTGACGCTGGCCAAGAATGTCTGGAGCTCGATGAAGGCGACCGACAGCCGCGAATGCCGCAACTGCCACACGCTCGAATCGATGAACCCCGAATTCCAGCGCCCGCGCGCCGGCAAGCAGCATCTGATCGCCATGGAGCAGGGCAACACCTGCATCGACTGCCACAAGGGCATCGCCCACAAGAACGTGCGCACGCTGCTCACCGACAAGGAAATCGAGGACCTCGAAAAGCCGATCGCCAGCTACATCCGCCAGGTTCCCGCCACCTTCCGCGAGGGGCTGGCCAGGGCCGAGGCGCGCGACAAGGATGCCGAGGCCAGGAAGGCCGCCGAGATCAAGTCGGCGGTCGACGCCGAGGTGAGCAGTCAGGTCGCCGTCAAGGTCAAGGAAGCGCTGGCCAAGCCGCTGCGGCTGCCCCGGCAGCAGGCGCGGCCCCGGCTGCGGCAGCCGCCGCCAGCCCGGCCGCCGGCGGCAAGATCGACTGGGCCACCGTCCCGGCCAAGACCCTTGGCTTCTTCTATCCCGGCCAGGCCTCGTATGAATGGGTGCAGACCGGCAAGGACCATGGCGGCGCCCGCGCCTTCATGCGCGGCGGCGACCGCTGCGTCACCTGTCACGACAAGGAAGTGCGCGACATGGGCGCCAAGATCGTCTCCGGCGACAAGGCCGAGGCGACCCCGATCAAGGGCAAGCGCGGCTCGGTCGACGTCAAGGTGCAGACCGCCAAGGACGCCGAGAAGATCTACTTCCGCTTCCAGTTCCCCAAGGCGCCGCACACGCCCGTGCCCTTCGCCGACGGCGGCAAGATGGATGCCAAGAACGAGGTCAAGGTCTCGGTGATGATCTCCGGCGCCGGCGTCGAGAAGGCTGAACTCGCCGGCTGCTGGGTGACCTGCCACCACGACGCCCGCAACATGCCCGACGCTCCCAAGGACGAGGCCCTGAAGGCCTTCCCCGGCGCTTCCGACNTCGACCTTGCCAACGGCGTCACCAAGTATCTGGGCGAATCNCGCACCGCCATCGAGACCAAGGACTCGCCGCGCGGCGGCTGGGACAAGCTCAAGCCCAAGGACGAGGTTGCCAAGCTGGCGGCCGAGGGCAAGGCGATGGAGGTGCTGCGCTTCCGTTCGGGCGACACGCCGGAACATGGCCTGATCCTCGCCGACCGCAAGATGGCGGGCCTGTCCCCCATCGAGGCCTCCGGCGCGCTGGACGGCGACACCTGGGCCGTGGTCATGGCCCGTCCGCTGAAGGCCTCCGCTCCCGGCGAGGTCGCTTTCGAGGCCGGAAAGAAGTATGTCGTCAGCTTCGCCCTGCACGAGGACTTCACCGCCTCGCGCTTCCACCACGTCTCCCTGGCCTACGAACTGGCCCTCGACGCCGAGGCCGAATTCTCGGTCAAGGGACAATAGGAACCGCCGATGCCGCGCCTGCCCCTTCCGCTGATGCTGGTCATCCTTGCCGTCTCGCCTCTGGCGGCGGCCGAGGATCCCGAACTCTGCAAGGAGGCGGCGGCGCGCTACCGGGACATGTTCGGCCGTGAGGCTGCGGCCGAGCCGGTCCGGACGGTGCTGATGTACAAGTACCGGTTCTGCCCGGAGCTTGTGCGCATCAAGCCCGGAGAGAAATTGCGCTACGTCAATGTTGACAAGCGCACCTCGCATTCGATCTGGCTGAAGGATGCGGGGCAGAAGGAATCCGAGCGCGTCTTTTCCGAAGGCGTGATCGACGTCGACACCAATCTGCCGCAAGGCGAGCATGACATCCTCTGCGGCCCGCACTGGCAGAGTGACGGCATGCGGGGCAAGGTCATCGTGGGAGACTGAGATGAAGGGACATGTCGCATTGGTGGGCGCCGGCCCGGGCGATCCTGAACTGCTCACGCTGAAGGCGGTCAAAGCCCTGGCGCAGGCCGAGGTGATCGTGCACGACCGCCTCGTCTCCGAGGCCGTGCTCAAGGTCGCGCCCGACACCGCCATGCGGATTTCGGTGGGCAAGGAGCCGGGCAAGCACTCCTACAAGCAGGAGGAAATCAACGGCCTGCTGGTCCATCTTGCCCTTGCCGGCAAGAACATCGTCCGGCTCAAGGGCGGCGATCCGTTCATCTTCGGCCGCGCCTGCGAGGAGATCGAGGCGCTGGAAGAGCACGGCATCACCTGGTCGGTGATCCCCGGCATCACCGCGGCGCAGGGCTGCGCCGCCTCGGCCCGCGTGCCGCTGACCAATCGGGGCGATGCGCGCTCCTTGAGATTGATCACGGGCCACTGCCGCGCCGACCAGCCGCTGGAACTCGACTGGCAGGGCATTGCTGACCCCGGAACCACCCTCTGCTTCTACATGGGCCATGCCACGGCCCCGGAATTGTCGCGTCAGTTGATCGCTCACGGCCTCTCGCCGGCCACGCCTGCTCTTTGCATAAGTCAAGGCACCACGCCGCAGGAAAAGCGAATGTTCACCAGGCTCGATCGCCTTCCGGCCGATCTCAAGCGCGCCTCCTTCCCCGGGCCGCTGCTGATCATGGTCGGAAGCGCGATCGGCTGGTCGCCTTCGGGCAAGCTGCGGGACGAGGTCATCAGTGCAATCGACGGCGCGCACATGGACGATACGGCTGGCGCTTCTCGCCAGCCTCGCCGCCCCGGCCGTCCGGGCTGAGCCGGACCGCGCGCGCCTTTCCGATCTCGTCANCCAGGAATGCGGATCCTGCCACGGGCTCACCCTGAAGGGTGGGCTGGGCAGGCCGCTGACGCGTGAGGCGCTGAGTGATTTNCCTGTCGATGTGGTGCGCGACATCATCCTGAATGGCCTTCCGGGCACGCCGATGCCCCCCTGGCGGCCTCTTTTGAGCGAAAAAGAGGCCATGCTGATCGCCGAAATGCTCAAGAGCGGAGTCCTGCCATGATCACCCGTCGCGGGCTGCTGCCTGCCCTGCCGCTGGCCGCCGCCGGCCTTGCCGCCCCCGCCGCCGCCCAGCCCGCCGCGAAGCCAGCCGCGCCGCGCGGCACCGGCGATCTTGGCGTCATCATCGAACGGGCCACCGGCGCGATCCTGATCGTCGAGACCACCGGCCGCACCATCCTGGGGCGGGTCGAGGGCATGGGCGACATGTCCCACGCCTCCGTCTGCTTCTCGCGCGACGAACGCTACGCCTATGTCTTCGGGCGCGACGGCGGCTTGACCAAAGTCAATATGCTCAGCGCCACGATCGAGGCTCGCGTCATTCAGGGCGGCAACGCCATCGG
>Ga0056914_10000716_pt1 | contig 27010 bp, 28 predicted proteins | sample TNRBio252014_DNA_FD_55168 | JGI IMG/M metagenome (GOLD analysis project Ga0056914, IMG submission 55168) | Wastewater treatment Type I Accumulibacter community from EBPR Bioreactor in Madison, WI, USA - TNR Reactor_6/25/2014_ DNA | ecosystem: Engineered > Bioreactor > EBPR > Anaerobic-Aerobic >...
CTGGGCGGTTATGGCGAATTTGCCGATCTGCTTGCCTTCGTCGGCAAGCACGGCATCAAGCCGCTGGTCGACAGCCGCTTCACCCTCGATCAGGCCCACGCCGCGCTCGACCGGCTGGAAACCGGCGATCAGTTCGGCAAGGTAATCGTCGATATTCCCTGAGGCCGGAGAATGCTCCGCCAGCCGTGGGCTGGCGGGGGTGGGCGAGGTTACATCCCGCCCAGATGCTCGGCCACGGTGAAGATGTCCTTGTCGCCGCGGCCAGAAACGTTGATCACCATCAGATGATCGCTGGGCAGCGTCGGGGCCAGCTTCTCGGCCAGCGCCAGCGCATGCGCCGATTCCAGCGCCGGGATGATGCCCTCAAGCTTCGAGCAGGTCTGGAACGCCTCCAGCGCCTCGCTGTCGGTGATCGGCTCGTAGGTCACGCGCTTGACATCGTGCAGGAAGGAGTGCTCCGGCCCGACGCCGGGATAATCGAGCCCGGCCGAGATCGAGTGGGCGTCCTTGATCTGCCCGTCCGCGTCCATCAGCAGATAGGTGCGGTTGCCGTGCAGCACGCCCGGCCGCCCCCCCGCCATCGAGGCGGCATGGGCGTTGGTGTTCATGCCGTAGCCGGCGGCCTCCACCCCGTAGATCGCCACCGACGGATCATCGAGGAAGGGGTGGAACAGGCCGATGGCGTTGGAGCCCCCGCCCACGGCGGCCACCAGCGAATCGGGCAGCCGTCCCTCGGCCTCAAGCATCTGGGCCCGCGTTTCCGTGCCGATCACCGACTGGAAATCGCGCACCATCGCCGGATAGGGATGCGGCCCTGCCACCGTGCCGATGCAATAGAACGTATCGGCGACATTGGTCACCCAGTCGCGCAGCGCCTCGTTCATCGCGTCCTTGAGCGTCTTGGAGCCGGATTGCACCGGCACCACCTCGGCCCCCAGCATGCGCATGCGGAAGACGTTGGGCTTCTGCCGCTCCACGTCCACCGCGCCCATGTAGACGACGCATTTGAGGCCATAGCGGGCGCACAGCGTGGCCGTGGCGACGCCATGCTGGCCGGCGCCGGTCTCGGCGATGATCCGCGTCTTGCCCATGCGCAGGGCCAGCAGGATCTGGCCGAGCACATTGTTCACCTTGTGCGCGCCGGTGTGGTTCAGTTCCTCGCGCTTGAAATAGACCTTGGCGCCGCCAAAGTGCTTCGAGAACCGCTCGGCATAATACAGCGGCGAGGGCCGGCCGATGTAGGTCCTGCCCATCTCGGTCATCTCGCGCTGGAACGCCGGATCGATGCGCGCCGCGGCATAGGCCGCTTCAAGATCAAGGATCACCGGCATCAGCGTCTCGGCGACGAAGCGGCCGCCGAAGATGCCGAAAAAGCCACGCTCATCGGGGCCGGTGCGGTAGGAATTGGGCTTGTCGGGCGCGTTCATCGGCTGTGTCCGGCTGCTGGTCTGGAAGGAGGGACGACCTTTAACCCGCCGCGCGCGCGCCGGCAACAAAAGCGCGAATGAGCGCGCTGTCCTTGACGCCCGGCGCCCGTTCGACACCGGAGGAGACATCGACCCCGCACAGCGCGAGGCCCTGTCCGCGCAGGCTGCGGATCGCCGTGCCCACGCTGTCAACCGTCAGCCCGCCCGACAGCATGAAGGGCAGGGTTGGCGGCAACTCCGACAGGATCGCCCAGTCGAACGGTTTGCCATGCCCGCCGGGATAGGCGGCATCCCTCGGCGGCTTGGCATCGATCAGCACAAGGTCCGCCGCCCCGGCCAGCGCCGGCAGCGGCGCAAGATCGGCCGGCTCGGCCACGCCCGCCGCCTTGAGCACCGGCAGGCCGGTGGCCGCGCGGGTGGCGCCGATCAGATCAGGCGTTTCCCGGCCGTGCAGTTGCAGCCAGTCCGGCCGCACGATCTCGGTCAGGTGCCGTGCCGTTTCAGGTGTAAAATCGACGATCAGCGCGACGATGTCGGCCTTGCCGCGCGCCTGGGCGGCCAGCGCGGCGGCGCGCTCGGGCGTGACAAAACGGGGGCTCTTGGGATGGAAAACAAAGCCGACCATGCTCGCGCCGGCATCCAGCGCCGCATCCAGCGTTTCCTCCGTGGAGAGGCCGCAGACCTTGATGCGCAGGCTCACCGGATCATCGTTGGCGGCAGCGCCGAGGCGTGCGGATCGGCCTGCGGCAGCATCGCGGTCAGCCGCGCCACTTCCGAGCGGGCCACCTCGGCCTCGCGCTGGGCCTGACGCGCGGCGCGGCGGTGCTTGCCCTGGCCGAACCAGCAGGCCACCCCGCCGATCAGGATGCCGGCCATCACCGCGCCGAGCACGGCCACGAACAGCGGAACCGTCACCGTGTAGGCCGTGCCGCCGCTCGGATCGAACGACAGCTGCACCGGCATGCGGTTGGCGATGGACAACAGCACCACCACGACCGCGACCGGTGCCAGAATNATGAGGCGGAACAGGGAAGCCATCGGCGCCTCGTCTGGTTAGGAGGCGCGCGGCGCCCTGGCCTTGCTCTTGGCGGGGGTCTTGTTCAGCCGCACGCGCATTTCCTTGCCGCTCTTGAAATACGGCACGACCTTTTGCGCAACCTCGACCTTGGTGCCGGTGCGCGGATTGCGGCCGACGCGGGCCTCGCGCTGCTTGGCCGAGAAGGCGCCGAAGCCGCGCAGTTCCACCCGGTCGCCGCGCTTGAGCGCCTCGATGATCTCATCGAGGATCGCATCGACCAGATTTTCGACGTCGCGCTGGTAAAGGTGCGGATTTTGTTCCGCGATCTTTAGCACGAGTTCGGACTTGATCATGGGTTACCCCGTTCCGTTCGGTTTATCGCTTTGAAAAAGCGTCAATTTTGCGCGGGAGGCTGCCAGACGGACAACAAGCCGTCAAGCGCTTGAATCTCGACCGATTGACGCGCCCCCGAAATCGCCGTCGCAAGATCGGAATAGCCAAGGGCGTTCGCCAGCCCGGCCAGCGAGAACAGGCCGAAGCGGTCGACGGTGGCGCGCTTGTAATCGACGACGCGCAAGCTGCGGCCAACCTTCTTTTCGCTCTCCAGCCAGACGCGCGCCTCGCGCTCCGACCCGATCGCATCGATCAGCTTGAGCGGCAGGCTCTGGCGGCCGGTGAACACGCGCCCGTCGGCAACCCTGGCCACTTCCTCGGCGCTCAGCCCGCGCCGCTCCTTTACCAGATCCTTGAACCAGGCATAGCTGTCGGCAATCGTCGCCTCCAGCGCGGCGCGTGCCTCGGGAGGGGTTGGTTCAAGCCCGCTCGGCTGCGCCTTCAGCGGCGAGGAGCGCACGGCCTCGACCTTGACGCCCAGCATCTCCAGCGTCTTCACGAAGTTCGGATACTGGATGATGACGCCGATCGAGCCGACCACCGCGGTCTGCGGCGCGAAAATCCGATCGGCGCCGAGCGCCGCGACATAGGCGCCCGAGGCGGCCGAGCCGGTGACCACGGCCACCGTCGGCTTGGCCTGGGCCAGTTCGCGCAGTTCGTGATACAGCGCCTCCGAGCCGGTGGTGGTGCCGCCCGGGCTGTTGATCGAAATGATCGCCGCCTGGGCGCTGCGCGCCGTCCTGACGCGGCGGATGGCGTCGAGCAGCGGCTTGTCGCCGGTGATCAGCCCGTCCACGGTGATGCGTGCGACATGCGTCTGCTGGCGGTTGATCAGCGACCGTCCGCCGGCCATGACGCCGAGCGCCACGATGGCGAGCGCCACCGCAAGCCCGGTCATCACCCGCCAGAAGCTCAGCTTCCGGCGCAGGGAGCGACGGTCGATGAGGGTGTCGGCCTCGAAACTCAAGACATCGGCTCCGCGTTGTGCCTCAGGAAAAGTGTTCGACGTTCATAGCGCAACCGCGCGCGCTGTCACGCGCTCGCTGTCACGCCCTTCGGTTTTCCGGCCACCGAAACCAGCATCGAGCCATCGCCGATCAGCCGCTCCGCCGCCTTGCGCGTCTCGGCCAGCGTCACCGCCGCCAGAAGGCCGTTGCGGTTGGCGATATAGTCGATGCCCAGATCCTCGATCTGAATCTCGACCAGATGGCTGGCGATCTTGCGCGAGGTGTCGAAGCGCAGCGCATAGGAGCCGAGCAGGAACTTCAGCGCCTTGTCCAGTTCCGCCGGCTTTGGCCCCTTCTCGGCCATCTTCAGGCACTCGGCCTTGATGATCTTCAAGGATTCGGCAACGCGCTCGTTGCTGGTCGCCGTGCCGGCAAGGAACGAATGGGCATGGCGCGCCGTCGACAGCTGCGACCACACCGAATAGGCGAGGCCGCGCTTCTCGCGCACCTCGGTCCACAGCCGCGAGGTGAAGCTGCCGCCGCCCAGGATGTGGTTGGCGACATGGGCCGCCATGAAGCCGGGGTCCTTGCGGGCGATGCCGGGGCGGCCGAGCGCCAGCGTCGACTGCGGCACCTCGATCGTGGTCACCAGCGTCTCGCCAAGCCCGGCAATCGCGGTATCGGCGATGGGCGAGAAGGCCAGCGCCTTGGGCAGGGCGCCGAACACCCGGTCGATCGCCTTGCCGAGTTCGGCGGGGCTGATCGCCCCCACCGCCGCGATCTTGAGATTGCCGCGCGAAAGGCGCGAGCCGTGCACGGCGAGAATGTCGGCGCGGGTGATGCCCGGTACGCTCTCCAGCGTCCCCTTGTCGGGCCGGGCGTAGGAATGGTCCTTGAAGGCGCGTCCCTGGAAGGCCCGCCAGACCTGGGTGTCGGGGTCGGTCTCGCCGCGCTTCAGCCCGGCGATCACCTGAGCCTTCACCCGTTCGATCGCATCGACATCGAAACGCGGCTGGTTGATGGCCAGCGCCAGCAGATCGAAGGCGGTTTTCGCATTGCGGGTCAGTGTTCTGAGCCCGCCTTCCAGCCGGTCGCGATTGGAGGAAAACGACAGTTCCACCGCCGTATCGTCCAGCTTCTCGTGGAAGGCCTGCGCATCAAGCGGGCCGGCGCCCTCGTCATAGAGCCCGGACATCACATAGCTCAGACCGGCCTTGCCGTCCGGATCGTGGGCCGCCCCGCCGACGAAGGCGAAATCCATCGAGAGGATCGGGACGGTGTAATCCTCGACCAGCCAGGCCTCGATGCCCTTGGCAGAAACCACGCGCTGGATGCGCGTCGAGGGCGAGGCAGGCACGTCGGCTTTCAGCTTGGCCATGTCAGGCGGCCTTCTTCAGGTGTCCGCTGACGGACAGGGAGCGCTTGAGGTATTTCGCCGCGACGCGCTTGATGTCGCGGTTGCTGACGGCGTCGATCTTTTCGGGCCATTCGCGCACGTCCTCGATCCGCCCGCCGGTCGACAGCGTCGCGCCGTAGATGCGCGCCAGATGCATCTGGCTGTCCTGCGCATAGGTCAGGTCGGCGACCAGCCGGGTCTTGGCCCGCTTCAGTTCCGCCGCGCTGAAGCCATGCGCGATGGTCTCCTCGACGATGCGGTCGACCTCGGCGTCGAGCGCTTCCAGCGTCACGCCCTCGTGCGGAATGGCGTGGATGCCGAAATAGCCGTCGTCGAGCGCATCCGCCCGATACCAGCTTGATACCGCCACGGCGATTTTCCGGTTCACCACCAGTTCGCGGTAGAGTTTGGAGGAATTGGCGCTGCCCAGCGCCTGGTTGAGCACTTCGAGCGCGAAGGCATCAGTGCCCGCTGCCGTGGCGTGGGACGGCGCAAGATACATGCGGAAGGCGGTGGGTTGTTCCACCTTCTCGTCGGTCAGCGTGACGCGCCGTTCGGCCCGCGGCGGCGGCTCCTTGACGCGGCTGCGCTGCGGCGCATCGTTCCGGCGCGGCACGCGGCCATAGCTGTCGGCGGCCAGCGCCCGCACGCTTTCGGCGTCAACGTCGCCCGCGACAACCAGCGTGGCGTTCTCGGGCGTGTAGAAGCGGCGGTAATAGGACAGCGCATCCTCGCGTGTCAGCCCGGCGATCTCGTGCTCCCAGCCGATCACCGGCGTGCCGTAGGGGTGGTGGGTATACAGCGCCGCCGACAGGCTCTCGTAGAGCTGCGAGGAGGGATCGGCGTCGACATGCATCTTGCGCTCTTCCAGGATGACGTCGCGCTCGGAATTGACCTCTTTTTCGGTGAGGACCAGTCCGGTCATCCGGTCCGCCTCCAGCGCCATCATGGTGCCCAGGTGTTCCTTGGCGACGCGCTGGAAATAGGCGGTGTAGTCATGGCCGGTGAAGGCGTTTTCCTGACCGCCGAGTTCGGCGACCAGTTCGGAGAAGGCGCCCTTCGGGTTCTTGTCGGTGCCCTTGAACATCAGGTGTTCGAGAAAATGCGCGATCCCCGATTTGCCGGTCGGATCATCCGCCCCGCCGTTGCGATACCAGACCATGTGCGTCACCACCGGGGCGCGCCGGTCGGGGATCACCACCACGGCCAGACCGTTGTCGAGCATGAAATGGCTGAGAGCTTCGGGCGCATGAGCCGTCACGGCGGGGTCCTTCGGGTCGGGGTCGATCGCAAGAGGCTAACGCATAACATAGGCATCGCGCCAATCGGATGAAAGGCGCGATGCCGGGAATTGTCGCAGGTCAGGCTTGGGAAGCTGTCAGCGCTGCGGGCGCATGGCGTTGATCTGCACCTGATCGTCCATCGGCTTCATCGGCTCGACCGAGGCGCGCACCGGCGCGCCGGCGGCCGGGCGGCGATAGCCCGCCGGCGGTTCGGTCAGATACTGACGATCCGGCTCGATGCCGGTCGGCTTGTCGGGGTCCTTGGCGCCGGCGTTGAGCACCCGCACCTGCTCGCGGCTGACCATCATCGCCGGATTGGCGCTTTCATTGCTGGCGCTGCCGGGCTGGCTGGCGGTTGGCACGCCGGCATAGCGGTTGCGCTTGCCCAGCGGCTCGTTGCGCAGGATGCCGCCCTGGCTGACGTCGTTGTCGGAATCGGGGGCTTGCGGCAGCAGGGACTCCGCCTTGCGCCGACGCCTTTCCAGAACGTCCGGGTCCTTCGGCCAGCGGGCGTTCTTCTCGGCAAGAGCGTCCTCCGGCGGGCGAAGGCGATCGGTCTTGGGCGGCACCACCAGCGGCGCGCGCTCGCGATAGACGATCGGTTCCTTGTCGCCGGACTTGATGCCGAGCGTCTCGATCACGTCGCTGAACGGGTCCTTGAACTGGGCCTGCGCGGGGGCTGTCGCCAGCAGCGCCAGGCCGGCTGCAAGACCAAGGGTCCGGAGAGAAATGGAGGACTTCATACGCATACCCTCGCTGGTGCCGATCGCTATGGACGTGCCGCATAAGACGGCATCAAGGCTTTTCCTTGGCAGGCTCGTCCACATCCGGCTCAGGATATAGCAGGCAAGGCACGCCGAGCACAATCGCCGCGTCGGCGACATTGAAAACATAGATAAAGTCGAACACCGGCGTGTGAAAGTGGATGAAGTCGAACACCGCGCCATAACTCATGCGGTCGATGGCGTTGCCGATCGCCCCGCCGACGATCAGCCCGAGGCCGAGCCCGGTCATCCTGCCTCGCGCCCGCCACATCCAGACGGCCAGCGCCGCCGCCGCAATCACCTGAAAGGCCGTCAGCGCCCAGCGGCCGAAGCCGCCCTCCTGCTGGAACATNCCCCAGGAAACNCCCCGGTTCCACACCGGGGTCANNTCGATGAACGGCAANAGGTCGATGGGGTAATGCGCCGGCAGGCCGACGACATGCAGCAGATAGAGCTTGCTCGCCTGATCGAGCGCCAGCGTCGCCAGCGCCGCGATCAGGCCGAGCCGGAAGGGCGTGGCGGGCATCAGGCCTGCCGCGCCGCGTGTTCGCGCAAGGCCTGCGCATCGCGCGGCGTCACCTCGGGATAGGCCGGGTCGGCGCTCGCCGGGTCGAAATACTTCCACGANCGGGCGCATTTCACCCCCGGCGCACGGTGCGGCAGNACGGCGACGCCGGGCACCTCGGCGAGGCGGAACGCCTCCTCAGGTCCCGAGCCCTCGCGCACCGTGATGGCCGAGGTGATCGCCACCTCCGCCATGTCCACGCCGGCGAGCGCCGCCAGCAACCCGGCATCGGCGATGAACACCTCCGGCGCTGATTCCAGCGACGAGCCGATGCGCTTTTGCGCCCGCTCGATCTCCAGCGCCCCGGTGACGACGCGCCGCACCGCGCGCACCGTCTCCCATTTCGCCGCCAGCGCCGCATCGCGCCAATCCGCCGGGATCGCCGGGAACAGCTGGAGATGCACGCTGATCTCCGGCCCCTCGCCATGGCGGGCCAGCCAGGCCTCCTCGCTGGTGAAGGTGAGAATCGGCGCCAGCCAGACGCACAGCGTTTCGAACAGCGTGTCGATCACCGTCAGCGCCGCGCGCCGGGCGAGGCTCGATTTGGGGTCGCAGTAGAGCGTGTCCTTGCGGACATCGAAGTAGAAGGCGGAGAGTTCGGTGTTCATGAACTGCGCCAGAGCCGCCACCACCTTCTTGTAGTCGTAGGCGGCATAGGCGGGCCGCACCTCGGCGTCGAGTTCGGCAAGACGATGCAGCATCAGCCGTTCAAGCTCGGGCATCTCGGCCACCGCCACCGCCTCGCGCCGGTCGAAATGGGCGAGCGAGCCGAGCAGCCAGCGCAAAGTGTTGCGCATCTTGCGATAGGTCTCGACGAAGGTCTTGAGAATTTCCGGCCCGATCCTCAGGTCGTCCGAATAATCCGCCGCCGCCACCCAGAGGCGCAGGATGTCGGCGCCCGAGTCCGCGATCACCTTTTGCGGGGCAGTGACGTTGCCGAGCGATTTCGACATCTTCTGCCCCTTTTCGTCGAGGCAGAAGCCGTGCGTCAGCACCACGTCATAGGGCGCGCGCCCGCGCGTGCCGCAGCTTTCCAGAAGGCTCGAATGGAACCAGCCGCGATGCTGGTCCGAGCCTTCGAGATACATCACCCGGTCGCGCCCGCCATCGACGATGCGGTGCACATCGGCAAGGCCGGGNAAATGCNTGGGCGTATTGAGCACATACGAATGGGTCGAGCCGGAATCGAACCAGACGTCGAGCACGTCGTTGATCTTGCGATACCCCGCCGGATCATGACCGAAGGGTTTCAGGAAGCGCGAGCCGTCCTTGTCGGCGAACCAGGCATCGGCGCCTTCCGTCTCNAACGCTTCGGCGATCGCCGCGTTCACCCGCTCGTCCTTCAGGATCGCCTTCGTCTCCCGGTTGACGAACACGGTGATCGGCACGCCCCAGGCGCGCTGGCGCGACACCACCCAGTCCGGCCGGTTCTCGATCATGCCGTTGATGCGGTTCTCGCCCGCCGCCGGCACCCATTCGGTGTCGCGGATCGCCTGCAACGCCACCGAGCGCAGCGTGCCGGCATTGGAGCCCGAGCCGTCCGCGGCGAACGGCTTGTCCATGGCGATGAACCACTGCGGCGTGTTGCGGAAGATCACCGGCTTCTTCGAGCGCCAGGAATGCGGATACTGGTGCTTCAGCCGGCCACGCCCGATGATGTTTCCTGCCTGAGCCAGCGCCTTGATCACCGCGTCGTTGGCCGGTCCCTTCTCGCCCTTGTCGGTGAGCACGCGCAGCCCCTCGAAGCCCGGCGCATCCTTGGTATAGGCGCCGTCCTCATCCACCGGATAGGGAATGCGGGTCGAGGTGCCCCGGTCGGCCAGCAGCTTGCCCGAGGCCATCCAGACATCGAAGTCCTCGCGGCCATGGCTGGGCGCGGTGTGCACGAAGCCGGTGCCGGCATCGTCGGTCACATGGTCGCCGGCCAGCAGCGGCACGTCGAAGTCATAGCCGGGGATGGTCTTGTAGAGCGGATGCTTGCACTCAAGCATNTGCAGATACTCGGGGTTCACCCCGTCGATCCGGCTGAAGCTCTCCACCTTGGCCTGCTTCATCACCTCGCCCGCCAGCGCATCGGCGAGGAGATAGATGTCGCCGGTCTTCGCCCAGTTGCCATCCGGCGCGGCGTCGACGCGATAGGCGCCATAGGCGACGCGTGGCGAAAAGGCGATGGCGCGGTTNCCGGGGATGGTCCAGGGCGTCGTCGTCCAGATCACCACAGCGGCGTTCGGCCAGCCTTCAAGCTGGTGNGCCACCGGGAACTTGACCAGGATCGTATCGGAGGTGTGGTCCTCGTATTCCACCTCGGCCTCGGCCAGCGCGGTCTTCTCGACCACGCTCCACATCACCGGCTTGGAACCTTCGTAGAGCAGGCCGTTGGCGGCGAACTTCATGATCTCGCGGGCGATCTGCGCTTCCGCCGGATAGGTCATGGTCAGGTAGGGATTGGCCCAGTCGCCCTCGACGCCGAGGCGCTTGAACTCCTCGCGCTGGACGTTCACCCAGTGCTCGGCAAAGGCGCGGCATTCGGTGCGGAAGGCGTTGATCGCCGCGCCGTCGGAAAAGTCGGGCTTGGCCCGGCCCTTGGCGCGGTATTCCTCCTCGACCTTCCATTCGATCGGCAGGCCGTGGCAATCCCAGCCCGGCACGTAGTTGGAATCATAGCCGGCCATCTGCGCCCCGCGCGTCACCAGATCCTTGAGGATCTTGTTGAGCGCATGGCCGATGTGGATGTTGCCGTTGGCATAGGGCGGGCCGTCGTGCAGCACGAAGCGCGGCCGCCCCTTCGCCGCCGCGCGCAGGCGGTGATAGAGGCCGGTCTCGGCCCAGCGGGCCAGCAGCTCCGGCTCTTTCTTGGGCAGGCCGGCGCGCATCGGGAACGGCGTCTCGGGCAGGAACAGCGTGGCGGAATAATCGGCGGGCTTGTCGGTCATCGGGGAAAACTCGGCGGGGAGAGCGGAAACGCAAAAACGGCGGACGGATGTCATCGAATGACGAAGCAAAATCCCGGTCTCTGGCGCGAGCGTGTGGCTCTGCGTCAGGCCGGGCGGCTAATTCGGAAGATCCGCGGCAAGAAAGACATGCCGCCTCATAGCAAGCGCGGACCTGAATTCAAAGGCTTGGCGCGTCAGATTTTTGTCGCGGCCAGAATGGCCCGCGCCGCCGCGCTGTCGCGGTTCATCTGCGCGATCAGCGCGTCGAGCCCGTCGAACGTCATCTCCTCGCGCAGGAAGGCGACGAAGGCAATGTCGATCACCGTGCCGTAGAGATCGCCGCGAAAATCGAAAATGTGCGTTTCCAGCAGCGGCGCGCCGTTGTCGAACATCGGCCGGCGACCGAAACTGGCGACAGCCGGATGCGTCACGCCATCGGCGTGCGCCCGCACCGCATAGACCCCGTGCCTGAGGCCGCAGCCCGGATCGAGCGCCATGTTGGCGGTGGGATAGCCCAGATCGCGTCCGCGTTTTTCGCCATGGATCACCGGGCCGCGCACGAACCATTCATAGCCAAGCAGGCCGTTGGCGGTGTCGAGATCGCCGGCGGTCAGCGCCTGGCGGATGCGGGTGGAAGAGATCGGTGCAGCCCCGGCGGTCAGCGCATCGAGCACCCGGACCGGAAAGCCGCGTGCCGCGCCCGCCGCCGCAAGCCCGTCCGGCGTGCCGCCCCGCCCCTTGCCGAAGTGGAAATCCCAGCCCACCACGGCGCCGGAGATGGCGAGCCGGCGCATCAGGATGTCGTCGATGAACGCTTCCGCCGGCAGGCCGGCCAGCGCCGCATCGAAGCTCAGCACGATCAGCCCGTCGAGGCCGAGGTCCGCGATCAGCCGGGCCTGCACCTCGGGCGGGGTCAGTTCGAACTGCGGCAGGTCCGGCCGGAAGAAGGCGCGCGGATGCGGATCGAAGGTCAGCACGGCGGCCGGGCGGCCGAGCCTGCGCGCCATCGCCCGCGCCTCGGCCATGACATGGCGATGGCCGCGGTGCACGCCGTCGAAATTGCCGATCGCCACGACCGGGTTGGCGAGGGCGGCGGGAAGCTGTGCAGGGTCGGTCAGGCTGAGAAAGGTCTGAGGCATGGCACTCGGATCAGGGGCGCGAGCGCGCCGATGCATCTTCCTTAGGCAAGACGGNCGGGCGGGGAAAGCCTTTCCCGCCGGATGCATGCGCATTTTCTTGGCCGTGCCTGCCGCCTTTGCGCTGGATCAGTCCAGCCCGATCTCGCCGATTGCCTGTTCATGCCGTGGCAGACGGCCGGGCGCCAGAAAGATCGCATCGAGCCGGATCGCCTTCGGCAGAGCATTCCGGCGCGACAGGAATACCCGCGCCGCCCGGCCGATGCGCCGGCACTTGTCGGCGGAAATCGCAGCCTGCGCCGCTTCCAGCGTGCCGCGTGCCTTCACTTCGACGAACACCAGCGTGCCGAACCGTTCGGCGATCAGGTCGATCTCGCCGCCGGCGGCGGCGAAACGCCGCGCCAGAATGCGATATCCCTTGAGCCTGAGCAGGGCTGCGGCCAGCCACTCGGTCTCGATGCCGTAGAGATAGGCCGCCCGCCTGTCCGGCCGTGGCATGGCTCAGTCCCCGTTGCCGTCCGCCGCGCTGGCGATCTCGATGGCGCGGGCATAGACCTGCCGGCGNGGCAGGCCGAGCGCGGCGGCGACGATGGTGGCCGCGTCGCGGGCGGAATGGCTCTTGAGTTCCTGCGCCAGCCTCGCGTCGATATCCGCTTCGCCCAGCGCCGCCTCAGGCCCGCCCGCGCCGATCAGGATGACGATTTCTCCGCGCGGCTTTTCCTCGCTGTCATAATGGCGGGCGAGATCGTCCAGCGTGCCGCGCTGGCAGGTCTCGAATTTCTTGGTCAGTTCGCGCGTCACCGCCGCCGGGCGCGGCCCCATGACCTCAGCGAGGTCCCGCAGCGATTCGGCCAGCCGGTGCGGCGCCTCGAACAGCACCAGCGTACCGGGGATGCTCTCCAGATCGCGGATGCGGCGCCTGCGTTCGCCCTGCTTTGCCGGCAGGAAGCCTTCGAAGAAGAACCGGTCGGTCGGCAGCCCGGCCAGCACCAGAGCGGTCAGCACGGCGGAGGCGCCCGGCAGCGGCACCACGGCAAGGCCTGCCGCGATGGCGCCCGTCACCAGCCGGTAGCCCGGATCGGAGACCAGCGGCGTGCCCGCATCCGAGACCAGAGCCAGCACGGCACCCTCCTTCAGGCGTGCCAGCACCTGCGGCTGCATCGCCTCGGCATTGTGGTCATGGTAGCTGAGGATCGGCGTTGCGATGCCATAATGGCTCAGCAGCGTCCGGGTCACGCGCTTGTCCTCGGCCAGCACGGCATCGGCGGCGGCCAGGGTTTCAAGCGCGCGGATGCTGATGTCCCTGAGGTTGCCGATCGGGGTGGCGACGACATAGAGCCCCGGCGGCAGTTTCGGGGCTTCTCCGGTTGGGCCGGGCAGGACATAGGACGGACGCATCATGGCGCAGGTGTCGGACGATGGCGGCGCGCTGGCAAGCGTTAATTGCGGGGCGCCGCTGCGCTGACAGGGCGCACAGCNCCCGCGATCTGTGCTATGTTAACCCTATCGGAAGCTTCNCGGGCGATGCTGCTTCGATCGCGCCCTGCTTTCTGGTATCGTTAACAATTCGCATTTTATGGATTGGCTGCCAGCGCATCCGATCCGCATCGGCGAGGTCCCCATGTCCGATTTCCCCACGTCCCCGTTTCGATCCGGCTCCCGCCGCGCCTTTCTGGCGCTGGGGGCAACTTCCGGCGCGCTGACGCTCACCGGTTGCTCGGACATGGGCTCGACCTTCCCGCCGCTTGGCCCGGCCTCGACCCCGTCCGGCCCGTCGCAGGCCCCAGTTACGGGCGACACCATCGGCACCGGTCCGGTGCGCGTCGCGCTGATCCTGCCACTGTCCTCGGCCAATGGGGCGGTTCCGGCAAAAGCCATGCGCAACGCGGCGGAAATGGCTTTGACCGAGTTCAATTCCACCGACCTGACCATCCTGGTCAAGGACGATCGCGGCACGCCCGAAGGGGCGCAGGCCGCCGCGCAGGAGGCGATTTCCCAGGGCGCCGAGGTGATTCTCGGGCCGCTGTTCGCGCCCACCGTGCAGTCCGCCGCCAGTGTCGCGCGCGCCGCGTCGCGGCCGGTCATCGCCTTTTCCTCCGATGCGGGCGTCGCCTCGCGCGGGGTCTATCTGCTCAGCTTCATGCCGCAGTCGGACGTCCGGCGCGTGCTCGAATACGCCGGGCGCAAGGGCAAGAAGTCGTTCGCGGCGCTGATTCCCTCCACCTCCTACGGCAGTGTCGCCGAGGCCGAGTTCACCCAGACCGTGGCCCGGATGGGCGCGCGGCTGTCCGTGGTCGAGCGCTATCAGCCCAACAAGGCCAGCGCCGATGCTGCGGTTGCCCGCATCAAGGCCAGCGCCGGCCAGATCGATTCGCTGTTCATTCCCGATGATGGCAACGGCATCCCGGTCATCGGCGCCTCGCTTCAGGCTGCGGGCATTGCGCGCATCCAGATGCTCGGAACCGGCGTCTGGGATGANGCGACGGTGCAGAAGACCCCGGCCATGGCGGGGGGCTGGTATGCCGCGCCCGAGCGNACCGGCTTCCAGAACTTCTCGCAGCGCTATCGCCAGCGCTTCACCGCCGATCCCACCCGCATCGCCACCCTGTCCTACGATGCGGTGGCGCTGGTCAGCGCGCTGGCCCGCACCCANGGCTCGAAGCGCTTTTCCGAACAGGTGCTGCTCAATGCCTCCGGNTTCAGCGGACAGGACGGCATCTTCCGCTTCCGCGCCGACGGCGGCAATGACCGCGGGCTGGCGATCTACCAGATCGCCAACGGCGGCGCGCAGATGATCGAGGCCGCGCCGCGCAGCTTCGGCGGCGCCGCCTGATCAGGCGGCCAGATCGGCGACCACGGCATCAAGCACCGGAAAGCCCTCGGGCGTCACGCGCAGACGGCCGCCGGGCTCGCGCACGATCAGGCCGTGCGCTTCCAGATCGGCGACCTGACGGGCCAGCAGCGGCCGGCCGCGCAGCAGTTCGAAGCGCTTGGGGTCGATGCCCTCGCCAAGGCGCAGGCCCATCAGCAGGAATTCGTCGCTTGCGTTCTCGGCGGTCAGCACCTCGCGGCTGATCTCGCCGCTGCCCTGCGCCTCGACCCGGTCGAGCCATGCCTCGGGGCGCTTGATGGTGGCCAGCGCCAGCCGCCCCTCCGCCGTCACCACCCGGCCATGCGCGCCGGCGCCGACGCCGGCATATTCGCCATAGCGCCAGTACAGCAGGTTGTGGCGGCATTCCTGCCCCGGTCGGGCGTGGTTGGAAATCTCGTAGGCCGGCAATCCGGCCTTGCCGCAGGTCTCCTGCGTCACCTCATAAAGCACGCGGGAGGCCTCGGCGTCGGGTACGGTCAGCTTGCCGGCGCGGGCGAGATCGTCGAAGGCGGTCTCCGGCTCGATCGTCAGTTGATAGAGCGACAGATGGTTGGGCGCATAGGCCAGCGCCTCGATCAGTTCGCTGCGCCAGGCGGCGGGCGTCTGGCCCGGGCGGGCATAGATCAGGTCGAACGAATAACGCTCGAAATGCCGGGCGGCGACCGAGATCGCCGCNAGCGCCTCGTCGGCGCTGTGCAGCCGGCCGAGGAACTTCAGGTCGGCGTCGTGCAGCGACTGCACGCCCAGCGACACCCGGTTGACCCCGGCCGCGCGATAGCCGGCAAAGCGCGTCGCCTCCACGCTGGTCGGGTTGGCTTCCAGCGTCACTTCCACGTCCGGCGCGAGGCTCCAGTGCGCGCCGATGGCATCGAGAATGCCCGCCACCGTCGAGGGCTGCATCAGCGACGGCGTGCCGCCGCCGAAGAAGATGCTGGACACCGTGCGCCCCGGCGCCAGCGCNGCCCAATGGGCGATTTCGCGCCGATAGGCGGCGAGATAGCGCGCTTCGTCGATGCCCTGAAGGCGGACATGGCTGTTGAAGTCGCAATAGGGACACTTGGAGGCGCAGAAGGGCCAGTGCACATAAACGCCGAATCCGGCGTCGAACGGGGGCCGCGCGCTCATCCGATCAGTGCCGCGATCATCGCCGAGACGGCCCGGGCACGATGCGAATGCGCCTTCTTTTCCAGCATGCTCATTTCGCCGAAGGTCTGCGCCTCGCCGTCCACCACAAAGCACGGATCATAGCCAAAGCCGTTGCCGCCGCGCGGCGGAAAGGCGAGCCTGCCGTGCACCCGGCCTTCGAACACCGCCTCATGCCCGTCCGGCCAGGCAACCACGATGGACGAGGTGAAATGCGCGCGCGCGCCATCGGCGGCATGGCCGCGCCGCTCCAGTTCGTGACGGGCCCGGTCCATGGCGCGGGCATAATCGCGCGGGGTGCCGGCCCAGTCGGCGGTGAACAGCCCCGGCGCTCCGTCGAGCGCCTCGATGCACAGGCCGGAATCGTCTGAGATCGCCGGCAGGCCCGTTGCCCGCGCCGCCGCCTGGGCTTTGATCGCGGCATTCTCGGAAAACATCGTGCCCGTCTCGTCCGGCTCGGGCAGGCCGAGCTGGCCGGCCGAAACCACCTCGATCCGGTAGGGCGCCAGAAGGTCCTGCATCTCCTTCAGCTTGCCGGCGTTGTGNGTGGCCAGCACCACGCGCCCGCTCAGCCTGCGGCGGTCCNTCATCAGGCCACCGCCATCTTCTGAAGTTCGATCAGCCGCTTGATGCCCCGGTCGGCCAGCCCGAGCATGGCCATCAGGTCGGCTTGAGAGAACGGCGCGCCCTCGGCCGTGCCCTGCACCTCGACAAGCCCGCCCGAGCCGGTCATGACGAAATTGGCGTCGGTTTCAGCGGTCGAATCCTCGGCATAATCGAGATCGAGCACCGGTACGCCCTTGGCGATGCCGCAGGAGATGGCCGCGACATGATCGCGCAGCGGGTTGCTCTTCACCATCTCGCGCGTCCGCATCCATTCGATGCAGTCGCGCAGGGCCAGCCAGCCGCCGGTGATCGAGGCCGTGCGCGTGCCGCCATCGGCCTGAAGCACGTCGCAGTCGATGACGATCTGCTTCTCGCCCAGCGCCGACAGGTCGACCACCGAGCGCAGGGCGCGGCCGATCAGCCGCTGGATTTCCTGGGTGCGGCCCGAGGGTTTGCCGAGGTGACCTCGCGCCGGGTACGCTCGTGCGTGGCGCGCGGCAGCATCGAATATTCCGCCGTCACCCAGCCCTTGCCGGTGCCGCGCAGCCACGGCGGGCCGCGCTCTTCCAGCGAGGCGGTGCACAGAACGTGCGTCTCGCCGAACTTGATCAGGCAGGAGCCTTCCGCATAGCGGGCAACGCCGCGTTCCAGCGTCACTTTTCTCAATTCGTCCGGGGCGCGCTTTGAAGGCCGCATGCTTCGATCCTTTGTGTTTGGCGGGCTTTTAGACCATGCGCGCCCGCGAGGGAACGGTTTTTCGGCATGCGGCCGCCGCTTGAAGTGGCGCGATGGTGATGGCACAACGAATGGCGAGCCGGAGGACAGGCCAGACGTGCAGCCCAGACCGACCACCCCTGGAGAGATCGACGAGCGGGCGCGCGAGATTTTCCGTCGCATCGTCGATGGCTATCTCGCCACCGGCGAGCCGGTCGGTTCGCGCAACATCGCGCGCCAGTTGCAGATCCCGCTCTCGCCGGCCTCGGTCCGCAACGTCATGCAGGATCTCGAGGATCTCGGCCTGATCTACGCCCCCCATACCAGCGCCGGGCGCCTGCCCACAGAAATCGGGCTGCGGCTGTTCGTCGATGCGATGCTTGAAATCGGCGATGTCTCCGCCGAGGAAAAGGGGCGCATCGAGGCTCAGGTCAAGGCGGCGGCCGGCACGGCAGAGCGGCAGGGCAAATCGTTTCAGGACGTGCTGGCCGAAGCCTCCAGCCTGCTTTCGGGCGTTTCGCGCGGGGCCGGGCTGGTGGTCACCACCAAGGCCAACAAGCGCTGGAAGCACCTTGAATTCGTCCGGCTCGATCCGGCCCAGGCGCTGATGGTGCTGGTGGGCGAGGATGGCAGCCTCGAAAACCGCCTGTTGCCGCTGCCGCCCGGCCTGCCTGCCTCGGCCCTGCTCGAAGCCTCGAACTATCTCAACGCCCGCCTGCGCGGCCGCTCGCTGGGCGACCTCAGAACCGAGATCGAGACCCATCGCCGGGCGATGGAGGGCGAACTCGATGTGCTGACGGCCCGGCTGGTCGAAAGCGGGCTTGCCAGCGCCACCGAGGGGCTCGACGGGGCGCCCCAGCTCATCGTGCGCGGCCAGGCCAACCTGCTCGATGATGTCAAGGCGGCCGAGGATATCGAACGCCTCAGGCTGCTGTTCGCCGATCTTGAGACCAAGAAGGATGTCATCGATCTGCTCTCGCGGGCGGAAACCGCCGATGGCGTGCGCATCTTCATCGGGTCGGAAAACAAGCTGTTCTCGCTCTCCGGCTCGTCGCTGATCGCCGCGCCCTTCCGCGACAGCCAGCAGCGCATCGTCGGGGTGCTCGGCGTCATCGGGCCGACACGGCTCAACTACGCCCGCATCGTGCCGATGGTCGATTACACCGCCCGCGTCATCGGCCGCATGCTGGAGGGGCGGGACTGATCAGCGCAGCCGCGCCATCAGCCGCGCGCCGAACACATTGATCGACAGTCCGGCCATGACCAGGGCCGCGCCGGCCAGCACCACCGCGGGCATCGGCTCGTCGAACAGCACGGTCCCGGTTGCCAGCCCGATGATCGGCACCAGAAGGGCGAAGGGGGCCACGCTGGCGGTCGGATACCGCGTCAGAAGGTGGTTCCAGTAGGAAAAGCCGAACAGCGTCGCGCCATAGGCCATGTAGGCCAGCGAGGCCCAGGCCAGCCAGGAGGCGTTGGCAACCGAACTTGCGATGGTCGAGGCTCCCTCAACCACCAGCGAGACCGCCAGCAGCGGCACCGGCACCACCAGGCTGGACCAGATGCTGAAGGCNACCATGTCGACCTTGCCCGCCGCTTTGGCGATCATGTTGGCGACGCCCCAGCACAGNGCGGAAAACAGGATCATCAGAAATGGCAGCAGCGGGGCGTCGGCCGTCTTGCTGAAGGCGATCAGCCCGACGCCGAAAAAGGCCAGTCCAGCCCCGATCAGATGCAGCCGCGTCGGCCGTTCGCGGAAGGCCAGCGCGCCAAGCGCGATGGTGAAGAACACCTGCGTCTGGATCACCAGCGCCGAAAGCCCGGTGGGCATGCCGGCCTTGATCGCCAGGAACATGATCGAGAACTTGATGACGCCCAGAATGATGCCGAAGGCGATGAGCAGGCGCCAGGCCACCGGCGGACGCGGCACGAAGAACACCGCGGGCAGGGCCGCCAGCGTGAAGCGCAGCGCGGTGAGGAACAGCGGCGGAATGTCGTGCACGCCGAACTTGATGGCTGCAAAGCTCAGCCCCCAGCAGATGGCGATCGCCAGGGCGAGCAGAATGTCCTTGGGCTGCATNGAAAATGGCGGCTCGCAAAAGGGGGCCGACGGCAAGCGGCGGCGCATGACAGCCGCCATGGTGATGNGGCGGCGCACAAAAGAAAAGCCCCCGCTTGCGGCGGGGGCCCGATTTTCGGCGNTCAGGCGCGGGTCAGGCGGCCATCTTCGGCGCCGCGGCGATCACCTTGCTGTCGACATGCGCCTCGAAGGTCTTGAAGTTCTTGGCGAACATCTCGACCAGCTTGCGGGCGGTCGCTTCGAACGCGGCCTTGTCGGCCCAGGTCGAGATCGGGTTGAGGATGTCGGCATCNACNCCGGGAACCGCGGCCGGCACGTCGAAGCCGAAGTACGGGTCCTTGCGGAACGGCACCTTGCTGAGCGAGCCGTCGAGCGCCGCAGTCAGCAGGGTGCGGGTGACGCGGATCGGCATGCGCTTGCCCACGCCCGGCTTGCCGCCGGTCCAGCCGGTGTTCACCAGCCAGCAGTTGACGCCGTACTTGTCGATGTAGTCGCGCAAAAGGTTGCCGTAGACGCTCGGATGACGCGGCATGAACGGATGGCCGAAGCAGGTCGAGAAGGTCGCGGTCGGTTCGGTGACGCCGCGCTCGGTGCCGGCGACGGCGGCCGTGTAGCCCGACAGGAAGTGATACATCGCTTCCGAATCGCTGAGCCGGGCGATCGGCGGCATCACGCCGAAGGCATCGCAGGTCAGCATGATGATGTTCTTGGGCTGGCCGGCGCGGCCGCTCTCCGACGAATTCGAGATGAACTCGATCGGATAGGCGCAGCGGGTGTTCTCGGTCTTGGATTCGTCGTCGAAGTCGGCGACGCGGGTCACCGGATCGAATACGACGTTCTCAAGAACGGTGCCGAAGCGCTGGGTGGTGGAATAGATTTCCGGTTCGGCCTCGGCCGACAGGCGGATGGTCTTGGCGTAGCAGCCGCCCTCGAAGTTGAACACGCCCTCCTGGCTCCAGCCATGCTCGTCGTCGCCGATCAGCACGCGGTTGGGGTCCTGCGACAAGGTGGTCTTGCCGGTGCCCGAAAGGCCGAAGAACAGCGCCACATCGCCGGCATCGCCGACATTGGCCGAGCAGTGCATCGGCATGACGGTCTTGGGCGGCAGTATGAAGTTGAGGTAGGTGAAGACGCTCTTCTTCATCTCGCCGGCATAGGCCGAGCCGCCGATCAGCACGATCTTGCGGGTCATGTCCATGGCGATCACGGTCTCGCTCTTGGTGCCGTGGCGCTTGGGGTCGGCCTTGAAGGTCGGGAAGTCGACGATCGTCATCTCCGGCCCGAAATGCGGAATGCTCTTGCGGTCCGGGCGGATCAGCAGGTTGCGGATGAACAGCGAATGCCAGGCCAGTTCGGTGAAGACGCGCACGCGCACTTCATGGGCCGGGTCGGCACCGCCCAGCAGATCCTGGAGGAAGATATCCTTGCCGGCGCCGTGCGCCTGAAAATCCTTGAGCAGCGTGTCGAAATGCTCGGGGCTCATCGGCGCGTTCTGGTCCCACCACACGGTGTCGGCGGTCAGGGCGTCCTTGACGGTGAACTTGTCCTTCGGGCTGCGGCCGGTGTGGGTGCCGGTCTCGGCCACCAGCGCGCCACCGGTCAGGATGTTGCCTTCGCCGCGGCGGATCGCCTCCTCGTACAGCGCCGCCGGTTCCAGATTGCACAGGAACGCGCGCGGGTTGGCAAAACCAAAGGTGTTAGCGCCAAGCCTGGCATTGAATTCGCCGCTGGTGACCATCAAGTCTGTCCCTTTCCAAAAAGCAGGGACAAGGAGCCCTGCCTCCACAGCATCGGCCCGAAAACGCCGGTCCGACGTTCCAAATCGGCGCGATCCGAGGGGAGTGTTTCGTCGGCGCGCGGAATGGCGTTCCCCTAGCAGAATTTGCCTGTTTGCCAACGGGCGCAGCCGGTTCTGCGCCGGGTTGACGCATTCATATTTGGACTAAGCCTTCATTTTCTGTGAATTTTCGGNCGCGCCGCCGTCAGCTTGTATGATGTCATCTGGCATTTCGTGCCGCAGCGGCAAGNTCGGCAAGGATTTTGCGCAAGCTGGCGCCGTCGCTTGCGCGCGAGGGAAACGGGATTCGGGCCGTCCTGTCGCCGGCCAGAAGCGTCATCCCGTCCGGGTCGATGCCGCTGACCCGCCAGGGGCCGTCCTCCTTCTGTGCCAGTTTCGTGGCATAGAGCCGCACCGCATCGAGATGGTCGGCGTTCATGTGGCCAAGGGCGCTTTCCTCGACATCGACAAAAGCCTCGCACCCCGTAAGATCGGTCAGCACCTCGGCCGCCGGTCCGTCCCAGGCGCGGGCAAAGCCGCCGTTGAGATAAAAGTGCCGGGGCTCCAGCCGCCAGAACGAGAAATCGGGGAAATCGGCATAGAGTTCGGCCTTGGGATGGTGCGTGAGGAACCGCCGCCGCACCCGCTCGCCATCCTTGCTGTCGCGTTCGATCCGCCGCGCCGCCGCTGCAACCGTCAGGCGTGGATGGGCCAGCGGGTCGCCCTTGCCGGTCTGGGCCAGCAAAAGCGAGCAGCGCCCGTCGCCCTCCAGATGCCGGGTGTGGTGCGACAGCCCGGAGACGAGGATGATCGGCGTGCCGCAGACATCGGTCGCGACCGACGTGAGTGTCGCGAACGGTGCGCCATCCTGCGCCAGCGTCGCCAGCGTGCCCGATCGGGTCGCCCGCAACAGCTCCCGGGCCAGCGGGATCGGGTCGAAGCCGGGGGCGAGGTGCTTCGCCATTTCCGGGGTCAGGGCCATGTCGGCATCTCCAGCAGCATCATCCTGCGCAAAGATAGGGCTTCCCGTCTGCCAAGAAAGGGATAAATTGCCGCTGCCACAATTCGGCCTGCGTTTGTTCGCAATCAGCTTTGTCTAGTCCCAGGGTGGACGGTGCGCCGCCACCAACCGTGAAAGTCAGAGGCACGACATGCCGACCATTGCCCTTGTCGACGACGACAGGAACATTCTCACCTCGGTGTCCATCGCGCTCGAAGCCGAGGGCTACCGCATCCAGACCTACACGGACGGGGCCAGCGCGCTAGACGGGTTGAAGCAGAACCCGCCGGACATGGCGATCTTCGACATCAAGATGCCGCGCATGGACGGCATGGAGCTTCTGCGCCGCCTGCGCCAGAAGTCGGACATGCCGGTGATCTTTCTGACCTCGAAGGACGAGGAGATCGACGAACTGTTCGGCCTGAAGATGGGCGCCGACGATTTCATCCGCAANCCGTTCTCCCAGCGTCTGCTGGTCGAGCGCGTCAAGGCCGTGCTGCGCCGGGTGGGCGCCAAGGATGCGCCCGCGCCGTCCAAGGAGGCCGACGCCAAGGCGCTTGAGCGCGGGCATCTGCGCATGGACCCCGAGCGCCACGCCTGCACCTGGAAGGGCGAGCAGGTGACCCTGACGGTGACCGAATTCCTCATCCTTCAGGCGCTGGCCCTGCGTCCGGGCGTGGTGAAAAGCCGCAATGCGCTGATGGATGCAGCCTATGATGATCAGGTCTATGTCGATGACCGCACCATCGACAGCCACATCAAGCGGCTGAGAAAGAAGTTCAAGGTGGTCGACGACGACTTCGAGATGATCGAGACGCTCTATGGCGTCGGCTACCGCTTCAAGGAAGCCTGAGAGAGCGTCGGGGAGACCGCGTGCTCGACCGCAGCCCACTGCTGCCGCATGGCGATGACGCCCCCCATGAGGAGGCGCGCTCCGGCGGGCTGAATGCCCTGCTGCGTCAGGCGCGGCTGGCCCGCAAGCGGCTGGTCCGGCTGATCGGCGCGCGCCTGTCCTCGACGGTGGCGCGGCGCATCGTCCTGCTCAATCTCGGCGGCCTCGTGGCGCTGCTGCTCAGTTTTCTCTGGCTCAACCAGACGCGCGAGAGCGTCATCGATGCCCGCTCGCAGAGCCTGTACACGCAGGCCGAGATCATCGCCGCGGCGGTCGCCGCCTCGGCGACGGTGGAAACCGGCACCATCACCGTCGATCCCGACAAGCTGCTCCAGATGCAGGCCGGGGAATCGCTGTCGGCGACCGACGAGAGCACCCCGTCGATCGAGTTCTCGATCAATCCCGAGAAGGTGGCTCCGGCGCTGCGCCGCCTCGTCTCGCCCACCCGCACCCGTGCCCGGCTGTTCGACCGTGACGGCACGCAACTGCTCGACACCCGCAGCTTCTATTCCGCCGGCGATGTGCTGAAAGCCGACCTGCCGCCGCCCTCGGCCGAGGAGTTCACGCTGTTCGAGCGCAGCTGGAACGCCATCAAGCAGCGCCTCGGCCGCGTCGATGCGCCGCCCTACGAGGACTTTACCAACGGCCGCAACTATCAGGAGGTCATCCGCGCCCTGATGGGGGAAACCGCCAGCGTCGTGCGGGTCAACGGCAAGGGCCAGACCGTCGTCTCGGTGGCGGTGCCGGTCAAGCGCTTCCGCGCCGTTCAGGGTGCGCTGATGCTGATGACGCAGGAAGGCGATGTCGACCGGGTGATNGCCGAGGAGCGGCGCAACATCATCATCGTCTTCGCCATCGCCGCCTCGGTCATGCTGCTGCTGTCGCTGCTTCTGGCCGGCACCATCGCCGAACCGTTGCGCAAGCTGGCCACCGCTGCCGAGCGGGTGCGCCGCGGCGCCCAGACACGGCAGGAAATTCCCGATTTCACCGACCGCAGCGACGAAATCGGCCATCTCTCGGGCGCGCTGCGCGACATGACCCAGGCGCTCTACAGCCGCATCGAGGCGATCGAGAGCTTCGCCGCCGATGTGGCGCATGAGCTGAAGAACCCGCTCACCTCCCTGCGCAGCGCGGTGGAAACGCTGCCGCTCGCCCGCAACGAAGCCTCGCGCGCCCGGCTGTTCGAGGTCATCCAGCACGACGTGCGTCGGCTCGACCGGCTGATCACCGACATTTCCTCGGCCTCGCGCCTCGATGCCGAACTGGCGCGCTCCGAGGCGGCGCCGCTCGACCTCGGCAAACTGGTCGATGCGGTCATCCGCGTGGCCGGCGAGGTGCGCCGCGACGATGACGTGCGGGTCGAACTGCTGGTCGAGCCGCCGGGTGAGGGGGCACCCGCCGAATTTCCGATCCTCGGCCACGATTCGCGCCTCGTGCAGGTGTTCAACAACCTGATCGACAATGCCCGCTCCTTCTCGCCCCGCGGTGGCAGCGTCCGCGTCACCTGTTCGCGGCGCGGGCCGGTGGTTCGCGTCATGGTCGACGATGACGGCCCCGGCATCCCCGAGCACGCGCTGACCAAGGTGTTCGAGCGCTTCTATACCGACAGGCCCAACCAGGGCTTTGGCCAGAACTCCGGCCTCGGCCTGTCGATCTCGCGCCAGATCATCGAGGCCCATCGCGGCACCATCCGTGCCAGCAACCGCATGGATGACAGCGGCAAGGTGCTTGGCGCCCGCTTCATCGTCGAGATTCCGGCCGAGACCGCATGAGCGCGGCGGAAACCATCCACGCCGTCTGTCTCGTCGTCGGGGAAGCCGGCATCCTGATCCGCGGTCCCGCCGGGTCCGGCAAGACCACGCTCGCCGCCCGGCTGGTCGAGGAGGCGCAGCGCCAGGGCCGCTTCGCCTGCTGGGTGGCGGACGACCGGGTGCGTCTGTCCGCCAGCGGCGGGCGGCTGGTGGCCCGGCCCCACCCGCTGATCGCCGGGCGCATGGAACTGCGCCATGCCGGCATCGCGGTGGTCCGTCATGAACCGGCCGCCGTCGTGGCGCTGGTGGTCGATCTGGTCGATGGCCCGGTGGCCCGCCTGCCCGAAGCGCCTGACCAGCGCGTGAGGCTGTGCGGAATGGCCCTGCCGCGGCTGGCCTGCCCGGTCGCTGCGGCGCCGACCCTGAGCCTCGCCGGGCTCGCTGCTGCCCGGGCCTTGGCCGGACAATCGGACGAAAGGCGCGAAATCGTAGCGAATGCCACTTGAAAAGTTTTGTGCACTGAACAAAATAGCCGCCTTTTCCCGGGACCGGGGTACGGCTCGAACGAGCCGACGGTCCCGCAAGGTCTGGACATGATCGGTTTGGTTCTCGTGAGCCACGGCCACCTGGCAAATGAGTTCAAGGCGGCGATGGAGCACGTTGTCGGACGGCAGGAGCAGATCGAGACGATCTGCATCGGGCCGGAGGACGACATGGAAGTCCGCCGCAAGGAAATCGTTGCCGCCATCCACAAGGTGGACACGGGCGACGGCGTGGTCGTTCTCACCGACATGTTCGGCGGTACGCCCTGCAATCTGGCGATTTCGGCGATGAACGGCTCCAAGGTCGAGGTCGTTGCCGGCATCAACCTGCCGATGCTGGTCAAGCTGGCCTCCCTGCGCGAGGGCTGCCCCTTCGATCAGGCCGTGGTGCGCGCCCAGGAAGCGGGCAAGAAATATATCAACATTGCCTCCAAGGTGCTTCAGGGCAAATGAGCGATCTTCTCGAACCCTGCGCCGACGACACCTTTCCCGAGGGCGCGGTGGTGCGCGTCATGCCGATCGTCAACCGCAAGGGCCTGCATGCCCGCGCCTCGGCCAAGTTTGTGCAATGCGCCGAGCAGTTCGAAAGCGCCATCACCGTGCACCGCTGCGGCGAAACCGTGGGCGGAACCTCGATCATGGGCCTGCTGACCCTGGCTGCCGCTCAGGGCACCTCGGTCACCGTCGCCGCCGTCGGCCCGGATGCCGAGCAGGCGATCACGGCCATCGCCGGCTTGCTTGCCAACCGCTTTGGCGAGGATGAATGAGCGGCGCGAGCCGTCTCATGTCGACATAAACATTTCTTTATATCTTTATTGAAGCGGCGTCGCTGACCTGCTATAGGCCTCCCGGATTTCAACAACGGGACGCGCGTCATGGATTACGCAATCAAGGACATCGGCCTCGCCGACTTCGGCCGCAAGGAACTGAACATCGCCGAAACCGAAATGCCGGGGCTGATGGCCATCCGTCAGGAATATGGCCCGAAGCAGCCGCTCAAGGGCGCGCGCATCGCCGGTTCGCTGCACATGACCATCCAGACCGCGGTGCTGATCGAGACCCTTGCGGCTCTCGGCGCCGACATCCGCTGGGCCTCGTGCAACATCTATTCGACCCAGGACCACGCCGCCGCCGCCATTGCCAAGGCCGGCATTCCGGTCTTTGCCATCAAGGGCGAGAGCCTTGTCGACTACTGGGAATATACCCGCAAGATCCTCGAATGGGGCGACGGCGGCACGCCGAACATGATCCTCGATGACGGCGGCGATGCGACCATGCTGGTCCATCTCGGCCTGCGCGCCGAAAAGGGCGATGTCGCCTTCCTCGACAAGGCCGGCTCGGAGGAAGAGGAAATCCTGTTCGCGCTGATCAAGCGCACGCTGACCGAAAAGCCCGGCTGGTTCGCTGAACTGGCCAGGAACATCAAGGGCGTTTCGGAAGAGACGACCACGGGCGTGCATCGCCTCTACATCATGGCCAAGGAAGGCAAGCTGCTGTTCCCCGCCATCAACGTCAACGACAGCGTCACCAAGTCGAAGTTCGACAACCTCTACGGCTGCCGTGAATCGCTGGTCGACGGCATCCGCCGCGGCACGGACGTGATGATGGCCGGCAAGGTCGCCATGGTCGCCGGCTTCGGCGATGTGGGCAAGGGCTCGGCCGCCTCGCTGCGCCAGGCCGGCTGCCGCGTCATGGTCTCGGAGGTCGATCCGATCTGTGCCCTTCAGGCGGCGATGGAAGGCTACGAGGTGACCACGATGGAAGACGCGGTCAA
>Ga0056914_10000738_pt1 | contig 26450 bp, 20 predicted proteins | sample TNRBio252014_DNA_FD_55168 | JGI IMG/M metagenome (GOLD analysis project Ga0056914, IMG submission 55168) | Wastewater treatment Type I Accumulibacter community from EBPR Bioreactor in Madison, WI, USA - TNR Reactor_6/25/2014_ DNA | ecosystem: Engineered > Bioreactor > EBPR > Anaerobic-Aerobic >...
CGGTACATTGTATATTCTGATCGAGGGTAATAAACACAGTGAACCGGGTAATCAATTCACCAATAGAGCTTTTGCCTGTACCGGATTAAGACTCGTCCTCAATTTATTGTTGGACCCAACATTGATTAATCTCTCTTATAGGGAAATCGTAAAAAAATTAGATATCAGCTATGCCAATGTTGCATATATATTCAAAGATTTAGAAAAAGAAGGTTTTATTCCCTACAATAAACGCGGTTTTCGTGCATTGAAAAATAAGGAAGAATTGGTAAACAGATGGATGTATGCTTATTCAAAAAAACTCAAACCCGATCTATTATTGGGGAGATATAAATTTCTTAATGAAGAGAAATTTAACGATTGGGTTTCGATTAGCTTCGACAGTAATGATACTGCATGGGGTGGCGAACCAGCTGGAGGCTTGCTAACAAATTATCTTAAACCTGAAATGTTAACAATCTACACCGAAGAACCAATTCTATCATTTATTAAAAAAATGAAAATTGTTCCCAGCCGGAATGGGAATGTGTTTATTTATCAAAAATTTTGGAAAAAATCTGAAGAAACTATCACACAAATCGCACCGGTATTATTGGTTTATGCCGATTTAATGACTTCAAACGACGAACGATGCCTTGAGACGGCAGGAATAATATATGAAAAATATATTTCTTCAAAATTATCAGAAAATTAGGGAGCAATATGGGAGTATCATTGATGCTCTCCGAATTACAAGCGAAGAGCTCGGTATAAAATTTTTTCTTATCGGCGCTCAATCAAGAAATGTTTGGTCTTCTCATCTGAAGATGAATAAAAGAGAGACAAAGGATATTGACTACTCGGTTCAACTGAAAGAATTTTCAGATTGGCAAAAACTGAGTGAGTACCTTATTAGTGAGTTTGGTGCTGAACAGGATCCCGAACTGCCATATCGTTTCAAATTATACGATCAAATATTTGATATTATCCCGTTTGGCGAATTTGCCCAAAATAGAGAGGTTAGCCAAAGAATTACACGGTCGCCAATACGATGCTGTTGATCAAGAATATCGGAATGAGAAACAAGATTCATCGGAAGATATTACCAAATATAGATTGTTAGCAGAACTGAGGAGAACAATCGACACTAATTATTAAATCACAACAAACAAACAATTTCAAAAACCAAATGCCGGGGGATAACCCCTATCTCCCGGCACTTAAATGGTCAAATATTAAAAGAAAAACTGTTCTAAAACAATTTTTCCGTCTTTCACCTGATAAACACAAACCTCTTCCATATTCATTCTTGAGCCGTCTTTCAGGGTGCAATCAACACCCATGGTTACAGCAAAATGAGTTCCGGCAATTATCGGGTCCCCAATATAAGAACCATGGAATTCCTGAATCATTTCATTCCATTCTTTCCCCTTTGCAAGGATTGCTTCCATTCCTTTCACTTCTCTGACCGGGGCACCTTCGCCTTCGATGCTTACGCAATCAGGAGAGTATAATTCGTTGTAACATGTTGCATAGTCCCCTGCTTTGCAGAGATCAACTAATTTGTGAGCAATTTCTTGAACTGTCATCTTTTAACTTTCTTTTGTTGAATTAAATAGTAAAATTATGATTAATCAAAATAATAATGACGATGGGATAATCACTTTTTTCTTTGTTGGATGGTCATATAAAATGATAAAACAATTAAACTTGTTTCTCTTTATATTTGTCAAATAAAAGTAACAGTTTAAACTTTCCGGTAATTTATGACATTCAAAAATCTCTCCAAAATATTATTCCTCCTGCTCTTTGTTTCTGGATCAGGTTATTCGCAAAATTTTAGCCTTAAAGGGTCGATTATTGATTCCACAGATGGCTCAGGTCTTCCGGGAGCAAGCATTTCCCTTGTTCCTGTAAGAGGTGATCTAAAAACTCTCAACATGCTCTCAGGTTTGAATGGTGAGTTCGAGTTTAAATTATCGGCTCCCGGCAGGTATCTCCTTGGTATTACTTTCCTCGGTTACCTTGATTTTGTTGACAGTGTCAGAGTAACAAGGAACCAGCCCTCAGTTGATCTCGGCAAAATCAAATTAAAAAGATCGTCGGTTCAGATGAAGGAGGTGGATATTACCGGAACTGCGATTCCAACTTCACAAAGCGAAGATACTTTAAGTTTTGCCGCAAAGGGATATAAAACAAATCCTGATGCAACCGCAGAAGACCTGATCACAAAATTACCCGGCGTTCAGCAGGAACAGGGAAGTCTAAAAGCACAAGGTGAAGAAGTTAAAGAAGTATTGGTGGATGGACAACCATTTTTTGGGGAGGACCCAACGGTGACACTCAAAAACCTTCCTGCCGATTTGATCGAAAAAATCGAAATATTTGACAAACTTAGCGATCAGGCTCGATTTACAGGATTTGATGATGGGCAAACATCAAAAACCATCAACATCGTAACCAAAAGAGATAGAAGAAACGGTCAGTTTGGAAAACTTTATGGAGGTTATGGTTCCACGGAAAAATTTCAGAGTGGTGGCGTAATCAATTTCTTTGGTGAGGGAAGAAGAGTGAGTCTTCTTGGAATGGCAAATAATGTGAACCAACAAAACTTTTCACAGCAGGACCTGCTCGGTATTTCACAGGGAGGTGGAAGTGGTGGCCAAAGAGGTGGATTCCAGGGAAGAGGTGGAGGTCATGGTGGCGGACGCGGCGGCAATGTTGCAAACAATTTCCTTATTGGTGCGATGGAAGGAAATACAAAGACATATTCATTTGGACTTAATTACCAGGAAAACTGGGGAAAAGTGGCAAGCCTGACCGGAAGTTATTTTTTCAACCACTTGAACAATAATAATGTGCAAACCATCGATCGTGACTATTATTCCACTCCCGGAGGTTTACAAAAATATACCGAGTCTTCCCTTTCAAACTCAAAAAACTTCAACCATCGACTTAATATGCGATTTGAATACAATATCGATTCGATGAATATGCTCATGGTGAGACCCCGACTTAGCTTTCAGACGAGCGAATCAGGCAATTCATATCTTGGCGTCAGCTCTTTTGGTAACTCTTTAAACAGAGTGAATTCCACCGATAACCTGTCTGGCTCTGATGGAAACGGCTACAATTTTAACAATGAATTGATTTTTCGCAGACGATTTGAAACTCAAGGAAGAAGTATCTCTTTAACTTTAAATAATGGATTAAGCAGAAATAATATCGATCGTAATCAGTATTCGATCAATCGATATGTAGCCGGGAATGGCTCTTCAACCACTGACACCATTGACCAAAAAGGAGATAATTTAGCAAAGGGTTATAACTACTCTGCGCAAATTGTTTACACAGAACCGATAGGATCGGGACAACTGCAATTTAATCTGAATGCCGGTCTTTCAAATAACTTCAGCGACAGAGAAACCTGGAATTATAACAGCTTTTCAAGTTATTATGATCTGCTTGACTCAATTTCCACAAACAAGTATGACAATGACTATTATACATACCGGGGTGGAATTGGATACCGGCTAAGAGAGGAAGAGATATCTCTGAATCTGAGCATTAATTACCAAATATCTCAATTGAACGGCAGTCAATCATTCCCGTCGAATCTTCTTACTGAAAAAAGCTTTTACAATTTTTTACCATCACTTCGGTTCAATTACAAAATTTCCGATTCACAAAATTTCCGCGTCTTTTATAATACCAATGTGAATTCACCGTCAATTACACAACTACAGAACTATTATGATGTCACAAATCCCCTTTTTATAAGAGCAGGAAATCCCGATCTGAAACAGGAATTTTCTCACAGAATGTCCACTCAGTATGTAACCACCGATAAGACCACGGGTGCGAACCTGTTTTTGATGCTTTTTTATCAAATTACAAACGATTATGTTGGCAGTTCCTCGTTTACAGCTGTTAATGATACATCCATTGCTCCGGGTGTTCTGCTTAAAAGAGGATCACAATTTTCGTATTCAAAAAACTTCGATCAGAGTAAAATTCTCAGAACGATGTTTAGTGGCGGGCTTCCTGTCCCATTCATCAAAAGCAATATTTCGTTGAATGCCGGATTTTCATACCAGACAATACCTTCTGAATATCAATCGATTACTTCGGAATCAATGGTTTATGCATTCAATCAGGGAATCACGGTTGCAAGTAATATCAGTGAGGATATCGATTTTAAGGTGACTTACACTCCATCATATTACATTTCAAAAAACGAAAGTCTTCCCGATACGGACGACGAATACTGGGTTCATTCTTTAACAGGCGGGTTTTTTCTTAATGTGTTTGATTTGTTTTTTCTTAGGAGTGATTATGCACTCTACAAAACCGCAGGCATTGTTAATAACGGAGATGTAACTTACAGCCTCTGGAATGCAGGTATTGGAGTTAAGTTTTTGGAGAATAATGCCGCAGAACTAAGATTGGATGTCTTTGATATTCTCGATCAAAACAATAGCTTTGTAAGAACAGCAACTGATATCTACATCGAAAATAAAACAACACAGGTTCTTAAACAATATTTTATGTTGACTTTCACATACAATCTAAAAGCTTTTTAATCTTCTCGATAATTTAAACCAATCTTCATGGGGTTACCCCCATGAAGATTCTATTTTATCAAAACCATCTTTTTTACCACCCGGTATTCACCGTATTTTAGCTCATAAAAATAGACTCCACCCGGCATTCCTGAAGCATCAAAAGTTACCTGATGATTTCCCGGTTCCATTGATTGATTCAACAATGTTGCAACCTTTTCACCTGTCGAATTATAAACATCCATCACTACATTACCGGTCACACCCGATACTGAATTTTCTTCAGGTATATTAAACAGGATTACCGTCGAAGGATTGAAGGGATTGGGATAGTTCTGTTTTAGTGAAAATTCCATGGGTATAACATCCGGTTCTTTGATATCCGTGAGGGTGTCCGATTTGTAGTATAATCCGTCCAGCCTCCCCACCCAGATTTTCCCGCCACAAATTGTCATTGAAAGAGCTATTGATCCCGATTGCATATCCTCCCTCGACCATGAAATTCCGGAATTGGAAGAGTGCATAATATAAAACCTGGCTGCCTTTGAAAGTGTTACAACGATATTGTTTCCACTAACCACAATGTCACTTTTCTCGATCAATCCCACCCCGGGAGAGTATTTCAACCAGGTGTTTCCACTGTCGCTGCTCCTGTAAATACCAATATTTGAAGTAGCTATAATTCCACCGGAATACTTTTCAAACGCCAACATTCCATTGGCTTCCCCTGTGAACCAGTCAAATGGAATTTCCTCCCAAACAGTGGTATTTTTTCGATTCCTGTAATAGTACGCATTTACCCCTCCTCCGGCATAAAGGTCACCATCAACATTTTTTAAACTGTAGATAGACCAGGATGTATTCCAGGGAATCCCTTCAGAAAAATGACTCCACGATCCGGGAGTTGTGAGCGAATTTTTGTAAACACCACCACCGATTGTTGCCACAAATATTTCATCACCCCTAAGAGCAAACGCCCTTATTTCCATCGCCCCAGGATTTGTTAAACCCGCTGATCTTTGGTGCCATTCACCCCCCATGTTTGAAGTGAAAAAAACTCCTTTTAGTGCTGTTCCAATGTAGATTCCCCCTTGAACCGGCTGAATTGCATTAATTCCATATTCAACACCGGGAACGGGAGAGCTCTGATCCCAATTATTTCCTCCATCAAAACTGTAGTATAATACACTGTCGCCACCGGCAATCAAAGTATCACCTGATGACCATAACGACCAGATTGATGTGCCTGAAGCCAGATCTAATTTTGTCCATTGGGCTGTGACGGGAAGACTAAATACTGTTATAAATAATGCGATTAGAAAAATGTTTGAACGCAAATGAAAAACTCCAAAATTTATGATGTCTAAAATAAGTTCCCGTAAATTCTGATGCAGTTGAATATTTAACTTCGGTTAATTAAAGTGACAAATGGTCACAATTATTGGATAAAGCAAGAGATTATTATCTTTGTAAGTCTGATTAAATTTAATCAAACAAAACAGACAGAATATCCATTAAATAAACGCAAACATGCTCAGTTATTTTGCAGTAGCCATCGGATCCGCTATCGGCGGAACCCTCCGTTTTTGGTTGTCAAACTTTGTTTACGAATTCCTTCCCCCAACTTTCCCCTTCGGCACCCTTTCTGTTAATGTATTAGGAAGTTTTTTAATTGGCATCATAATGTTTGGTCTCGACGACCGGGGTTTGATAAGTCATGAAATGCGACTCTTTCTAACGGTTGGTGTTTGTGGTGGCTTCACAACATTTTCAACATTTTCGCTCGAAACCATTAATCTGCTAAAAAGTTCAGAATATACTATGGCATTCATCAACATTGGTGTCAGTGTTGTGTTGTGCCTTGCCGCAACATTTCTTGCCTGGCTTTTATCTGCTCAAAGAGGATGATATGAACATTCAACGAGAAGCCAAACTTTTGAGGATATTTGTTGGAGAATCTGACAAACATCACTTAATACCGGTGTACGAAAAAATTGTTCTTGCTGCCCGGGAACACGGGCTTGCAGGAGCAACTGTTTTCAAGGGAATTATGAGTTTTGGTGGGAGTAGTAGAATCCACACCAACAAAATTCTACGTCTATCTGAAGACTTGCCGCTTATTATTGAAATAGTTGATGAGATTGAAAAAATTGAAAAATTCCTTCCATTTGTAGATCAGTTATTTACTGATGCCAACTGTGGCGGATTAATAACAATCGAAAAAGCCGATGTCATCAAATACACAACCGGAAAAAATTAACTTTCACCAAACCAAACCCATACCATGAAAACAAAAACCATTTTTCATCTGTTTATCCTTCTTTCCGCAATTTTCACAGCCTCAATCCACTCACAAACAAAATCATATGAAAAACAGATCGATTCCGTGTTATCATTAATGACTTTGGAAGAGAAGGCCGGACAACTCCATCAGGTGTCACTCTCGTGGGCGACAGGACCGGCTTCACCCGAAGGTGACAAACTGAAGGATATCAAAGAAGGAAAAATCGGATCGGTTTTTAACATCCGGGGAAGTGAAAAAGTAAGAGCCCTGCAGGAACTCGCTCTACAGTCGCGACTAAAAATTCCGCTGCTTTTTGGGCTTGATGTGATCCATGGATTTAAAACTACATTCCCGATCCCCCTCGCTGAATCTGCAAGCTGGGATTTGGAGGCTATCGAACTCGCTGCCCGGGTCGCCGCAGTTGAAGCTTCTGCATCCGGATTAAACTGGACATTTGCTCCGATGGTGGATATTGCCAGAGACCCAAGATGGGGCAGAATAATGGAGGGAGCCGGCGAAGACACATATCTCGGCTCTTTGATCGCTGCTGCCCGTGTTAAAGGTTTTCAGGGCAAAGGTTTTGGAAGTGTTGATGCTGTTATGGCATGTGCCAAACACTATGCTGCTTACGGAGCTGCAACGGGTGGCAGGGACTACAATTCAGTTGACATGAGTGAAAGGATGCTTCGTGAAATTTACTTGCCTCCATTCAAAGCTGCGGCAATGGCTGGTGCGGCAACATTTATGAACAGTTTCAACGATCTTAACGGAGTGCCTGCTTCGGGAAGTGCTTTCCTGATGAGAAATATTTTAAAAGGAGAATGGAATTTTAACGGGTTTGTTGTGAGCGACTGGGCTTCCATCCGCGAAATGATCCCTCATGGCTTTGCCGAAAATGATCGTGACGCCGCTAAACTTGCATTAAATGCCGGAAGTGATATGGATATGGAAGGTTACTGCTACAGAGACAATTTAAAAGACCTCGTTGAAAAAGGTGAAGTTTCTCTTTCCAATTTGGATGACGCTGTAAGACGGGTTTTAAGAAAAAAGTTTGAAATGGGGCTGTTTGAAGACCCGTTCCGATTTACCGACCCGGTGAGAGAAGAAAAAGCGATGAACAACCCGGAGCACAGAAAAGCCGCCAGAGATATGGCGCGGAAAAGTATCGTGCTTCTTAAAAATGACGATGATCTATTGCCTTTAAAAAACGGACAAAAAATTGCTTTAATCGGACCTCTTGCAAAATCAGAGGATGATATGCTTGGGGGCTGGGCTGTTGGTTGGGACGACAATAGTGATGTGGTGTCTCAATTTGAGGGATTCGAAATTCGATTTGGCAAACAAAATCTTCTCTATTCCAAAGGATGTGGAGTATCAGATCCCTCAAAAGATGGTTTTGAAGATGCAATAAAAACTGCGAAAGCGGCAGATGTTGTTGTGTTGTCAATTGGTGAAAGCCGTTCGATGAATGGCGAGGCTGCGAGCAGATCAAACCTTGGGCTTCCCGGAGTGCAGGAAGATCTCGTTAAAGAGATTATGGCTACGGGGAAACCTGTGGTTATTCTCATTAATGCAGGCAGACCTTTGGTCTTTAATTGGGTTGCGGACAATGTCCCAACTATCGTTTACACATGGTGGTTGGGCAGTGAAGCAGGAAATGCAATCGCAGATGTGTTGAGTGGTGACTATAATCCTTCCGGGAAATTAACCGTCAGCTTCCCGCGCAATGAGGGACAAATTCCAATATATTACAACCATTTTAACACGGGAAGACCATCAATGCAGGATATTCCTTCAAAAGATTATCGCACCGGTTATATCGATCTGAAACAAAGTTCAAAATTCCCTTTCGGATATGGACTCAGTTATACTTCCTTTGACTATTCGAATCTGGTATTTTCATCTGATAGATTATCAAAAGACGGCGTTATTGATGTCACTTTAACTGTAAAAAACAGCGGTGATTTTGATGGTGAAGAAGTGGTTCAACTCTATATCCGCGATCTTGTTGCTTCGCTTGTGAGACCCGTTAAAGAATTAAAGGATTTTAAAAAAATATCTCTTAAATCTGGTGAATCAAAAAAAGTAACTTTCAAGGTTGATAAAGAGAAACTCTCTTTTTACAATGAAAAGCTGGATTGGGTTGCGGAGGAAGGTAAGTTTGATATTATGATAGGTTCCTCATCAGCCGATATCAGACTTAAAGGTACAATTGTTTATGAGTGACGCAGACAACTTTTATTTGTGATTATTCCAAAAATGGTTCTCAAATAAAATTATTGTTTACAACAGACTTACACTAAAACAAGGCAAGTCCCTTTAGTGCAAAAAATGTCATCATGGCTGCAAAAAGGAATGTTGCTATTGATGACCTCCAAAGTCGAGCCGGAGATTTGGTTTCGTCAGTAATGTATCTGTAAGTGTGCAACATTGCAGCCTGAAAGAGGTAGATTGCATAACCAAGCAGAATAACAGCCTGTGGAATCATGCCCCAGTTTGTGAATGAAGTAATAATTCCGATTACTCCAAATGCCAAATTGGCAAATCCCACCTCGAACATCCAGTCAGGACGATCTGTTTCCCAACCAAGTCGCAATGCGTCTGATTTGTGAAAAACCACATGCCTTATAAATGCCAAAATCCCCACAACTCCCACGCTTGTGGCGGTAACAATATGCAACGCCATCGGACTGTTTCCATCCGAAAGAAAATAGAATCCAAAAAATATCCCCACACTTCCAACCAACATACCTAAAAGATTTATGTACTTAGACATATACTATTTGAATCCATCTACTTTTTGAAAAAACGCAAGTTTAATGATCTAAAATACTTAAATATTTCTACTAAAAAGAAAGGTGCGATCAGATAGATTAGGGGGTTTGTGTTCCATGCACTCAGAAAATCAAATTTCACGAGATGCACAGAAGCTCTTGTAATTCCACAGCCCGGACAAGTAATATCAAAAATTGATGAGAATAGACATGGTGGAAAAATATCCAACCCCAAGATCATCTGTATTCCGATGCCAACTGCAAAATACAAAACCAGAATGAGCACAGGAATATCTCTGATATAAGTCTTTTGCGAGGGTGATTTGATCTGAGTTTTATATTGTAGAATATTAATAATCTATTCCAAATAGTTTTAAAATGAAAAAAGGGCTGAAAAAGTTTCCAGCCCCCAAATATTTAGCTCAGTTCTCTACCATCAGCCATTTTAAGACTTCCGGTGACAATCATGATGAGATCAATAATTGTCCAGATTCCACAACCACCAAGTGTGATAAGCATCAGCCACCAATTTGAGTGCCCCATCATCAAACGATGGATACCAAGCGAACCCGCGAATACACATATCAGGATCATCATTGTTTTTTGTTGAACAGGTTTTTGCTCTGCCATAGTGCTTCCTTTTTATTGTTCCTAATCGTAAGGCTTTTCGGTACGCCCCGTTTTTTAAAGTGGGTTCTGGACTCCACATGGATTTATTAAAATGAATTATTTCCATAATTAAACCATCGCCTGGTAGTTAAAAGCGAATGGAAATGACATATTTTGGATATCTGAACAAAATGAATCTTCTACATTACCGGCGAAAAAGTTGAATTGGTAAGGAGCCCGGTAAAACTTAGGAATGGAAATTTTAGTGAATTACAATTACGATTAACTATTATTAAACTATTAGACGAAATTAAGTTTTTTTTTGATCACTACCAAATATAAATTCAATAAAATCATTAAAAAAAGTTATTATTAATTTTTAGTATTATGCGATCTATAGTTGAATATGTATTTCGATGCTCATATTTCAAATAAAGATGTATTTAGATTGGATTGTGATGTGTAAAGCTTTATTCTATCGCCATATTGAGATAATCGATCATCGGTTTAATCATCAAAAAGGAATCTTCAACAAGTTTCTTCATATCAGACTCCATAACCTCCTTGTTGGATAATTTTTTGATCACTACAAAACTCTTCATTCTCAACTTTTCAATGTGTGGATGGTCTTTTTCGTAACCGAGTGGTGCCGATTTTAGTGCTTCTTCTTTAAGTGCAAGTCCACCATAAAATCCGGAAAAATCAGTCTCGTTCAAGATTTCATCCAACAAATGCCCGTTATGCTCAATTTGTATTCTTACTTTGGAAAGGATATCCGAAGGTGGGCGATATAACCCTCCACCTACAAACGAATTACCGGGACTGATCGACAGATGGAACGATGCGGGAGCAATTTTCATATATGGGGTAAATGTAAAATTGTCTTTGTAAAGTGGTTTATCAGGGTGGAATCTCCTGTTGTTATTGATTCTATGCACCGTATCTTTTGCTTGAACCATCTCCAATTTTTCATCATAAACAGCAAGATTCGCAAGGAATCCTTCCACTCCGGTCATCCAGATGTTTTTTGCCTCTGTGTAGCGGGTTTTGTTTTGTTCCATCCACTCTTTTGAATTATTCGTTGACAGATCGCGTAAAAATTCAAGGATTAATTTTGTGTTCATCTGATTCTTTCATTGATTTTAATGGAATCTGTTTATTCATGATGTAAAATGTGGAATCAATTCATCATTTTCAACTTCTTTACTCCGGCGATTATCATCAGGATAAGAAGTGTCGTATAAAAGAGTGTGGAAAATGAGCTTTTTAATATAGAAAAGATGTTCGAAACTACCACTAAACCTTCCGGTATATCAGGATAATTTAATAACATGGAAATGAAACCGATTTAAACAAAAAAAAGGCTGTCATTTCTGACAGCCTGATTTTTATCGCGTTGTAGCGGGGGCCGGACTTGAACCGACAACCTTCGGGTTATGAGCCCGACGAGCTACCAATTGCTCCACCCCGCGATGTTAAAACTTTATATCAGAAGCCCGTATATCTTGAAATATTTAATTTAATTTGGACTTCAAAGATAACACTTTTTTTATTAAAAACAAAATTTTAGTTAAAATTGCTCATTACTGCACCGCCTCAAACTCAATATCCATCAACGGAAAATTCTGCCAGCCGGAGAAGTCATAATGCCACCATTCAGTTTCGAGAGGCACAAATCCATGTTTCTCCATTACTGTTCGCAGAAGTGCCCTGTTAACTCTGATTTCCAGCGGGATATCCGCAAAATCATGATGAGCTTTTACGGTAAAATCATCAAAAACGGTTGGCATCAACAATAGCCTACCGGTTTTTAAGTCATACAGTCCCAGATCGATGGCGCAGCCCCGGTTGTGGCGGCTTCCCGTTTTTGGAGAAGCTGCATAATTTTCATCCATCACTGAATCCCAAATCTTTTTTGTAATTGTATAGGGCCTGTAGGCATCATAAATCACAATCCCGATTCCGTTTAGTGCAAGTTCCCTGGCAATCTTTTTAAGCGCAATTGCCGCGGGATGCCTCATAAATACCCGGGGTGAAGTATAAAGCACCTTTCCCGTAACATTATCCACCGTGGCATATTTAATATCCTTTTTTAACGATGGAACAACAATCTCAAGGTCAGTTAATCTCTGTGAACTGTCTGCCGCAACCAAAGAATTATAAAGTTTGATGTCGTTTACAACTTTTAGACCATACTCATTAACCGGAATTTCAACCTGGGCGAGCCCGGTGAAATATAAAATTAAAAAGAGTATGGTTGTTTGGATTGTAGATTGTCTTTTTATCATATTAATTCAGAACTCTTAAAATTGGATAAACACAATAGTTTTTATCAAAATATGGTGATCTTTTATAGATGAAATTTAACCGGGCATCCGGGTCGTTTCTGAATTTTTCATCTGATGCAAGTTTTTCTTCAAAATCCTTTTTCAATTGGGAATCATTTTTTAGGATGTCAGGGGCAAGTCGCTCCATCACATAATCCTCATAATATTCCTTCTGCTCAAATATCTGGTTGAAAAAGCCCCATGCAAGGTAGGAATCATCCGATTTGGGTTCAAATAAATATACAATCAATTTAAGAGTTGCCTGGTTGCAACTAATAAAAAAGGAACCTGCCGGAACAGTAATTTCTTCAATTTGTGAGTCGTGTCCAAAACTGACTCTTGTTCTTCCTTCAAAAGTATAAGGGGCAAACTTATGATCGTGGAATCTGAATCTTTCGACTTTTAACTTTCTTGGAGAATCAAGTTTTTCAACCTTTATCCCGTGGAGTTTTGCTTTTTCAACTATATCTTCATATTCTGCGGGTATAAGGTAACCTGCAGGAACTCTTACAGAGTCAACGGCATGAACCTGATCAAAATAAGGAATTACCTTCTCAAATTTTTTCCCCGTATAAACTAATTTGTCACCCCCCGAAATATCACTTTTTTCTACAACAGCCTCTATCCCCTTAAATGAATAAGTTTTAAGAGCCGTATCCTTCAGCGCAAATTTTATGGGTAGCCACTTCCCCTCTTTTCCGAGATACTGACTGATGTTGTTATCAGCTTTCCTGTTCTCCTCAATTACCATTTTTCCACTTATTACAAGGTAGTTTGCTGCAGTCTCGATCACTTTTTTTGTGGCAAAAACTCTTTCTTTATAAGGTTTCATCATGTGGGTTTCCACGAGAAGGCAGATTCTGTTTTTGGAAGCCATATATCCGTTTGAAAAGCGTGGAACTGATGCCCACTCGAGAAGACCTTCTTCAACCCGGTTATTTTTGAACCCAACATAAGGCGACATTAACCACCCCGCTGATTCCACATTCTCAATCAGAAAAGGAAGAAATGACCTCTCAACCAATTTTGCAATGTTTGGTGCCATATTGCCAAAGCGTTCAAGTCCATATGTCACTGTATATTGATAATCAGCTCCATTGGTTGTGTGATTGTCGATGATAAAATCCGGACTCCATTTTGAAACCATCTTTAACATAGCCTGCATTTCAGGAGCATCAGCTTTCGTCCAGTCCCTGTTCAAATTTAAATTCCTTGCAGTGGTACGCCAACCCATGTTGACGGGACCATCCTGATTAATTCTGTTGTAACTTGATGCTCTCTCGTGTCCATCCACACTGAAGATTGGTACAATCAGAAATATCACATTATCGAGAAGTGCGCTGTGTTTCCCCTCTACCAACATCTCGCGAAGGAACATCATAGAAGCGTCTTTTCCTTCTATTTCTCCTGAATGGATACCGTTAATTATTAACAGCACCGGCTTTCCACTTTTTGCAGCATCAGCCGGAGTGAAAGCCTTGTCCTTCGAAACTGTAAACAGTTTTATGTCTCTCCCCTGTGGTGAAACACCAATTGTTGAATATTGTGCGAACATTGAAACCTTTGCCAATTCTGAGAAATATTCGTCAGTTTGACTGTAGGTGGAAGTGGCAACAAAACCCGACTTTTCAAATTCGGTTTGCCACTCGTTTTGCGCAAAAATTGCCACTGTTAAAATAATGGAAAATGATAATCCTCGTAAAATGCCGCTCGTCAATCTGTCGCTCTTATGGTTATTGTTTTTTGGTAAATTTGAAAAGAAATTTAACGAATTATGATGAATCAAGGAAATGTTGATCTACATCACTACAAGAGATTGACTTGAAAATTAAGTTTACTTTCTGTATGTTTAACAATCGTAATTCCTCAATATTTTTAATCGGGAGGACATAATATGCTCACAACTATAGACAAAAGTAATTATCTCAAGGGATTGTTAATTGTAGCAAGATTGGATGACAGACTCATTGATCGCGAAAGAGATCAAATAAGAAATGTTGCGACGAGACTTGGATTCAGTAAAGATTTTTATGAAGAGACACTAAAAAATTTAATGATTAATGAGAACATCAGTGATAATCCATTAATGTTCAGTTCACCAGCCATAGCCGAAATATTTTTGAACGAGGCATTAAATCTTGCTTATGCGGACAATGAATTATCGAAAGTGGAATTGGACTGGCTTCGAAAAACTGCAGAAATTAATGGTATTCCCAACCAAAAGTTCACAGAGTTCCTGGCAAGTTTTCAATCTTTTTTACAAACGGATATCTCGAGACAAAAAACTATTTCTATACAATAATATTTCTTGCAGAGTAGCAGCCTAAATCTGTTACTCTGCAGGTCTTTTTCCACCCTTTTATTTTAAACACTTCCACTCATCCCCCTTCAAAAACCATTAGTCACAATTGAACTAAATTCTACAAAAATCTTTTTTTATATTGAATACTCTTTTAAAAACTAACAGGAAAAAAGGTACTATGCATCGATTCCTCATTCTTTTTACACTTGTTTTGTGTGTAAGCCAGATTCAAGCTCAGGAGGCAAGACTCCTCCGCTTTCCAAATATCAATGGAGAAAAAATTGTTTTCTCCTATGCCGGTGATTTATATCTCGTTAGTGCCAATGGTGGAACTGCACGAAAAATAACAAATCACTCCGGTTATGAAATGTTTGCCAAATTCTCCCCCGATGGTAAAAATATCGCCTTCACAGGGCAATATGATGGTAACACAGAAGTTTACACCATCCCGGCCGAAGGTGGTGTCCCTAACAGAATTACCTACACAGCAACTCTTGGAAGAGATGATCTTTCAGATCGAATGGGTCCTAACAATATTGTTATGGCTTGGCGAGACAATGAGACTGTTATGTTCAGAAGCAGATGGACTGAACACAATGACTGGAAAGGACAACTTTTTTTCGCCAACATCAATGGCGGGTTAGCCGAACAACTTCCGCTACCCAGAGGTGGTTTTGGTACTTTCTCTCCTGACGGTAAAAAACTTGTTTATAACAGGGTTTTCCGCGAGTTCAGAACATGGAAACGCTATAGAGGCGGACAGGCAGATGACCTCTGGATTTACGACTTTGCAACAAAACAAACACAAAGAGTGCAGGAAAATCCGGCACAGGATATTTTCCCGATGTGGGTTGGAAATAAAGTCTATTTTGCTTCAGACAGAACGGGAACAATGAACCTCTTTTCTGTTGATCTTAATACAAAAAAAGAAAAACAGATCACAAATTTTACAGAATTTGATGTAAAATTCCCAAGTATTGGCGGAAATTTTATCGTTTTCGAAAATGCCGGATATATTTACAAACTTGATACATCCACCGACGACTACAAAAAAGTGGAGATTATGATCCAGGATGATCTCGCAACCGGCAGAGATGGCATCATCGATGTAAGTAGAAGTGTTCAGAGCTGGGAAATTTCACCCGACGGAAACAGAGCAATCTTTTGTGCCAGAGGTGAAATTTTTACTGTTCCGGCAAAAAATGGACAGACCAGAAACCTGACCAACACTTCCGGAGTCCACGAGCGATATCCAAAGTGGTCACCCGATGGCAAGTATATCGCTTTCATCTCCGACAGAAGTGGAGAAGATGAAATTTACATTATATCACAGGATGGAAAAGGTGGTGAAAAACAACTTACTTCCGGTGGTGATGTTTACAAATATTCGCTTCAATGGTCACCCGACAGCAAAAAGATTTTATGGTCTGACCAAAACTATACACTTAATTATATCGACATAGATTCAAAAGCTGTATCACAAGTTGATAAATCAGATGTAAATTCCTTCTTTGCATACGACTGGTCACACGACAGCAGATTTATAACCTATAACAAGATTGAAAGTGCTGTCTCATCAAGAATATTTATCTATTCGCTCGATGATAAAAAAGCCAATCCCGTTACTGATGGATTTTTCGATGTTGGTCAAACTGTCTTTTCAAAAGATGGAAAATACCTCTTTTTCACCTCTGAGAGAACATTTAATCCAACCTACGGCTGGACTGAATGGAACCACACATACACAGACATGACCAAAATCTATTTGGTCACTCTTCAAAACACAACAAAATCACCTTTTGAACCAAAAAGTGATGAAGTTACTGTAAAGGAAGAGAAACCGGCTGAAGAAAAGAAGGACTCTAAAGAGACGACTCCAAAAGACCCAAAAGAGCCCGGGAAAAAACTTTCGATCGATTTTGACGGAATAGTCACCAGAATTGCAGAAATTCCAACTCCGGCAGGAAGTTATGGAAATCTTTCCACCACTGCCGATAAAATCTTTTACAACAGACGAGCCCCTCGTGAAGAGAAGTTTAATCTTTATTCCTACAGTTTAAAAGATCTCGAAGAAACTAATCTTGGTGAAGTTTTAAGTTATGAAATCTCCTCCGACGAAAAAAAGATGCTTGTTCGAGTTGGAGGATCCTATGGAATTGTTCCCCTGCCATCTGCTCCCGTTAAAATTAAGGACGCTCTGAATCTTTCAGACCTTAAAGTAAAAATTGACAGAAAAGCTGAATGGACTCAGATATTTAATGAAGCATGGCGACAAATGCGCGACTTCTTTTATGCAAAAAACATGCATGGCGTTGACTGGAAAGCGATGAAGAAACAATATGGACAACTTGTTCCTTTTGTTAATCATCGTGCCGACCTTACATACATTATTGGTGAAATGATTGGCGAGTTAAATATCGGTCATGCTTATGTTGGAGGTGGCGATTATCCTAAAGCTGCAAGAATTGCGCTTGGTCTTCTCGGTGCCCAATTAGAAAAAGATGCATCAGGATATGTAAAAATCAAAAAAATACTTGCAGGACAAAACTGGGATAAAGATTTCCGTTCACCTCTTACAGAGATCGGCGTAAATGTAAAAGAAGGTGATTACATCATTGCTATTAATGGTAAGTCTGTAAAGGAGATGAACAACATCTATGAAGCTCTGGTTGACAGGGCAGGCAAACAGGTTGTTCTTACCGTTAATTCCACCGCAACTGATCAAGGAGCGCGCGATGTAACTGTGATCCCAATCGATGATGAACAAAGCCTTTATTACCTCAAATGGATTGAAGGTAACATCGAAAAAGTAACAAAAGCAACAGATGGCAAGGTTGGATATATTCATATCCCTGATATGGGCGTAAACGGCTTAAACTGGTTTGCAAAATATTATTATCCACAACTGAACAAAGAAGCTCTTATAATCGATGACAGAGGAAATGGCGGAGGAAATGTCTCTCCACAAATACTTGAGCGACTTGCAAGAACACCTGTAATGATGAATTACAGAAGAAATTCAATCCATTCATTTAATCCCACGGGGATGCATGTTGGTCCCAAAATCCTTTTGATGGATGAATTTTCAGCCTCCGATGGAGATATTTTCCCATACAGATTCAGAGCTGCCAAACTTGGAACTCTTGTTGGTAAAAGATCATGGGGTGGAGTTGTTGGAATTGCAGGATCACTTCCATTTGTTGATGGCGGATTCCTCAACAAACCGGAGTTTGGTCCTTACGATCTTGACGGAAAGAACTGGATAATGGAGGGACATGGAGTTGACCCGGATGTTGTTGTTGACAACGACCCCGCTCTCGAATTTGAGGGTACTGATCAACAACTGAATAAAGGAATAGAACTTATTCTTAAAGAATTAGAGAAAAATCCTGTTAAAAAGAATCCAATTCCCCCATTCCCCGATAAAAGCAAATAGTAGCAATTATTGAACAAAAAAAAGGCTGTCGATTGACAGCCTCTTTTTTTATTATAAGATTTAACTTTACTTCTTGGGAGCAGGAATGTTTTTAAGGTTCTCTTGTGCACCTTTATTTGAAGGATCGATTACAAGAATTTTTTCGTAGGCATCTCTTGCAAGTGCTGCCCATGAATCCTTAAATTCCGGATTATCCTGGTTTACTGCATAAAAATATCCAAGATAATCGTAAGCAGTGATTAACTGTGTTTTGAATTTATCAGGTGTTGGTGATGCCAACTCAATAAAATACTGATAAGTTGGTCGCGCCAGGCCCATTTTTGAGCTGTCGAGAACTTCAATCTGTGATTGACAGTTACCTTTCCAGTAATATGAAAGGGCAAAATCAGGTTTCTGAGAGATCAAACTGTCGAATGCCTGAATACCTTCTTCATATCTCTTACCAAAGTAGTATGCGCGTCCAAGAGCATAATATTCTGCTTGTGAAAGACCATTCTCCAATTTTTCTTTTCTTTTATAAGCCGCAGTTGATGCATCCCAATCTTTGTTTTTAAAGTAGTAGGCAGCAACATCAGCAAGGAGCATCGACTTGGTTGAATCAAGAGCAACTGCTTTCTCAAAATTAATGACAGCAATTGAATCGTTACCCATCTTTTTGTGGTTCAAACCATAAAGCTCGAAGTCATAAGCTTTAACTTTAGCAGGGTCAACCAGGCTAAAATATTTATCAAAAGTGGCAAGAGTATTTACAGAATCACCAATCATGTCAAAAGCATAAGCCTGAAGAACAAGCATGTCAGCGTTTGAAGGTTCACCTGCAAGATATTCTTTTGTTGTTGCAATTGTACCGTTGTAATCTTTTCCATTATACTGGATGATTGCAAATCGGCGAAGGTTTATAGCTGTTTTTTCCGATTTTGAAAGATATTCTTTATAGAACTGGATAGCTTTTGCATAATCTTCAATATCATAGTTCATTTCAGCGATTTCTCTGTAAGCAGGAGCATACTCCGGATCGAGTTTTAAAGCATCCTGAAATTTAATTTCAGCAGAACCAAACTGTTTGATAAGTCTGTAAACCTGTCCATAACCAACATGAGCTGCAGGCAGGTTGTCTTTTATGTCGAGTGCTGATTTGTAGAACTTCAACGCATTTGTTCCATCAGGAACTGCATAATAGATTTTTCCGGCAGCAATCAATAATTCATAATCCTTTGGATCTTTTGAAAGATTTTTCAGGATTGCATCCACACCGATCTCACAAACATCTTTGTCAGCTCCTCCTGTGTAGAGCGCATCAGCCATATCAATCAGAAAATCACGATCGTAAACAATTGATCCTTTTTTCTCTGCAGAAACTTTTGCGAGTGACTGAGTGAGCATGTCCTTGGCTATCGCCAAATTTTTATCTCTAAAAGCGATTGCAGCCGTACCGAGCATATAATATGGATCCGATCCATTATTCGCATATTTCTCCATCACTTTTTTTGCACTGTCGAGTTCTCCAACATGGAGGTAGGCATGTGACAAAAAGTAGCCAAATTTCATGTTTGTTGGCTCTTCTTTTACAAGTGCATTATACATTAAAAGGGCATTTGTGTAACTCTCATTTTCCAGTAACCTGTGTGCCTCTTTCAGACTCTGAGCGTTCACTTCAGATGAAGTAAAAAAGAGTATTGTTGCTGCTAAAATGAGTGAAAACTTGAGTGTCTTTTTCATATATCTTCCGGCTTTACTTGATTTGAATATTTTCGTTTTTGATTTGTAAAATCCTTACAGGCATGGTGGCAGGCACCAAACCAAATCTTAAAATTGTCCTTTGTCCCAATTCGCTTGCAACATAAGCTGCAAATCCCTGTCCCAAACCCACTTTTCCTTCAAGATTGATCGAATAGATTGATCTGACGAGTGGATAAAGAGGAGCTTCTCTGATGTCGCTTACACTTGGATCATATCTCATTGCGACATAATATTGGTATGGTCCCACAGATTTCTCTTCAGATTCAATTGAATCCGCCACTTGAAGTTCAAGTATTTTTACATCCTTTATAAAAGTTGTGTTGGTTGTATCAACATCGTCATAAACATAAATTGAACTTAAAAACCCTATCGCATCACTATTTTGAGAAACATAATCTATCAATTCTTTTGGTGATTTAGCATCAAAAACATTTTTTGCTGTTAAAACCTGGTTACCATATCTGTTCGCAAAATAGTTGATTGTTCCCGCTTGTGGATTTTCAAAAACAAGTGAAAACTTCTGATTTGGCATCCCCCCGGCAAGTTGATCAAAAGATTCGCTTTTACCCAGGAACATCGATTTCAACGATTCCTGGCTGAGGTCCTTAAGTTTGTTTTCCTTGTTCACCAGAATGGCTACGCCATCGTAGGCAATTCTGGTATTTCTTGGATTAATTTCTTTTTTAGCAATTACCGCTTTTTCCTTTTCAGAAAGTTCTCTCGCTATAAATATTGCCTGTACAGAATCCTGAAGTAATAGTTCTACAACTTTGGTTTCAGGGGCAAAAATAATATCAAGGTGTGCATCGGGATAAAGTGACTCGAATTGTTTCTCGAGTTCTTCAAAGACAGGTTTAAATGTTTCATCAACTGCTATTCTTTTTTTACCCATTGTTGGTTCATCAACATTTCCTGTTGCAACTTTGTTTTCACATGATGCAAAAACAAGACCAAATAACACTGCTATCAATAATATTTTATTCTTCATCATCGCCGTTTTCCTCACGACTCTCTTTTAATAATTTATACGACCGGTAAACTCTGTATGTTCCATAGGCGATCAATCCGCCCGAAATCAGATATAACTCATACCCACTCAAATTTTCAAAGAGTGAAATATCGCCAAAAAGGACGACAAAACCGGCAGCTACATAAACGAGCGCCATTAACATTTCAAAATATCTGACCGCTTGTGAGAACAATTTGATCCACCAACACCAAAAAGATACCGCTTAACCTTTAAATTTCGACGGTATCACAAATCTTAATTATTTTAAAGGCAACTATTAATATAAGAATATCGAAAAAAATATTTAGGCGAATAAACCGTTCCTAAAACATTTTAGTTGATGGAATCCTTTTTCTTCTACCATTTTTAATCTTTTTTTGTATTTTTACACTCTCCCTTTCGATAATCAAAAATGCAGGCACCATGCTCAAGAGAAGTCTCCTTTTAGTGATTGTTTTAACCACTCTCTGTGTTTCACAATCAATCGACATCAAAGTCAACAATTTTTTGGTCTATGGACCGATAAAAGTTTTAACTCCGGTAACGGGTTCAAATGAAAAACCGGATCCACAGATTCTCTTCTCTGATGGAGATAATATCAACCCCATCATTTCGCTTTTAAGTGACCGGGATAAATGGGATATCCTTTCGGCATCTTTCCTTGAGAATGTCAGTAAAAATTCCAACAATTTCTACTACGCCGCTTTTTATATCGAAAGTAAAGGTTTTAATAAAACCGACCTGAAAGTCTCTTCAAGAATGCCTTACAGAGTTTTTGTGGGGAATGAGGGGAAAAAGTCGAATATTGATGCCCCCGATAATGATACCAATGTCACCAAAACTGTAACAGTGCCACTTAATCTCGAAACGGGAAAAACTTTGGTTGTAATAAAAGTGCTTAGCCTGGCAAAAGCAGATGGTGAAAGAGAATTGAAGGTAACTCTCAGCAGATCAGCCGATTTAAAGTCAGAGCTCTTCGTTTCTACCGATGATGTCAGTTATACTTCTTTTGAAAGACTTCTTGATGACCCCAAAATTCAGGGAATTTCCATCTCACCTTCAGGTGAATATTCGGCTGTAACAGTGAGCAAAAGAATCAAATCAAAAGCAACAAACGAAAGAGCCATCCTGATCTTTGAAAACTCCACAGCGAAACAGATCAGAACTCTTAATGTGCAGGGATTTAAATGGGTAAAAGATGATATTTATGCTTATACTTCCTCGGGAAATAAAACAACATCAATCCACACATCATCAATTAAAAAGGGTGAAGTACTAACAATATTGGAAGGTGTCGAAAACTTTGCTTCCTTTTTCTTTAGTACAGACGGTAAAAAACTAATCTATTCCATATATAAAGAAGTGAGTGAATTTGAAAATGGTGCCAAACGCCATAAAGGTTTGCAGGACAGGTGGGACGGATGGCGTAATACTTACAAAACTTTCATGATGGATTTAACTTCAGGTACCTCATCGGTGCTCATCAATTTTGATGACAATCTTCAGGTTGAAGACCTCTCTGACGATAACAACCGGCTGCTCCTCTCCCGGTCGGATTATGATCTTAAAACAAGGCCCTTCTCATATTCAGACTATTTTATTTACAATTTTTCTACTGAAAAACTTGATTCACTCTTCAGGGTGTTTTATGGCGGGAACGCAACTTTTTCAAAAGACGGGAAATCGATCTATTTGACCGGAGGACCGGCATTGTTTGGAAATCTTGGTGTCACTACCGAACCGGACCTTATTCCAAATGACTATAATAGCCTGCTCTACAAATACGAAATTTCATCCGGCACTGTTTCTTGCCTGACAAAAGAATTTGACCCCGCAATCTCGGATTATTATCCCGATGTAAATAACGAAGGGATTTTCCTTCTGACAACTGACAAAAGTTACAAAAATGTTTATTCGAGATCAAATTCAGGGGGGTTCGCTAAAATTGATATGCCCGTTAAATCAGTGGAAAATCTCAGCTTTGATGATGATTTTGGTTATGCACTTCTTAGTGGTTCAGACCCTGACAGACCCGACAGAGTATATCTGTATGATTTAAAGAAGAAAACATCATCTCTGCTTTATGATCCAAATGCCGAAACATACAAAAACATAAAACCGGGGAAATATGAGGAATTTTCATTTGTTTCCGATAAAGGGAGAAATATAGAATGTGCCCTGTTTTTTCCGCCTGACTATGATCCGACCAAAAATTATCCATGTATTGTCAATTATTATGGTGGAACAACCCCCGTCTCCAATACATTTGAAGGACGATATCCAAAAAATATCTGGACTGCAAATGGTTACATAGTACTTGTTCTTCAACCTTCGGGCGCAATTGGATATGGACAAAAATTTGCCGCATTCCATGTAAATGACTGGGGGGGTGATGTTGCTCAGGAGATTATCCAGGGAACAAAGAAAATGCTGGATAAATATCCATCAGTTGACCCCAAGAGACTTGGCTGCATTGGTGCCTCATACGGTGGATTTATGACCATGTCACTTGTAACTAAAACCGATATCTTTGCGGCAGCTATCTCACACGCAGGGATAAGTTCACTTTCAAGCTACTGGGGTGAAGGATTCTGGGGTCCCGTTTATTCGGCGGTTGCAACAGCCAACAGTTACCCATGGAACAGAAAAGATATATATGTTGATAAAAGTCCCCTCTTTTCAGCAGACAAGGTTAATACGCCAATACTGCTGTTACATGGCAACGATGATACCAATGTTCCTCCGGGAGAGTCACTTCAGTTTTACACTGCATTAAAAATCCTCGGAAGAGATGTGGAACTTATTGAAATAGATAAACAGAACCACCACATTCTTGACTACGATAAAAGAAAACACTGGTCAAAAACAATCTTGGCATACTTTGATAAATACCTTAAAAAAGACTCTTCATGGTGGAATTTTCTATATGAATAATCGGAAAAGTAAATTTTATGCTATATTAAAAGTTGTAAAAATCTATTTTTAATCTTAAGCTACCACGATGAGTCAATATAAGTCAATTGCCCTTTTTTTAGATAATCCAGGTTCCATCGAAATCTATCACGAGTTTGCCCGGAATGGCAACCATGATCTATTGCACCTTGCAAAAAATCCTCAAAATATTAATGAGTTACCCACAAAAAAATATGATCTGATCATAGTTGAGATTTCTCACCCGTCGATGACAGAGATAGAATTCATCGATTCACTTCATACAATTTGTGAAAATATCCCCATCATCGTTGTTTCCTCATATTTCTATGATACAAGAGAGATAGTGTTTGGGAATAAAATCAGGGGTTTCATTCAAAATCCACTGACAGTGCAGAAACTTGAGGCACAAGCTGCATTATACCTGATTCAGGAAACCCAGCCTGAAGTTCAGGCACCGGCACCAAAAGTGGTTGACGACATGGTACTCTCAAACAGACGATTAACGGTCCTGTTGGAAATTTCACGCTCCCTGACTTCAATCACCGATCTTGATGAACTTCTGTCACATATTATCAAAATGGCTGCCGAGGTGCTTCAGGCTGAGAGGGCAACTCTTTTTATCCATGATAAAAACAGAAAAGAGCTTTGGTCACGAACCGGTATCGGCTTAAAAGCCTCCGAGATCCGATTCCCTTCCAATCAGGGAGTTGCGGGAGAGATTTTTCAGAGTGGACAATCGCTAATCATAAGTAATCCTTATGAACATCCAACTTTCAACAAAGAGTTTGATCTTAAATCAGGGTTCACCACAAAAAACATTCTTGGTTTTCCTCTCAAAAATATAAACGGTGAGGTTATCGGAGTGATTCAACTCCTGAATAAAAAAACCGGCAGTTTTGATGCCGAGGATGAATCTTATCTCGGTGCTCTTGCATCTGCCGTGGGAATTGTCCTTGAAAATGCACTGCTTCGCGAAAAACTTAAAAAACAACTTGAAGATATTCAACAGGCTTATGTCGAACTGGATATTGCCCAGAATACCATCCTCAAAGAGACAAAATTTGCAACTATTTTTGAATTGACGGGCATTGTCAGAAGCGCAGCCTCTGAAAATGATGTCCTGAGAGTCATAGCGAATCTAAGATCTGACTATTTGTTTGATTCAAAACTCTTGAGGTCGCTGGATATCATCGAACATTCTTTTAATAAAATATTATCAGATACAGAGGCTTTTGCGCAACAAAATGGTAATTAAAAAACTTCTGCTACTACTCCTCTTTTTTTTACACTTCAGCGGTTGTGCAAAAAATGAGGAAAATGAAACAATAAATAAATTTGGAGACAAGATGAGCGTCGATTTTTCAAAACTCGATACTGCCACTTTTGGAGCCGGTTGCTTCTGGTGTGTTGAAGCCGTTTTTCAGCGTCTTAAAGGCGTTGAGAAGGTAATCTCAGGCTACGCCGGTGGTTCGGTTGTTAAACCAACTTACAAACAGGTGTGCGAAGGAAACACAGGACACGCTGAAGTTTGTCAGATATATTTTGATCCGTCGGTAATATCGTATAAAGAACTGCTTGAAGTATTTTGGAAGACCCATGACCCTACAACTCTCAACCGCCAGGGTAATGATGTTGGTACGCAATACCGGTCGGTGGTCTTCTATCATAACGAAGAACAAAAAAAACTTGCAGAGTTCTACAAAAAAGAACTTGATAGTTCCGGAATTTTTAATGATCCCGTTATTACTGAAATTTCCCCCTACACCGAGCTTTTTATAGCCGAAGATTATCATCAAAATTATTTTGATGAAAACGGGAACCAACCTTATTGTTCATTTGTAATAAGACCAAAACTCGAAAAATTTGAAAAAGTATTTAAAGAAAAACTTAAATAATTTATTTTAACCAAAATGGAGTTCATATGAAATCTCATGAAATTGATTATAAAATTATAGGCGACGACCTTCAAATGGTTGAAGTTGAACTTGATCCGGGCGAAACTGTAATAGCCGAAGCCGGCGCCATGTGTTACCTCGAAAGTGGTATCGAATTTGAAACCAAAATGGGTGACGGAAGTGATACCAACTCCGGTTTTTTTGGAAAACTTGTCTCTGCCGGTAAAAGAGCACTCGCAGGTGAATCCGTTTTTATGACACACTTCACCAATCGTGGAAGTGGTAAAAAAAGACTGGCTTTTGCATCAGCAGTTCCCGGTAAGATAATTCCAATTGATTTGGATCAGTATGGTGGAAAAATTTTCTGCCAGAGTGATGCATTTTTGGCTGCGGCTCTTGGTACAAAAATAAGCATCGCATTTACAAAAAAACTTGGTGCCGGTTTCTTCGGCGGCGAGGGTTTTATTCTGCAAAAGCTTGAAGGTGATGGGCAAGCGTTTATCAATTGTGGTGGTAGCATCATCAAAAAAGAGTTGGTAAATGATACACTCCGAATCGACACCGGATGTCTTGTCGCTTTTACTGATGGTCTCGATTAT
>Ga0056914_10000749_pt1 | contig 26043 bp, 16 predicted proteins | sample TNRBio252014_DNA_FD_55168 | JGI IMG/M metagenome (GOLD analysis project Ga0056914, IMG submission 55168) | Wastewater treatment Type I Accumulibacter community from EBPR Bioreactor in Madison, WI, USA - TNR Reactor_6/25/2014_ DNA | ecosystem: Engineered > Bioreactor > EBPR > Anaerobic-Aerobic >...
GAATCGCTCGGGGATGATATACATCAAGAAAAACTATGGACACTGCTAAATCCGGTTTTCCAGCGTTACGAAAAATCACAAATCTTGGGTTGTTGAACTATCAATTTGGCATAGGAACTGGGAAGCAGATAAGGGAAATGATTTTGTACTTAAGAAATACAATGTACGCTTAGATACGATTTTATATACAAACCATGCAAAAGTTGCTAAACTCGAAGTAGCACTAATGAACGCGTCTGTCTTTTTTTTAGGGGCCACCGCCGCGCCGCCCGCAATGGCCTTGTTATCCTATAAAAGTTAACGCCGGGCGGCGCGGCGGCCGGGCTGTCCGCTCCAAGTGCCTCCTTGGGGGTCGGCACTTCCGCTCCATCCCTTGTCCGGGGCGGGGAGCCTTAGAGAGGCCCGGCTAAATGGAGGTGTTTGACACTGGTTTAGGAAGTTACTCTCTATTCCGAATTTTTTAATCATAAAATTTATACAACCTGTATTTTTGTTTCGATAATAGTAGCTTTTTTTAGTGAAAAATCAACCCTTGAGACCAATAAAAGACCTGAACTAGGGTGATAAATATTTGTTTCAAAAATATTTTTTTTGATCTTCTGAACGCTTACAATTACTATTTTATTTGTACTCATATTAAATACAGGGTCTTTAATGTTTTCAAGAATATCTTCATTGTAGTGTATTTTGATCTGGCCGCCTTGAAACGCAAGTATCATTGCAGATGATCCAGGGACTACATTTACAAAGCATAACCTCTGTATGTCATCTATTTTTGACAGCTCAGATATGATCGTTTCTGAATTAATCACTTCTTGAATCACGCTTTCAAATACAGCGTTATGCTTACAAGAAAAAATTTCGCATAGTAACAAAATAAAGATTGCGATCAAAAACTTTGGGTTATTCATTTTTTTTCTGGAATAGTTGGTAAAGAATTTGGATTATGTACACTCGCATTTACCCTCATTAACCTGCAACATGTTCACTGAGAAAAGCCCGTAACTGACTCTATAGCAGAGTTGGATTTAGTCTCCCTCTCCCTAACTCCACACAAACGAGTAAACTCAGGCCTAATGATGATAATCAATATAGAAGTCATCAAATTTGCTCCGATCAGCTACTTTTAGGTAAAGTGATAATAGCTTTTGGTTATCCTCAGCAGTACACATGAAATCCTGCTTTCCCAAGCTTACTGGAATTCGTACAGACCCTAAATTATCCATATCAATTTTATTAAATCTATATATACCCATGGTACGATAGTAAATGGGCGATTTTCCATCTTCTTCATCCATACCCCATCCATGATAAAGTATCAACAGCCGCTCTTCCTTGGGATATAATATTATACACATAGGTGTAAGGCTGTAAAGAACGCACGATGAATTATCTGACCTACATAAGAGATGCCATTTTTCATCGATCAGCCGAAGTGCGAAGATATGTGGAATCCCATCTTCATCATTAACGGAAAGAAACAGCAATCCAGAATCTGTAAAAGTCAAATTACTTAGAGACCACTCCTTATTATCAAAAACATGCCAAACTGCCGAGGGTGGGCCTTCTATTAGCCTTTCTGAAAAGTAAGATGAATCTGCCAAAACCACCTGATCACCAATGAGTTCATCCTGAAAAACCAATACGCTATCGTTCAAATAAACCCGGATGCGCCCTAGCTTTTCCACCACGGTATCGAGAAATACCAAGGTATCTGGTAGCGATGGCTTGTGCAGTAATGAATCAACTGCCTCAGCAGTTGTGTTTTTGCCTGCATTAGGGCTCAGGTTGCAACTAAGCCCCTCACAACCAAACCATAAGAGCAAACAGATGAATCCAAATATACGCTGCGATGACAAGTGGGTTCTCATTGGAAAAGCTCTAGTTACATGGACGCTAATGATTATTTATCCCTCCTTGAGCCATGCTCATACAGATTGAAGTGTCTCTTGCCGCTACCAACATAGTATTATTATCAATATATTTTAGCCGCATGGGTAGATCTACGCTCCTTACAATGCTATCATTCACTATACTTCGCTTTATTATTTCATACGACTGGAAAGCTTCTGGTNTTATCCACAACCCCCAAAAGCTCAGTGTAGTGCTGTCCCTATTGCAGTAGCCAATGTTTTTTGTAGTTCCATACCTGGATTGAAAAAAATATGGCTTTATCGTTTCTTTTTCAAGATTAAACGTCATATAAAGCCTTATAGCCGTAGCGGATCCCGTAGAGTAGCTGCACTCACCCAGCAATAATAGCCAACGAGCTCCCTTATGATAAAACTGATAGACCCCAATTGACATTACGTCCATTGCGACCTCTGGAGGAATAGATATCTTCTTGCCGTTTAACTCAAGCGTATAGGTGCCTTTTTCCTGCGTATGACTAAGTGAAAAATCATCATATATCGGATAAAATCTACTCCTGTATACCCTTGTGCGTTCATTTGAATCAAAATATTCAAACTGCCCCTTGATTGTATCTATCGTTATTGGAGTAAAGTCAAACCGATCTACTAAATCGTCCACATCAATAGCTAATGAATCTGGAGGCAAGCTCCCTGTCATCTTCTGGTCAGGCTTTACCGGGCCTTTTAGGGTACAAAACCCCAATATTAGCATAAATGACAATGGAATGATCCGCATGATTAAAATTTTGGTGCTCCAGTAGCATCAATGACCGCGTCTGTTTTTTTCATGAAGGTATTTTTCCACTAGTGCGAGCCTCCCGCCGTCCATCAGCCGCGCTCTCACTCAATCTATACCAAAGCAAAATCCCCTGCCTATGCCCCTTTTATGCCCCAAGATACGCCGCTTTAAGGAAAAAGGCAAGCCCATACCGCCCGATCAAAGTTTGTGGGTTGTTTTTTAGGGGCCACCGCCGCGCCGCCCGCAATGGCATTGTTGCCCTATAAAAGTTGATGCCGGGCGGCGCGGCGGCCGGGCTGTCCGCTCCAAGTGCCTCCTTGGGGTCGGCACTTCCGCTCCATCCCTTGGCCGGGGCGTGCAGCCTTAGAGAGGTGCGGCTAAATGGAGGTGTTTGACGTCGTTTGATGAATCATATCAGAACCCGTTTAGATCAGGGCAGTCTCCAAATCCAAAGTATTTTAAAATTCGACCGCTCTCTACAATTCTCCCGATGTAGGTTCCATCCTTTCTGATGATTATTTTAGCCATGTAAGAGAAATTATAAGCATCTTCAATGGGTATAGCATTTTGATGACCAAAGATATAAAGGTAGTAATACGCGCCATCTATCGACTCATACATTTCGATAGGCTTTATGCTAAAATATGTTTTGTATCGATTGGGGTTCAGCAAATCGCTAAAAACGCTATCTGGCAAGTATACACCATTTATCTGTATCTGTTCAATGAATGTAACAACCGTATCCTCCGATGTAATGCCGTAAGGCGCGTGATCTGAGTTTATGATCCGACTGAATAAATCACTACTGTCTTTAGGGTAGAAATAATCTATGGCCTTGAAGGGTTTTTCTCCAAAAAGCACCACTAAATTATCTTTTACACCTTCATTGCTTAAGCTGAAATTTGCCTCATTTCCTTCATTTATAAGTAATGGAATTTTTTTTAGTTCCTTTCTGCCCGTAAAATGGAACTTATACTGGCTCCAGTACTTATTTAAATAGTCCTTAAGCGTGCGGATGCCGCTCGTGTCAAACGGTGAATAATGACCATATATAATAAGTGAGTCACACCTACTGAATTGGGTGGACACGTTATTTTTAAAAAGCACCGTTGTCATTAAGATTAGCAGGACAATAATTCGCATATATTATGGTTTAAGAAAAACAGGAGTAGGACTGGGAATATAATATGAGGCTTCAAAGGGCCTACCATTGTCCCGTTTAAATGACCACCCCGCATACTCCGCCGCCAGCGGGTCTATGCTCAAAAACCGGCCCAGGTCCGAGTCATAAAACCGCGCACCCCGGTAGTCGTAGCCGGTTTCAATGTCCCTTTCGTGTTGGGTAGTCAGGTAGCGCTCGCCCGTGCAGTTGAGCCACTCCCGCAGTATTTTGCCGTAGGGGTAGTAGTCGGCTAAGTATTCTGGCACATAAGTGGGGTCTTCTTCCCCGGCCTTGAGTACAGTATGGAACACCATACGGGTATTGCCTAAGTGGTCGTAGAGGTAGTAGCTCAGTTGCAGGCTCGTACCCGCCTGCCCGCCGCCGCCGCCCGTATTGCCCGTGATGGGGTCGCCGGGCAGGCCGGCGGGTATGGGCGGGAGGGGGTCTATGCGGAGGGTGTTGTTGCCCGGCCGCAGGAGGAGGACTTTGGCTAAGTTATCGATGTCAGCAGCATTGGGGTTGGCCGTGCTGCGTATCCTAAAGCGGTTGTTGGCCGCTGTGAGCTGTATGCGCTGCTCCATGGTAAATGGAACCGTGAGCATAGATAGCTCTTCCCTAAGCACATAGCGATAGCTCCCGCCACAAAACCTCAACAGGTAAAGAACGGTGGGATACGTGATATTGCTGGCAGATACACTGAGCATAGCGGCATCTAATAATGCAAGTTGCTGTTGAGTAAGCCCAGGGTCGCCAGGCCCACAAAAATCAACAGGCGTTTGGCCTGTAAGGCAGGGAGGACAATCGCCATTCGCGCACGCTCCTATGGGGTCTTGGCAGGATACGCTGGTTACCGTTTGTTTGCATATAACCGAGTCTATGAGTTGTCCTGACATAGGCGGTGTCGGGTTATTCCATGACAAATTGTACCATAAGTCTGTCGTATCGCCTTCCCAAGCATAAGCATCGATGGAAACGTCACTTGTGATCGGTTTTCCACAAATCACCCCCTTAAATGATATATTGCCCTCACAGGATAGTTTTGTAATTGCTGGTTTTGCATGATAGACAGGAGAATCTTTTCCTCCTCGAACGAAATAAAAACCATCAAGAGGGTCATTGGGATTAAAACTAACATAAGGCGACGTAGGCTGGTGTAATACATTGAATGCTACTCCAATGTAAGGCGTTTGTCTTGCCGTCACTGTAAATCCATACAAAACATCAGCCAAATTATTATCTTGCTTCCACTTATTAATAGCAAAATTTATTATAGTGGTTAAGGTATTTCTAAATGCCATCAACTCGATTAGGTCGGTGATCTCTGGATTAGTTAATATTAATTTAGAAGGATCGATACCAACACCAGGATAGCTTATCAAGACGGTTTCAGGATTCAAATCAACAACCAAAGAACCATTTGGATTTCTGGTTGATAAATCTAATTTTATAGTACGAAAATCGCTTTGCATAGGCATCGATATTTGTATTCCTGCTCCGGTATTGATACAACTGCTAAGAACAGTAGACACTGTCGACAGGAGGGTATCCCTGTCTATTACGTTACCGTCTTTACATTTCACTTCTACGGTAGCCGTCGGCGTAACCTTCACTTGATTTGTATTTTGAATACCTTCCATGATTGCCGTACCAAGATATACGCGATGCACACAATCTTCCTGAGCCGTACTGGCTGTACATCCATAACCAATAATAACAAAAGTAGGCGTTAAAAATCTATTTGCCATCATCTGAGCAACCGAGTATTCTACTTCCGATACTCCGTTCCAAACACTAAAAAGTTGAATACTCCGATTCACAGATATTTCCTGAATAACCTCAAGAACATAGGGTATTTGGGCTATCTCCGATGGAAAAAGATATACCTCTTCCCCTTTACAAAGACGTACACGCCTTAGCGTAATCGGGTAGGTAAGGGACGTAAATGATTGTTCGCTCAAGTTGTCCAGCGCTACTTCTTGAGCTAAAGCTTGTTGCGTTGTACAAGTCCCTCCTCCTTCGCAGGGGCCGTCACTGTAACGCAATTCACAGGGCACAAAAGAACCTATGGTTTGCAAATTACGCTGTGCCCGCATCTGTAACAGGTTGGTTAGATTTCCCGTCCGAAGCTGACCCCGCGCATCTACTAATTCTATCCATTGAACCGGCGTACTGATCGTTACGGTTTGCTGCACAATTCGATTACCCGGCACATTAGCCAGTTCAAAGGGGAAAAGATAAAGTTCACGGCCTTCGCAAAAACGAACTCGTTGAATGACAGTAGGCAGGGTTATATTCGCAGGCGTCAACTGTCCAAAATTTGCAATTATGGCGTTCAACACTGCCGATTGTTCAGCCGTTTCGCCAGTGGAACACCTTGGCCCAACGCACTCCTCAACCGTACCACACCCTATGTAATTATCTAAATTAATCAACTGGCCATTCGCCCGATAGGCAAATATATCTGCAAAAGGCAGTTGAGGCGGCGCATCGATTGAAAGCCAAATCGTAACTGGGGATGAGGCTGAAGGAATAATCAATTCTTGTAAAATCAGGTACGTTAACCCCGATAATAAAGAGAGTTCTTCCCTCAACACATGTAATTCCTGACCATTACAAAAGCGCAGTCGATAAACCTTTGTAGGGAAGGAAATAGTTGAAGGCAGTGACGTTGTTTGGCTTATGAGCGTATTTATAGCACTGAGATCAGGCGTCCCATCTGACTCCTGAGGAGCAGGAGAACATGCAGGAGGAGTAGGATCGCACGGCAGGGTATTGTGACAAGGCTCGTAGCCATTGATGGATATATCTGAATCCCAATCCGCCATATAGCCATAGATTGCAGGTACGCCAACTTCCTGGCTATTTCCTCCATTTACAGCAACGGTAAAAAGCGCATCTGAGGTAATATCTAACTGCTGAAGAATGACAAAATTGCCAGGAATTAATGGAAAATGCTGTTGCATAATATACATTTCCTTCCCGCTACAAAGCCTGATCCTAAAAAGCCTGTCAGGTAATACAATAGGCTGCGAAAGTCCGCCAAAGACCAACTCTTGCCTAAGCCCTCTTAAGGCGTCTTCCTGAGCGTCATAAAGCACTTCATCACAGGCAAAAACTTCACTGTAACAGCGGGTCTTGCAAACATGATAACCATCTATAACAACGGGGCCGCCATTAAGCCGCATTTGAAGAACATTCGCTAATAAAAATACATCCGGCTGCCCCGTAGTTTGAACGCTTAACATTTGATTGGGTTCCCTTAATGCGATCTGCTGAAGTATTCTGTAAGGGCCCGGAAGGGATTTTAACTCATCTAAGAGCAGATATTTTTCAGTATTGTCACAAAGTAAAATCCTGATTAGACTGGTTGGATAGGTAAGCGCCGAAGGATCCGTTATATAGTTGAGGTCCTGAAAATAATTCTCCTGATCAAAGGCTACTGAGGGATCGCATTGTGGCGCAGATGGCCGACAGGATGAATCCCCACAATTGACGCTAACAAATCCAATTTTTGCGACTCTTTCATTACCAAATACATACCACGTTTCTTCTCCCACAAGAAGATCAAAAATAGCCAATTCCCTGCCTAAAGCATCTCTTAAATAATATTCCTTTTTACTTCCAATCTTATCAATGCGAGCATCATTAATATCATATCGAGAAGTTATAGTACCCATATTAAGTGGGAAATTCCCCCTTGTATAGGTTACATTACTAATTCCCCTTCGTCCATCAGAGGTTAGATTACCCGTAGCTGAATAGCCATAATTAAAAACCCCTGGCTGAAGGGATACGCCCTCCACTTCCACATAATTCATTTTATTACTTCCGGCAGCATAAAATAACGCCATTTCCTCTATTCCAAAACGGAGATTAGCCTGATCAAAAATGCCTCGCAGAATACTTTGTATATTACCAATTTTGTCATAAACATAAGATTCATCTCCCCACTCAAATGGATCTCCAACATAGCCGCTAAACCCTGCTAAATCAAAATATACAGAAGCATTAGCTGTTGAGAGCCGATTAAATTGGTCATAGGTGTAGCCATATTCTGTCGTACCTGTAAATAATGGCGATTGTGTATTAAAAAATTGCTGGTTATAAGCAGCAATAGTTCCATTGATATTACCATTCCAATTAGCGCTACTCCCATTTAGCGTATTACCATCATATAAGATATTAAAATCAAATAGTCGACTATCGATTGCGGTCAGACGCATCCGCTGGTCATAGGAGTAGTTTACTACATCAATCTCTTCATACTCGAGTATTGGACCTCCCACGCCAAATTCTCTATCGTGTAGTTTTTTCTGGCCTACCGTCAAATAGTCAGGATCGTATTCATAAGACACAATTTTAGCTCCATACACCCCATAAACAGGGTAACTTATGTCAACCTTCCTTATTCGGTTCCTACCGTCATAATAGTAAAAATAACTAAAGTCGGGCATCCCGTCCAGTCCAAGATCAACCTCTTCTACCTTGACTGCGCCTTGTAAGTTATAAGAAGAATATCTTATCTTATAAACAAAAGGATCTAACTCGCCTTCGTCATATTGTACTACCTCCCAAGCAATAAACCCATCCTGGTCATAGGAATAATACCTGGTTTCTAAAGGCGTTCCATCCTCCCAACTAATAGAATTAGTAAGTTTACCTCTAATTCCCTGTTGCTGACCACCAACTTGCCCCCCAATAGAGCTGTGTAGATGATTTCCCCCTGGAAAAAAATTATAAAACCATGATTTCTCGGGAGTGCTGGTAATGACTGTGCTGTAAAAATCTATGAGATTAAACATAGGATCTACCCATGCTAGCCCAAAATTAGCCAAAGCGCCCGCATCAGATCCAGCATCTGCCTGCCTTGTTAGCCTGCCAAATTCATCATAGGCTAATAACGTAAACTTACCATCGGCATTACCAGATGCTATAAGTTGCCCTGAAGTGTTATAAGCATGTTTAGTTTCTCCTTTATCCACGGAGACACTTCTGTGCAGAAGGCCAAGATAATTGTAATTATAATATGAAATTTGACCGCCAGGATTCACAGACACTTTCACATTGCCATGCGCATCGTATTGAAAAACTGTACTGGCAGAACCGTTCCCTGTAATGGATGCGATAGGCTGTCCAATGGCATTAGCGTAAGTTACAACGGATTTACCATCTTCATCAATTGTTGTCTGCCGTGAAAAAATCCCTCCCGAAGGTAAAAAACCTGCCGCTGCGCCATTCCCTGTAAGGTTGATACTTTGAGTTAAATCTCCTAAATCTGTAAAACAATAATCATTAGAAATTTTATATTGGTTTAGGCAAAGACCATAAGTGGCGCTTTCTAAGGCTCGATTACGGGGCGCTACATCTAATTTAAAGTTAACCCCTTCACAGTTAGCAGGACTTTCAAAGCCCGTCCCACTTGGATCCCAAACAGTAGGAACGCCCCCTGCACGCATAGGAGCTGTGACAAGGATACGATCATGATAATCAAAGAAATGGTCTTCCAAAATAACGCTTCCCCCACCAGAATCTTCTCCCTGTTCAAAATAATCTGCTGATACCTTTCCTACATTCCTACCCAATGGGTCTACATAAGAAAAATTATCCGTATAAGACGCTGTTTCTGTATAATCCCGAGTTTTTACATAATTATCCAGCGCTCTGTCTTTAAAACTATCACCCGGAGCGCCATTCCAATTGCAATAAGCGACCTCTCTTATCAACTGCTCATTCCGATAAGCATTTTGCATGCGATTATACCCGTCGTAGCTGTACCGCAACGTAATTCCATTAGGGTCTTCTATTGTTCTTATTGCCTTATTTGGATAGTAGGTATACTTTGTTTTAAGATCATGAAAAAATTCATAGCCAACTGTAACAGAAACGGGTAAGCCCGGATTAGTTGTGACCGCCATTGTTTGGTTAAGAATTTCTCCATTGAAACAATACTGATAACTTATCAGTATTGTTTCTCCATAATCTACATAGGTTTTAAGTCCTTTTTCATCAGCTTGAAGAACAACCTGTCCGAAAGGATTTCGCTTTAGAATATCCTGAGTTAGTAGCACCGGACATAAAAAAGTCTGCACAGCATCTAAATCTGGGCTCATCCTAACCAAAATATTAGCCCCGGACACAGGGGCAGTTTGTATATAGGTCTGTCTTAAATATATTTTACCAGCCAAAGCGTATGCCTGAGTAGCCTGGTTGCCTGCATCATAATAAAACCCTTGCGTTGTTGGCCCTGAATCCGATGAAGAACCATCACCGGTAAATTCATCATCATCGCCGTCGGGAGTTTCGCAGTTACAATAAAGCCCCGGAGCAACATAGCAATAGCCAGGGTACTGCCAGGTGATACATATATTAGATCCTGTCCCCGGATTAGGATCAGGGCCATCTTCATCACACCCATAAACTCCTTCTAACGTGACTTGCTGAAAATTAGCCGGAACAGTAGCCTGCCAATTCCTGTCGTACACCATAAATGTAGAATGCACAATATCATCAGCGTTTGGCGCTTTTTTTGTTTTCCGATGCTCAAATACCAAATTCCGTTTTCTTTTATACCTGACGAGTTGGTCTAACATACCTTGGATTGGGGTAAAAGACTCATCTGAAACATTAATATGATCGTGGTGGTTGACAAAATCGTATAAATAAAAAAATTCTTCTGTATCCTCCCAGCCAGGATGATCAGATGATGTAGTTGTCTTTTTATACAACTGGAATGATGGTTCCCAGTAAAGCCTATTGACTATATTCCCATCTACAAGAACTCCTTCTATACCCATTTTTTTATATCCCTGTGAATTAAATTCTCCTTTATAATCTGCATCATAATAATCGTACGTCGTAACTACCTGGACAGCTATTGTCCCAGAGCTTCCGCACTCTTTCTCAGAATTAAACGAGGTCTCTCTTACCTTCTTAATAAAAAAACTATTTAAAAGAGTTGGGTCATTTCCTCTCAAAATTTCTTTATAGAAATGAGTATCGTAAAATCTGGGGGCAGAAAATTCATTTGCTTCTTTGGTAACATCCGGACTAAATCCAAAATTCTGATAATAAGGCAGTAAATCTGATAACACGCCGGCAGACCAATCTGAGAGCATCTCCCAATAATTTTGACACTCTTGGGCCTGATCAGGACTTAGAAAAACATAATCTTCGCATGTGCAATAATTTATTGGGTTAGCACAAGGAAATGTAGGCATTTGAGGCGCATCAGGGAGAACCAAAAAATCACCTACAAAAGGAGGGAAGGTCAGCCCTTCATTGAGTAAGTCAAGGTATGATTCAAAACTTTCCAAGTATTCAGCATAAGCGCTTGGAGTAAGGCCTGATATTAATGGCCTGAAATTCTCATACGCCCAATATTCCTCATAATCTGTATGCTCAGCGGGAACAAAAGAGCGGGATAAGCGAAAATAAGCAGATTCAAATGCAAGCACTGCCTGATATTCATAATCTGTGGAACTCAATATTCTACTATTGGCATCTTGTGTCGTAACATTTTTGAGTTTTCCCCAGAATAGTCGTTGTTCTTCATCTGTATAGTGCTTATATACCGTAGTCGAAAACCCCTCATCGCCGCCAATAGGCCCACTAACCGTCATCAGTTCAAATCCAACTTCAACATCTCCCAACACACGAAACCTCAAATTTTCTACTAAAGGTGTTCCCTTTTCATATCCGGTCCTTCTTTCCGGCTCATAGCGCCATTCTTTTGTATTACCTTTTCTTTCATTAACAGACTTAGTCTTTACAACCATATAAGTCTGAAAAGTGTATGGAGGTAATTTTCGCGCGGGGTTATTCACATTAGCTCCTTGCCCTGGTAAATCATCAAACCCCTCCGACATGTACCGCATTATACTGTAAGATGGGCTACTGCTTCCGTCATACTCATAATAATCTATATCCAATATCTGTCCTAAGGGATTAACTATCTGTTTTAACAATATATAATTAGAATTAAATGCAAGACTCCCATTTAAGGTAGTTCCCGGCCATGGCAAAGGAAAATTAGAAGTTCCTTCTACATCATATTCAAAGGTCGTCCGCATTACAGAGCAAATAGGCCCATTATACTCTTCGCCTGTTGGCAGAGCCGCTATTGATTTAAGAACAATAATATTTCTGTAATACCCCGTGAGTTCACTTATAATTTGCCCGTTCTTCTGATATTGGTAATATGTTGGTTTAGTGGTTACATCATAATCCAATTGAAGTGAAGAGACTAAATGCATCGCGCCATAAGGTTCAAATATCGTTTCGTCTTCAGGCAAAGGATTAAAAACACTTTTCCTGACCCCCACCAACATAAGTGGTTTTTTACTATATCGAACAAGTTCTACATTAGTAAGAGAATATTCGCTACCTGCAAGGGTTGGTCGATTAGGAAATGAAGGGAGTGATGTCAAGTTATTAGAACGCCACCAGAAGGGGAAGTATCCGTTCTCAGTTTCACAAAAATTCATAAAAGGATCTGCACAGGCATAAAAATTCGTCAACAAATGCCAGGGCATTCCAATACCAAAGTTATAAGGTGTTGGTCTGGTGAAATAAAGCGCTTCCGGTGCAATTTCGTCGTTTGTTCCCAAAAATTCTGAATCTATAAATTGATAACCAGCATTAAAATAACTCCGACATGGAGCAGGCAACTCATCAGCCATTAATGCCGCTGGAGACATTGAAAAATTATTATCCGAATTAGCCGGTCCTACCTGAATATTAAAACCTGCAAATTCTCTGGGATTATTAGGCATTTGAAACAAGCTTGAAACTTGCAAGGCTTCTGATCCGCCAGGAATTGCCTGTCTCGAAGAATGCCACTTAATTCCCTGCCCAAAAGTAGAAAATACGGACTCCCCTCTTGTATCTTTATAAGAACAATTTGTAAGTAGATCAAAACCATTGTTTTGAGACAAAAAAAGAAGATTAGAGGTATAATCTCCCGTAGCTAAATTAATGTCGAATAAGCAAGCACTATTAGAAGAATTGTTATTAATCCTGGCCCTTACTTCATATATTTCACCGGGTATAAGATCAACCGTCACATTGCCCCATCCTGCTTGTGAATTAGCCAAAAGCGACGGATAAGTCAATCCAATATTAGGTAATATACGAGGAGATTCAATAAATCCATGTGAAAATGTATTATTACTTAATGGTTCGCAATAATAAAACCCTGATTCAACATTAGCTGAGTACGCGCATCCGGGCGTACTAACTCCTGAAAAGTTCATTAAATAAGGGTTAAACGGAGTCGCAAACTCATACATGCTTCCCGTTATATCAACTTCCCTGGTATGCTTATACCGTTTCCATCCTCCGGCCTGAGATGGATTGTTAGCTTGGTACACGACTTGTTTACAATACATATCATCAATATTCTCCACCCCGGGAGACGTAGAGCTGAGCAAATTAATAGCTCCAGTAGGCGTAACTTCATCATATTCTAAAACAAGGCGCTCATCGCCTGATGTAATCTCAAGTAAGAAAATATCTCTATAAACTTCAGGAATATCCGTTGCAGATATAGGATCTCCGCATACAAAATTTTGTGCGTCTTCATGAATCTCTTGCCGATAACGTTGAAAAAAATCTACATCTTTGCCATATCCTTTATAAACAAAATTAATCATACCCACCATATCGCTATTCCATATTTTTGTACAGTACCATACCAGATAATCTGTCTTTGGCATTATTATGTTTTCTACTGTTTCATCAGTATAATAAGGATAATTAACACTGATAGGATGCACACGTTGGTTCGAGGCTTCTCTATAGGATTTTACCATTGGACTAAACTCATATCTTGTACCATCATCTGTAACAACGACCCAAATCCTTCCATCAAAAATAGCTTCAATGTAGCGATCAAACTTATTAAGAACAAAATAATATTTATTCCTGTCATAATATTTAAAAATCATTCTTCCTCCTCCGACGCCTGGAATACTCAACATAGGATCAAACCAGTATATTTCACCTTCTTCATTAGCCTCTTCTGGCCTGTAATACATATTCACATCTGAGTTACTATTATAATACTTCCGTTGGGCAGATGTATACTTATTATAATCTTCGACGCTGACACTAATAGCCGGGATGTCCAAACTCCAGCCTTCACCATAAGGTATCCCTGATAGCACAGGTAGGTTCTCCCCACTGGCAAAAGTGGAGTTATAGCTCAACCCCAAGCCAAAACTTAAACCTGAGATGGTAGATACTGAACCTAAGGAGTAACTCGCATTCAATGTTCCGGTAAATACGTTCACATCTGCGGAAACCCCTCCGGAATTAATTTCAGAAGGCTGAACTTCTTTAGGCGCCGGTTCTCCATTGCCGCCGCCTATTAGCTGAGCGTAACTACTGAAAGGAAAGAGCAAAAAGTAGACAAAGGTTATAAGACTTAAAAGAATTAAGGTATTTTTATACATGACAAAGGTATTAAAGGTAAAGGTCTAATTCAAAACAAGTAGCGCAAATTTATCTAAATATTTTGCAAAAAGCAATACGCTTTCAAATAAAATCTCAGAAATTCTAAAAATTTAACATTATTCCTCATCTTTGATGCGCGAAGCCAATAAAAATTAAAAATAGATGTACAAACACGAATAATCCCTGTATGATTCACAGCACATCATTCCGAACCAAGTTTCATACGTCTTGACTCAGTTGGCTTTCTTCTTCGTGCTGCCGGCTGCGCCAGTGAAAGCCGCCTTGTTCAATACAAAATTTTCGCGCTTCCGCACGCTCATGAATTCCAGAACAAGCGCCAACCAAAATTCCCCACGAAAAAAACTTCTTACTTGCACAACCAAACACATTCACCTACTTTTGCAACATTGTTGCAATAATTAACCTTCAGGTTTGCTGCTTTAAGCGGGTATGCGGCCCCGGACAAGGGATGGAGCGGAAGTGCCGACCCCAAGGAGGCACTTGGAGCGGACAGCCCGGCCGCCGGCCCGCCCGACATCAACGCTTACATGGCCATAGCGCATTGCGGGCGGGCCGGCGGTGGCCCCAAAAAAAATATTTGCGCTTTGTAAGATAATATTTTGCCTTTTCTAAAAAATCATTTAGATTTGCCTAAATAAATCATTTGGCTACCATGAAATCATCTGCACTGTTACTGAGTTTGTTGTGTATGGCCTGGGCGGTGGGGGCGCAAAAAACGGCCGGCCTGCATGGGCAGATCAGCGATCGGGAGGGGCCGCTGAGCGGGGTAAATGTGGCCTTGCCCGAGCTGCAACGCGGCGCCATCACCGATGAAACGGGGCACTATCACTTTGACGACTTGCCGGCGGGCGAGCTGCTGATGGTGGCGAGCTACTTAGGCTACCGGACGGTGGAGCAGCGGCTGAGTTTGCGCCCCGGCGACACCCAAACCCAAAACCTGACGATGGAGGAGGATGTGCTGGGCTTAGAGGCGGTGGTGGTATCGGCTACGCGCAGCGCGCTGCCCATTTACCAGGCGCCGGTGATGGTAAACCGGATCAGCGACCGGGTTTTTGAGCGCACCCAGTCGTTGAGCTTGGCCGAGGGGCTGAGCTTTTCGCCGGGTTTGCGCTTGGAGAATAACTGCCAGAACTGCGGCTTTACGCAACTGCGCATGAATGGATTGGATGGGCCGTATACGCAGATACTCATCAATGGCCGGGCTATTTTTTCGGCCCTGGCGGGGGTGTACGGCTTAGAGATGATACCCGCCAATATGATAGAGCGGGTGGAGGTGGTGCGGGGCGGCGGCTCGGCGCTGTATGGCGGCAATGCCATAGCGGGTACGGTGAACGTAATTACGAAGGATCCGACGGCTTCTTCCTTCTCGTTTGGAACCAACTATGCCCTTACGCAGTGGGAAGCGCCGGATGTAACCCTGACGCTGAATGGCAGCATTGTGAGCGAAGACCTGAACAAGGGGCTCAACTTCTTTGCCAACCGCCGAAGCCGGCAGCCCTGGGATGCGAATGGGGACGAGTTTTCGGAGCTGACCCAAATAGATAATACTACCTTTGGTTTTGACGCCTTTGTGAAACCCGATGAGCGCAGTAAGCTGAGCGTCAATGCCTTTGTGATTGACGAGTTCAGGCGGGGCGGCAACAAGTTTGATTTGCCGCCGCACCAGGCCGATATAGCCGAGCAGTTGGACCACAAGCTGCTGGCGGGCGGTTTTACGTATGAGCGATTCAGCGCCGACAACCGGCACAAAGCGGCCGTATACGGCTCGGCCCAGGGCACGCGACGCGACAGTTACTACGGCGGCGGCGGACGCACGCTGGCCCCCACCGATACCCTGACGCCCACCGATGTGCTGGCGCTGAACGCCTACGGGCAGTCGGAAGACCTGGCGCTGGTAGGCGGGTTGCAGTATACCTTTGACGCTGCCGACGACTGGCTGTTGGTGGCCGGCTCGGAGTACCAACTCAACCGCGTAGACGACCGGATGCCGGGCTATGGCCGGGAGATCGTTCAGCGGGTGGGCACATGGGGGAGCTACGCCCAGGTGCAATGGTCGCCCAACGAGCGCTGGAGCTATCTGCTGGGCGGGCGCTTTGACGTTGTGGACATCGACGGCGATTACAACTTTGTGACCGACCGGCAGCTCAATCAGCGGCAGTTTAGGGTGGCCGTGCCGCGGGCCACCATTAAGTACAGCGTGAACCGCTACTTCAAATTCAGGGCTTCGTATGCCGAGGGCTATCGGGCGCCCCAGGCCTTTGATGAAGACCTGCACATAGAAACCGTGGGCGGCGCCGCCCGGTTTACGGTGCTGGATCCCGGGCTGCGCACCGAGCGCTCGCATAGCGCAAATGTTTCGGCGGATTACACCTGGCGCCATTTGCAGACCGAACTGAACGTGGTGGTCGACGGCTTCTACAACCGGCTGCGCAATCCGTTCATCAACGTCGACCAGCGGGAGTTGCCCAGCGGCATAGCCGTAGTGACCAAACGCAACGGCAGCGGAGCCACGGTGGGCGGCGCCAACGTAGAGGTCAACGCCGCTTTTCGGTCGCGATGGGTAGTGCAATTGGGCGCCACGCTACAAACGGCGCGCTATGACGAGGCAGAAACCCTCTGGGCGCCCGCCGAGCCCACGGAAGATAACCGCGATAGCTTAGTGCAAATAAGCCGACTGCTGCGCACGCCGGCCCATTACGGCTTTATGACGGCCACCTGGACGCCGGTGAAAGCCCTCGATCTTTCGCTATCGGGGGTGTATACGGGCTCGATGCCCGTGGCCCATGTCATCGACCCCGATACGGAATATACGATCATACGAGATACCCCCTCGTTTTTTGAGCTCAATGTGCGCGCAGCCTGGCGGCTGCGGCTGAGCGCCGACTACCAACTGCAACTGACGGCCGGGGTGCAGAACCTCTTCAATAGTTATCAGCAGGACTTTGACCGGGGCCCGGCCCGCGACGCGGGCTATGTGTATGGCCCCAGCCGGCCGCGTACGGTATTTGTGGGGGCAAAGGTGCTGTTTGAGTAGAGATTTTGTCTATTTTTGCGGTTATACAGTTCTTTAAGCAGGATTTGTAAATCTCGGCTTGGAGAACCATACCGCGCATCGGCAGGTTGGGTGCATGGAGGCTCGCATAAACCAGCGGTCTATGCACCTAACCTGCCGGCGCAAACATATAAAGCGCACGATCATGCTCCGTATTTTTGGGGTTTTATGCCTTATAGCCGCAGTTGCTCCGGCGGCTCTGCGGGCTCAGCCTTTTGCCGGCGGATTTCCATTTTATCTGCCGGCTTACGATTCCAGCGCGCAGGCGTTTTTGCCCGCTTTTCCGCGCAACCCCATCGACGAGGCCGACCGGGTGAGCGCGGCCGGCGGGCAATTTATGGCCGGCGGGGCGCCCATTCGCTTCTGGGGGGTAAACATCACGGCGGCGGCCTGCTTTCCGCCGCCCGATCAGGCGCCGCTCATTGCAGCCCGGATGCGAAAGATGGGCATTAACTTAGTGCGTTTCCACCACCTCGACAACCCCTCCTGGGGAGGCGCCAACAGCTCCATCTTCCTCAGCGCCGAGACGGGTACGCGAACGCTCAATCCGACGACCTTAGACCGCTTGGATTACTTCATTGCCCAGCTCAAGGCCGAGGGGATTTATGTGAATATGAACCTCAACGTGTCGCGCACCTTTCGGGCCGCCGACGGAGTGGTAGCGGCCGACTCGCTGGCTGATTTTGGCAAGGGCCCTACCCTCTTCGACCCCCAGATGCAGGCTTTACAGCGGGAATACGCCCGGCAACTGCTCATGCACGTAAACCCGTACACGGGCATGTCGCTGGCCGCCGACCCGGTATTGGCTATGGTGGAGATGAACAACGAAAACTCGCTGTATGGCATGTGGAAGAGCGACGCGCTGGAAGCCATAGCCAATGGCGGCTTACTGCCCGCTTACTACAACGACCAGCTCGACCAGTTGTGGCTCGATTTTCTGTGGGCGCGCTACGGCAGCCCCGACGCGCTGGCCGACGCCTGGAATGCCGGCGCAGGCCAGGGCAGCGGAGCCCAGTTGATGGTCAATCCGGGCTTTGAGACGGGCGCCATCAGCGCCCCCTGGACGCTGGAGCAACACGACCAGGCCGCTGCCGCGCTCAGCGCCGACGCCGCCCAACCCGCGGCAGGCGCCTACTGCGCCCGGCTTGAGGCCCTCAACCTGACGGGAACCGACTGGCACTTGCAGTTTAAACAAAACCAACTGAGCTTACAGGCCGACACCCTGTACGAATTGCGCTTTTGGGCGCGGGCGAGCACGGCGCGCAGCATAGGCGTATCGGTGATGCAAGACGGGCCGCCCTACAACTGGTATACGGGCGCCAACTTATGGCTCACGCCCCAATGGACGGAGTATGCCATCAGCTTTGCGCTGCCCGAAGACGTAGGCAATGGCCGCATCTCCATCAGTCCGCAGGGGGAGCCCGCCACCTTCTGGTTCGACGAATTTCGGTTGGGGCCGCCCATCCGGCAGGGATTGGCGCCCGACGAAAGCTTAGCCGACGGCCAAATAGCCCGCCTGCTTTGGACCTCCCGCTTCAGCTACACCCCGGCCCGGGTAGCCGATCAGGCGGCCTTTTACATTGCGCTTCAAAAGGCGCACTTCGACGCGCTGCGCACCTATCTGCGCGACACGGTAGGCGTAACCGCCCCCATCACGGGTACCAATGCGCTGGTGGGGCCTGCCGACGCTGCGCAGCACGAAGACCTCGACTATGTGGACGACCACAGCTACTGGGATCACCCCTGGTTTCCGGGCATAGCCTGGGACCCCGCCAACTGGCTCATTGCCAACCAACCCCAGGTATACGACCCCGGCCTGAGCGCCGTCGCCTCGGCCTTCTCGGGGGTAGCCTTAGCCAATAAGCCCTTCACCCTCAGCGAATACAACCACGGCGCCCCCAACCGCTATCGGGTGGAGATGCCCCACCTCCTGGCCGCCTACTCGGCCCTGCACGGCGTAGATGGCATCATGTTTTTTGAGTACAACGGGAACAACGACTGGTCGAGCGACGTCGTCAACGGCTTTTTCAGCCTGCACCGCGACAACTCGGTGACGGCCTTATTCCCGGCTTTTGCACGGGCCTTTCGCGCGGGGCTGTTACAGGCCGACCCCGACCCGCTGCGGCTGCGCTACTCGGCCGCCGACTTGGGCGCCCAGCCCTTCGACGACAATGGCAACCGCTGGCAGAAGTATACGCCCTACGATCGGCGTTTAGCCCTCACCCGGGGCATCGTTACGGAAAGCTACAGCGCTGCTGCCGGCAGCGGACTGAGCCACTTGCCGCAGCCGGGCCAACCGCCCTATGCAACGAGTACGGGCGAGACGTACTTCGACCCCGAGGCGGGCCTGCTGTCGTCTTCGGCGCCCGGCATGGCCGCCATAACCGGTTTTTTGGCCCAGGCCGTGGGGCAGAACATCAACAACCAGCTCGAAGTGATGAGCGCCGCCGAGTTTGGCGCCTTGGCTTGGGTGTCGGTTACCGATGCGCCGCTGTCGCTGTCCTCCCGCTCGCTGCTGACCCTCTCGTCGGCTCAGCAAAACACCAATATGCAGTGGGATGGCGCACAAACCGTACACAACAACTGGGGCCAGGCCCCTACCCTGCAACGCCCCTTAGCCCTGCGGCTGCGGCTGCGGATTGAAGCCGATTTCCTGCGCATTTACCCGCTCAGCCCAAGGGGCGAAGCCGGCGCCTACACCCAGTGGTCGCCCATAGCGCCGGGGCTGTTTGAGGTCGACCTCGACCAGGCGGCTACCCCTACCCTGTGGTTTGGCATAGAAGCCCTCGGCGGCAACATTACAAGCAGCGCCCAAAGCCCGGAAATGGCGCCTCTGGCGCTGAGCGTTTCGCCCAATCCGGCCCGGGCCGGCGACCTGCTTCAACTGCGCGGCGCCGGCAGCGAACCCGACGCCCGCTGGATGCTCTTTGATGAAAGCGGCAGGCAGGCAGCCTCCGGTACAGGAGCAAACGCCATAGCGTTGCCCCTACAATTGGCGCCCGGTCATTATCGCCTCCAACTCGTTGCGGGCGGGCGCCAGGGCATTTGCTCCTTAATAGTAGTGAAATAGCCCTTCAATATGCAACCCGATCCGTACCGCCTCAGCAGCCTGCCCCAACGGGCTAAAGAAGATAAAAAAGCCAATCAAAAGCTCTTCCGCAAGCTGGCGCAGCGCCCGCCCCGCAACCTCGACGACACCATGACGGCGTTGCACGAGGCCGTCTTTGAAGAAATCGACTGCCTGCAATGCGCCAACTGTTGCAAAACCACCAGCCCCATCTTTCGGGATGTCGACATCGAGCGCATCGCGCAGCACTTGGGCTTGCGCCCCGCCGAATTGGTGGCCCGCTACCTGCACATCGATGAAGACGGCGACTATGTGCTCAACCAATCGCCCTGCCCCTTTTTAGGCCCCGACAATTATTGCAGCATCTATGAAGCCCGCCCCCGCGCCTGCCGCGAATACCCGCATACCGATCGCAAAAACTTTCATCAGATACTCGACCTCACCTTGCGCAATACCGCCATCTGCCCCGCCGCCTGGGAAATTGTGCGCCGGCTGAGGAGCCTGACACCGTAAAACGAAGTTTATTTTTATTAGCCGTATGGTTGCATTCCTGCGATTTTATCTTTATTTTTATCCGCAATCCGATAAATTAAAAGGCAAAACGCGATGAATGAACTTTCTGAAACTTGGTTCGTCGAAGGCAACATCGACTTTGAGTCGAAAAAGTACACCCTGCTGGCTTACCTCCAGCGCATCAGCCGGCAGTTCAGCGAAAACAAACTGTACCCCCAACTCGCCGACGTGATCTTCCACTACCGCAACCTGCTGGCTTTCAAAGAGAATAAAAAGCTGCTCCAGAGTCGCTTCCCACAAAAACTCACCGGCATGCAGCTCGAAAACCTCCAGCTCATCTACGAAGAAATGGCCGCCGACTCAGAGCTCATGGAGGAAATAGAACACATTGTCTTCTACGCCCTCCAGCGCATGAAGGGCGCCATAGCCGAGGGTACCGACCTTTACGACTTTGTGGAGGAAAGCCTTACCGTAAGTCCGGTGGGCGTGCTGCCATTGGATACGCAGGAGGGCTACTTCTTCCTCTGCGACGGCAAGGCGCGGGCCGTCAGGGTTTATGAATATCGGCTCAGCCTCTTTGAAACCTCCACCGACAACTATCGGGCGCTCCGCTCGCAGTTCGTCAGCGAATGGGAGCGCAACCTCGTCAACACCTACGAAAGCATCAAACGAGAGCTGCTCAGGGTACACGCCCGCTTCAGCCTGCCCGCCGTGTACGCCATCGAAACGCCCCTTACCTACCCCATAGAAGAAACGCTGCTGCCCATCGCCAAGCGCAGTTTGGTGAGGCGTATATCCGCAATGCAATAGGGCCCGAAAGCCCGAATCGACAGAAGGCTTATCCGTTTTTTTGGGGCCACCGCCGCGCCGCCCGAAATGGCGTTAGCCCGTTCAACGTTAACGTCGGGCGGCGCGGCGGCCGGGCTGTCCGCTCCAAGTGCCTCCTTGGGGTCGGCACTTCCGCTCCATCCCTTGTCCGGGGCCGCCATTTCATAAAAACAGCCGACGCCCCCAAAGACGCCGAACACACTCTAAAATACAAAAGTAAAAAAAATTGAAAAAAAAAGTATTCTAAGCTTGACAAGCGCCTTCTATTCATCGTATATTTGCGATATAAAATTAACTGTTCGTATGGCGGTCAATAAAAAAAGCGTTTTCCCGGAGGCAGAGCAATCGTTGGCAGAGTTAGCCAAAGCGCTTGCGCATCCGGCCAGGATACTCATTCTGCGCACCTTAGCCGAACGGCGCGCTTGTATATGCGGCGAGATTGTAGATGTGTTACCCTTGTCGCAAGCCACCGTATCGCAGCATTTGGCAGCGCTTAAAGAGGCCGGGTTCATCTCCGGTGAAATTTCCGGGGTACGCTCTTGTTATTGCATCAACTGGGCAACCCTTACGCCGGCCTTGGCCCAGTTGGAAGAATGGGTAGCCGCCATCAAAGCCGAAGCGCTGCCCGATGCCGCAGGCAAGTGTTGTTAATGCAGATTATTCACCCGTCTTAATCATATACTTATGGACGTCAAGCAAGTAGTACAGGAAAAATACGGCCGGATCGCGCGCGAATCCGAGGGCCGCAATGCCGCATCCTGCTGCGGAGTCGTATCGTGTTGCAGCCCCGCCGACAGCAGCGAGGAGCTTGCCTACTCGGTCATGGCCGAAGACTATACCCACCTCAGCGGCTATCAGCAGAGCGCCGACCTGGGCTTAGGCTGCGGCCTGCCCACCGAATTTGCCGCCATACGCCCCGGCGACACCGTAGTAGATCTGGGCTCGGGCGCCGGCAACGACTGCTTCGTGGCCCGGGCCGAAACCGGCGATACCGGCCGCGTCATCGGCGTTGATTTCACCCCCGATATGATCGACCGCGCCCGCCAGAATGCAGCCAAATTAGGCTATACCAACGTGGAGTTTGTAGCCGGCGACATTGAAAACATACCGCTGCCCGACAATACCGCCGACGTAGTGGTGAGCAACTGCGTCTTTAACCTCGTGCCCGACAAGCCCCGCGCTTTCGCCGAAACCCTCCGCATACTCAAGCCCGGCGGCCACATCAGCATTTCAGACATCGTAGTGGATGGCGAAATCCCCGATGGCCTTCGCCACGACGCCTCCATGTATGCCGGTTGCGTATCGGGCGCCATACAAATGAAAGACTACCTCGACGTCATCCGCCAGGCCGGCTTCCACAACCTCAACATACAAAAAAAGCGGCCCATCACCCTGCCTTTGGAATTGCTCCAACGCTACCTCAACGAGGAGGAAGTAGCCACTTTTAACGACAAACTCGGCATTTACAGCATCAGTGTTTACGCGGAGAAATAAACAATAAAGCGTAATTTTGCAGCGTATACGGCGTAGGCAGGTTTTGTGCAGGGAGCATGGAGAAATCTGAGAGCCCATCGCACAAAATCTGCCGGCGCAAACACAACATACCGCGCGTAGGCAGGTTTTGTGCAGGGAGCATGGAGAAATCTGAGAGCCCATCGCACAAAAACTGCCGGCGCAAACACAACATACCGCGCGTAGGCAGGTTTTGTGCAGGGAGCATGGAGAAATCTGAGAGCCCATCACACAAAAACTGCCGGCGCAAACACAATAAATACGCCGCAAAAATGAGCATTTCCAGATTTAGCGCCTTGGACATCATTGCCAATCGCGACAACAGCGCCCTTGAGCAGGTAAGTATGCCCGCAGGCCGCATCTCCGAATTTTTTGGCAGCAATGTTTTCCACGAAGACAGCATGCGCGACTACCTGTCGGACGAAACCTTCCGGCATGTGCAGGCCGCCATCCGCGATGGCGTCAAGCTCTCCCGGGTGCAAGCCGACGCCGTAGCTGCCGGCATGAAAAAGTGGGCCATGGACCTTGGCGCCACCCACTACACCCACTGGTTCCAGCCCCTCACCGGGCGCACCGCCGAAAAACACGACTCCTTCTTCACCCTTCGCCCCGACGGCAGCGTCATCGAAGAGTTTAGCGGCTCGGCCTTAGTGCAGCAGGAGCCCGATGGATCCAGTTTCCCCGGAGGCGGCCTCCGCTCCACCTTTGAGGCGCGGGGCTACACCGCCTGGGACCCCTCCTCTCCGGCTTTTATCTTAGAGAGCGGTTCCGGCAAAACGCTCTGTATTCCCACCATTTTTGTCACCTACGGCGGCGACTCGCTCGACTACAAGCTTCCCCTGCTGCGCTCGCAGGCCTTCTTAGAGCAGGCCGCTGTGCCGGTATGCAAGCTCTTCGATCCCAACGTCAATAAGGTGCATGCCACCTTGGGCTGGGAGCAGGAATACTTCCTCGTAGATGAAGCCTTCTTCAACGCCCGCCCCGATCTGCTGCTCACGGGCCGCACCCTGCTGGGCAAACACTCTCCCAAAGGCCAGCAACTCGAAGACCACTACTTCGGCTCCATCCCGGCCCGGGTACTGGCTTTCATGCGCGACCTCGAAACCGAGTGCCACAAACTGGGCATCCCCGTGCGCACCCGCCACAACGAAGTCGGCCCCGGCCAATACGAACTGGCCCCCATGTTTGAGGAGGTCAACGTAGCCGTCGACCACAACCAGCTCCTGATGGACGTCATGGATCGCGTGGCCCTGCGCCACCGCCTCCGGGTGCTGCTGCACGAAAAACCCTTTGCTGGCGTCAACGGCTCGGGCAAGCACAACAACTGGTCGATGGCCACCGACACCGGTAAAAACCTCCTCAGCCCCGGCAAGCAGCCCGGCCGAAACCTCCAGTTTCTCACCTTCTTTGTGTGTACCATCCAGGCCGTTTACCGCTACGCCGACCTCCTGCGCGCCAGCGTGGCATCGGCCTCCAACGACCACCGCTTAGGCGCCAACGAAGCGCCCCCCGCCATCATATCGGCCTTCCTCGGCGAAACCATGAGCCGCCTGCTCGATGATGTCGAAGCCGGCGACGCCGACGGCAAAGACAGCGTACAGGAAGTGCTGAACTTGCTCAGCAAAATCCCGGACCTCGAACGCGACAATACCGACCGCAACCGCACTTCGCCCTTTGCCTTCACCGGCAATAAGTTTGAAATCCGCATGGTGGGCTCTTCCATGAACTGCGCCGCCCCCATGACGGTGATGAACACCATCGTGGGCAAACAATTACAGGACTTCAAAGCAGAAGTAGACAAGCAGCTCAAAAAGAAAAAAACCGACCTCAACCAGGCCATCCTCGCCGTGCTGCGCCAATACATCGCCGAGTCGAAGCCCATCCGATTCGAGGGCGACAACTACAGCGACGAGTGGAAGGCCGAAGCCGCCCGCCGGGGCCTCAGCAATACGCCCAACACCCCCGACGCCATCGCCGCCTACCTCGGCAAAGCCGCGCGCAAGCTCTTTGCCGGCTCGGGCGTATTCACCGAGCGGGAGTTGCACGCCCACTACGACGTCATGTGCGAAAACTACGTGCTGAAGCTGCAAATTGAGTCGCGCACCTTAGGCGAAATGGTCGTCAACCACATCCTGCCCGCCGTATTCCGCTACCAATCGACCCTCGCCGACAGCATCTCCCAGCTTCAGGTGCTGGAACTCCCCAAAACGGCCTACCAGCCGCAATGGGACCTGCTCCAGCGCATCCTCGAAAATACCAACCTCGCCAAAGGCGCCGTAGATAAGATGCGCGAAGCCCGACAGGCCGCCAACCAGATCGAAGACGCCGAAAAGCGCGCCCACGCCTACTGCCACAAGGTGAAGCCGCTCATGGAGGACATACGCATATACATCGACCGGCTGGAGTACCTCGTCGAAGACCAGGAATGGCCCCTGGTGAAGTACCGCGAGATGATGTTCATCCGGTAAACAGCCCCCTGGCGGGCCCTCAACAACAGCCGGCGTCTTCTATACAAGGCGGCGGCTGTTTTATTTGTGCTTTGGGCGTGCCCCCGCGCGCATACGCCGGCCTTCTCATGGGCCGGCACTCCGGCGCGCGGGGTCGGGCCATCCGCTATTATAGGCGCTCCCTTGGGGGGTCGCGCCTATACCGCCACGTCCGCCGTCGCTTCGCTAGTCGGCTACCGCCACGTCCTCGCTGCGCTCATCCGGGTAAACGTCCTCATTGCATTCGGCCGGGTAAAAATCTTCGCTGCGCTCTTCCGGGTACCGCCACGCCCTCGTT
>Ga0056914_10000752_pt1 | contig 25946 bp, 15 predicted proteins | sample TNRBio252014_DNA_FD_55168 | JGI IMG/M metagenome (GOLD analysis project Ga0056914, IMG submission 55168) | Wastewater treatment Type I Accumulibacter community from EBPR Bioreactor in Madison, WI, USA - TNR Reactor_6/25/2014_ DNA | ecosystem: Engineered > Bioreactor > EBPR > Anaerobic-Aerobic >...
CCGGCTGCGCAGCTTCCCGGCTTCGGAGCACTCCAAGGCCTGGCGAGGAACTTGGTGGCGACGGCGACGATGCTGCTCGCAACGCCGGTGTCGGCCGGCGCGGGCACAGTCCGGCTCGACGCACCCGCAGCCATCGTCCAGGTCGAGCCGGTGAGTCCGTTCGTCCTATCCGCGTCAGGCCCCGCGCCGGGTAACCCACTCCCCTCTGGTGGGCTATCTGCCCCGGGGCCGACCTACGTGGTGCAGCACCGCGACTCGCTGTGGGCCATCGCGGAGTGCCAGTTGGGGGATCCGCTCCGCTGGCCGGAGATCTGGGAGCTCAACCGCGAGCGCGTGTTCGACGGGGTCCGCTTCACCGACGCTGACCTCATCCGTCCCGGCTGGGACCTCTTCCTCCCGGGAGCGACCGGGATGCCAACTGCGCCGGTCGACACGCCCCCGCTCGATCCGGACCCTGCGATGATCGACCGCGGCCAGGAGGCCAGCCCGGCACCGGCCACCACGTCGCCGGTCGGCGCCGATCGCACCGAAGGAGCCGGGGAGCCAGGCGCAGCAACCGTGCCCGGAGGTCCCGCCGTGGCGTCGCCGCACGCCGATCCGGTGGACTCGGAGACGCCTGGTGTTCCGTGGATGCCGTACGCGTTCGGTTCGCTGCTCGCAGCTGCGGCGGTGGCGGCGCTGTCGCGTCTGCGGCGTGTGCAATCCCGTCGGCGACCGACTGGCCAGCCGCCGCATCGGCCCGAGCCGTCGACGATGCGGACCGAGACGGCGGTGCGCCGAGCGGCTGCCCCGGATCGACTCGATCGACTGATGGCCGCTGCTCGTGCCTTCACCGCCGGGTTACCCGCGGAGCATGCCGTGCCGGCGCTCTGCGCGGTTCGCGTCGGCGACGACGAGATCGAGCTGTTGCTCGGCGCACCGCTTGCGACGATTCCGCCGGGATTCGTCGACCGGGGCGGCATGCGTTGCTTCGCCACGGAGCCTGGTGCGAGCACGGTGAGCCTCTCCGGGATCGGCCAGGACGCTGCGGCCCCCTGGCCAGCCCTGGTCGAGGTCGGAACGATCGGCGACGCCGAGGTCCTCATCGACCTGGAACGGGCCGGATCCCTAGCGGTCACCGGCGAGGCCGCACCGGGAGCCGTTCGCCACATCGCCACGGAGCTCGCCCTGTCGCCCCACTCGGAGCTGGTCGAGCTACTCGTTGTCGGTGACGAGCTCGACCTCGCCGCGAGCCCGAGGATCCGGTCGTGCGCCACCGTCGACGAAGCCCTCGACCTGCTCGAAGCCCAGATGGACGCCACTCGCACGGCGCTGGACGCCGCTCGGGTGCCCGACTGTCCAACGGCGCGACGAGACGCGGGCAACGCACCATGGGGAGCCACAGTCCTTGTGCTTCTCTGCGACCTAGACGAACAGGAACGCGCCCGGCTCGCCGACGGCATCGCTCCCGGCAGAGGCGCTGCCCTCGTCTTCGCCGGCGAGTCCCTGCCGGGCGGATGGTCCATGCACGTCGGCGAGACGGTGCGCCTTGAGCCACACGGGTTCGAGCTGGGTCCCCTCACCCTCGACCTCGAGACCCACGACCAGATCGACGATCTGCTGTGCGATGCGAGCATCGGCGATCTCACGGACGCCGATGAGGGGGCGCTCGAACCGGCGTCGGAGGCGGCAGAGGATGAGGCAACGGCCACGGAACCCCACCCATCGCAGGAACTGCCGCCCGTCCACGTGACGACGTCGGGTGTCGATGCTGCCGCGCTCCAATCGGAGGAAGCCGCACCGGAGATCGAGGTCCGGATCCTCGGCCCCCTAGAGATCGACGGGTCGAAGCCGTTCGACCGTCGACGATCGGCGGAGCTGGTCGCATTTCTCGCGCTGCACCCCGGTGGCGTCACGAGCGGGCAGCTCCGTACCGCCATCTGGCCCGAGGCCGACCCCTCACAGGCGACGTTCAACGTGACCGTCCACCGGGCCCGGTCGACGTTGGGCCTGGACAGCGAGGGCAACCACCATCTACCTCATGTCGTGAGCACTGACGGTCGGTACCTCCTCGGGCCTCGTGCCACCACCGACCTGGCTCGGTTCGTCGGGCTGGTGGAACGGGCGACCCGCGCCGGCAGCGACGATGCGAGGACACTGCTCGCCGATGCGATGAGGATGATCCGGGGGCAGATCCTCGAGGGCGCCCGGGGATTTGAGTGGGCGTTCGCGTCAGGGATCGTCACCGAGGCCGAGGCCACGGTCTCCGACGCTGCTCACCGGCTGGCGCAGCTGGCGCTGGCCGACGGTGACGGTGAGCTGGCGACGTGGGCGGCGATGCAGGGGCTCAAGGCCGTACCCGGCAGCGAACCGCTCTACCGAGACCGGATGGAAGCGGCCCACCTGGCCGGCGACCCGTCCGCCGTCGACCGAATCGTCGAAGAGCTCTGCCGCTACCTCGAAACCCTCGACCCCTTCGAGGACCTCCATCCGGCGACCGTTGAGCTGTGGAATCGCCTCGGACGGCCTCCCTGCTGAGTAACCGCACAGAGCGAGGAACTCCACCTGGGCTCCCTGCACCTGCCATCCTTCAGACGGGCCGTCAACGGGCCGCGTCACCATTTTGGATCAATGCAACCGCAGCCATCTGCCGGAGTGCAACGGGACGGCCTCCAAATTCCGAATGCGCCATCACTGTTCGCCAGGCTAACAGAGCGATTTCGCATCGTCGGCTGAAGCGATGCGGGTTCTTGGACCGTCTACGTCGATATCCGCACTCGCGAAGCGAGTGAGAAACTCGACCTGACCTGAGTCTCGAGAAGTCGGAACATTAACTAGCGACACGCCGAGGGAAGCTTCGATTCGACCATCTTCCTGCCGATAGCCGACAGAAAGATATGGGCTGGCCTCCACCGACCTCGGGAAGGAGGATAGCACCGAGAGCACCTCGGCATCCTTGGTAACGAAGGCCGTTGCCTGACCAATCTTTCCGACTTCAAGCATGACGATGCCGGGCACTTCTGGCTCGCCGAGGGCGCTCATTGCCCTGCTGCCCTGCATACCCGAACCAGGCATTGCGAGAAGTCCAACATTCGGTTCAATACCGCAATCTGCGACTAACACCACAACGGAGCCCCGGTCGACTACCAACCCAATGGGCGTGTCTTCCTTAAACGTTGAGTCGGAACACGCCGGAACCGCAAATAGGCCTAAGGCAAGAACCTGGCGAACTCGCTTCATGTGCATACTAGGTACCTTCCCACGGCATCGGGATCCGGAGTCCCGACTCAATTCGACTTGTGATCCACGAGCTATCTTCAATGCCCTGCGAACAGGCGCCCCTCTCGACCAAGCGCTTCGTACCGGGAAGGACCCCGACCGACGGGGATTTCGAGGGCGGTCTTGCGTTATGGTCCCCCCAGGTCGCCCGCCCCCAACTCCCATTGCAGGTTACGCTGCTGACTTTGAGGTTGGGTCCAGGAGCAGTGGGATCTCCCCCGCCGGATCCGGGCAGCGGAATTGGCACCGTGGTCGCAGTTCGGTTGACCGTGAAACGGTAGTCCTGATACCACCCAATGCCGTATCTCGGGTCCTCAACGTGGATCGTCACTACCATTCCGACAGTCACCTCACATCGGGTGAGTATGGGATCGACACCTCTACATCCGTTTCGATTCTGGAACTCCACGTCTTCTCGCAGGGTGCCCGGAACGATCGAGTATCGCCTGTCGCCGGGGCGCCCGGGCCTGTCTGCGATGTCCTTGGTCCGAGTAGTGGCGGTTCTGACCCAAGGGCCAGGGGCGGCCTTCGGAGCAGACGGTGCAGGGGGCCCGTGCGGCTTTCCCTTCGACCCAGGCTTCGCGCGACGCTGCCACGCGACGCTCGCCAAGAACATGCCCCGCGCCTTGACAGGTTCGACGACATCCGCTGACCGAAACTTCGCAGCATCCAGTATGGCATCTTGTCCCAGCCCCCCAACGAGCTTCACCACCTTGGCGAACTCTTCCGCTTCATACATACCTATTGCTGCGGCGACATCTCTCATATACGCACCGGCATCATCGCCGTACTTCGATACATCGATTCGGCGAAGGCGCCGATCAAGACTTGCATAGTCGGCCGTCGTAGGTGCGTGTCCGTCAGGGTCAAAGCTGTTGAGCGGGTTGTTGTGGGCGTAGGTGTATCGGTTGAGGCTGATGGGGCTTTCCAGCTTCCCGGTCACCGAGTCCTGAGAGGTGAAGGTGGCGGTGGTGGGCCGGTAGTGCCGGGCACCCATCCACACCTCGTTGTTGGTGGGGTCGGTGAAGTCGGACTGGAACCCCACAGTCGGGGCAAGGCTGCCCGTCCGGCCGGTGACCTCACCGAACGGGTTGTACCCGATGGTGTTGTCGGTAGCCGTGGATGTGGGGCTCAACAACGCGACGACGTCTTGGTGGGTGTTGGTGATGGTCCAGCGTGCGGTGCCGGCGGTGGCGTTCTTCGTGGCCATCGCAGTGCCCGCGTAGGTGTGGCTGGTGGTCCAGGTGCCCTCGGAGATCGGGTCGAGCCCGGTGCCCTCGTACTTGAACGCCGTGCTGTTGCGAGTGGCGATGCGACCGAGTCCGTCGTAGGTGAGGGTGACGGTGCCGTTGGTGAGGTTTTGGCCGAACACGTCGAAGGTCGAGTTGACGGTGCCGCCGCCGGTGACCGTGGCGAGGGTGCCACGGTCGGTCCACGTGTAGGTCTTGCCACCACCTGAGGTGAGCCGGTTCTGGTTGTCGTAGGTGAACGTCACTCCGGCGGCGCTGGTGCGATTGCCCGCCGCGTCGTAGCCGTAGGTGAGGGTGGTCCCTCCGGGCTTGGTCCAGCTGTTGAGCTCGCCCCGGCTGTTGTACCCGAAGCTGTGGGAACCGGCGTCGGTCGGGTTCGAGGTTCCGGAGATATCGACACCGGAGATGAGCCCGTCGTTGTCCCAGTAGCTGTACTTCTGGTAGGTCGCGTTCCCCGATGGGTCCTTGTTGGACGCGGGGTCGACGTATTCGGCGTTTGGTTGCCCGTAGCCGTTGTAGAAGATGCTGCGGTGCGCTTCGTCGTTCCAGTTGTTGACCCCGGCAGGGGCGAACGCTGTGGTGGTGGTGCGGCCGGCGTCGTCCCACCAGAACCGCAGCGTCCCCCCGGTGACCGGGTCGGTCTGGGTTTGTGGTCGTCCGGCGGTGTCGTAGGTGACGGTGCTCGAGCCGGCGGCGTCGGTGCGCGAGGTGAGCTTGCCGGCCTTGTCCCACGCGTAGGTCGTGGTCGATGACCCGCCACCGACGGTCAGGGGGAGGTTGCGGTCGTCGTAGCTGATCGTGATCGCCGCGGTCGGATGGGTGACGGTGGCGAGTCGGCCGGACACGTCGTAGGTGAACGTGCGGGAGCCGGTGGCGCCAGTGCCGACCTCGGTGAGCGGTCGACCGGCCTCGTCGAACGTGCGGTCGATCCGGATCGACCCAGGCATCGCCTCGCGGGTCACCAGACCAGCCTTGTCATAGCTGTTGGTCCAGGTCCGGTTCGCGGCGGCCTGGCCCGCCGTTGCGGCCGGGAGTCTCCGGGTCGCCGGAAGGTTCCACGGCTGGTAGGTGAGGATCGTGTCGTTGTTGCGTCCGTCACGGAACCGGGTGTTGTTCCCGGCCTTGTCGTAGAAGTACGACGTCGTCGCCGCGTCCCCGGTGCCGAACCCGCGCACCACCGACGTCATCCGCCCGGCGACGTCGTAGTTGGTGGTGGTCACCCGACCCATGGCCGTGGTGACCTTGGTACGCATCGACCGCTTGTTGTATTCGAAAGCGGTGGTGTGCGGGTAGTCACCCCCGGCGATGCCGGTCTCGGACTGGGTGAGCTGACGACCGGCCGTGTCGTAGGTGAACTCCACCCACCGGTCCGTTCGGTCCTTCTGGGTGATCACGTCACCGAACGCGTTGTACACGGTGTAGGCGGTCTTGTTGTTCGGGTCCGTCTCCGAGAGCGTCTGCCCCGCGGTGTTGACCGTGCGGGTCGTGATCAGCAGCTCGGGATCCTGCACCCAGGTCACGTTGCCGACCGAGTCGTAGTCCGTCGTCGTGGTCGCATACCGCAATGTGGGCTGGCGAATCTCCTGGGTGCGGGTGCGGACACGACGCATCATGTCCGACGTCTGAGTGACGACGGCTCCGTTCGGATCGATCGTCTTGATCGTGAACCCGACCTCGTCGAACAGCGTGTATGAGAGGGCGCGGGTTGCCGCGACGGTGCCGGGGGCGTCGGTCTTCACGTTTCGGTTGAGCTTGTCGAACGTGTAGTACGTCCACTTGTCGCGGCGGTCCTTGGAGCCCGTGAGATTGCCGACCTTGTCGTAGGTCCGCGACTCGGTCGGCGTCACCGCCGTCCCACCTGGTGGTGTGTAGGTGGGGTGGGTGATCGTGATCTCACGGCCCTGATCGTCATAGGCGTGCTGCGTGGTGTTGCCGTTCGGGTCAACCTCGTGCGAGAGCTCACCGAACGCGTTGTACCCAGACTTCGCCTCCGGCTGAGCACTGACCGGGGTACCGCCGTTGGTCTCGGTCGGCACCGACGGCTGCTTCACCGAGGTCTTCTGCCCTGCCGCGTCGTAGGTGGTGGTCACCACACCGCCATCGGGATCCGTGGTGGTCAACACGTTGCCCCGGTCGTCATAGGTGAACGACGTCTTGAGGTCGTCGGCGGCACCGGCACCGTTCTCGACCTCCCGGTAGTCGACCAACCCCTCCTGGGTGTACAGGGTGCGGGTCACCCGATCGTTGCCACCGAGGCCGAGTGCGTGGCGGGTCTCGGTGGTCTGGTGACCGGCTGCGTCGTAGGTCCAGGTGGTGGACCGCTCGACGTTGCCGTCGCTGTTCTTGACCTGTTCGGTCAGCTTCAGGTTCGCCGGGCTGTAGGTCGCGACCGTGGTTCGCGCCCGGTTCGGGGCCACGAACTCGTTGCCCTCCCCCTTCGAGAGCAGGTTCCCAACCTTGTCGTAGACGTTGTCTTCCAACACCAGGTCGTAGGCAGCGCCAATGCGGGGCGCGAAGTTCTTGAGGACCTTCCGCTTGGGCTTGTCATGGGTGTAGGTGGACTCGACGACTCGCCCCTTCGCGTCGGTCTCGCGCATGACGCGCCGCGAATCGTCGTAGTCGAGATCCTTCACCGTGAGGGTCTGCGTGGTGCCCGGGTTGAAGATCGGATCGGGCTGATAGGCGGCCAACGTCGTGACGTCCGGGAGGTTGTCGGGCGTGTAGCTCGTGGTGAACACCCGGTTCTCGGGGTCGGTGACTGTGATGACGTTGCTCATCTCGTCGTACGCCTTGGCCGTCGTCGACGCGATCGCCGTCCCGTGGGCGACCGTCTCGGACAGCTGACGGTCCGCCGCGTCGTAGGTGTACTTCGTCACCCGCGTGGTCCCACCACCCGCGACCGCGACCACCTCGACGCGGTCGATGTTGCCGTTGTTGTCGTAGAAGGTGTCGGTGCGCCTACGGCGAGCCGTCGACGTGGCCACGTTGGTGACCGACGGCTCGAGCACCGTCTTCACCCGGCCCAACTTGTCGTAGCTCGTCGTCCACACGGCGCCGGTTGGGATCCCTGCGCCGGTCTCCGTGCGAGTGAGGGGGCGGCCCACCTCGTCGTACGTGAAGGTCGTGGTCTTCCCCAACGGATCCACCACCGTGAGCGGGTCACCCTTGGTGTTGTAGGTATAGGTCGTGGTGCCGCGATCGCTCGCCGCCGTGCCTGCACCACGGGTCGGCTCCACCTTCGTCCACAACAAGCCGGCTGGTGTCCCGCCGCCCGGTGACGTCGCCGTCGTGTACGTGTAGACAATCGAGCCGGCCAGGCCAGCGCGAGTCTCTGACGTGACGCGTTTGCCGGCGGCGTCGTAGGTCTTCGTCGAGAGGTAGGTCGTGTCGGAGGTGCTCGACGATCGGGCATCCCAGATCTCGGTCGGGTTCCCTACCGTGTTGTACGCGGCGTAGGTGGTTCGGGCCTCGCCATCCCACACCGTGGTCGTCGCTGTGACATTGCCCTTGGCGTCAGTCACGTAGGTCTCGTAGTGGCCGGGGTCCTCGAAGTTGAGCCGGCCGAGGAACCCCGTCGTGATCGAGTACTCCCAGGTGCGGGTGTTGTTGCCACCGCTCAGCTCGCTCCGTCGGCGTACGAGCCGCTTGGAGAGGTCGAACCCCCACACCGTTGTGTAGCTCCGCGGGTCGGTGACGGTAACCGCGAGGCTCTCGCCACTCAATGGAGTGGTCGCATAGTTGTAGCTATGCAGGTTGTTCGCTCCGTCCTTCCGCCATGCAACGCGTCCGTCGGCCTGGTAGGAGAGCTCGATCTCTGTGTTCGCGACGAAGCTCAGGTTCCCTGGGTTCTTCCACTTCGAGAGTTGCCCGTTCACGCCTGCGTACTCGTAGACGGTCTTGACGGTCGGGGTTGCGGCCTGTTCCGGATCGATCACCCCAGTGAGGTTGTTGCCCACATACTCATAGGTCCACGTCAGCTGTCCCTGACCGGTCACCGAGTCAGTCTTCACCGATGTGATCTTCCCGGCCGTCGAGGTCAGCGTCAGCGTTCGCGCCACCGCCCCGCCACCCGGCTTCGACTCGATCTTGGTCGGATCGGTCCCCACCCAGGTGATCGCAAGCTGGTGGCCCATCTCGTCGGTGATCAACGTGAGCCGGCCCGACGCATCGAAGGTCTGCACCGTTCCGCCGGGTTCGGTCACCGTGAAGCTCGTAGCGCCCGGAGCAACCCACAGGATGGAACCGACACCCGGCGGTGGCGACACAGACCCATCAGGGTTCACGCCGTAGAACTCCGATCGCCCGTCAGCGCGATGCAAGACGACACCGTTCGTAACATTCTCCACCCGATTGTCGAGAAGGCTCGACCATCCCTTGCCGAAACGGCCGACTCGGGGGTCCAACGAGTTGTAGGACCGTTCGATCTCCAACTTCGGCCCAACTGTCGCCACCGACGCGTCGAGCTGGGTCGCGAAGTAGTTGCCGGTCACGAGGTTCACGCCGCCCGCGAACCCCGAATACGGATCATCTCCACCCCGCCACGCCGGCGCGGACGCCGGCGGTACCACGGTGGAGAAGTACCGCTGTTCGGACCAGGCCGTCTGTGTGCCGTCGGTCGCCTCGATCGACCACATGTAGGCCCGGTTCCAGAAAACCGGCCGAATGCTGGACGCCGACACCGATGATGCCGAACCCCAAGCGCTGACGCTACAGGCGTAGGTCGGGCTCAGTTCACAAAGCCAGAACCGGCGCGTCACCACGTCTCCGATGTCCGGATCGGAAATCGTCGCACTCAGGTTCTGGCTCAGTGACCCGACCGGCTCCGGGTTGATGTCAACTGTCGTTCCGGGCGTCATATTCGCCATCACCGGAGGCCGGTTGAAGTTGACCTCGATGAAGGTGTTGCCCAGGTGGATCTTGGCGAACGTCGATTCATTGCCCCGGATCGCCAGAGTAGGGGTATCCCACTTGCTTGCTCCTGCCTGCTTCTCGGTCCGCCACTGCTGAAAGGTCCCCGTGAAGTCGATGTAGCCGTTCCCCGCTCCGTCAAGTGGAGCTCCACCCAGGTACGGCATGTAGTTCGACGCCAAGTAGTTCAGCGCTTGCCCGGACGGCATGTCGTGAAACGCGTGGAACTCCCGAACAGGGGCATAGATCGCTGCGCCGACGGTCTTGAGGCGCGCCGACACCACCGCCCCTGCCGGGTTCTGGATCACCAGTGGCCACACCGTGTTGTGGAGGTTGAACGAAATGTGCGTCCGATAGTTCCAGTTGTTCGAGTCGAGCCCAGCGAAGAGCGAGCACGGACCCGGAGGCTGGGTACAGGAGACCCCGTAGTTCGTGAAGTAGGCCGCCAGCTGAACCCAGTTGGACGACCCGTCGACGACGATCGTCGGGTCAAGCGCAACCGGGTACTGGTCCTCGGCTAAACCCGCCAGCCATCGCGCCGAGGCAGATACCTCCAACCTGCGACCAACACCCACCGCTCGGTCCTCGCTCACTCCCCGGTCCACAACCTGGATGCCGCTCACACCACCGAACACCGGCAGGCCGGCACGGTCGGTCGCCACCGGCGGCGCGATCAACAGGGCTCCGCCCGGCGCCCCAGCGTCCACCCGCACCGCACCTTCAGGCACACCCGCGTCAACCTCCTCGGCAGACGGGGGAGCGACAGACCGAGCGTTCGTGAGAAACGGGAACGACGCTCGGTCCTGACGCCGCTTCACCACGACGTCTTCCTTCACGCCACCCGCCCCGAGCGTGTAGCGCACATCAACCCCCGGCCAGACCTCCGGATAGGTCACGACTCGGCCAGCATCCGACAGGACCGGCTGGATATCGCTCGACACGTCCGGACGAAACCGAAGGACCTCCCCCTCGGCCGAACGGACCGTCACTCCCTCCAGAGTCGAACCGAACTCGAACGAGTGCTTGTCCCCAACCGAGACAAACCCCTCACCGTCAGACGCAGCAACGAGCCGAGGATCCACCACCGCCCATCTCCCGTTCGGCGCCTTGAACCACTTCCGCGACGGGTACGCACGGAGGGACCGAGACCCATCCGCTCCCGTCACGACCTCCGTCTGTTCATCCAACGGCCCATCGACAACCCCGCTCAGCGGGTCGACCGACGTCCGCCCAACCAACTCGTCGATCTCGGCCCGCGCCGCCGCGTTCGCGTCGACCACCGGGCCCACCGGACCCACCCGCGACGCCTCCCCGCCAGTCACCCGCGACTCCCCCGGCGTCGCTACACCGACACCTCGAGGCGATGCCCCCTCCAAGTCACCCTCGCGAACGGCAGGGTGCCGACGCCCACGGTCCACAGCTGCAACGGCTGCCGAGTCCACCGTGTCCTGCGCCGCCACGACCTCAGGCCCAGCAACCAACCCAACCAACACCACGAATGCGATGGCTCGCATCGAACCCGACCGAATACGCATCGAGACTCCCGTCACCCACTGCGCCGCATCTCGCAACGACCAGGGGCGAGCCTTCCCGACTCCGCAAGCCTCTGCAACTGCGATGCAATTAAAAGCGGATGCCACTTGACACCGTCGAATCACCCCGCCGCACTCGACCCCGAACGAGGAACGAAACTTGCGGATCTCTCCCCGACGGCAGAGCTCCACGCCACCGTCACCGGGTGCGAGCTACCTTGGGCTCCCTCTCGTCGCGGTGGCGACCTCCAGCAACAAGGAGGACGCATGGACATGCACGCGGAGCACCGGCCGGCGCTCGACTACGGGTGGGCGTGGCGGTGGGACACGGGCGGTGTAAGCCACCTCAGGAGAAGGCTTCTCATGGGCACGACGAGCCCCACTGCGCTCGGCGTCCTCTTGGCCGCGTGGGCTGCGACGGGTGTCATGCATCGCCGAAGCGCCATGCGGCGATCTCCGGACGGCCGGTGGAGGTTCGTCGGCCGGGCCTTCATGATCGAGCCGATGCTCGTAGCGATCGGTAGCGACCGGATCGACCTCAGTCGGAGTTCCGCTCGAGCTCTCGACAACCGATGGACCCGTGTGACCACCGAAGCAGGAGAGGTTTGGGCCTTCCAGCGCACGGACGGACGCCTCACGGCACTTGGCACAGCCGGCTGACCGTCGGGTACGGGTTCACCGCTCCACTGGACGCGTGCATCTCCAAGTGCAGGTGTGCCGGGGTAGTCCGAGCGTTGCCGGTGTTGCCGAGCACGGCGATCGGCTGGCCGACAGTCACCCGGTCGCCTCGGCGCACGAGGTTCCGGAGGTTGTGCGCGTAGTACCACCGGATGCCGGAGTCGCCGCGGAGCCAGAGCGTGATGCCACCCAGCCCGGACTCGACCTCGGTCGTTCGCTCGATCGTGCCGGCCTCGATCGCTACGAGTGTCGTTCCGAGCGGCGCGAACAGGTCGTTGCCTTGATGGACACGTCCTCCCGACCGCGGAGCGTGCCAGTCGTTCGAGTGGCGGACCGGCCCGAGCACTGGGCACGTGAGCCCACTGGATGCACCTGGCCTCAAGTCCGAGAAGGCCGCGCCTCCATACCGAGCGGCCACGGAGAGCACTCGCTCCACGTAGGCCGTGCTTCGGTTGTACCGCAGGATCGAGACACGAACGTCCGTGATCCGCCCCTCCGTACCGCAGAGGTACGCGGCAGCGGACCAGATCGCATCGAACGCGTTCTGCGGATCGGGCGAAGCTCCGACAGGACGGCCGGGAGCGAGCCGACCCCACGCCCGCCAGGTGGACGGCAGGAACTGCATCGGACCCTGCGCATGGGCCCATCCGTCGGCTGACGCTCGGTCGGGGATCCGAGCGAAACCCGACGAGCCATCGAGTGCCGGCCCGAGGATCGGCGGATGCACCTGGCCGCTCACGGGATCGAGCCGATCTCCGCCATGACCGCTCTCGACTGAGCCGATCGCTGCGAGCACGGTCCAAGGAAGTCCGGGACACCAGTCGGCCGCGGCGACGTAGACACCGACCAACGCGGCGGGGATGTCGTCCAGCTGCCCTCCCTGCCCTCGCCCCGGACCCGTCGTCGAAGGGTCAACCGCCGCAGCCCCGAGAATCCCGAGCATCACTGCGGTGAGTCCGGCAGCGACCGCCGTTCCGAAGACCGCTTTCACGCTGCATCGCCTCGCATGGAGGGGGCTAAGCGCGCCCGAAGGACCATCTCGATGGCACCGCCTCAACTCGATGCGCCTCGCAGCTCGACGGCGCGCGCTTAGCGACCACGAGGCCCACCGGCCTCCTTCCCCATCCACCGGGAGGTCGGGCCGTCTCCCCCGCGGCCCGACCTCCCCTGAAAGGACGGACATGCGGACATCGGTCATGCCGCTGCTACAGCAGGCCCCCGGTTCCGGCCGGGTGACGGTCAACCCCTCGAGTGCCGGCATGCCCGGCGCAGCCTTGGTCCAGACGCTGCTCAACTGGCTCAGCCAGCTGGCCTTGTGGGGATCGCTGGCGAGCATCCTCTGCGGCGCTGCCATCTACGGCCTCTCGCAGCAGACGGGCAACTACTCCGGGGGCTACCTCGGCAAGAAGCTGGCGTTGGCCGGAGCGGTCGGAGCGTGCCTCGCCGGCATCGCTCCCACCGTGGTCAACCTCCTCTTCGGAGCGGCATCGTGAAAGCGCTCGCGACAATCGTTGCCGCAGTCGTGTTCACCGGGTGCGCCGCCCAGCACCTGGACGAGGCCGGTTTGCCGACTCCTTCGCCCACCGAGCAAGCGGCGATCCCATCGGCGGATGCTCAAGCTGCCATCAGCGCGGCGGTGGCTTTCGTGTGCTCCGGGCAGCGGCTGCTCGACACGCCTCCAGCGAACCTGCCCGAGGTCATCCGTGCGACGTGGTCGCGAGGCGCGGCGGACGCAGCCGTGAGTTCGACGATCGCCGAGCTCGCCGAGTTGGGAGAACGGCTCTCGGCTGGGAGCGGGCCGACCCGATTCCGGCAGGCCGCGCTCGCTGTCCGGGTCGAGTCGTTCTCCTCGTCGCGGGCTGAGGTCTCCGTCTGGTGGGTTGGCGTCCTCTCTCGGAGCGGCACGGCCGCCCCTCAGGCGCAGTGGGCGACGACGACCGTCGAGCTGCTGTGGGAGTCGGACACGTGGAAGGTGGACAAGGTGGACACCGAGCCGGGGCCGCTCCCGGATCACTCGGTCGATGCTGAGCCCCTCACCGAGACCGAGTACGAGCGTCGGCTCGACGGGTTCATCGACCGCGAGGCAGCGCGGTGATCCCCGATCCGTTCGTCATCGTCGACGGCATCGGCGCCGCGTCGGACTGGGGATGGGCGCAGATCGCCACCGGCATCGCTCGGTGGGTGCTCGGTGCCATCGGCGAGCTGATCGACGGGGTCCTCAACTTCCTGAAGACGAGCGCTCGTCCCGACGTCTCGGACCTCTGGTTCTCGGGTCCCGGCTCGCCCTTCTCATCAGTCCGCAACGTCGCGGCTGGCCTCCTCGTCGGCTTCCTCCTCCTGGGGATCCTCCAAGGGGTCATCACCGGCGAGGTCGGTGGGTTGATGCGTCGAATCCTCCTGGATGCGCCGACCGCAGTTCTCGGAATGATCGCCACCGTCGCGGTGGTCGACGTGCTGCTCGACGTGACCGATGCGCTGTCGACCCGGGTCCTCGGAGGTTCCGACAGCGAGGCGTTCCGGTTCCTCGAGGGTTTCGGGGCCGCGTCGCACCTGGCTACGGGGGGATTCTCGACCGTGCTCATCGGAATCGTCGCGGTGTTCGCGGTGGCAATGGTGTGGGTGGAGCTGATGGTCAGGGCCAGCCTCGTCTACCTCCTCGTGGCGATGTCTCCATTGGTGTTCGCAGCCTCGGTCTGGCCAGCCGCACGCGGCATGCTCCGCCGCCTGGTCGAGCTCCTCGTTGCCGTGGTGCTGGCGAAGCTCGTGATCTCCATCGCATTGGCGGTCGGCGTCGCCGCGCTCGGCGGCGCAGGCTCAGCGGCGGGCGAGCAACCAGGAGTCGGCGAATGGGCAGCTCAAGGGCTCGGCGGACTGGTGGTGGGCACCTCCGTGCTGTGCCTGGCCGCCTTCTCCCCCTTCATGGTGCTGAAGCTCATGCCGTTGGCGGAGAGCGCACTGGTCGCCCAGGGGCTGTCCCGAGCCCCGGCCGGAGCCGGACGGTCGGGCATGACGATGCTGTACTACGGACAGTCCGTCCAGCGGCTGGCGGGCAGCGGCAGCACCGGGAGCGACGGACCGGTTCCGGACGGCGTCGAACCACCGCCGTTCGGCCCGTTCGACCCCGCTCCCACTGGAGACGTGAGCGGGCCGATCACCGCCTCGACGCAACCGGGCGCTGGCTCGACCCCGGTCGCTGGTGAGTCTGCCACGGCAGGAGCCGCGGGTGGCGGCCCGGCCGTCGTTCTCGCCGTCGGCGCCGAAGCGACGAACGCGGCCAGAGACGCTGCGCAGGCCGGCATCGACCAGGCGCGCGCGCTCGTGGACCAGGCCGGCGGGAGCAATGGGGCGGCCGGCGGGGATCAACCGTGGAGCCGTGTCCCGAACGAACCACCTCCGTCAGATCCGAGCGAGCCACCGAGAGAGCGCCCATGAGCGCCAAAGCGCGCACCTACCGCTTTCCTGCCCGTGACCGCACCGGCTGGCTCCTCGGACTCCAGGCGACGCAGTGCTTGATCCTCGGCGCCGGCATCGTCGTGTGCGGCGCGCTGCTCAATGCTTCGGTGCCTGGTCCTGCCATCCTCGGCGTCGCCCTGGCGTCAGGCGTTGCCGCTTTCGCGTCCGTCGGCGGCCGGCCGGTCTACGGGTGGATCCCCATCGCTGCGGCATCGGCGATTCGGCACCGTCAACACACCTGGGTCGCTACGGTCCCCCGCGTTCGGCTCGACGGCACCGATGCGCCGATCCCCGACCTGCCGCCCTTCCTCACCGGCATCTCACTGGACGAGCGGCCGGGATGGCGGGCTGGACAACCCATGGCCGTGGTCACCGACCGGGGCACCGTCACTGCGTTCCTGCGGGTGGTCGGCCGCGAGTTCTCGCTGATCGACCGGACCGAGCAGGACCGCCTGCTGGCCGCGTGGGGTGATGTCCTCGCAGGATTCTGCCGAGAACGCTCACCGGTCGTCGCTGTCCGCTGGTATGAGTGGTCGGCACCGGCACAGCTCGTCGACCATCGCGAGTGGGCATCGACCCGCGTCGCGGCTGATGCCTCACCCGATTTCGTCAACGGCTATCTCGATCTGGTCGCTGACGCTGGTCCGCTTTCAGGACGTCACGAAGCGATCGTCGCTCTGTCGACCGAGAGCGGACCCCTCACGAGACGCCGACGGAATCGACCCGAGTCCACCGAGTCCATCGACACGCTCCGTGAGGAGGCCCGACTCCTTGCCGCCCGGCTGACCGCGGCGGGTCTGCACGCCGAGGGGCCCTGCTCACTGCCCGAGGTCGCCGTGATGCTCCGGGACCGGCTCGATCCGGTCGGACGCGGCAGCCAACCCATCAGCGGTGCTCCGACATTGGCCGCACTCTCCGGATTGGCGGTAGCGAACGCCGGCCCGATGGCGGTACGAACCACCTGGCGTCACGTCGAGGTCGACCGCACCTTCCACGCCACGTTCGCGGTGACCGAATGGCCGCGGCTCGACGTGCCCGCGAACTGGATGGAAGCGCTGCTGCTGCACACCGCCGGCACCCGCTCGATCGCGATGCACCTCGAACCGGTGCCGCCGTCGGTCAGCCACCGTCGGGTCGAACGAGATTCGACGCGGCTGGCGGTCGACACCGAGCAGCGCTCGCGACACGGGTTCAGGATCGGTGCCCGGCAGCGACGCAGTGCTGCCGACGTCTCCGAACGGGAGGCCGAGCTGGTAGCCGGCTACTGCGAGCTCGACTTCTGCGCGCTGATCACGGTCAGCGCACCCGACTCCGACAGCCTCGAACGGGCAGCCGCAGAGTGGCAGCAGGTGGCGGCACAGGTGGGGATCGACCTCCGGCGCCTCGACGGCCAACACGATGCCGCGTTGGCGACGACCCTCCCGCTCGGCATCGCTCCTCGGAAGCAGACGGTGCAATGAGACCAGGCGTAGGCATTGCCCGGCACCGTGCCACGACGGCCCACGCCTGCTCGGCCTATCCGTTCGCGGTGAACGCTGGTCTGGGCCACCGAGGCGTCTACCTCGGAACCGACCTTCTGGCCGGTGGGAGCGGCTTCGTCTTCGATCCCTTCGAGGCCTACGCACAGGGCATCGTGACCAATCCCAACATGCTGGTCGCCGGCGAACCAGGGGTCGGCAAGTCCGCAACGGTGAAGACCTTCATCGCCCGATCCGTCGGTGTGTTCGGCAGGTGGGTCGCCATCGCCGACCCGAAGGGCGAGTACCTGCCACTGGCCGAGGCGCTCGGGCTCGCCGTCATCAAGCTGCATCCCGGCGGAGCGACCCGCATCAACCCGTTGGATGCGGGCCCGGGTGCTGCCGCGGACGATGCCGAGGTCGTCCGGCGACAGGCGGAGATGGTCACCGCCTTGATCGGGTCGGTGCTCGGTCGCGACCTCTCCCCCGTCGAGGACGCGGTGCTGGGCGCCGCCCTGCTGACGGTCGCATCCAGCGGTCACCGCACCCCCACCTTGGCGGACCTCGTCGACCTGAGTCGCCATCCAGAGCGTCTCGGTGTGGCCACCTCCATGACCGACCACGAGCTCGCCCGCTCGGTCGAGGAGCTGCCGTTCGCGCTCGGCAAGTTGCTGGACCGGTCCCTACGCGGGATGTTCGACGGGCCCACCAACGTGGCCATCGACTGGCACGGACCCGGGCTGGTGATCGACCTCTCCTCGGTGCACCACGACCCCGACGCCCTCCGGCTGGTGATGGTGGCGACGACCGCGTGGCTGCAATCGCTGCTCTCCACCGACGGAGGGCCGAGACGCCTCCAGGTGCTGGACGAGGCGTGGGCGCTCTTCGGGTCGGAACGGACCGCCCGCTACCTCCAGGCCTGCTGGAAGCTGTCTCGGGCCTACGGAGTGGCGAACGTCGCCGTCGTGCATCGGCTGTCCGACCTCCGTTCACAGGCCGACGACGGCACCGCCACCGCCAAGGTGGCGATGGGCCTCCTTGCCGACACGCAGACTCGGGTCCTCTTCCGACAGTCGACCGACCAGGTCAACGATGCCTCCGCACTCCTCGGGCTGACCGGGCCGGAGGCGCAGCTGCTTCCGCGGCTGGTGCGAGGGCGAGCATTGTGGAAGGTCGCAGGGCGCAGCGCCGTCGTGGCCCATCGGATCGGCGCTCATGAGCGTCGGTTCTGCGATACCGACGCCGCCATGGCGCCGTGAGGTCGTCCGGGGCGAACAACCGTCGGAGCCCACAACTGCTGGATGTGGTGGAAGACGTCGCAGGCATGGTCCTCGCTGCGGCGGCCGCTGCGCTCTGTGGGATCGGCCTGGTCGTGCTGGCTGGCGCTCACGTGGCGGCAACACTGTTCGGGCGACGACCGCTCGACGCGAATCTCGGCGACGCCGTCGCGGCCGTGTTGAAGCTCCCCGAGCACGTTGGCTCCCCCGCCGATGCGTGGCCACCGGAGGTTGCGGCGAGGCTGCCGGGACCGGCGGGGTACTGGACGGCGACGTGCCTCACCCTTCTCGCGCTGGCGGTGCCGGGGGTTTCGGCATGGCGGCGGTGGGCACGGAGAGCGCGGCAGGGAGGTCCGCTGGGTGCCGGTGAAGGTGGACTCGCACGACCTCGGGACACCGCGTCGCTCCGGGTGAAGCGGCCCGTGCCCGGCCGGCTCACGCTCGGACGACATGGGCGACACCTTTTGGCAGCGGAGCCACAGACCAGCCTGGCAGTCGTCGGGCCGACCGGGTGCGGGAAGACCATCGGGTTCGCCATCCCAGCGCTGCTCGAGTGGGACGGGCCGATCATCGCGACCAGCGTGAAGACCGACCTGTTGGACGCTGCCCTGGCGCATCGCCGTGCGGTCGGCACCACCTGGGTGTTCGATCCCACCGGGGTGACCGGAGTAGGGGCATCCCGGTGGTCGCCGCTGTCCGCGTGCACCGATTGGGTCGGGGCGATCCGAGTGGCGACATGGCTCTGCGAGGCGGCACAACCTCGCTCCGACACGGTGACCGACGGGGACTACTGGTACTCCCAGGCCCGCAAGGGGCTGGCCCCGTACCTCTTCGCCGCCGCCGTGTCCGGATCGACGATGGCCACCGTCGTTCGATGGGTCGACCTGCAGGAAGAGGACGAGGTGGAGCGCCTCTTGCTCGATCACGCTGGATGGGCGGATGAACTCGCTCACCTCCGATCCCAGGGGCGTGGCGACCAGCTGCGCCGGTCCCTCCGGGCGGAGGTCCAGAGCGACGTCGTCGCCGCGACCCGTGATCGCTATCGCCGCGACCACCCACGACTCGCCAGGGCCATCGTCGAGGAGGATCTCGACGACTGGCCCTCGTCGATCCGCGACGACGTCCTAGACGAGGTGGACGATCGGCTCGCCCGACTTGTCGAGGCGCAGTTGGCAGGGGAGGCACGGTCGCTCCGCTCGTCTGTTGGTCCGCCCATCGCACCGCTCGACTCAGCACGGGCGCTGTGGGGCAAGGAGAAGCGCCTGAAGGGCTCCGTGTTCGCAACCATGGAGAACGTGGTGGCGGGGTACGCCGATCCTGCCGTGGGCGAGGCGTCGGCGAGTAGCGACATCGATGTGGCGGACTGGCTGTCGGGGAACAACACGATCTTCGTGGTCGCCACCGCCCATGAGCAGGCCCGGCTTCGCCCCGTGCTGGCGGTCCTGATCCAACAGGCGATCCGAGCCGCCTACGACGAGGCGAATCGGTTGGGCGGAACGCTGGAGCGGCCGGCTCTCGTGCTGCTCGATGAGGCGGGGAACATCGCTCCCCTGCGGGACCTGCCGGGGTACGCGTCCACCGCTCGTAGCCACGGGATCACCTTCGTCTCGATCTGGCAGGACCTCGCCCAGATCAAGGCGATCTACGCAGAACGAGCACAGACCGTGCTGAACAACCATCGGGCCAAGCTCTTCGGTGCGGGGATCGCTGACGAGGCGACCCTCGAGTACATCAGCCGCCTGATCGGCGACCAACGCCGCACCGAGGTGAACCGCTCCGGCGACCTGGGAGGTCCTCGCCGATCAGTCAGCGAGCACACCACCTGGCGCCGTCTAGCGCCAGCGGACGCCATCCGCCGCGTTCCTCCGGGAGCGCTCGCGCTGGTCTACGGGAGCGCACCAGTTGTACTCCTGCAAGCTAGGCGCCTCGGTCAGCGCGGCGGGCCAGGACTTAGACACCCGTCCCCATTCGGATTCGGAAGTACCTAAGGGCGAAGCGCGCACCCGCATCAGACAGCACGTAGGTCTTGACTGAAGCTGGCTTGGGACTCCCGCTCCTGTGTACCTCGACCACGCCCGCCCGAACGAGCTTGTCCAGCAGAGGGAAGACCGACCCCGGTCGAATCTGCTGCTCTTTGGTGAAGTCGACGGCTCGAAAACGCCGATCTGGCTCGTCAGCAAAGGCCCTCAGCATCGCCCCGAGAGCTGCGCTCCTTCGGAGGCCCGCCGCCCGCAGGGTCGCCCGAATCAGCTCGTCATCCTCGTCACGCTCCATTACTCGCCTCCTCGCTCAATGATTGATCGATCAGCGACCAATCGAAAATATTACGATTCGATGACGCCCAGCGGGTTACTAGGCTGACAGCTCCCACCGCACGAGTCAACGCTTACCGGTTGAACTTCTAGATTGAGTCAGGGACCTAGCGCATCGCCGGTCTGCCAGGTACCCTTCCGCAAACGCCCAGCGGTGAAGCCAGGGCGTGAGAGTGGGGAGGCCGACACCATGAGCTTCAACCTGATCGCACTCCTTGTTGCCCCGCTCGCCATCGTGGTCCTGCTCCTCCTTCTTCGCAGGAGCGACGGGGCCATGTGGCGGATCGCGGAACTTCCGGGTCTGGGAACCGGCGCAGCGACCCGCTGGGTCCTTCGCTTCGGTCTGGGACGGAGGGACACCCTGGTCCTGCGATCGATCGTCTTGACTGCCTACCTCACCGCGAACGTATCTGAGGTAACGGATTTCGTTCACGAACTCGGCGGGCGACTCGCCGGCCCGGTCGAAGGCAGGAAGCAGGCTCGAAGCGACGCATTGCACCTCCTTCGCTCTCTCTGGCAGCGGCCAGGCGCGATCGTCGTCATCGCCTCGACGGCGGCCGTCGCCGACTTGGTCTCTGCCATCTGCATGGCGGTCGTGGGAATGGGCACCGATGCCCTCGGGCACTTGTCGACACCATTCGTCATGGCCGTCATCGTTGTCTCGCTCACCCACGTCGAGGAAGGCATCAGGACCACCTCAGGTTCCACCCGACTGGGCTTGGTCATCTGGGCCATCAGGGCCCTTGCAGTCGTCGCGTTGTTGTCTCTGGCCAACGGAACGGCGTGGACAAGCGGGTCGTCCGCGGCGCACTGGATCGGACAGGCCGGCCTCGCTGCTGCTTCGAGTACCGGTCTCGTCCCACTTCGCCGATGGATCGAACGGGGCTTTGAGGGCTGGCGGACACGGATCTTGCCGGCCTTGCTCACCGCCGGGAGCCTGCTCGGAGGAGTCGCAACGTTCATCGAGCTGTTGACCTTCTCCGGCCCCCTTTCGACCGCCGTCGCTATCTCCCACATCGTCGGAGCAGTCTCACTCCAGCTCGCGAGTCTGGCGTTGGCACTGGTCACCGCCGATCCTCCTCGTCCCTTCACCATGGTCGGCGCCCGACGCGGCTAAACCATTCCTTCGATTGGGAGGGGCTCGGCGAAGTTCGCCGTGGGCAGGGACGGCTGCTCTCCTAGATCGACTCTTTGCTTCCGACCGCGCGCTTAGCCGAATGTGGAGCGTCACGAGGTGACCGGCGCGGCGGCCAGTGACCTGGTCGCCGCTTGCGAGCAGAGCTGGCGGTCCGTCCAGCGGCAGCACCCGGAGGTACCGGATGCGGTGATGCTGCTCGGCACCGGAGTCGAGCGAGGCCGGCTCGTGAAGCTCGGCCACTGGTGGGACGGCCGGTGGACTGCCGACGGTGAGGTTCGGGGCGAGGTGCTCCTCGCTGGCGAGGCTCTCCACCTCGACCCGAGCTCGGTCTTCGAAGTGCTGCTCCACGAGGCCGCGCACGGCCTGAACGCTGCCCGGCGGATCAAGGACACGTCGCGGGGCGGCCGCTACCACAACGCCCGATTCAAGGCGGCGGCGATCGAGGTCGGGCTGGACGTCGACCAGATGGACCCGTACGGGTTCGCGAAGACCACCCTCCGCCCCGCCACCGTCGAGCGCTACTCCACTGAGATCGACGCCCTGAGCAAGGCGATGCGGATCGCTCGTCGAGTCCCGCGCTCTGCGCTCGGCAACCAGGGGACCGAGGTCGGCCCCGACGCCGGAACCGACGGAAACCCAGCCACCGATGGCGAGCGACGCCCCAAGGTGCCCCCAGCCGAGTGTGGCTGTGGTCGTCGACTTCGGATGGCGCCCTCGGTTCTCGCCCAGGGCCCGGTGATCTGCGGGAACTGCGGGACGGAGTTCCTCGTGGCTCCATCGCCGAGCCGAGCCACCGCCCCAGGCGTCGGCGCACGCGGCCTCTCCGACCAGGTCGACCGGTGGTGGTCCGGCTTCGACACCGAGCATGAGGTGCCCATGACGGCATCCAGCGAGTCGGAGCAGACGGAACTGGTGCGTCTCGCCCGGGCCCGGCTCGACGCCGCCGGCCGGTTGACCGGACCCGAGGTCCTCCTGAAACCCGGGCTGGCCGTCCGCGCCGGCGACCGAGTCCGTGTGACCGCCACGCTGGAGGAGGCGTTGGACCTCCCCGATCCGGAGGCAACCGGCGAGGTGAGGGCCGTCGAGACCGAATCCGGGACGGCGATCATCGACTTCCCCACCGCTGGCATCTGGCGGGTGGCCGCAGGGACTTCCCAGGCCGAAGCGCTCTCCCACGCCTACACGGCGGCACCAGGGCCCGTTCGCTCACATACAGCGAGCGAAGGGCTGTCGTGCGACGAGCTCGAGCTGGACCTCTCGTGGTGAGCCCGAACGGGCAGCAAGCGATCGAGTACGCCGCACGCGGCTGGCCCGTGTTCCCATGCCACGAGCCGCTCCAGACCGGTTGCTCGTGCGGTCGGCCGAGCTGTGCGTCGCCGGGCAAGCACCCGCGAACGCGCAACGGGCTCCACGATGCGTCGACGACGCCAGCGGAGGTCGCCGCATGGTGGAGGCGCTGGCCGAACGCCAACCTCGGGGTGGTCACCGGACGCGAGTCGGGGCTGCTGGTGGTCGACATCGATCCCCGCCACGGAGGAATCGACTCGATGCGCCGGCTCGTGGAACAGCAAGAGCCCCTTCCGGCAGGACCTCGAGTGCGGACCGGCTCCGGCGGATGGCACCTGCTCTTCGCGATGCCAGACCGACCGGTCCGCAACTCTGCCGGGCGCGTTGGCGACGGGATCGACGTGCGCGCCGACGGCGGATACGTCGTGGCACCGCCAAGCCTGCACGCCTCGGGCGGCCACTACACATGGACCCGCCGGGGCCACCTTCCCGAGCTCCCCCGATGGTTGGCGCACCTCATCGAACCTCCACCGGCGGAACGCTCCAGACCGACGGCGCCGATTCCGGTCGAGGTCGCCCTCGATCGATGGGCGGAGGCGGCGCTACGAGGCGAAGTGGACCGCGTGCGACGCTCTCCCGAGGGCCAGCGCAACCACACGCTCAACCGTGCGGCGTTCGCCCTCGGGCAGATCGCCGGGGCGGGTCTTCTCGATCTTCCAGAGGTCGAGGAGCACCTCCGTCATGCCGCCATGTCGGTTGGCTTGAGCGAGCGTGAGGCCACGCTGACGATCCGCTCCGGCGTTGGTGCAGGCGTCATGCGGCCTCGACAGCCCCACCGAGAGGCCTCGCCGCGTGAGCGACGCCCCGAGGCCGATCAGGAGGCGGACACCGGGCTCGGAGCCGCTTGAATCTGGTGTCAGGTTCTTTCTGATCGTCGTAGTGTGATCGCCATGAGATCGAACACGCGCCGAGGCCCCGGGCGACCACCCAAGCTGGAGATCACCGACCTCGACTCGGTGGTGGTCGCGACCGCCGAGGCTCTGCTCGACGAGTTGGCCGCCACGCGCCGGCTGGGTCGAGTGGCCCCCGCCGGACCACTGCGTCGAGCACTCCTCGCCACCCGCCTCGCGGAGAGCCTCGACGCAATCGCGGCTCGGGAGGTTCGGCGGGCGCGAGCCGAACACGGCGTTCACTGGCGTGAGGTCGGAGCGGCGTTCGGCGTGACAGGGCAGACCGCCCAGGTTCGCTTCGGAGGTCGCGCTCGCTCAGAGCTCGACACCTGACCCGACCCACCGATCAGCATCGGGGCCGACCCCGGCATCACGGAGGGCCTCGACCACCCGATCCCAGCTCGTCGCCGAATCCGGTGGACCGGGCCACCCGGCATCTCGGGAGTCCCGAACCGCTGGAGTGCGATGGTCGCCGTACCGGTGGATGTGGAGCACCAGCGCGGTGGCAGCGGCCGTCCACCGGCTGTGGTCAGCCTGCTGCTCCGGCGCCGACCCGAGGAGCGCTCGCCATGGCTCCGGGAGATATGCCACGGGGTTGTCCCGCATGCGGGTCTCGATGCTGCGCTCCGCCGTGGCGAGTAGCCGGTGACGCTCGACCACCTCGGCGTTCTCGTTCATCCATCCGGCGCGGGCGTCCTGTTGACGTCGAGCAGCCTCGATGCGGCGGGTGAGCGTATCGATTCGGCGCTCCAGCCCGTCGGGCCGCTCCCCCACCAACGACACAGTTCGCGCTCGAACCTGCAGCGCTGCACGAGCGGTAGAGGCGGACTCGATGACCTCGGTGGTGTCGGCCGGAGCTGCTGCGATCAGGCGGCCGAGACGCCCTCGCTCTTCCCGGATCTCGGCCAGCGACATCCTTCCCGTGAGCTCGGCGACCGCTCCCAGGTCGAGCTTGGGTCCGCCAGCCGGAGTATTGGCTCGGCGCTGGGCGAAGGCCACGGTGATGTCGTCGAGGTCGTGATCGATCCGCTGGGCTCCGTGAGTGAGATCGTCGTCGAGATCCAACGTGCCGTCGACGACGTAGAGGCGGCTACCGCTGCGACCCCGGGTCAGCGCGACGTACCCCTCCTCGAAGTTCGAGGCGTCGGTCGGGTGGTAGCGGGCCGTCTGGTGGGTGTGCCCTTGGACCCCGTAGGTCGTGCGTGCGTATCCATGCTCGAGGTGGCCGGCGGCCAGGTAGGTGGCGGGGATGCGGATGTCACCCTCGCGCTCGAATCGGACCGTCACCTCGCATTCGTCCTCGTGGACCTCGAGCACGTGCCCGGCCGAGCCGTTCTTCACGAAGTCCGAGACACCGGGCACGCGGAGCGTCCGATCGTTGCGCCGGGCGACCACCTCGTCACCGACCAGGAACTCACGCCCGGAGACGACCAGCGCCTCGCCGGTGAGCTCACCCGCCGCCTTGAGCAACACCCGGGCTCGCTCGTTGAGGGCCCTCCGGGTCGAGTTGGGCCCGGCGATCATCGGATCGGCGCCACCGGCGATTCGCGCTGCGTACCAGTCGGCGACCATGGCGTCGAAGGACTCGCCGGCGGTGGCGGACCGCACGATGCGGCGGGCGTCGTCGAGGCGGCCAACGGCGTCGGCGATGAGCCCGTCGCGGTAGTCGGCGATGGCAAGACGGTCCACGTGGTCTTCCTGACGGCGGTTCTCGACCAACTGGATGAGGTCATCGCCGTCGCGCTTGCAGAGCGCGGCGAACATCCCGCCCGCCTCCACCGATCCGTGCTGGTCCGGATCACCGATCAGCACGATCCGCCCGCCAGCGGTATCGACGTGGGTTGCGAGCCGGTGCAGGTCCCGGGTCGAGATCATCGAGGCTTCGTCGACGATCACGACCGCGCCCGCAGCGAGACCGCCCCATCGGTCCAGATCCCACAGGAGCTTCGCAAGGGTGGTCGCCTCGACGCCCGACCGGGCGAATCCCGCCTGGGACTCGAGCTCGGCCGCCGCCGCAGCTGACACGGCGCAGCCGAGGATGGGGATGCCGGCATCGACGTGTGCGCCCACGATCGCTTCCGTGGCGTAGGTCTTCCCCGCGCCGGGGCGGCCCTCGACTGCCAGCATGGTCTGATCGCGCTGACAGACCCGGGTGACCATGCTCGCCTGCTCATCGGAGAGCTCCGGTCGAAGGGCAACCGCTGCCTCGACGGTGGCGGCGTGCGGGAGCAGCCGTGCGCCCCGACGTGCTGCGAGCCTGGTGATCGCGGACTCCATCTGAGCCAGCTCGACCGTGGTGTAGACGGCTTGTCCGGACCCGCGCCAGGACCGGGCGTCCAGCTCCACCACCGCGACGACATCGGGAGCGGCCAAGAAGGAGTCCGCCAGTTCGTTGACTCGGTCGGCGGTGAGTCCGCTTGCCGCCGTAACGGCGATCGCTTCGACT
>Ga0056914_10000754_pt1 | contig 25936 bp, 23 predicted proteins | sample TNRBio252014_DNA_FD_55168 | JGI IMG/M metagenome (GOLD analysis project Ga0056914, IMG submission 55168) | Wastewater treatment Type I Accumulibacter community from EBPR Bioreactor in Madison, WI, USA - TNR Reactor_6/25/2014_ DNA | ecosystem: Engineered > Bioreactor > EBPR > Anaerobic-Aerobic >...
TCCCGGCCGTCATGGCTGTGCTCGTCACGGCCCGACTTGTTGCGGCGATCCGTGGACCCGCGGAACAAGTCCGCGGGTGACGAAGGAAGGGAACCGGCCGGTGGTGGCTCCTTAAACCACCACCCGTCATCGCCGCACTTGTTGCGGCGATCCACGTGGACTTGCGGAGCGAGCCCGCTGGTGACGAAGGAGGTGCTGGAAGAAGGGGCAGGCAACTTCGCCAGTTCTGCCTGCCAGGAACCGCAAACGCGCCGCCGCGGGGATGCCGGCCTCAGTCCTGGTGGAACAGTTCGAGGATGCGGTCAACGGCGCGGGTGACGGTGAGGTTGCCGGAGAGGAGCTGGGCCTTCAATTCCGGCAGCTGCTCGACGACCAGATGGTGGCTCTTGATGTCGGTCATCACCCGGTCCTGCAGCGTCGTCCACATCGCCTTGACCCGCTGCTGCTGGCGCCGCGTCTGGAACTCGCCGGTGGCGCTGAGCTTCTCCTTGTGTTCGACCAGCTTGCCCCAGACGGCGTCGACGCCGACGTTCCTCAGCGCGCTGCACATCAGCACCGGCGGCGACCACGTCGGCGTCTTCGGCTGGATGATGTGGAGCGCGTTGCGGTAGTGGACCACCGCCTGCTTGGCGCGGATCTCGTTGCCGCCGTCGGCCTTGTTGACGACGATCATGTCGGCGATCTCGAGCACGCCCTTCTTGATGCCCTGGAGTTCGTCGCCGGCGCCGGGCAGCATCAGCACGACGAAGACGTCGGTGAGGTCGGAGACCGCGACCTCCGACTGGCCGGCGCCGACGGTCTCCACCAGGATCACGTCGTAGCCGGCGGCGTCGCAGACGACCATGGTCTGGCGCGTCGTCCGCGTCACCCCGCCGAGCGTCCCGCCGGACGGCGAGGGCCGGATGAAGGCGTTCGGCTCCTGCGACAGCTCGGCCATCCGGGTCTTGTCGCCGAGGATGCTGCCGCCGCTGACCGGGCTCGACGGATCGACCGCGAGCACCGCGACCTTCAGCCCCTGGCGGATCAGGTAGGTGCCGAAGGCCTCGATGAAGGTGCTCTTGCCCGCGCCGGGCACGCCGGTGATGCCGATCCGGTGCGCCCGGCCGGTGTGCGGCAGGAGCCGGTGCAGGATGTCCTGGGCGAGCTGGCGGTGGCGGGGGCTGCGGCTTTCGATGACGGTGATGGCGCGACCGAGCATCGCCCGGTCGCCCGCCAGCACGCCCCTGGCATAATCCTCGTCGGTGAGCGCCGAGCGCGGGATCGTCGCCGGTGCTGCCGCCTGTGCCGCCGCCGCCATCCGTTTACGCGGCCTCGCTCGTGTAGCCGAGGCGCTTGTTGAGGCTCGCGATCAGCCCCAGCGCCGCCTCGCTGATCACCGTGCCGGGCGGGTAGATCGCCTCGGCGCCGGCGGCATAGAGCGCGGCGTAGTCCTGTGGCGGGATGACCCCGCCGACGACGATCAGGATGTCCTCGCGGCCCAGCGCCTTCAGCTCCTTCTTCAGCTCCGGCACCAGGGTCAGGTGGCCGGCGGCCAACGTGCTGACGCCGATCACGTGGACGTCGTTCTCGACGGCCTGGCGGGCGACCTCGGCCGGGGTCTGGAACAGCGGGCCGATGTCGACGTCGAAGCCGAGGTCGGCGAAGGCGCTGGCGATGACCTTCTGGCCGCGGTCGTGGCCGTCCTGGCCCATCTTGGCGACGAGGATGCGCGGCCGGCGGCCGTCGTTGGCCTCGAACGCCTCGACCAGGGCATGTGCCTTGGAAATCGCGTCGGACTTCTCGCCCACCTCGCTGCGGTAGACGCCGGAGATGGCGCGGATCTCGGCCTTGTGCCGGCCGTAGACCTTCTCCAGAGCGTCGGAAATCTCGCCGACGGAGCAGCGGGCGCGCCCGGCTTCGATGGCGAGCTGGAGCAGGTTGCCCTCGCCCGTCCCGGCGCAGCGGGTGAGCGCCGCGAGCTTCGCCTCGACCTCCTTCGGATCGCGCTTGGCCCGCAGCTCCTCGAGCTGGGCGATCTGGCCGCGGCGGACCTCGGCGTTGTCGATCTTCAGCACCTCGATGTTCTCGCGCTCGGTGAGCTGGTACTTGTTGACGCCCACCACCGTCTGCCGGCCGCTGTCGATGCGGGCCTGGGTGCGGGCCGCAGCCTCCTCGATGCGCAGCTTCGGGATGCCCGCCTCGATGGCCTTGGCCATGCCGCCCGACTGCTCGACCTCCTGGATGTGGCCCCAGGCCTTCTCGGCCAGCTCGCGGGTCAGCCGCTCGACGTAGTAGGAGCCGCCCCACGGGTCGATGACGCTCGTCGTGCCGCTCTCCTGCTGCAGGAACAGCTGGGTGTTCCGGGCGATGCGGGCGGAGAAGTCGGTGGGCAGCGCCAGGGCCTCGTCGAACGAGTTGGTGTGCAGCGACTGGGTGTGGCCCTGCGTCGCCGCCATCGCCTCGACGCAGGTGCGCACGACGTTGTTGTAAACGTCCTGCGCCGTCAGGCTCCAGCCGGAGGTCTGCGAATGCGTCCGGAGCGCCAGCGACTTGTTGGTCTGCGGGTCGAACTGCTTGATCAGCTTCGCCCAGAGCAGGCGAGCCGCCCGCATCTTGGCGATCTCCATGTAGAAGTTCATGCCGATCGCCCAGAAGAACGACAGCCTCGGCGCGAACTTGTCGATGGTCAGCCCAGCCTTCAGCCCGCAGCGGGCGTACTCGACGCCGTCGGCCAGGGTGTAGGCCATCTCCAGGTCCGCCGTCGCCCCGGCCTCCTGCATGTGGTAGCCGGAGATCGAGATCGAGTTGAACTTCGGCATGTTCCGGGAGGTGAAGGCGAAGATGTCGGAGATGATCCGCATCGACGGCTCGGGCGGGTAGATGTAGGTGTTGCGGACCATGAACTCCTTGAGGATGTCGTTCTGGATGGTCCCGGCCAGCTGCTCGTGCTTGACCCCCTGCTCCTCGGCGGCGACGATATAGAGCGCCAGGATCGGCAGCACCGCCCCGTTCATGGTCATCGACACGGTCATCTGGTCGAGCGGGATGCCGTCGAACAGCACCTTCATGTCCATGATCGAGTCGATGGCGACGCCCGCCATGCCGACGTCGCCGGCGACGCGCGGGTTGTCGCTGTCGTAGCCGCGGTGGGTGGCGAGGTCGAATGCGACCGAGAGGCCCTTCTGCCCGGCGGCGAGGTTGCGCTGGTAGAAGGCGTTGGAGGCCTTCGCGGTGGAGAAGCCGGCGTACTGGCGGATGGTCCAGGGCCGGGTGACGTACATCGTCGAGTAGGGGCCGCGGAGGAACGGCGGCATTCCCGACATGGTGTCGAGATGGTCGAGGCCCTCGAGGTCGTCCGCGCCGTAGAGCGGCTTGACCATCAGCTTCTCCGGCGTCTCCCACAGGAACTCCTCGGGCGACTTGCCGGTCTCGGCCTTGAAGCGCTCGGCCCAGGCGGCGTAGCCACCCTCCTGCGGCGGGGTGTTCCCGGGCTGCAGCTTGATGGCGGAGAAATCGGGGATCGAGGTCATCGGTCAATCACTCCCAGCAGCGCGAGGGTATTTCGGGTCTGCGCCAGCACGTTGCCCCCGAGGGCGATGAAGTCGTCGACGCCGGCGCCCTGGTACTCGGCCTTCTTGTCGCCCGGGTTGCCGGCCAGGAACAGGTACTGGCAGCCAGCCTGCTTCAGCGCCGGCGCTACGGTTGCGACCTTTTCCTCGTAGATGGGATCGGCGGAGCAGAGGCACGCGATCTTCGCGCCGCTCTTCTTGAAGGCGGCGACACAGGCTTCGGCGTCGTCGAAGCCCTCGGTGCCCACGCACTCGATCCCGGCGACGCCGAAGTAATTGCGGGCGAATGTCGCGCGCGCCGTGTGCTTGGCGAGCGGGCCGAGGTTGGCGAGGAAGACGGCCGGCAGTGACCCTGTCTTCTCCCGCCAGGCATCGGCGGCGTCTCGCAGGGCCTCGAAGGCCTCGGCGTAGCGGTGACGCGGCATCGGCGTGATGCTCGCCGCATCGCCGCCGGCCAAGGCCTTGGCCATCGCACCGATGGTCGCACCGGCGCCGGCGGCGGTGACCGCGGCCTCGCTGGCGCCGCTGCCGTCGGCACCGGCCAGCCCGTCCACCTTGGCGCCGCGGGCACGCGCCGCCTGCAGCCGCTCGCGGGCGGAGGCCATGGCCGCGGCCAGGTCCGGCGTCCCCACCTCGGCGCCCGGCTCCTGGACGTTGGGGAACTCGCTCACCCCGGTCAGCGCGTCGCGGCGCTTGGCCAAGTTGGCCTCGCGGGCGGCGTAGGCATTGGCGATCTTCTCGGCGAAGCTGCCGTCCGCAAGCACGGCGAGCATGCCGCCCGCCGCCTCTATCGCCTGGAACTCGCTCCAGGCGGCCTCGGCCATGGCGTCGGTCAGGCTCTCGACGTACCAGGAGCCGCCGCCCGGATCGACCACCTTGGCGATGTTGGACTCCTCGGCGAGGATCACGTGGGTGTTGCGTGCCACCCGCCGGGCCAGCTCGGTCGGCTGGCCGAGGGCGGCGTTGTAGGGAAGGATGGTGACGCTGTCGGCGCCGCCGGCGCTGGCGGCGAAGCAGGCGACGGTGGCCCGCAGGCTGTTCACCCACGGGTCGCGCTGGCTCAGCATCCGCTCGGCGGTGACCGCATGGATGCGCATTGCCCGCGCCGGCTCCGAGGCGCCGCAGGCCTCGGCGATCCGCGCCCACATCTTCCGCGCCGCCCTGAGCTTGGCGATCGACAGGAACTGGTCGCAGCTCACCGGATAGACGAACTGGATCTGCCGGCAGGCGGCGTCGGCGTCGAGGCCGGCCGCGGTCATCGCCTTCAGGTAGGCGACCGCGGTCGCCATGGAGGCGGCGAGGTCCTGGGTCTCGGTGGCGCCGGCGTTATGGTAGGGCGTGGTATCGACGGCGACGGCGGTCGAAAGCGGGTAGGTGGAGGCGGTGTAGCGGGCGAGGTCGGCGAGCTGGGCCATGGCCTTCTCGGCCGAGACCGGCAGCGTGCCGTCCGCAGCCAGGGCGCCCAAGGGATCGGCGTTGAAGGCGCCGCGGGCCTTCGCCGGGTCGATGCCGCGGCGTTGCCAGAGCGCCGCGAGCAGGGCGGCGGCGGGCAGGAACTGGGCGCCGGCCCGGAGCGCGACGGTGACCAGGTCGAGGTAGACGCCGGTCAGGGCCAGGTCGAGGTCGTCGACGCCGTAGAGCATCATCCCGCCGTCGCCGGCGAGGTCTTCGGCGGCGTCGCCGTCGACGCCGGCGCGTGCGGCCCTGTCGAACTGCAGCAAGAGCGAGGTGACGCCGCGCTCGAGTTCGTGGAGGATGGTTTCGTTGGCCTGTGCCGGGTCGGGCTCGGCGTAGGCCTGCCGGACGTCCCAGTTGTCGACGCGGTTCCCGGCCGCCCGGCCGCCGCGGGTGTAGGGCATGGCCCCCGGAAAGCCCGACGGGTCGCCGGTCGGCGGCCAGTCGTTGCGGGTGTAGATCGGCCGAAGGGTGATCCCCTCGTAGGTCTTCGTCAGCATCTTGCGGTCGAACGGGGCGCCCTTCAGCGCCTTCTCGACCTCGGCGACCCACTCGTCGTAGGTCGGCATCGCGAAGCCTTCGGAGAAATTCAGCTGTGGCTCGGTCATCGGGTTCCCGCGTCGTTCTTGTGTTGATCGATCGCCGCCTGGCGCGTCGCGGAGGACCCTGATCCCTCGGCGCTTCCCCACGACAACGCGTCGCATTTTTTGCGCGGGCACCGTAAGGCACCGCGCCCAGCCGGTCAAGAAACCGCCCGGCCGCTGAACCTGGGCTTTCGTCTACGGCGCGGGAGCGGCGGCGGCTGGTTCCAGCCCTCGGCGGGCGGTGGCGAGGGTCGCCTCGGGCGGGCCGGCGGAGTCGATCCTCGACCACTCGATCTCGCCGAGGTCGTAGCCCAACTGCATCCGCAGGACCGCCACGCCCGCGTCGGAGACGTCGCCCCGGCGTCCCGCGACCCTCGCCTCCAGCACCGCCGCCGGCGCTTCCAGCCACAGCCCGGCAAAGGGCACGCCGTGCCGGGCCGCGACGGCACGGATGGCCGCGCGCTCCGAAGGCCTGGCGAAGACGGCGTCGGCGATGACGGTGCAGCCGGCGTCGAGCGCGGCGCCGGCCTCGGCGTAGAGGGTGCGGTAGGTCCGCTCGGTCATCTCCCGGCTGTAGCCTTCGGGCCCGAGCTTCTCGGTCAGCGGCACGCCGGCGAGGCATTTGCGGATGGCGTCGGTGCGCAGCACCCGGGCGCCGCAGGCGTTGCCGAGGTCGGGCGCCAGCGCCCGCGCCAGCTTCGACTTGCCGCTTCCCGACAGCCCGCCCACCGCGATCAGCCGCGGCGGGACGGGGCGCAAGGCCGCGCGCGCCCATGCCAGGTAACGCTCGGCTCCGGCGATCAGCCGTCGTGCCTCGCGCGGATCCGAGTGGGCCCGGGCCGCCGCCGCGTCGACCAGGGCACGGACGCCGGCGCGCAGCGACAGGAACAGCGGCAGCGCGGCGAGGCCGTCGCTGCTGCCGCCTGCGCCGTCGTCCAGGTAGCGGTTGAGGACCAGCGAGGCCAGGTCGTCGCGGCCGCGGTAGCCTAGATCCATCAGCAGGAAGGCGAGGTCGTAGAGCACGTCGATCTCGGCGAAGGCGTCGTTGAACTCGATGGCGTCGAACAGCGTCGCCCGGCCGTCCAGCAGGACGATGTTGCGCAGGTGCAGGTCGCCGTGGCAGTGGCGAACCAGGCCGTCTTCCCGCCTGCGGTCGAGAAGCCCGGCGACATCGTTCAGTGCCCCGGTCCAGCGCTCGATCAGGCGGCGAACGTCGCCGGCGTCGAGGTCGGTCGCGGCCAGGCTCTCGGCGTTGTTCTCGATGACCGCCGCCATGGCGGCCGTTCCGCCGGCGTGTGGGCGCGGCGGTGCCGACGCGTGGAAGGCGGCGACGTGGTCGGCGAGGTCCTCCATCAGCGCCCGGCCGAGCTGGCCCCGCTCGGCCATGGTCGCGAACAGGGCGTCGTCGTCGAACCGCGCCATCTCCACCAGCCAATCCACCGGCCGGCCCGAGCCGTTCAGCGCCAGCCCACCGTCCGGCTCGCGGGTGACGGCGACGACGCCGAGATAGATCGACGGCGCCGTCCGCCTGTTGATCCGCACCTCCGCCTCACAGAAAGCCCGCCGCCGCTCCGGCGTCGAGAAGTCGAGGTACGGGTAGCGGATCGCGCGCTTCAGCTTGTAGGCGCGGTCCTTGACGATGAAGACGATGGAGGCGTGGGTCTCGCAGCGCTGCGGCGGCTCCGAGAGGCCAAACGTTTCGGGGCGCGCCAGGAAGGCGACGACCTCGGCCTGCTCGGCGCTCATCGCTCAGCTCGGTGTGCGGCGTCTCGTGTTGGGCGTAGGAGCGCCGCGGCACCCTCACCCGCGCGCTGCGCGCGCCTCCCTCTCCCGCGCGCGGGAGAGGGGCGGGGTGAGGGCGGCTGCTTCATCGGCTTCGCTTGCGACGGCAGGGACGTGCCTGCGTTATCCCCCATGCCCCGCCCCTACCGGAACACCGCGCGCCGTTCCTCGACGCCCTGCGGATCCTCGTGGATCAGCACCTCGGCGTTGGGAAAGGCTGCCTCCACCTGCTCCATCACCTCGTCGGAGATGGCGTGCGCCTCCAGCAGCGTGAGGTCGCGGGCCATCTCCAGGTGGAACTGGATGAAGGTGTGGGTGCCGGACGAGCGGGTGCGCAGGTCGTGCATGCTGATCACGGCCGGATGCGACATGGCGATGGCCTTGATCCTCGCCCGGTCGTCCTCGGCGAGCTCGCGGTCCATCAGCAGCTGCAGGCTGGAGGAGAAGACGGACCAGGCGCCGACGAGGATGTAGAAGGCGATGGCGATGCCGAACAGCGGATCGGCGAGGGTGAAGCCGAAGTTCGACGCCAGCACCAGGGCGCCGATGACGCTGGCGTTCATCAACAGGTCGCTGCGGTAGTGCAGCGCGTCGGCGCCGATGGCGACCGAGCCGGTGCGGCGGACGACGTAGCGCTGGAACAGGACCAGCCCGAGGGTAAGGACGATCGAAAACAGCATCACCGAGATGCCGATGGCCGACTCCTGCACCGGCGTCGGCCTGAACAGCCGCGAGCCGGCCTCGAACAGGAGCAGCACGGAGGAGCCGGCAATGAAGGCGGCCTGGGCCAGGCCCGCCAGCGGCTCGGCCTTGCCGTGGCCGAAGCGATGGTCGCGGTCCGGCGGAACCGCCGCCTGGCGGATGGCGACGAAGTTGACCAGCGAGGCGGTCAGGTCGAGCAGCGAGTCGATCAGCGACGATAGGATGCTGACAGCGTCGGTCGCGAGGTAGGCCGCGGTCTTGCCGGCGATGAGCAGCGAGGCCACCGCCACGGCGGCGGTCGCAGCCCACCGCTTCAGCCGCTCGTCGCGCCTCGCCCTCGCCTCGCCGGCGGTCTCCGGCGGCGTCGCGACGGCGTTTGCGCCCGCTGCCGTATCGGGGGCCGACGTCATGGATAGAGCTCCTCCACCGCCCAGCCGGACGGCGCGTCCGCGGCGCGGCGGTAGACGTGGCGCATGTGCAGCCGGAACGGCCGGTCCTCCCAGAACTCGATGGACGAGGGGACGACGCAATACCCGGACCAGAACGGCGGCCGCGGCACGGCGCCGACGACGAACCTGGCGGTGTACTTGGCGACGCGGGCCTCCAGCTCGAAGCGGCCGCGCAGCGGCTGCGACTGCTTCGAGGCCCAGGCGCCGAGCTGGCTGACGCGGGCGCGGCTGGCGAAGTAGGCGTCCGCCTCCTCGTCGCGGACGCCCTCGATGCGGCCCTCGACCCGCACCTGCCGGCGCAACGTCTTCCAGTGGAAGCAGAGCGCGGCTTGCGGGTTGGCGCGAAGCTCCGCCGCCTTGCGGCTGCCGAGGTTGGTATAGAAGACGAAGCCGCGCGGATCGGCGCCCTTCAGCAGCACCATGCGCACCGAGGGTGCGCCGTCGGCGCCGGAGGTGGCCAGCGCCATGGCGTTCGGGTCGTTGGGTTCGCTGCGCTCCGCCTCCGCCAGCCAGTCGGCGAAGCGGGCAAGCGGATCGTCGGGAGCGCTCATCGTCCTCGCTCGAATTCAGGGCGGCGCCTGGAAGGCCGGGCCCGTTGCGGCGCAATGTAGGATCCCGCTGCCGCGCAAGCCAACCGGGGAGGATGTGCCGCCGCATAAAATTGTCCGGCGGCGGGCATCGGCCTATGTTGTCGGCGGGCGGCCACGGGGCCGCCGAGGACGGGGGCCGCCGAGGGCGTCGGCCTTCTGGAGAAACCTGACCGGATGCGCGATCCGTACGAAGTTTTGGGCGTGGCCAAGACCGCCGAGATCAAGGACGTCAAGAAGGCGTACCGGAAGCTCGCCCGCGACCTGCATCCCGACCTCCATCCCGGCGACCGCAAGGCCGAGGACCGGTTCAAGGAGGTCGCCGCCGCCTACGACTTCCTTTCGGATGCCGACAAGAAGGCTCGCTACGACCGCGGCGAGATCGACGCCAGCGGCACGCCCCGGGCGGAGCGCACGTTCTATCGCGACTACGCGGATTCCAGCTCCGGCGCGCGCTACAGCGACCCGCGCGAGTATTTCCGCGACGTCGAAGGCATGGACGTCTTCGCCGACCTGTTCGGCGGCCGCGCCGGTGCGAGAGGCGCGCCGCGGATGGCGGGCGGCGACGTCCGCCACGTCGTCGAGATCGACTTCCTCGACGCCGTCAACGGCGCCACCCGGACGGTGGTCATGGCCGACGGCAAGCAGCTCCGGGTGACCATCCCGCCGGGATCCGGCGAAGGCGACGTCCTGCGGCTCAAGGGCCAGGGCGCGCCCGGCTTCGGCGGCGGGCCGGCCGGAGACCTCCTCATCGAGCTGAAGGTCAGGCCGCATCCCACCTTCACCCGCAAGGGCCGCGACATCCATGCCGACCTGCCGATCACGCTGCCCGAGGCGGTGCTGGGCGGCAAGGTCGAGGTGCAGACCGTCGACGGCCCGGTCAGCCTCACTGTGCCCAAGGGCTCGAACACCGGCTCCAGGCTCAGGGTGCGCGGCAAGGGCGTGCCGGCGGCGGGCGGGTCCAGGGGCGACCATTACGTCGAGCTCAAGGTCGTCCTGCCGCCACATCCGGACGCCGAGCTGACCCGGCTGGTGGAGGAGTGGTCGGAGAAGCATCCGTATACGGTCCGCGGCAGGTAGCGATGGCAACCTTCGACGAGATCCTCACCATCCATCGCATCGAGCGGGTCGAACTCACCTGCTGGATCGAGCAGCGCTGGGTGCGGCCGCAACGGACCGCCGAGGGCTACCTCTTCGACCCCGTGGACGAGGCGCGGATCTCGCTGATCGGCGAGCTGCGCCGGGACTTCGCCTGCGACGACGACGTGCTGGGCCTGGTCCTGTCGCTGCTCGATCAGCTCTACGCCGCCAGGCAGTTGCTGCGCACCGTCGAGGAGGCGGTGGACGCACTGCCGGCCGACGTCCGCGCCTCCATCCGCGCGCATCTCCGCAGCCCCGGCCGCTTCGACGAGGGCCGCTGAGGCCCGCCACGGCCGGGATCTCCCCGGGCTGTCGCGGGCTCTTCCGGGGCTCTTCCGGAAGCGGACGTTGACGTGCCGGCAGCCATCCTATATGGCCAGTGCATGTGGTCTTTTTCATTTTCGCGCATGGCCTTGTCCGGCCGCGGTCCCTTCGCAGCGTATGCTCTCCGCCTCGCCTGCGCCTGCCTGGGAGCTCGGGGCTGACCTTGAACGTTTCTCAGAACGGGACACCCGGGCCGTTGCTGGCCGGTAAGCGCGGGCTGGTCATGGGCGTGGCCAACGACCGCTCCATCGCCTGGGGCATCGCCAAGGCGGCGCGCGCCCACGGCGGCGAGGTCGCCTTCACCCACCAGGGCGAGGCGCTGCGCAAGCGGGTGCTGCCGTTGGCCGAGTCGCTGGGCTCGGACATCGTCCTGCCCTGCGACGTTACCGATCCCGCCAGCATCGACGCCGCTTTCGAGGTGTTGAGGCAGCGCTGGGGCCGGGTGGACTTCGTCGTCCACGCCATCGCCTACTCCGACAAGGAGCAGCTCAAGGGGCGCTATATCGACACCACGCCCGACAACTTCGCCGCGACCATGGCGATCTCCTGCTACTCTTTCACCGCCGTCTGCCAGCGCGCCGAGCCGCTGATGCAGGAGGGCGGCGGCAGCCTGCTGACGCTGAGCTACCTGGGCGCCGAGCGGGTGACGCCGCATTACAACGTCATGGGCGTCGCCAAGGCGGCGCTGGAGGCGAGCGTGCGCTACCTGGCCGAGGATCTCGGCCGGCGGAACATCCGGGTGAACGCGCTGTCCGCCGGGCCGATGAAGACCCTGGCCGCGTCGGGCATCGGCGACTTCCGCCACATCCTCAAGTGGAACCAGTACAACTCGCCGCTCCGGCGCAACGTCACCCTCACCGACGTCAGCGGTTCCGCCCTCTACCTGCTCAGCGACCTCTCCTCCGGCGTTACCGGCGAGGTCCACCACGTCGACGGCGGCTACCATGTCGTCGGCATGATCGCGCCCGACTCGGCGCCGGCGATCCGCGAGATGCTGGAAGGCTTCTCGCCGCCGAAGTAGCCCCGCGGTCGCGACGACCATGTCCGGCAACACCTTCGGCACGCTGTTCAAGCTCACCACCTTCGGCGAAAGCCACGGGCCGGCGATCGGCGGGATCGTCGACGGCGTGCCGCCGCTGCTGCCGCTGGCCGAGGCCGACATCCAGCACGAGCTGGACCGCCGCCGGCCCGGCCAGAGCCGGCACACGACGCAGCGGCGGGAGCCGGACCGGGTGCAGATCCTGTCGGGCGTCTTCGAGGGGCTGACCACCGGCGCCCCCGTCGGCCTGCTCATCATCAACGAGGACGCGCGGTCGAAGGACTACGGCCGGATCAAGGAGCTGTTCCGCCCCGGCCACGCCGACTTCACCTACCAGGCCAAGTACGGCATCCGCGACTACCGCGGCGGCGGCCGCTCCAGTGCGCGCGAGACGGCGGTCCGGGTCGCCGCCGGGGCCATCGCCCGCAAGGTGCTCGGCGAGGGCATCCGGGTTCGCGCGGCCTTGGTGCAGATGGGCGCGCACCGCATCGACCGCGGCCGCTGGGACTGGGAGGAGACCGGCCGCAACCCGTTCTTCTCGCCGGACGCCGCGGCGGCCGAAGCCTGGGCCGAGGCGCTGGACGGGGTGCGGAAGGCCGGCTCGTCCGTAGGCGGCGTCGTCGAGGTGGTGGCGTTGGGCGTGCCGGCGGGCCTGGGCGCGCCCGTGTTCGACCGCCTCGACGCCGACATCGCCAAGGCGATGGTGAGCATCCCCGCGGTCAAGGGCGTCGAGATCGGCTCAGGCTTCGCCGGCGCCGCCCGCTCGGGCCCGGAGAACAACGACCGGATGCGGATGGAGGCTGGCCGGCCGGTGTTTCTCTCCAACAACGCCGGCGGCGTCCTCGGCGGCATCTCGACCGGGCAGGACATCGTCGTCCGCGTCGCGATCAAGCCGACGAGCTCGGTCTCGACCCCACAGCAGACCGTGAGCCTCGCCGGCGAGGACGCCGAAATCGCCACCACCGGCCGCCACGACCCCTGCGTCGCCATCCGCGGCGTGCCGGTGTGCGAGGCGATGCTGGCCCTGGTGCTCGCCGACCACTGGCTCCGGCACAAGGCGCAGTGCGGCGACGTCCCGCGCGGCTGAGCCCGAGCAGCCGCTAACGTCGTGTCACGCCGTCCGCCACGTTCGCTACATCGAGCATGTTACCGCTGTTGAAAGAGCCGCCGTAATGGCGCACGGTTTGAATACGTACATGCTTCACATGCCCAAGGGAGACTTCCATGCCCCGCGCGGTCGTGGAGAACAACAGCCGGATCGAGCTTCGCATCCGTGCGGACGAGAAAGCGACGTTGGCACGAGCGGCCTCCCTGGAACGAACCGACCTGACCAACTTCATCCTGCGGACGGTACTTCCCGCCGCTCGGGCCGTGATCGACCGCGCCGAGCACCTCCGCCTCTCCGAGCGCGACAGCCTGCGCGTGCTGGACCTGCTGGAACACCCGCCGGAGCCTAACGAGAAGCTGGTTGCCGCTGCCCGGGCGCTGCAGCGCCGCCCGTGAGCCTGCTGCCGGCTTGGCGCGAGGAGCCGATCAGCCGTCGCCATGATCGGAACGCCTTCGACTGCGGCGACGCGGATCTGAACGATTATCTGAAGCGACACGCGCGGCGGAATCACGAGAGCGGCGGCAGCAAGACCTTCGTCGCCATCCTGGCCGCCGACGGCAGGACGGTTCTCGGCTTCTACAGCCTGAGCCCCGCGTCGATTTCGTACGTCCGGACCCCGGTGCTGGTTCGCCGCGGCCTCGGCCGCTACGACGTGCCGGTCATTCGCCTTGCCCGGCTCGCCGTTGGGCAGCCCGTGCAGGGCCAAGGCCTCGGCGGGCAACTCCTTCTCGCCGCGGGCAGGCGCTGCCTCCTGGTTGCGGCGGAGGTCGGCGGCGTGGCCCTGCTCATCGATGCCAAGAGCGAGCAGGCTGCGGCATGGTGTGCGGGCTTTGGAGCCGTGCCGCTGCTGGATACACCCCTTTCTCTTCTGCTGCCTCTGGCCACCGTCGAACGCGCGCTCGAAGGGGAGTAGCGCGCTGCCTCTCGCTGGTGAAGACGCTGTAGACTGGGTGCGCCCGCGTGCGAACAGGGAGGAGCGCCATGCCGCAACCCGGCCACGTCGTCAAGATCGAGCTTCCGCCGGAAGACCGCCTCGACGCCGACATCCGGACGTCTTTCGGCAAGTGCCGCGAGAAGCTGGGTCTCGTGCCGAACGTGCTTCGCGCCTACACCGGCAACCCGGCCAAGTTCCGCGCGTTCGCCGCGTTCTACAACCAGCCCATGCTGGACGAGGAGGCGTGTGGCTTAAGCAAGCTGGAGCGGGAGATGATCGCGGTCGTCGTCTCCTCCGCCAACCGTTGCTACTACTGCCTCGTTGCCCACGGTCAGGCGGTGCGCGAGCTGTCCGGCGACCCGGAGCTCGGCGAGATGATGGTGATGAACTACCGCATCGCCGAGCTGGAGCCGCGCCGGCGGGCGATGCTCGACTTCGCCTGGACGCTGACGCTCTCGCCCGGCGACATCGGCGAAAGCGACCGCCAGCGGCTCCGCGACGTCGGCTTCTCGGACCGCGACATCTTCGACATCTGCGACGTCGCCGCCTTCTTCAACTACACCAACCGCATGGCCCACGGCCTGGAGATGATCCCGAACCGCGAGTACCACGCGATGAGCCGGTAGAGGTGGCGCGCCGGCGCTAGAACAGATGCCCGCCGCGGGCGGCCTTGGTGCGGAGATAGGCGGCGTTGTGCGGGTTGACCGGGAAGCGGTGCGGGACCCTTTCGACGACGTCGATGCCGTGGCGGACGAGGCCGTCGACCTTGCCGGGATTGTTGGTGAGGAGCCGGACGCTGGGGAAGCCCAGCTCACGCAGCATCTGCGCCGCCGGCAGGTACAGCCGCTCGTCGGCCTCGAAGCCGAGCTGCTCGTTGGCGTCGACGGTGTCGAAGCCGCGGTCCTGCAGCTCGTAGGCGCGAAGCTTGTTGACCAGGCCGATGCCGCGCCCCTCCTGCGCCAGGTAAAGCAGCAGGCCGCCGCCCGCCCGGGCGATCTCGGCGATGGCGCCGCGGAGCTGGTCGCCGCAGTCGCAACGCAGGCTGCCCAACAGGTCGCCGGTGAAACACTCCGAATGCAGCCGGGTCAGGACCGGCCGGTCCGGCTGGGGATCGCCGATGACGAGCGCGAGATGCTCGCAGCCGCCGTCGCGGGGGCGAAACGCGATCATCAGCGTCTCCTCCGCGCCCTCCAGCGGCACCCGCGCCTGGCCGACCCGGTGCAGGCCGCGGGCAGCGGTGCCGTAGTACTGGAAGACGTCGCCGGCATCGACGTGGAGCAGGTCGTGGCGCGTGGCCCAGGCCGCCTGGTCCTCGGCGGTGGGATCTCGCACCTCGGCGACCAGGGCCGCGGGCAAGAGCCGCGCCGCCTTCGCCAGCGTCACCGAGGCACTTTCGCAGCCGTACTCCGCCACCTCGGCGACCCGCAGCTCGTCGCGGCGCGGCAGCGGCGTCTCCAGCAGGGGATCGGCGATCATCTGCACGAGTTCCGGGGACAGGCCGCCCGCTCGGGCGACGGCCACCCGCCTCACCCCGCCGCCGGTGAGCCCGAGGACCGCGGCCCGCCGCGCGGTGATCACCACGATCGGCTGCGCCTGGGCAATGTCGGCCAGCCGTTTTAGCGTCGCCTCGTTCACGCCCTCGCTCGCCTGGGTCAGCGTCGCCACGCCGCTGCCGCCGCTGACGAGGACGGCGCGGCCCCGGCGCAGCTCAGAGAGCGCGCGCTCGACGGACAGCAACGACAGCGGCTCCCGGGTCGCCGGGATCTGCACGAGATGAGGAAACGGCCGGATCGCCATGCCATGCTCCNGTGGAGGCACCGGGTGCGACGATAGCCCCGCGGGGCAGGGTCACGAAAGCGCTATTCGCCGGATCTTCACCAGCTCGCACCCTGCAGCCGCGGCTGGAGTCACGGCGGCCGCTGTCCGGTGATTGTAAAATGCGCACCCGCCGGTATTGTGCAAGCGCGCAAGCAAGCAGCGGCGAGGAGCGGGATAGGGTCGTGACCGTCGCGAGGCACGTTCTGATCGTCGACGACGACGAGACGCTGCGCGACCTTCTCGCCGAGCAACTGCGGCTGCACGAGGAGTTCTCGCCGCAGGGCGCCGCCACCGGCCGCGAAGGCCTGGAGCTGGCGCGGGCGGCGCACTTCGACGTGATCATCCTCGACGTCGGCCTGCCCGACATGGACGGCCGCGACGTCTGCCGGCTGTTGCGCAAGGCCGGGGTGAAGGCGCCGATCATCATGCTGACCGGCGCCGATACCGACGCCGACACCATCCTCGGCCTTGACTCCGGCGCCAACGACTACGTCACCAAGCCGTTCCGCCTGGGCGTGCTGCTGGCGCGGCTGCGCGCCCAGCTCCGTCAGCACGAGGAGACCGACGACGCCGTCTTCGCCATCGGCCCTTACGCCTTCAAGCCGAGCGCCAGGCTGCTGGTGGAAACGGCGACCAACAAGAAGATCCGCCTGACCGACAAGGAGACGGCGATCCTCAAGTTCCTCTACCGCGCCGGCAGCCGCGTCATCAGCCGCGGCGTGCTGCTCGACGAAGTGTGGGGCTACAACGCCGCCGTCGCCACCCATACGCTCGAAACTCACGTCTACCGGCTGCGGCAGAAGATCGAGCCCAACCCGCAGCAGGCACGGATCCTCGTCACCGAGGCCGGCGGCTACCGGCTGGTGCCGTAGTTCGCGGGGGTCACGACGGCTCCGAGCGTATGCGGTCGTTCGCCGAGAAGGGATCGATCTCGACGACGATGCGGCTGACCGCCGCCGTCGGCACCTGCCGCCGACCGTCGTCGTCGATGTGAACCAGCCCGGCGTCGCGGAGCCTTTGCAACGTGCAAAGCAGGCTGGCTTCGGCCTGGTTCGTCAGTTCGGCCAGCTCGGTGAGGGAGCGCGGCTTACGGTCGCGGATCACCGCAAGCAGATCGCGGTTTTCCGCCGTTAGCAGGCGCGCCAGCGCCTCGACCGACCCGAAGCTCGGCATTCCCGCGTCTGCGGGCGCGGGCGCTTCGCCACGCGCGACCGCCCGCATCTCGCTTTCCAGGTCGGACAGGCTCTCAATCCTGTGATCCATCACCCGGATCTCCCTTATCCCGAACACTCACGACCACGTCGCTCAGTCCCTGCTCGCTGAGCGCGCGGCGAACCTCGCGGAAGAAGTCTGCGAGGAGTGTATCCGCATCCGTGAATACGTACACCCTGCCCTGGTCGTCCTGCGTCCGGTGCCAATGGTCGGTGGCCGCTGACGGCGACTTGTACCTCGTCCGAATGGCCTTGACGGCGTGGGCGTTGTCGAACCCGACGAGACGGTTGCCCTTCGGATCATGAAGGGTGAAGGAGTAACGCAAGCCGTGCGGCCGCTCGGCGCTAGGATCTGCGCGGCGAACCTCGAACTTGAGCCAGTGCCCGCTTTCCAGCCAATGCACGCGCCCGTCGAACGCGAGCAGGAACTCCAGGGTGTCGTCCCGCCGGCTGCTGCTCATGGTGCCGCAAAGTACCGGCAAGCATACGCTTGCTCCAGAACCGGCTGCTGCGGCAAAAAAAAGCGCCCGGTCAGGGGGGTCAACCGGGCGCTTCAGCTTCCTTGCTGGAAGCTTTCGGATGGCAGGGGAACCATCCGGGATGGCCGGTGTCGGAAGACCCCGACCATTCCATACCGATTAAAATGGTTCACCGCCCTGGCACGGCCAATGCGGCGCACGCATACCATCCATGCGCCTGGCGCATAGCTGCCGCCTCACTGCGGGTAGGCAGGCGCCTGCCGGCGCGGATCGACGAAGCGGAAGAGCTCCGGGTCGAGTTTGATCCCCGTCTCGACCTCCGAGAGCGACACCGTCGTCGCCACCCCCTGGGCATCGACGACCCGCCACTGCCTCAGCTCCAGCGGGCTTTCCGAGAACGCCAGCGTCAGGCTGCCGTCGGCGGGGCTGGCGGTGCGGACCACGGTGAGCCGGACCACGCCGGCGGCGCGGTCGAAGTCGGTGATGGTCAGCCCGCCGCCCAGCCCGCCGCCGTCCAAGTCGATCTCGTCCTCCACCAGGATCCCGGCGGGCGTCGAGCCGAGCGGCAGGTAGCTGATCTGGTTGAGCTTCTGGTCGTGGTAGATCAGCCAGGTGCCGTCGGCGACGATGAGGATCGGCACCGGCGGGTCATACTCGATGCGCATCCGCCCCGGCCGCCGCAGGACCACCGAGCCTTCCGCCATCTGGCCGGTCGAGGCGGCCTGGAGGAAGCGCGCGCGCATGGTGCGCACGCCGTTGAAGTAGGCCTCGATGTGCCCGACCAGGGCCTGCTGCTCGGCCGTCAGCCGCGCGGGCTCCGGCACCGCCGCCCGCACCGTCCCGGTTATGGCGAGGAGCACGACGATGACCGCCAGCAGCCGGACGGCCGCGGCCTGCGAACGAGGAATATAGGTCAACCGGCTCGCTCGCCGAGGAGGACCTCGCGCCGGCCGACCCGGTCGGCCTTGCTGACCAGGCCCTGCGCCTCCATCCGCTCGATCAGCCGGGCGGCTCGGTTGTAGCCGATCTGCAGCCGGCGCTGGACGTAGCTGGTCGAGGCCTTGCCGTCGCGGGCGACCAGCGCCACCGCCTCCTCGTAAAGCTCGTCCTCCTCCGGATCGCCGCCGCCATCGAGGACGGCGTCGTCCTCCTCTTCCTCCTCGGTGACCTCGGGGATGTACTGCGGCGCCCCCTGGCTCTTGAGGAAGCGCACCACGGTCTCGACCTCGCCGTCGCTGACGAAGGGCCCGTGCACCCGGGTCACCCGGCCGCCGGTCGCCATGAACAGCATGTCGCCCTGGCCGAGGAGCTGTTCGGCGCCCTGCTCGCCGAGGATGGTGCGGCTGTCGATCTTGGAGGTGACCTGGAAGCTCACCCGGGTCGGGAAGTTGGCCTTGATCGTGCCGGTGATGACGTCGACCGAGGGCCGCTGCGTCGCCATGATCAGGTGGATGCCGGCGGCGCGGGCCATCTGCGACAGCCGCTGCACCGCCGCCTCGATGTCCTTGCCGGCGACTAGCATCAGGTCGGCCATCTCGTCGACGACGACGACGATCAGCGGCAGCGGCTCCAGGTCGAGGGGGTGCTCCTCGAACACCGGCTGGCTGTCCTCGTCGAAGCCGGTCTGCACCCGCCGCTTGAGATCCTCGCCCTTGCGCCGGGCCTCGGCGATCCGGGCGTTGTAGCCGGCGATGCTGCGCACCCCGAGGTGCGACATCGCCCGGTAGCGCTCCTCCATTTCGCGCACGGTCCACTTGAGCGCCACCACCGCCTTCGAAGGCTCGGTCACCACCGGGCTCAAGAGGTGCGGGATGCCGTCGTAGACCGAGAGCTCCAGCATCTTCGGATCAATGAGGATGAGTTTGCAGGTCTCGTTGGTGTGCTGGTAGAGCAGCGACAGGATCATGGCGTTGATCGCCACCGACTTGCCCGAGCCGGTGGTGCCGGCGATGAGCAGGTGCGGCATCCTGGCCAGATCGACCAGAACCGGCGCGCCGCCGATGTCCTTGCCCAAGGCCAGGGCGAGCCTGCCGCCGGTGCGCTCGAACGCCTCGGAGGCGAGCAACTCGCGCAGGCAGACGCTTTCGCGCCGCATGTTGGGCAGCTCGATGCCGATGACGTTGCGCCCCGGAACCACCGCGACGCGCGCGGAGACCGCGCTCATCGACCGGGCGATGTCGTCGGCCAGGCCGATGACCCGTGAGCTCTTGGTCCCCGGCGCCGGCTCCAGCTCGTAGAGGGTGATCACCGGACCTGGCCTGACCTTCACGATCTCGCCGCGGACGCCGAAGTCCTCGAGCACGGTGGCGAGCAGCCGGGCGTTCTCCTCCAGGCTGCTGCGGCTCAAGGCGTCGGTCGCCTGGGAGGGCGCCGGCGGATGGAGGAGGTCGAGCGGCGGCAACAGCCCGTGGTCTTCGACGGCGAAGGGCAGACGGCCCTGGCTCTCCTGGGCCACCTTCCGCCCCTGGCGCACCCGTGTCGGCTTCGGCGCGACGATGGCCGCGTCCGGCCCGGCCGCGCCGACCCCGGAGAGCTTCACCCGGTCCTCCTCCCGGCCGGCGCGGGCGGCGGGGCGGGGCGTGCGGCGAGGCGAGGCGGCGAACGGCAGCGAAGCGAGGCGCGCTGCGAGCAGCCGGCTGGCCCTCCGGGCGGCGCCACCGACGCCGACGAGCAGGGACCTGGCGCCGAGACCCACCGCGCCGATGTCGCCGCGGCTGATCCCGAGGCCGAAGGCGCTGGCGAGCAGCGCCAGGACCGCTGCCAGCGTCGCCAGCAGCGCCGGCGTCAGCCCGGTGGCGGCGGCGATCTCGGCGAGCAGCACCGTGCCGGCGAGGCCCCCGGGCCCGGCGCTGTGCGGCCAGGATCCCGCCGGGATCGCGGCCAGGGCCACGGCGGCAGCCAGCATCGCCACCAGCAGCACCGCCAGCAGCAGCCAGCCGCGGCCCGGCCAGCTCTTGCTCATCACCTTCCAGCCCCAGACGAGGAGGGCGAGGACCGGAAGCGCCGAAGCGGCGCCGAAGCCGCCGATCATCAGGTCGGCGAAATGGGAGCCGAAGGTACCGAGGGCGTTGGCGGGAGCGGCGGCGGTGGCGTGGTTGAAGGAGGGATCCGCGGCGTGAAAGGTGACCAGCGCCGCCAGCAGCAGGCCGCCGATGAACACCAGCGCGAGGCCTGCGGCCTCGCTCAGCCGCCGCTTGATGTACTCGACGGCGCCATCGGGCAGGACCGCCAGCGTTTCCTCGCGGATCATCGCTCGCTCACCGGCTCAGTTCACGAAGGGTTCGCATTTATAGAGTTTTGAGAACCCGTCTTAAAGCATCTTCGGTGGCGGCGAGGTCGTCGATCAGGGCGATCCGGACGTACGGCCGGCCGGGGTTGGCGCCGGTTTCGTTCTCCTGGGCGAGGTAGCCGCCGGGCAGGACCCGGACCGCCGCCTCCCGCCACAGCTTTGCCGCCGCCGCCTCGCCGTCGCCGACGTCGAGCCAGAGGAAGAAACCGCCGGCCGGGCGATAGAAGCAGAACCGGCCGCCGAGCAGCCGCTCTGCCAGGTCGAACTTGGCCCGGTACAGCCGGCGATTCGCCTCAACGTGTTCGTCGTCGCGCCAAAGCGCGGCGGAGGCGGCGAGAATCGGCAGGCCGACGGAGGCGCCGGCGAAGCTGCGAAGCTTGCGGAAGTCGGCGATCAGCTCAGGGTCGCCGGCGACGAAGCCCGAGCGCAACCCGGGCACGTTCGACCGCTTCGACAGCGAGTGGAAGACGACGACGTTGGCGAACGCCCCGTTACCCTCGTCGCCGATCCCCGCGCAGGCGGCCAAAGCACCCGGCGGCGGCGCGTCGTCGTAGATCTCGGTGTAGCACTCGTCGACGGCGAGGACGAAGCCGTGGCGGCGGGCGAGCGTGACGGCGCGGCGGAGATAGGCGGGATCGGCGATGGCGCCTTGCGGATTGGCCGGCGAGCACAGGAAGAACAGGGCGGTTCGATCCAGCACCTCAGGCGCGATGGCGTCGAGATCGGGCAGGAAGCCGGTGGCCGGGCCGGCGTCGAGGTAGACGGCCTGCGCGCCGTGCATCAGCGCCGCCCCCTGGTAGACTTGGTAGAAGGGGTTCGGGATCAGGACGAGGGGTGCGCCCTTGCCCTTCCGTCGGGGCAGGGCGACGGCGCCGATGAGATAGAGCGCCTCGCGGCTGCCGGCGATCGGCAGGAGCTGCCGATCGGCTGCGAACAGCCCCGCGGGCAGGCCATAGCGGCGGGCGAGCCAGCCTTCCACCGCCTCGCGGAATTCGGGCGTGCCGTCGATCGGGGGATAGCGGCCCCATCCCGCCGCCTCCCGGCTCAGGATCTCGGCGACCATGGGCGGCGGCGGGTGCCTGGGCTCGCCCACCGACAGCACCAAAGGTCGTAGGTCCGGTGGCGGCTCGATGGGGTCGAGGAGACGGCGGAGGCGGTCGAAGGGATAGGCGGTCAGCGCCGCGAGGTGGGGGTTCAGCATCGGCCCGGATGGTAGTGGCGGCGCCGGCCCGCCTCAAGCCGCAGGAAGGTCCCTGCGAGATCCCGGCCCATCCAGGGCCACGGGTTCGTAAGGAAAAAAGTGGCCGGAGGACGATGCCTCCGGCCGATCGGCTCGGGTTGCAGCGGAAGAGGAGGAGAGAGCCGGTTACTGCACCGTCTCGCCGTGGAGCGCCAGGTCGAGGCCGGTGATCTCGGTTTCGTGGTCGACCCGAAGCCCAATCACCAGGTCGATGACCTTGAGCAGGACGTAGCTCACCACGCCGCAGTAGACGACGGTGACCAGGATGCCCTTGAGCTGCAGCCACACCTGCATCGGGTTGCCCTCGATCAGGCCGGGCACGCCACCGATGGCCTCGACCGCGAAGACGCCGGTCAGGAGCGCACCGACGATGCCGCCGACGCCGTGCACGCCGAAGGCATCGAGGCTGTCGTCGTAGCCCAGCGCCGGCTTCAGCCAGACGGCGCCCCAGAAGCAGGCGATGCCGGCGACGAAGCCGATGATCAGCGCTCCGGAGGGGCCGACGAAGCCGGCCGCCGGGGTGATGGCGACGAGGCCGCCGACCGCGCCGGAGACGATGCCCAGCACCGTCGGCTTCTTGCGCACGATCCACTCGAGGAACATCCACGACATCGCCGCGGTGGCGCTGGCGATCTGGGTCACGGCCATGGCCATGCCGGCGGAGCCGTTGGCGGCCAGGGCCGAACCGGCGTTGAAGCCGAACCAGCCGACCCACAGCAGCGAGGCGCCGATCAGGCTGAGCACCAGGTTGTGCGGCTCCATGTTCTCGGTGCCGAAGCCGCGCCTGCGGCCGAGGACGATGCAGGCGACCAACCCGGCGATGCCGGCGTTGATGTGCACGACGGTGCCGCCGGCGAAGTCGAGGACGCCGTCGGAGCCGAGGAAGCCGCCGCCCCACACCCAGTGGCACACCGGGGCGTAGACCAGGATGACCCACAGGCCCATGAACCACAGCATCGCCGAGAACTTCATGCGGTCGGCGAAGGCGCCGGTGATCAGCGCCGGGGTGATGATCGCGAAGGTGAGCTGGAAGATGATGAACACGCTTTCCGGGATGGTCTTGCTCAGCGTGTCGGGGCCGAGCCCGGCGAGCAGGATCCGGTCGAAGCCGCCGATGTAGGCGTTGAGGTCGCCGCCGTCGCCGAAGGCCAGGCTGTAGCCGATGACGGTCCAGATGATGGTGACCATGCAGCAGATGGCGAAGCTCTGCATCGCCGTGGCGAGCACGTTCTTCTTGCGAACCATGCCGGCGTAGAACAGCGCCAGCCCGGGGATGGTCATCAGCAGCACCAGCGCCGTCGCCGTCAGCATCCAGGCGGTATCGCCGCTGTCGAGCACCACCTCCTCGACGACCTCTTCCACCACCACCGCGGCGTCCTGCGCCAGGGCAGCGCCGGCAACGGCGAGGAGCGGTATGGCCGCGAGGGCCAGGGCTGTGGGCAGTCTCTTCAACAAGCTCATGTGCACGGCTCTCCTCGGCATAGTTTCGTCGTCCATGGCCCGGACCGTCCCGGGTCGCTCGAACGGGTCAGGGTGGGTCCGGCGCCCGCCTGCGCTGCGCTGACCACGGAGGCGAACTCAAACTTCGTGCCAACCGCGGCGACGGCCCGGTGATGCCCTGCGGCGAAACGGCTGGAAACGGGCCGGTGGCGGTCGCACCGCCTCCCGACCCGCCCGAGAACTGCTCACGTGCAGTGCAGCAAGGCCCGCTTTGCCTGATTGTTGGGCACCACCGCCGGTCGTGCCGGACGCCGCGGTAACCGTTGGGCGGGAAGATACTGATCCAGCGAGCCGACGGCGGAGGCGGAGCCGTTGCGGCCCAGCCTGCCCTCCGGGCGAGTGTCGCCTGGTTGATGTACCGCCTGCACCACGCCGTTATCGCGAGCCGCAAAGCGGCATGGCGATCCAGGTGGCGATCCAGACCGCCTCACCCGTCCGTTTCGCCGGACGGGAGAGGGACGGGGTGCGGGCTCCGAGGGACGGCCGGAACGGGTCCGGCCGTGCGGCACAAAGGATGATGGCGTAGGGGCGTGGTCATGGCCGCCAGGTTGCGGCCATGCACGGACGGGCTGATCGCGCGGGAGGACGGCGGTCGATAACGGAGGGCTGACGAGCCCTCGTCGCGCCTGCGGCTACAGGGCGCTGGCGTCGGTGTCGCCGGTGCGGATGCGGATCGCCTTGGAAACCTCGAGGATGAAGATCTTGCCGTCGCCGATCTTGTCGGTGCGGGCCGCGTTCAGGATGGCGTCGGCCACGCCTTCGGCCATGTCGTCGGTGACCACCACCTCGATCTTGACCTTGGGCAGGAACTGAACCGTGTACTCGGCGCCGCGGTAGATCTCCGTCTGCCCCTTCTGCCGCCCGAACCCCTTGACCTCGGTGACGGTCATGCCCTGGACCCCGAGGGACGTCAGAGCCTGGCGGACGTCCTCGAGCTTGAAGGGCTTAATGATCGCGGAAATGAGCTTCATGATCCTGATCCCTTTCTGGGCAAGACGCCGCCCGTGGACGACGCGCCTACGGTCGCGCCCTTAGCATGGCGGGCCATTCCACCGCCAGAACCCATGGCAGGGCGACCCGCACGCCGTGAATGCGCTGCCCGGCCTTCACGAACCGTGCCAGCCGGCGCGTCTGCCCGAGAAATCCGCGGACAGCCGGCGACGCCACCGTATATTGAGCCAGGGACGTGCGGCCCGTCCGGTTGCGCGTTCTTCAAGCGGTCCATCCGGAGGTTCCATGACCATCATCTCGCCGCCTGTCGGCGAAGCGGACGTCGTCCCTGGCCTCGCCGCAGATCTCGCCCCCGACGTCGTCATCGTCGGCGGCGGNCTGGTCGGCGGCACGCTCGCCTGCGCCCTGGCCGCGGACGGCCTGTCCACCGTCGTCGTCGAAACGGCGACGCCGGCGGCGATGCTGGACGACCGCTTCGACGGCCGCGCCTCCGCCATCTCGCTCACCTCCCGGCGGCTGCTGGAGGCGATCGACCTCTGGCCGGGGATGGCCGCGGACGCCACGCCCATGCGCGAGATCCGCGTCAGCGAGTGCGCCTCGCCGCTGCACCTGCACTACGACCACCGCGAGGTCGGCGACCAGCCTTTCGGCCACATGGTCGAGAACCGGCACTATCGCCGCGCCCTCTACGCCCGCATCGGCGAGCTCGAGGCCGTGACCTTCCTGGCGCCGGCGCGGGCGGCGTCGGTGGAGCGGCGGGAGGCGGACGTCGAGGTGCTGCTGGAGCGCGGCGGGCGGATCCGCGCGCCGCTGGTCATCGGCGCCGAGGGGCGCAATTCGCGGCTGCGCGAGGAGGCCGGCATCCGCGTCAGCGGCTGGTCCTACCGGCAGGTCGGCATCGTCTGCAGCGTCGATCACGAACGCCCCCACGGCTTCATCGCCCACGAGCGGTTCCTGCCGGCGGGCCCGTTCGCCATCCTGCCGCTCAAGGGCAACCGCTCGTCCATCGTCTGGACCGAGCGGGCCGAGCGGGCCCCGGCGATCATGAAGCTGGACGACGCCGGCTTCGCCGCCGAGGTCGGCCGCCGCTTCGGCGACTTCCTCGGCCGGCTGTCCATCGTCGGCCCGCGCTGGTCCTACCCGCTGTCGCTGCAGTTCGCGGAGAAGGCCATCGCCCCGNGCCTCGCGCTGGTCGGCGACGCCATCCACGCCATGCACCCGATCGCGGGCCAGGGGCTGAACATGGGCCTGCGCGACGTCGCCGCGCTGAGCGAGGTGCTGGCCGAGGCCCGGTCGCTGGGCCTGGATCTCGGCGCCGCCGACGTTCTCGGCCGCTACCAGCGCTGGCGGCGGTTCGACAACACGCTGATGCTGGCGTTGACCGACGGGCTCAACCGGCTGTTCGAGATCGACGCCGCGCCGGTCCGGCTCGCCCGCGACTTGGGCCTCGCGGCGGTCAACGTGATGCCGCCGGTGAAGCGCTTCTTCATGCGCCACGCCATGGGGATGGTCGGCGAGCTGCCACGGCTGATGCGCGGGACGTGACGCCGAGTCGAGCGCCGTCATCGCCAGACGCTAAAGCGGCCGTGGCGACCCGGACATCCGGTTGGACGATTGCGTCATCGACCGCCCCTCGATCAGGTTGCGTCAAACAGATTTCGCCATCGTCCTCCCGGCCGTCGTGGCCGTACTCGTTGTGGCTACCCGTGATGGACCCGCGGCTACAAGTCTGCGCGTGGCGGACGAGACAGCCGCTGCCGAGACGCTTCACCGTCATCGCGGCGTCGCCAGTGCGG
>Ga0056914_10000760_pt1 | contig 25722 bp, 25 predicted proteins | sample TNRBio252014_DNA_FD_55168 | JGI IMG/M metagenome (GOLD analysis project Ga0056914, IMG submission 55168) | Wastewater treatment Type I Accumulibacter community from EBPR Bioreactor in Madison, WI, USA - TNR Reactor_6/25/2014_ DNA | ecosystem: Engineered > Bioreactor > EBPR > Anaerobic-Aerobic >...
CGATCGTCAGCCGCTTCTGGCCGACGGTGAAAACCGCAACTCCGGCAGGTTCGGCCCGCTCGGTGCGAATCCTGTGTCCGACGTAAGCCGCACCAGCGGCAGCCGCCAGAAGGATCGTCAGGATAATCGCACGCAGCATGTCGGGTCCGGGGCCGCTTTTCAGGCTCTTGCCTTTGCCTTTACGCGATTCGGTGCGGCTTTTGGCACGCTACGCGCAAGATCTGGTTCGGATTTGCATGCCAGGCCGGGATCCGGCCGGTTTCAGGGCAGATCCGCCCGAAACCGGAGGGGCGAGGATGGAGGCGTTCCATTTCGAGACACTGGCCAACCTCTGTGTCGGCCTCGCCTTCGCCGGTGCGGTGCTGGCGACGCTGGGGCTGATCACGGCCGAGCGGATCGATTTCGAGCTGTTCACGCGCAACGGGGCGCGCGGCTGGCTGGCGGTGCCGCTGCTGGCGATGACCGCGCCGATCATCATCCTGCGCGACCTGTGGCCCGAGGACGAGGCTCTGCCGCCAGGGTTGGTTGCCGCCGGCGTTNCGGTGGCGCTGCTCTGGAGCATCGCCTCCGGTCACCTCTTGCTCCGCATCATCGGCACCGTTCAGGCGATCGGACTNTGGCTCTGAGCCCTGAAATAGGCGGAGCCGGCCTCCAGGGGTGGAAGGCCGGCTCCTGTAAGCCCGGTCTGGGGACGGGGAGGGTGGGGGATTGCGACCGGGCCTAGTTCCTTAGCGCGCCCTTGAGGCGGAAACGGTGGCAGTGTCGAAGCCGCCGAGCGAAACCCAGCGGTTGGGATGGCCCTGCGACTGCTGCTTGATGAAGCGGTATCCGGTCTCGGACCAGCCGAGGACCTTTGCCGCCTGGTTGTCGAGGATGAAGTCGCCGCGATCGGTGCGCACGGTCAGCACGGCGTGACCGTCGCCCTTGTGGTCACGCACCACGGTGATCAGCAGCGCCTGGCGCGGATATCCGGCCCGCAGCAGGCGGCGGCGCTTTTCGAGGACATAATCCTCGCAATCGCCCTTGCCGTCATCCGGATAGGACCAGTATTCGGCGACGCCGTGGTGATCCATGTCGGTCACCGGCGTGATCTCGCGGTTGACCTGCGCATTGATGCGGATGATCTCGCGCCAGTTCTGCTCGTCGAGAATGACGGTGGCGGCGCGCATCTCGCGGACGCTGCATTCCGATGCATTGCGGGTGCAGAAATCCTCCCAGCCGATCGGTGCGGAGGTGGTGCTGCCCAACGGTGCCACATTCGAGGCGAGCTGTTGAGCGGTGGCCCCTTCCATGTAGACGCAGGCAAGCGCCGTGGTGGCGAAGGCTATTCGTGTAAACTGTGTCAGTACTCTGCCGAACATGGAAACCCCTCCCCAATCGACAGGGGGAGACTGGCCCGGTTCTTCTTGCATCTCCTTCGCTTTGAGCGCGCGAAACTTAGGAGTCGGATTCAGGGTTTGATAGCGTTTCGAACACCGCCGATTAACGACATTGCAGCGGATTTTATCGATCGAACGCGCTAACTAATTGAAAAACAGATATAAAATCAAAATTTGATCGTGTTTTAGGCAATTGCCCGGCATTCCGTTGCGTCACGGTTAAAGCTGTCCGTTGCCGGTTTGTCAGGGTTTACGCCGGTTAAGCATGACATGCGCCGTCATCCACCCGGGGATTTTCGATCCGGCCATACGCAAAAGCCCGGCGCAGGGCCGGGCTTTTTGGCGACAGGGAGACAGGGAGGATCAGATTTCGAAGGCGTGCGGGGCCGGAGCGCGGGTGAATTCGCAGGCAACGCCGCGGTCGAACATGCGGACGATGCGGGCGGGCGTGTCGTTGAGCATGATCAGGTCGCCGATTTCAAACGGCAGGTCGGTGTTGAAGGCCGCGCCGGAGAGCGAGACGTCGATCAGGCGGACCATGACCTCGGCGCCCGAGGCGGTGGTCAGGCGGCCATTCGGGTTGCGCGGAATGTAGCGCTCGTGGCGGCGGTCTTCGGGCAGGCCCAGTTCGCTGCGGTTGGCCAGCCAGGTGAGCTGGGCGGCCAGCTTGTCGCGCCGCCGCGAGGTTCCGAGGATCGTCATGGCGAAACCGTCGTGGATGACGCGGGCGATGGTGCCCTCGATCCGGCCGATGGTTTCGAGATAGGCGACGACGCGGTCGTTGACATGGCCGGAGCGTGGCCCACGCAGGCGGGCGCCACCGGGGGAGATGTCGACGGTCACGCATTCATGTTCGCTGCGATCCGGCAGCATGTAGCGCCCGTGAAGAATGACCGGCACACGTTGGAACCGGCGTTCGTCGGTCGTGCGGGCGGCGAGCTGGGGAGCAGCAAAATTCATTGCAGGACAGTCCAGATCGGGCACAGGGCCCACTTATGATTAGCAATGTCCCAAAGAGTAAATTTGGAGGATTTAAGATTGGTTTAAGCCTGTTGACGCGAGGGCATCCCTTCCATGCATTTTTGCATGTTTATGACCTGAGCGACCGCGACGCGCCTGCTCAGGCGCGCCCCCCTTCGACGACGCGCAGGTGCGCGCGCCGGTCTTTTTGTGGGGTTTCGGCCGGTTCGGGGCGGGCAGCGTGAAAATAATGCACGTCGACATCGGTGAGGACCCGGAAGCTGAGAATGTCGAGCCCGGCGCAGGGCAGGGTGGGTTGCCGGTCGAGCATGCGGGGGCTGAAGGCGCCGAGGATGCGCGAATCAGTGGACTCGCCGTGCACCAGCGGCAGCAGCAGCATTTCAGCCTCGGCGCCGATCCTGTCAGCCTGGAGCACGCTCAGACCTGAGACGACAGGCAGCATGTCGTCGGTGACGGCGGAGAGCATGTCGCGGGCATCATCGGCGCTGGCATGGCCGATGACATCGAGGAACGAGGTGCCGCGCAGTTCCTTGCCGAACACGCCGCACAGGCGCGAGCCGGCGATGCGGAACCGGAAGTCGCCGGCCTCATCGCGTTCCAGCAAGAAGAGGTCCGGCAGGTTGCGGCCGAAACCGGCCGGGCTCAGCTCATGGCGGTCGGGCGCGCGGCGGGCACCGCGCAGACGGTCCCAGCAGGAAAAGATTTCTTTTGTCGCCGCATAACGCATGGCACGCCCCTGTCCGTATCCTGTTCGGAGACGCTTTGGCGCGGGGCTGTCCTGAAACGGTACGGCATCGCGGTGAAAAGCATCGCTGGAGCGGGATGGAGCAGGGGGCATGCCAGTGTCGGTTAACGAAAGGCGGCCGGCGGATTAAGGTTAATTCTGGCTAGGAATTGCAATTCCGCCGGCTTCATGAGACTTTAACCTCGCTCCAAACGAATTAGCCGCCGCGTCGATTAGCTCCCGACGCGGCGGTTTGCTTTTGTGCTTTCCGTTCCCGCCGCGCCTCAGTTGCCTGCAACATTCCCGTTGCCAGACAGGCCGGCTCGCGCAATTCTGTCTGACGCCTGTGTCAGGGGCGGCATTCAGAGCCGCGATCTCCTGCGGCTCTCGACGAGGGAGGACCGCGCATGATCGTTTCGCATATTCTTGTGCAGAAGGGCCGCGATGTTGCCACCGTTTCCGGCGAGGCGAGCGTGGCGGATGCCATCCAGATTCTTGGCGCGCGCAAGGTCGGAGCACTCGTCGTCTCCAATCCGGGCCGGGACATCCTCGGCATCATTTCCGAACGGGACGTGGTCAAGCTGATCGCGCGAGCGGGCGTGGCTGCGCTGGGCGAGCCGGTGTCAAGGCACATGACGGCGAAAGTCATCGCCTGCGCCGAGGAGGATACGATCGGCACGGTGATGGAGCGGATGACCGCCGGGCGGTTCCGTCACATGCCGGTGGAAACCGATGGCAAGCTTGCCGGCATCATCTCGATCGGCGACGTGGTCAAGGCGCGGCTCGAACAGATGGCCAGCGAGAGCCAGGCGCTGCGCGAGTACATTTCGTCCTGAGGCGGGTCAGCGCCGTTCGGAGAGCACGGCGAAGGCTTCGCGAATCTCCGGCAGCATCTTTTCCGCTGCCTCCGCGCCGATGGCGATGGCTTCGTCGGCGCGATGGAACTCGAACAGGCCGATTCGACCGAGCCGGGGCGCAATGGTGACATCGGGCGGATCGCCGGCCAGCCGCGAGCGGGCAATGCGGTCCTGCGTGATGTTGATGGCGTCGACCATCACGGCTGCGATGCTTGGGGCGCCGTCGGGCATGGCGGTCTTGCCGGAAAAGTACTGCGACATCGCCTGGGCGACGCCGCGCACCGGCTGGAGCAGGCCGGTGCCGGCTGATGCGGGCTCCGTGTTGTGCGGTTCGGCGACATGATCGGCGATGACGGTGGAGCGGCCGATCTGGTCGGCGTTCAGGTTGACGGCGATGACAAGATCGGCGCCCATGGCACGGGCGGTCGAAACCGGGATGGGATTGACCAGTGCGCCGTCGATCAGCCAGCGGCCGGCCACCTTGACCGGCTCGAAGATACCCGGAATGGCATATGAGGCGCGGATCGCGGTGGCGAGGTGACCGCGCGTCAGCCAGACCTCGTGGCCGGTGCCGTATTCGGTGGTCACCGCGGCAAAGCGTGTCGGCAGGTGTTCGATGGTGCGGTCGCGCAGGGCCTCGTCCAGCATGTCGCGCAGGCGCCGGCCTCCGACCAGCCCGGAGCCGGTGAAACTGAGATCCATCAGGCCGAAGACGCTTCGGCGGGTGAGACGGCGGGCGAAAATCTCAAGCTGGTCGAGCGTGCCTGCGACCCAGTTGCCACCGACGACAGCGCCGACCGAGGTGCCTGCGATCACTTTCGGCCGGATCCCCTCGCGTTCCAGCACGCGCAGGATGCCGATCTGAGCCCATCCGCGCGCCACGCCCGAGCCGAGCGCAAGGCCGATGGTCGGGTGGGCAGGCCGGGTCTCCGGGCTGTCGGGTTCGGCGTCCGCCATCATCATGGCCGCGTGGCGGCGTTTGAGGACCTGTAGCACGACACACCCCCGACCATCCGGCTCTCCGGCTGCGGCGGCGTGTTTTGGAACGCCGGCATCTGCAACCCTTCGCGTTTCCCCTATCCAAAGGCTGGCACAGGAATATGACCGAAGCGATAATGCAAAACCTCGGGGCGCGCGCTCAGTGGTCGTGCCCGCAGCCGGTACCGGCAGGGGTGAAGGCCAGCGCCACTGTGCCATCGGCGCGGCGCGCCACGCTCCGGTAAAAGCACGACGGGCGCTCGGTGTGGCAGGCGGGGCCTCGTTGCCGGACCTTGAGCAGCACCGTGTCCTGATCGCAATCAAGCCTGATCTCGACGATAGACTGGGTGTGGCCGCTGGTCTCGCCCTTGCGCCAGAAGGCCTTGCGCGAGCGCGACCAGTACCAGGCCTGCCCGGTTTCGATGGACCGCTGCAAGGCCTCGGCATTCATGTAGGCGAGCATCAGCACCTCGCCGCTTGCCACGTCCTGTGCGATCGCCGGGATCAGTCCGTTGGCGTCGAACCGCGGGGTGAAGGCGAGGCCTTCCTCAAGAGCGTGGGTTTCAGCGGTGTGTGTCATGCCCGATGTCTCGTTCTGCCGCCGTGTTAAGTCAAGCGGGCCTCGCAAATCGTGCGAAATGCATTACATGAAAGGAACCATTGCGGGTATGGCCATGCTCAACACCGTCTACAACCAGCGCATTCTTGAACTTGCCGGAAATATTCCCCGCCTTGGGCGGCTGGACGATGCGCAGGCCAGCGCGACGGCGCATTCCAGGCTCTGCGGCTCGACCGTGACGGTCGATCTCAAGCTTGCGGATGGCAAGGTCAGCGATTTTGCCCATGACGTGAAGGCCTGCGCGCTGGGGCAGGCGTCGTCCTCGATCATGGCGCGCAACATCATCGGCGCGACGCCTGATGAACTGCGCGCCGTGCGCGAGACGGTGCGGCGGATGCTGAAGGAAAACGGTGCGCCACCCGAGGGGAAATGGGCCGATATTCAGGTTCTCGAACCGGTGCGCGAGTACAAGGCGCGCCATGCCTCGACCCTGCTGACCTTTGATGCCGTGGTCGAGGCGCTGGGCAAGATCGAAGCGGAGCAGACACATCGGCTGTAGGGCCGCGTCCGCTCAGGTGCGCGGCGGTTCGCCGGTGACGATCTTCAGCGCGCGCAACTGGTCCGGCTTGAGGATGCGGATGGCGCTTCTGGGCGGCGTGCGCGCGGCGAGGTCAAGCAGGCCCTGATCGACCCCCATCTTCTGAAGATAGATCGCCAGCTGTGCCGAAAGCCGGTGCACGCGCTCGATTTCCAGATAATCGTATTTACGGCTGCGGAAATGTTCGAGCTGGTCGCCGGGCCAGAACATGTGCACGCCATAGGCCGCGCCGCCGGGCACGGTGCGCTCGCTGCCGCCAAGGAAGGCATAGGCGCAGGACGAATAACAGACGCCGCGTTTTTCATCGAGCTGAGCCGGCGCGTTGTCCTTGAGCGTCGTGTGGCCCACCGCAACGCGGGCCCTGGCCTGCCGCAGGGCATAGCCGAGGCGCAGGGCGCCGACGATGCTGCCGCCGGTGGAATCGAAATAGATCGTCTCGCCGGTCAGCGGGGTCGCCTTCAGGAACCGTTCAAAGTCCGCGCCCGAGTCCGGCCGGATGGGACCCTGCGCCACGATCCAGCTGCGCGTCTGGCCGCCGATGGTGCCGGTCACGCGCCGAAAACTCATCGGTGCTTCGTCGGGCTTGCTGGCGCGTCGCTGCTGAGCCTCGGCGCTGAACGCGGCGGCACAGACGACAAAGAGGGCAGGGAGCAGCCGGCGATCAAGCATCATAGAGAATGATGCGGACCGCCGGCCGGGGCGTCAAGCTGCGATCACCAGCCCTTGACCGGGAAGGAATAGCTCAACGACAGGCCGATCATGAACTGATTGGCCGAACCGATGTTGCGGGTGATCGGGCTGCGGGCGGCGGAGGCGACGAGACGGTCGTAGCCGCCGTGCACCGTGGTCGACCAGGAGTCGCTGATCTTGTAGGTGGCCGAGGCGTAGAGCCCGACCGACTTGATCCCCGCCGTGGCGCGATAGGGGGTGACCTTGAGGTTGCGGATGGCATCCTCGTTGGTCACGCCGAAATGGGTGCGCATGTAGGAGCCGTCGGCAACGACGAGGCGCGGGCCGATGGCCACGGTCCAAGACCGGAAGCTCTGGACGATGTCGGCGCCGAAATTGGCCTGGAAGCCATCCTTTTCGCGGAAACCACGGCGCAGTTCCGCGCAGGCGCAGTTCGGGCGTCAGCCAGTAGCTGGCGAAGGCGCCGCCCTCCACCGTCCACGGAACCTTGTGGATGCCGCGCAATTCTGAATTGGTGCCCCAGTAGCGGCCGGTCTGGATGCGGCCGACCGGGCCGGCGGAGAAGTTGCCGTTCTGATAGGCCTCAAGGCTGATGCCGTCATCGGGCGACGACCATTTCGACGGCTCGCTGGCCCGACGCAGCGATGCGGAGGGGTAGAACACGGGGGTGACATTCTTCGAGCCGTCCCACTTGGGGGAGGCGAAGAGATTGCCCTTCACGGTGACGATCCATGAATCCATGGTCACCGGGGCGAAGGCTATTTTCGACGTATCGGCGGCGGCGGACGGTTTGACGCCCGAAAACACGATGACGGCGGCCAGCAACGCAACTGCGATCCGAACCATTACTCAACCTCAGTACAAATCCCCCATCCTTCGTTTACCGTGATAAGGTTAATGGCTGACGAAGAGTCACGGGGTCCGGATGCCGCCTTCTCCCTCATTGCCAAGCCGCCTCGCAGCGCTGCCGCTGATCGGGCTGACGCGGCTTTATCGCTACACCTTGTCGGTGGTGATGGGGCGCAGCTGCCGGTTCATGCCCAGCTGTTCGGAATATACCGAGGAGGCGCTGCACCGGCATGGCGTCTGGGCCGGAAGCTGGATCGGTTTTGCGCGCATCTGCCGCTGCCGGCCGGGCGGCGAGAGCGGGCTTGATTTTGTCTGTGAGACATTGCCGCCCGAGGGGCGCTGGTTCGCGCCATGGCGCTATGCCCGCTGGCGCGGCACCAATCCCGTGCCGCCGCCGCAATCCTGATCAGCGGCGGCCGCAGGCGCGGTCAAGCTCGGCCATGGCGCTGGCAAGACCCTCGGCCGGAAAATCAAGCCGGACCGGATGGCCAGCGGTTGCGGTGGAGACCACTTCCAGCGTCAGAACGCCAGTCTTGTGCGCCCCCAGCGCCAGATCGCGGCTGATGGTGCCGGTGCTGGCCGGGGCGGTGGCGCCGATCCGCATCCGCGCATCCTGACGCGGCGCCGGCCGGCCCGAGACGATCTCGCGGATGTTCGCTTCATAGCTGCTGCCGTCCGCCGCGCAGCCGATGGCGACTTCGGCGGTCATCGTGCCGTAGCGGCGGGATTCAGTGGGCATCGCCAGCACGGCAAACGGCTTTCCCTCGCGCCGGACCAGCGGCCACGACCGGGGCGCGGCCGCCGCCACCGCGCCGATGCGCGTGGTCACCGGGGGGAGGGGCTGGCTCTCCTCCTCCCGCGCCAAATCCAGCGCAGGGCGGGGGGTGGTCAGGCCGAGGCTGTCCATGACGGCGCGGTCGAGATATCGCACGCTGCTTGGCTCGACCTGAGAGGCCATCGACAGAAGGCTGGAGTCTATGCCCATCTCGGCGAGGTAGAAGGCGAGATCCTTGACCGAGCGATCGAGCTTGGCGCTGTCGGCCTGGCTGTAGCGGGTCAGGGGTTTGCGCTTCGGATCGCTGGCGTGGGCGAGGTAGAAGCGATGAATGCCCAGGTTCGATCCCGGCTCAACGCTGCGGGCGACGCCGCCGGCAAAGGTGTAGACGCAGGCCGAGTTGCAATAAGCCGGGTGCAGTGCTGGACGGTAGGGTGGGATGCCGCCCGCCGGCGCACCGGGCACCGGCTCCAGCCGCGCCACCAGCGCGTTCAGCCGGTAATGGCGCAGGGCGCGGCCCAAGGCGAGGCCGCCGTCAAGGCTTCCGCCGGGCGAATGGAAGACCACGGGCAGCGGGCGTTTCAGCCGGCTGGCGACGATGGCCAGGGCTTCGGCGCTGTCGCGACGAATTTCCCCCTCGGCGACGATGAATTCGGCACAATCGAGGCCGCAATCGGGGCTGCCGGCGCGGCGGCCGAGGCGGAAGGTCATCGCCCTGTTNGGCGGCGGCTCGNCCCGGGCCGGTTCGTGCGTCGGGCCGCGAAGGGCGCGCATCTCCCCGGCGCAAGCCNCCATCGCCCCGCACACNGCGAGGCCGAAACCCANGAGAACGCCCAAAACGCTACGCATCCGCTACGCCACTCTGGTTCCGCTGTTCCAACCCGGCACGCGCTGGCTGCAAACGCCATCGCGAACTGAAGTCCCGCCTCAGCCCTGCAAAACCGGGGCCTGGCGCACGGTGCATGCACTTTCCGGTTGGCCGCGCGCGAGGGGGCGTGTATCCCGCTCGGCATCGGCCATCCGCCGCTCATGTCAGGGCGGCCCTTCTTACCTGCACTGTTTGCAGGAGTGAGCCAAGGAGAAAAATTATGATTTCGTTAACCTTCCCCGATGGCGCAAAGCGCGCGTTTCCCAAGGGTGTGTCCGGCCTCGACATTGCCAGGGGCATCTCGCCGTCGCTGGCCAAGCGCACCGTCGCGATGGTGCTGGATGGGACCCTGCGCGACCTTGCCGACCCGATCCCGGCGGACGCAAAAATAGAATTCGTCGGCCGCGAGGACCCGCGCGCGCTGGAACTGATCCGGCATGACTGCGCCCACGTTCTGGCCGAGGCGGTTCAGACGCTGTTTCCCGGCACGCAGGTGACCATCGGCCCGGTGATCGAGAACGGCTTTTATTATGACTTCGCGCGCGATGTCCCGTTCACGCCGGAGGATTTCGCCGCGATCGAAAAGAAGATGCGCGAAATCATCGGTCGCGATGCCGCCTTCACCAAGGAGGAGTGGACGCGCGATCAGGCCAAGGAGTTCTTCCGCGNCAGGGGCGAGGCCTTCAAGGTGGAACTGGTCGATGCCATCCCGCCCGGCGAATCGCTGAAGATCTACAAGCAGGGCGACTGGCTCGACCTGTGCCGCGGCCCGCACATGACCAGCGTGGGCAAGATCGGCACCGCCTTCAAGCTGATGAAGGTGGCCGGCGCCTACTGGCGCGGCGACAGCAACAACCCGATGCTGACGCGCATTTATGGCACTGCCTTCGCCAGGCAGGAGGACCTCGACGCGCATCTCAGGCAGATCGAGGAAGCGGAGAAGCGCGACCATCGCAAGCTGGGCCGCGAGATGGACCTGTTCCACTTCCAGGAGGAGGGGCCGGGCGTCGTCTTCTGGCACGCCAAGGGCTGGCGCATGTTCCAGCAGCTCACCGCTTATATGCGCCGCCGGCTGGAGGCGGATTATGAGGAGGTGAACGCCCCGCAGATCCTCGACAAGAGCCTGTGGGAAACCTCCGGACACTGGGGCTGGTATGCGGACTCGATGTTCGGCGTGAAATCCGCCACCGCGATGATCCGGCCCAATGATCCGGAAGCGGACCAGCGGGTGTTCGCGCTGAAACCGATGAACTGCCCCGGCCATGTCCAGATCTTCAAGCACGGGCTGAAGTCCTACCGCGATCTGCCGATCCGGCTGGCGGAATTCGGCGCGGTGCATCGCTATGAAGCGTCCGGCGCGCTGCACGGGCTGATGCGCGTGCGCGGCTTTACCCAGGACGACGCGCATATCTTCTGCACCGAGGAACAGCTTGAGGCGGAATGCCTGAAGATCAACGAGCTGATGCTGTCGGTCTATGCCGATTTCGGCTTCACGGAGCTGGTCGTCAAGCTCTCCACGCGGCCGGAAAAGCGCGTGGGTTCCGATGCCCTGTGGGATCGGGCCGAGGCGATCATGACGCGCGTGCTCGACACGATCGCGGCGGAATCGGGCGGCAAAATCAAGACGGCGATCAACGAGGGCGAGGGCGCCTTCTACGGGCCGAAGTTCGAGTACACCCTGCGCGATGCGATCGGCCGCGACTGGCAGTGCGGCACCACGCAGGTCGACTTCAACCTTCCCGAGCGGTTCGGCGCCTATTACATTGATTCCGATGGTGAAAAGCGCCAGCCCGTGATGGTTCACCGGGCCATCTGCGGCTCGATGGAGCGCTTCCTCGGCATTCTGATCGAAAGCTACGCCGGGCATTTCCCGCTGTGGCTGGCGCCGGAACAGATCATCGTCGCGACGATCACGCAGGATGCCGACGCCTATGCCGAACAGGTGGTGCGCAAGGCCTTCTCGGCTGGCTTGCGCGCCCGCGCTGACTTGAGGAACGAAAAGATCGGCTACAAGGTGCGCGAACACTCGCTGGCCAAGGTGCCGGTGATCTTTGCCGTCGGCAAGCGCGAGGCGGAAGAGGGGACGGTGGCGATCCGCCGGCTGGGGTCACAGGCGCAGACGGTGATGACACTGGACGCGGCGCTGGCGATGCTGGCCGGCGAGGCGACGCCGCCGGATGTGAAGCGTCTGGCCGACTAAAGCATTTGCCGTATGCCTGAAACGCCCTCAGGGTTGCCCTGAGGGCGTTGTCATGTCCGGAGGTGCCATGAAACGGATACTGATCGGACTGGGGCTGGCGGCGGGGGGTTCTCCCGCGCTGGCCGAGGTCATNTGTGGTCACGAGATCAAGACGACGCTCGTGATCGAGCGCCCCTCGAAGTTTCATGCCAGNGACAGGAAGGGCAAGACGGCGNTCGGAACGCTGGTTGCCGCCTGCGAGGTCGATGGCGTGCGCTATCTGGTGTCGAGCCCCGACGGCAAGCCCGACAACCCGNTCCTGTCCGGNTTCATCTATCGCAAGGCGCCGTAACCGGGCCTGAGGCGGCGCAGGAGCCGTTCAGCGCAGCGGGCTGAGGTTCTGGTCGGTCATGCCGACCAGCATCGTCTCGCCGTCTGCCGCGACCCGGAATTCGCCGAATTTCGCTGCCTCGAACACCTTGGCCTTGCCTTCCCGGAAATACCAGGCGTCGGTGCCCAGAATCCAGGCCCCGCGCCTGCGCTTGAGCGTCAGCCGCATTTCGTCGGCGGCGAGGGCTGGCTGAGCGCCGGCGAGGCGGGTGACCGTGGCGATGCGGCGCGCATCGACCTTGGCAACCACCTGCGGCGGGTCCTTGCTGTCCTCCAGCTTGCCCAGAGTGGGCAGGGCAAAGCGCAGGGCCATGTAGTCGCCCTGCATCAGNGAGCGCGGGTCGACAGGGGCGAGCGCGATGTAGACGCTGCGGCCGGACGACAGAATCGCTTCCTTGTCCATGATGCCCTTGCCGATGATCCCCGCCGTTGCGGCGCCGCTGAGACCGACCAGCAGGGCCGCCATGGTGGCGGGCCAGCCGGCCACCTGCGGCATCGGCGCCGTCGCATCGCGGCGCAGGCCGGAGAGGACCGCGGCCAGACCGAGGATCGCGCCGAGGCCGATCATCAGCCAGGCTTTCTGTGTCAGGCTCCAGCCGAGCCAATAATAGAGCGTGCCGATGATCCACAGGCAGGCGATGAAGGCGAACCCGGCGAGGACGCGATGCCCGAAGGTGAAGGCGATGGCGCCGATCAGTACCGCGGCGCCGAGGTTGTTGGTGATGGCCGAAAGGACCAGCAGGACGGCGAGGATGACGAACATCGCCGGCAGGCGCAGCGCCCGTTCCCGCCAGAGCAGCAGGCCGCTGCCGGCCAGCGCCAGCACCAGNGAGACGATTCNTCCCGGCGTCCAGCCGGCCAGGATGGCCGCGCCCGAGGTGGGCATGGGCAGGCCGCTGGCGGCGCCAAGCAGGAAGGTCTGGCCGGCCGAGCCGATCAGGCCGAGGATGGCGGAAGCGGCAAAGCCCTGCGCATAGCGTTCGAGACCGGCGCGCAGCCTGCCGGTTTCCGCGCTTCGATACACCGGGCCGAGCAGCACCAGCAGCATTGCGGCCAGAGCCGCCACCGTGATCCAGCTGAAGCTGGTGAACTTGAGTTCGCTGGCAAAACCGGCACGCCCGGTGGTCGAACTGAGAAACACCGTCAGCGCCGAAGCGGCCGCCGCACCGAACAGGCTCTGCACCCAGCCGACCGAAATCACGACTGCCAGGGCGGTGAGCAGCAGGAAAAGGCCGAGGGCGGCGTTGCGGAACGAGGTATCGCGGATGATCCCGCCCGAAAACAGCAGCCCGACCACGAGAGCGATGAAGCCGAATTGCTGGCCAAAGCCGAGCGGCTTGGAAAATCGCATGATCGCCAGCCCGCCGGCGATGGTTGCGAGGCCGAGGGCATAGATGCCCGCGCCGTCCCGCAAGAGGTCCTTGAAGGCGAGCGCGTAGAAGAACAGGCAGGGAATCGCCGCCAGAAGAGCGCCGAACCCGCTCATCACCGTCACCGGCCAGGTGCTGATGCGCTGGCCCGGGGCACCAGCGAGGGCGGGCGTCTGCGGATCATCGCTTTCCGGTTGCGCCGGGCTGCGCTGGCGCAGCAGCTTGAGCAGCGCCGCCGCGCTGGCCGCAACGATTGCAGCCGAGAGCAGCCCGATGAGCAGGAAACTCACGGGTTCGAAGCTTCTGGTGTCGACGGCCACGAGCTTGACGAGGAGGCTGATCAGCATCGCGTCGATCGCCATGCCGGCCACCGCCATCACGCCGAATTCCATCGGCGTCAGCATCGCCATCACGGCGATGATACCGCCCAGCGCCAGCAAGCCGCCCAGCACCACGTCGCCCCGCATCGAGCCGGTGAAGATGGCAGGAAGGGCGATGCTGGTGATCAGCCCGATGGTCGAAATAGCCGCGAGACGGAATGACCAGTGCGATTCGCCCGAAGTCCGATGGTTCAGCAACCAGAGTGCCGCGGTGATAGCCGCGCCGGCCAGCCAGACACCAAGGGCGATCGCGCTGGGGACTGCCCAGTCCGAGCCGCTGACCGTGACGGTCCACAGCGGGATGGCGGTGAAGGCAACCACCGTCCAGGGCAGCCAGACCGCATCATGGCGGGCGGCGATGGCCAGCGGCAGCCCCAGCGCGGCCCAGAGAGCGAACAGCGTCCAGGGGTCCGAGCCGGACTGGTAGACCTGCCCGAACAGGGCGAACAGCCCGCCGATGGCACAGAAGGCGACCAGGGCGCCGGGAATGCGCAAGGCGCGGTGCGCCATCGCCGCGAGGCAGGCAAGGCCGAACGCGCCGCCGACAAGCCCGAATTTCTGCATTCGGCCGAGATCGTCCCAGTTCGCGGCGATCCACATGATCAGCCCGAAGCCGACGAAGGCCGCACCGGCGATGGCTGCGGCAATGGTCATGCGGTGGCGCAGCGTCGCCTCGCCCGGCAGGGCAGAGGCATCGGGACTGGACAGGCCGGCTAGCAGCGACATGCAACCTCGTCAGGATATCAGAGGCTTATCCTGTAAGAAGACGGGCCGCTTGTCCACGCCGGCGGGCCGTCTTGCGGCATTTGTCATGCGCNCCGGTCAGAACGCCTTGAAGGTGATCAGGGTGCGCGTGTCCTGGATTCCGGGCAGTCGCTGCACTTTCTGGGCGACGAAGTGACCGATGTCGACGTTGTCGTCCACGTAGAACTTGGTGAGAATGTCATAGTCGCCGGCGACAGAATAGATTTCGGAGGCAATTTCGGCCTCGGCGAGCGCGGTCGCCACGTCGTAGGTCTGGCCGAGCTTGCATTTGATCTGGACGAAAAAGGTCTGCATGGGGCACTCCGGTTCGGGCGACAACCTAGGCGTCCGGGCCGGCCTTGCCAAGGGGCGCCTCAGCGCAGCACCACCTCGTGGTCGCGATTGACGCCCGAGACGATCTTCACCTTGTCCTTGTACTCGCGGCCGTCGTTGCGCGCCACGACATCGTATTCGCCCTCAGCCAGTTCCATGGTGGGGAAGGCGCCGAGCGCTTCGGCGATGATGTCGCCGCCGGGGGTCTGGACCGTCCACGAGGTGTTGGCGATGGCAACCCCGCCCTGCTGGCGCACAAGCTTCAGCGTCACCGTGGCGGCGCGGTGATTCATCGTCGCTTCCGTCACCTTGCCGCTCTGCACGGTGATGTCGGCGCGCACCACCGAGTTGGAGCCGGCATAGGTGGAGACGACGTGATAGGCGCCCTCGGGCAGGCGGATCAGCTCGCCGGCCTTCAGCGACTTGGTGACCAGCTTGGCTTCCGAATCATTGGGTGCCGGGATGTAGATGGCAATCGACTGGCGCTCGGCGACAATCGGCACGTCCGCCAGCTTGGCGCGCAGCACGAGGCCGCCGGCATTCAGTTGCAGCCGGTCGCTGATCGGCCGGGCCTGCATCGGGATGCGCTTGGTGGTGGCGGCNAGGCCATGCGAGACGTGAACGATGTAGTCTCCCGGCGGCAGGGCAAAATTGGGCTTNGGGTCGTTGCTGGAGGCAACCAGCGCCGGTTCGCCCGCGCTGACCGAATAGACGCGCCAGCTCAGTTCGCGGATCACCGGCTTGCCGGTGCCGGCATAGACAGCCTGAAGGCCCATCACGCCCTGGATCACTGGCCCGGCCGCCGTCGGGGCGGCGGGCGCCGGGGTGATCGGCGGAGGCGGAACCTGGGCTCGGGCGCCAGAGGCGGCCAGCAGCAGAGAGGCGGCGAGGACAAGAGCAGGCAGGCGCATGGAAGGTCCGAAATGATCCCTGGCGCTTATCGCATGTTCGCGCCGCCGGATGAAGCGCTCGTGATGCAATGGCCCGCCAAGATGGCGCAATTGCGTTCGCCGCCCTGAATCCTATACAGGACACATCGTTCCAACCAGCGGATGGCCTCATGTTCTACGAGCCGCGCAAGCGCAACCACGGCCTTCCCCACGATCCGTTCAAGGCGCTGGTGGTGCCGCGCCCGATCGGCTGGGTCTCGACGGTTTCGGCCAGCGGCGCCGTCAATCTCGCGCCCTACAGCTTCTTCAATGCGGTCGCGTCCGATCCGCCGATGGTGATGTTTGCCAGCGAGGGCGAGAAGGACAGCATCCGCAATGTGCGTGCCACCGGCGAATTCTGCTGCAACATCGTGACAGTGGACCTGATGGTGCAGATGAACCGCACCTCGGCGCCGCTGCCGCANGAGACCAGCGAATTCGGCCATGCCAGCCTGACGCCCGCCGCCTCGACGCTGATCCGCCCGCCGCGCGTCAAGGAGGCGAANGCGGCGCTGGAATGCCGTCTCTCCGAGGTAATGCGGCTCAGAAGCGCCNACGGCGTCGAGACTCAGGCCTACATGGCGATCGGCGAAGTGGTGGGCGTGCACATCGCCGACGATGTCATCGTCGCGGGGATGGTGGACCCGCAACTGATGCGGATTGTCGCCCGGCTGGGCTACAAGCACTATTCGGCCACCGACCATGTCTTCGAGATGACGCGCCCGGCCGGAGGCGGCGACCCCAAGGCCGAAGGCTAGGNGCTTCAGGCGACGCCGGCGGCGACGGCGCGGGCCATCAGCCGCTCGGCCTGCCTCAGGTGCGGCCGGTCGGTCATCTTGCCGCCGATGGTGAGCACACCGGCCTCGGGATTTTCGGCGAAGGCCGCGATGATGGCTCGTGCCCGCTCGATCTGGGCCGGGCCGGGCGTGAACACCCTGTTGATCACCGCGACCTGAGCCGGATGGATGGCCATCTTGGCCGTGAAACCGTCGCGGCGGGCCAGTTCGCATTCGGCGGCAAGGCCCTCGTCGTTGCGGAAGTCGACATAGACCGTGTCGATGGCGGTGACCTCCGCGGCGGCGGCGGCGAACAGGCAGAGGTTGCGCGCCAGCTGGAACGGCGCGGTGAAATGGCCCTGCTCATCGCGGTTGCTGCCGGCGCCGATATCGGCGGCCAGATCCTCGGCCCCCCAGGTCAGCCCGGCGAGGCGCTGGCTGGCGCCGTCAAAACTGCCCATCTGGAAGACCGCGCGCCCGGTCTCGAGGCCGATGGCGAGGATGCGGGTCTGCCCGTCCGGAAGGTTGTTCTCGGCCTCGCGCACGGCAAGCTTGGTGCCGAGATGGGCGATGTCGCGGCCGCCGATGGCCTTGGGCAGCATGATCCCGTCCGGAGCGGCAGGCATGACACCGTCAAGGTCGGCGTCGGTCAGTCCGGTATCGAGCGCATTGACGCGGACATANAGCTTTGGCCCGGGCTGGCCGGCGCGGGAGCGCAGGTAGGCCGCCACCATGTCGCGCGCTGCTGCCTTGCGCGCCGGTGCGACCGCATCCTCAAGGTCGATCAGCAGGACATCGGCGCCTGTGGAGGCGGCCTTGTCGAGTTTCTTTTCGTTGTCTCCGGGAACAAACAGCAAGGAGCGCATGGATCATCCTGAGTGGCGTGCGAATCGGTCCCCCCGTCGCCTGAAGCAAGGGGTGCGGCGGCAGCTTGAAACGGGCTGGCGGCCTTGACCAGCGAAAACTGGTTCAATTTGAAACACTGCCAGACCCGTTCGCGCTGAAATGCCTGAACAACAGGCGCGGCAACAGCAAAATCCAGCGGTTTTAATCTCGGATTTACCATGACAGCACAAAGTTCAGGGAGCCAAACCACGCGCCTCGCGCTCCTGCGGAAACGCCGATGTTCCTGTTCACGACGCCTGCCGATGCACCGCGCACCGCTGCCGAACAGCCGGTGAACAGGGCGTTGCGCACCGCGTCCGACACCTCCGGTGTGCCCTTCGACTACCTGTTGGCGACAGCGCGGCGCGAATCCGGCCTCAACCCCACGGCCAAAGCGCGGACTTCCTCGGCGACCGGGTTGTTCCAGTTCATCGAGCAGACCTGGCTGGGGCTGGTGCGCGAGGCGGGCGGCGCCTTCGGTCTGGGCGATGACGCCAGCCGGATCAGCGCCGGCGGCACGGGTCGCTTTTCGGTGGCCGACCGGTCCACGCGCGACCGCATCCTGGCGCTGCGCAACGATCCCGAGATCTCGGCCGGCATGGCCGCCGTGCTCGCCCGCAAGAACTACGACGGCCTCAGCCGCGCGCTGGGCCGGACACCCTCGCAAGGGGAGCTCTACCTCGCCCATTTCCTCGGGCTGGCCGGCGCGACGAGCTTCATCCGCGCCGCCGGTGCCGCACCCGGCGCCTCTGCCGCGACGCGCTTTCCGGCCGCTGCCGCGGCGAACGAGGCGATCTTCTACGACCGGCGCGGGCGCGAACGCTCGCTGTCGCAGGTGTATTCCGTGCTGGTGAAGGGCTTCGAGCCGGCCGCCATGCCCGCAGCCGTCGCTGCAACCGAACCCGCAGCCGCAGCACCGGAGCCGGTGGCGCGCCTGGCAGAGCAGGGCGGCAATGCCTTCCATGGCCTGTTCCAGTCCGGCGCGCGGCGCGCCGGCGGTGCTCTTGCGCCGTCCACACCTCCCGTCGCCGCCCGTGCGGCGGTCGGCATGCCGCTCGATCTGTTGTCGTTCCGTCAGTATCAGGGTTGAGTTCCGTGATCGTTCGCAGCTTCCTCAAATGGTACGATACCGCGCCGGCCCATGAGCGCGTCGAAGCCGTGCAGATGCTGGCCCAGGCTTACCTTGCCGGCGAACTCGGCTCGGACACGCCCGAGGAAGCCGAGGCGGCGCTGACGCTGGCGCTGGACGATGCAGCCCTGTCGGTGCGNCGGGCGCTGGCCTGGGCGCTGGCCCTGTCGGACAAGGCGCCGCATCACATCATCGTCGCGCTGGCGCATGACCANGCCGATGTTTCGGCTCTGATTCTCGCCCGTGCGCCGCAGTTGCGCGATGCCGACCTGATCGACTGCATCCGCAGCGGCGACCGGCTCTCGCATCTGGCCATTGCCATGCGCGCCGACCTTTCGCCCGCGGTGACGGCCGAATTGACCGCCCGCGCCGAGGCTGAACCACTGCTGGCGCTGCTGGAAAACCCGGCCGTAGTCCTGTGCGGTGCCGATTTCGAGCGCATGCTTGCCCGGCATGAGGGCTGTGGCCGCCTGCGCGAGGCCTTGATCCGCCGGGCCGATCTGCCCGCTGCCATCCGCCATCGGCTGGTAAGCCANGTCTCCGAGGCGCTGCTGGGGCTGATGACCCGCACCGGCTGGGTGGACAAGGGCCGCGCCGCCCGTGTGGTTGCCGATGCGCGCGAGACGGCGAGCATCGATCTGGCCGGCGCCAGCCGCGATCTCGANGGCTATGTCGAACATCTGCGCGCCAGCGGCGCGCTGACCCCGTCGCTGCTGCTGCGCAGCCTTCTGTGTGGGGAAACCGCGCTCATCGGTGCCGCACTGGTCTGTCTTGCCGGGCTGGCGCCGCGCCGGGTTGCCGGCATGCTGGCGGCGCGCAGTCCGGGCGCCTTCATCGCCGCCTATCACAAGGCGGGTCTGCCGCGCGCCACGCTGCCGGCTTTCGTCGCGGCGCTGGAGGCGATCCGCGATCTGGGCGATGATGGCCTGACGGCGCCGAGCCTGCGCCGGCCGATCATCCGGCACGTGCTGGCCGCCTGCCTGAGGGAAGACGAGGACGAGATGCGTCCGGTGCTGGCGCTGCTCCGGCGCTTCGATGCCGAGGCGGCACGGGCCGAGGCGCGGGCGATGACCGAGCGGCTGAAGGAGCGCGANCAGGNGGTGGTGCTGGAGGCGGCGGAGGTGCCGGCGCTGGATCTTGCCCCCCTGATCGAGGCGTCNCTGAACGAGCGGACACTCGACGCCGTGGCCGAAGCGCTTGANATGCCCGATGCCGTTTATGCCATCGCCGAGGCGCCGGAAACGGAAGCCNCGGCCATGATCGCGGAGGCCGCGAATGTCACCGCTGACGGCGCTCAGGAGAGCGAGGCGATCGCCTCCGATCCTGTGAATGCCTTCCAGCAGCGGCTGGAACAGATCGTGGCAGGGCGGACCCTGTTTCCTGTGGCGGTCGATGCTGCTCTGCAGCAAGCAGCGCAACCGGGGGTCCCGCGCCTGTCGGAGGATCTCGAAGCGCTGTTCGCCAAGGCGTTTTCCTACGACGACGAACTGCCGCTGCCGCTCGTGGTCCGCGAGGACATGGCACCGGCCGCGCCGGATGCCTTCGCCGGATGGGACCTGCGCCGCAGCGCGGCCTGAGCCGTCAGGCGCCGAACTGCTCGCGCAGGATGCGTTCGTCGAGGCTGTGCCCGGGATCGTGCAGCATCAGAAGTTCGATGCGCGTATCGGTGCGGACATCGACCGACAGCACGTTCCGCGTTTCGAAATGATCGGCCACGGCTGAGACCGGGCGCTTGTCGGCATCCTGCACGGTGATCGAGACGGAGGCCTGCTCGGGCAGGATGGCGCCGCGCCAGCGCCGCGGGCGGAAAGCGGAAATCGGCGTCAGCGCCAGCAGGTGGGCATTGAGCGGCAAAATCGGGCCGTTGGCCGAATAGTTGTAGGCGGTCGAGCCGGCGGGCGTGGCGACGATGACGCCGTCGCAGATCAGTTCGGGCAGGCGTTCGCGCCCGTCGATGGCGATCGAGACCTTCGCTGCCTGATAGGTCTGGCGGAACAGATAGACCTCGTTGATGGCGTAGGACTGGTGCGTCACGCCATCGATGTCGGTGGCGTGCATCAGCAGAGGATGCACGACGCTGCGCTCGGCGGCGGCCAGGCGCTCGCGCAGGTTCATTTCGCTGAACTCGTTCATCAGGAAGCCGACCGAGCCGCGATTCATGCCGTAGATCGGCTTGCCGCGCCCCATGAACCGGTGCAGCGCCGAGAGCATCAGCCCGTCGCCGCCCAGCGCAACCACGACATCGGCGCTGTCGGGGTCAGCATCGCCGTAATAGCGCACCAGACGCTCGCGAGCCGCGACCGCTTCCGGCGCGGAGCTGGCGATGAAGGCGATGGTCTTGAACGAGTTGGTCACGGGATATGTCCGGCGAGTCGATGCGCCATCATACGGCGCGGCCGGCGTGCGTCCATGCCCACCGACAAGCAAAAGGGGGCGTTTCCGCCCCCTTGTCGCTGTTCAGTGCACTGATCCTCAAAGAGCGGAGGACCAGATCACCGGCTCGAAGCGATAGCCGCTGCCGGCCTTCTCGATGAAGCCGGTGGCCGGGAAGGGCGCGTGATAGAGATGGATGCGCGCCTTTTCCGCCGCCGCCATGTCCAGCAGTTTCTTGCGGGTGGCCGAGGCCTCGTCACCGTTCATGTCGAAGACCGCCTGCCAGTCGGGGTTGCGGGCGAAGAGATGCGGGTTGTTGGTGGTGTCGGCAAGGCACATCATCCTGGCGTTGCCGCTGGCCACCATGAAGACGTTGTGGCCCGGGGTGTGGCCCGGCGCGGCGATGGCGGTGATGCCGGGGACGATCTCCTTGCCGGCGTCGAACTGCTTGACGTCCTTGCTGACCGGGCCGAAGACGCGGCGCACGTTCTGGAAGGCGCCCTTCATCGCCTCGGGGGCGGCGTTCATCTTCGCATCGTCCATCCAGAACGCCCATTCGGCGGCCGGGGCCATGATCTCGGCGTTCGGGAACACGGCGGTGCCGTTCTTCAGGCGCACGCCGTTGATGTGATCGCCGTGGAAATGGCTGATGATGACGGTGTCGACATCCTTGGGGTCGAAGCCGGCGGCCTTGAAATTGGCCATCCAGGTGCCGGAGGTCGGCGCGCCCGAATCGCCGTTGCCGCAATCGATCAGCACGAGCTTCGAGCCGGTGTTGACGACGACGGTGGTGAAGGGAATGAACACGCCGTTGCCCGGCAGGCGGGCCGCATCGACCGCCGCCTTGACGTCGTCATCCATGGCATTCTTCACGAAGCCGGCGACAGGGCGGACGAAAAAGCCGTCATTGATGGTGGTGACCTCAATGTCGCCCAGCTTGGCGCGGTGAAAGCCGGCGGCCTGCGTTCCGGCAAAGGGGGCCTTGGCCAGGGCAGGGGTGGCGGCCAGCGCCGCGGCGCCGCCGAGAATGTGTCTACGGGTCAGATCCATGGGTTCCTCCAACAGGTTCTTGTCATTTAGGGCCGAAAACCGTGCCGCATAGGAGGAACTTGCACTGAAACGGACGGAAAAACACTCACAATCCGGTGTTTTTCGAGCATTTTGTCTTGCGTATTTGCAAGAGGCCCTTGTCAGATTGCCAGACCGGGCAGGGAAAGGCCGCGCCGCTGCACCGCCGCGATCAGCGTGTTGCGCAACAGGCAGGCAATGGTCATTGGCCCGACGCCGCCCGGAACCGGGGTGATGGCCCCCGCCACGGCGGCTGCGGCGGCGGTCTCGACATCGCCGACCAGCCGGCCGTCCTCCAGCCGGTTGATGCCGACGTCGATGACGACCGCGCCGGGCTTGACCCAGTCGCCCTTGACGAATTCGGGCCGGCCGACGGCCGCGACCAGAATGTCGGCGCTGCGCGCCACGGCCGGAAGGTCCGCCGTGCGCGAATGGGCGATGGTCACGGTGCAGTCGGCATTGAGCAGGAGCTGGGCCATCGGCTTGCCGACGATGGCGGAGCGGCCGATGACCACGGCCGTCTTGCCGGCGAGCGCGGGCAGAACCTTGCGCAAGAGGATCATGCAGCCCTGCGGTGTGCAGGGTATCAATGCGGCACGGCCAGCCGAAAGCTTGCCGACATTGACCAGATGGAAGCCGTCGACATCCTTGTCGGGGGCGATGGCGTCGATGACCTTGGCCGAATCCATGTGCCTGGGCAGCGGCAGCTGAACCAGAATACCGTCCACCGCCTCATCGCGGTTCAGGCGGCCAACCAGTTCCAGCAGCGTAGCCTCGCTGGCATTGGCGGGCAGGCGGTGCACCACCGAATGAAAGCCCGCCTTGCCGGCCATTTTTTCCTTGGAGCCGACATAGACCTTGCTGGCCGCATCCTCGCCGACCAGAATGACATGCAGGCCGGGGGTGATGCCGTGGGTTGCCCTGAGTACGGCGCAGAGGCGGGCCACCTCGTCGCGGGTTTCGGCGGCAACGGCTTTGCCATCAATCAGCTGGGCGGTCATGGCGGTCTCCGGTCGTATCTGCGGGCGCTAGGGCGCTCTGGTTTGCGGCAGGGCGCGGCGCCTGCCGAGGTCCCGGACGCCTGGTGCGGGATGGTGCCGGCTGAGGGGATTGAACCCCCGACCTTCGGTTTACAAAACCGCTGCTCTACCGCTGAGCTAAGCCGGCGCATCGCATTCCTGCCGCAAGCCGGTTAGCAGGGCCGGGGCTTTGCCGCAAGCCGCGCCGCGCAAAAGCGCTGCCCTTCCGGCGCCTTCTGAAATGAAAAGCCCCGCACGGGGGCGGGGCTTTCCGTTGGTCGTCGCGGGCCGAGGCCCTTCTGAGGCTTAGTTGCCTTCGAAGGTGGTCAGGTCGCGCTTGAAGGTTTCCTTCACGAACAGCAGGCCGACGATGAAGGTCATGATGGCGAAGCCGATCGGGTACCACAGGCCGTAGTAGATATCGCCGGTCGAGGCCACCATGGCGAACGAGGTCGCCGGGAGCAGACCGCCGAACCAGCCGTTGCCGATGTGGTAGGGCAGGGACATCGCGGTGTAGCGGATGCGGGTCGGGAAGAACTCGACCAGCGCGGCCGCCATCGGGCCGTACACCATCGTCACGTAGATGACGAGGATGGTCAGGATGCCGATGATCTTCAGCGCCTTGGCATCGCCCAGGGCAGCGAAGAAGCCCGGGACCTTCACCTTCTCGGCGTCGTTGGCGGCGGGATAGCCGGCAGCGGTCGCCGCGGCGGCGATGTTCTTGGTGAAGTCGGCAGCGCCGGCGCCCCAGGCAGCCTCAGTACCATTGACCGTCACCTTGAGCGGGGCACCAGCCGCGCCGGGGGTGTAGTTGTACTTGATGGCCTGCTGCGACATGACGCGGCGGGCGAGGTCGCACGGCTCCGAGAACTGACGGATGCCGACCGGGTCGAACAGCGAGCCGCACTTGGACGCATCGGCGGTGACATCAACCTTCACGGTCTCGATCGCCTTGGCGTACTTCGGGTTGGCGGTTTCGGCGAGCGACTTGAACAGCGGGAAGTAGGTGAGCGCCGCGATCAGGCAGCCGCCGAGGATGACAGGCTTGCGGCCAATCTTGTCCGACAGCGAACCGAAGACGATGAAGCCGCCGGTGCCGAGGATGAGCGACCAGGCGATCAGCACGTTGGCCGTCAGCAGGTCGATCTTCAGGATGCTCTGCAGGAAGAACAGGGCGTAGAACTGGCCGGTGTACCACACCACCGCCTGGCCGATGACGAGGCCGACGAGGGCGAGGATGACGACCTTGAGGTTCTTCCACTGGCCGAAGGCTTCCGACAGCGGCGCCTTGGAGAGCGAGCCTTCGTCCTTCATCTTCTGGAACTCGGGCGACTCCTGCATCTGGAGACGAATCCAGACCGAAACCGCCAGAAGGCCGATCGAGCCGATGAACGGCAGACGCCAGCCCCAGTCCGCGAACGCCGCTTCGCCCATCCACAGGCGCAGGCCGACGATGACGAACAGCGAGAGCAGCAGGCCGAGGGTGGCCGTGGTCTGGATCCACGAGGTGTAGAAGCCGCGACGACCCTGCGGGGCGTGCTCGGCCACGTACACCGCCGCGCCGCCGTATTCACCGCCGAGCGCGAGGCCCTGCGCCATGCGCAGCACGATCAGGGTGACCGGAGCGACCCAGCCGATGGTGGCATAGTCNGGCAGCAGGCCGACGAAGAAGGTCGACAGGCCCATGATCAGGATGGTGATCAGGAAGGTGTGCTTGCGGCCGATCAGGTCGCCGAGGCGGCCGAACACCAGCGCGCCGAACGGACGGACCAGGAAGCCCGCCGCGAAGGCGAGCAGCGCGAAGATCGAGCGGGTGTTGACGTCGAAGGCCGAGAAGAATTTCGCGCCGATCATCGCCGCGAGCGAGCCGTAGAGATAGAAGTCGTACCATTCGAAGACGGTGCCGAGCGAGGAGGCCAGGATGACCTTCTTCTCTTCGGCGGTCATCGGACGCGTCCGGTCCGCCATAGAGGGTGATGTTGCCATGGGATCTGTTCCCTTCCCAAGTTTTGATTGTGCCCGGTGACAGCGCCCCTCCCAGCGGCGCGCCCTCTCCGGACGGTTTGTCAATGGCCTTGTGGCCTTGTCTGCGCCCGGCAACTCCCGGAACAGTCCGGACGCCCAACCTCGCAGCATGCTCCAACGATTAAGCGTTTGTTCATCGCTGGTGAAGGCGGGGGACGCTCGCCAATTGGGCTATTAGACTTTAGTGGAGATCAGGGAAAAATCAGAAAAACCTTCGAGAAATTGCCGCGAAAATNATAGTTTTCGGGCAAAAAATCAAAACTGCCGTTGTGCATTGCGAAGCGGATTTTGCGCCTGCTCAGCCTNCCGCGAGTCGCTGGCGAACGGCGTAGAGCGAGATGGCCGCGGCGTTCGAGACGTTGAGGCTGCGGATGGCGCCGGTCAGATCGATGCGCGCCAGAACGTCGCAGGCGGCGCGGGTCGACTGGCGCAGCCCCTTGCCCTCGGCGCCCAGCACCAGAACCATGGGCAACCTCAGGTTGGTGCGNGAAATGTCCTCGGGCGCTTCCGAATCGAGGCCGACGCGCAGCACGCCGCGCTCGCCCATCTCGGTCAGGGTGCGCACNAGATTCTGTACCAGGATGATCGGCACATGNTCNAGCCCGCCCGAGGCGGCCTTCGCCAGAACNCCGGTGACCTCCGGNGAATGACGCATGGTGGTGATGATGCCGGCAACGCCGAAGGCGCAGGCCGACCGCAGGATGGCGCCGACATTGTGCGGATCGGTGATCTGGTCGAGCGCCACCAGCAGCGAGCCCTCCGGCAGATCGTCGAGGGCCGGGGCGGGCGGGGGCTCGGCTTCCAGCAGCACGCCCTGATGCACGGCATCGGGGGTCAGCATGCGGCCGATGACATCGGGGCGGA
>Ga0056914_10000771_pt1 | contig 25506 bp, 16 predicted proteins | sample TNRBio252014_DNA_FD_55168 | JGI IMG/M metagenome (GOLD analysis project Ga0056914, IMG submission 55168) | Wastewater treatment Type I Accumulibacter community from EBPR Bioreactor in Madison, WI, USA - TNR Reactor_6/25/2014_ DNA | ecosystem: Engineered > Bioreactor > EBPR > Anaerobic-Aerobic >...
GATTTTAACAGCGAAACTGTTGTTTTAATTGTGCAAGATAAACAAAAAAATATTGCGGGTACTTTAACACTAGTGTTTGACGATGCCTTAGAACTACCTGCGAACAAAGTGTATCACCTAGAGCTAGACTTCATTAAAAAAACCCATCGAAGAAATGCTGAAATATGTCGCTTCGTAATTAACTCCGCCTATAGAAATTCTAAAGAAATACTGGTGTTATTATTTAACTACACCGCCATTTACATTAACAAGGTTAAAAATTACGATGGCTTAGTCATTGAAGTAACACCAAGACATAAAAACTATTATAAAGACTTATTACATTTTAAAGAATTCGGCAAAGAAAAATGCTGCCCACAAGTGCAAGATACTGTTGGAGTTCTACTGCATTTATCAACTTTAGACTACCAAAATGCCATCAAAGATATCAAAAATAATGTTAGCACAAACAAAAAAGATCGATCTCTTTACCCCTATTTTCTTAAAGCTGAACAAGAAGAGTTAGTAGCAAGCTATTTAGATAAACAAGTAAAGCCAATGAATGCACAAGAAAAAATATATTTTGGTTATTCCGAAACAAAAAATTCAAATGCTTTCTGTGTTTACAGATAAATCAAATATTTCTCGGAGCCAAAAATGAAAGAAAACGATTACAAAAAATTATTACCAGAAATGCGCAAAATGATGGCTGGCAATTATCTTATTAGCTACCTGATTATAGCAATTAGTTTAGCTATGTTTGCTATAGCAATTTATTTAATTCAAAACGCAAATATTTATATGAATATCATCGGGGTTTTACTGCTTGCCTTTCAAATGAACCACGCCTACACAATTATGCATGAATGCACGCATACTTCCTTTGTACATGGTCATAAGGCCAATCGCATTATAGGGCATTTGGCCGCTTTTTTCTGTCTATACCCATTCGAAATTAAAAAGTACGAGCATATGCTTCATCACCGCTGCACTGGCGGTTACGATGAACCTGTTGCAAAAAAGGCCATGAAAAATTTCTCTCTAGTTAACCCAATAATCGATCAAATCATGATATTTTGCTGGAAATTTTGGATCCCTATTTTTACAGCAAATGAACTTTGCACTACTTGGAAGGCCTCATTAAAATCCGAAAATCGCCAATGGAAAATTACTTCTGCTATAGCCATTGCAACATATATGGTAATAGTCTATTTCATATTACAACAGACAAATGGTGCTATGTTTCTTCTAAAGTTTTCTCTTTCTATCTACCTCTACATGATAGCGTTAGAGTTTTTTACAATGCCCCATCATGTACCTTCCGTCATCGAAAAGCGAAATGGCCCAGTACCTTTCCATGAGCAAGACAAATACACGCAGTCATGCACCCCTTGGCCAGCCCCATTTGATGTTCTATTAATGCTTAATTTTAATTATCATGTTGTGCACCATCTTTACCCTTATGTTCACTTTACAAAATTAAAAAAAGCACACGAGCTGATTGGAAATTGCGAACCAACAATCTTACAAACAAGATCAGAGTTAAATATAATGCTAGAAATTCGTCGTCGTGGCTTTCGCGATGTATTTAAAAAATATTATCAGCCACAAATATAAAAGACCCATACGGAAGAGCAAAAGCAAATCAAATACATTTTTTAGCATCTAGAGACGGGCTTACAACCCGTCTCTATAGCTTCAACTTCTTTAGATAAAGAAAGTTCATGGTAATATTTTAGATGGTATAGCCTTTCATATCATCCAACGGATAAATAGGTCGGCGCACATTCTTAAATTTAAGAATTGAATAATCTGAGGTGCAAACTCCATTACCACCGCACTCGACAATAGCTTTTGCCATTTTTTTAAAGCCAACTCGAAAATGGACTCTACTTTTAAGCATTATGAATTTTCGTTTACTTGGCTCAATACCTAAACAAGTAAAACAACCAGGGTCATATGGCTCAATATGATTAGAAACCACCACAATATCAACTTTACCAGTTGTAAGCACAACGGCTGTACCCATACTTTGTATTAACCCACGCCCCATTGCTACCGTAGTAGGAAAATTTCCTTCCGAAATCACCTTTACCTTACCAGTGATTTTAAGGGGTTGACTTTGCTTTGGCAAAGATGGCATTTTTATTTTACCACCTAAAAAAACAGTTACTTCTTTACCCACACCAGCTTCTACCATTTGCTTCACAGCAATCGGGTCATAAAAGCCAAAAACAGCAACATCTTCAAGCCCTTGTTCTAAAATTTCTGCTAATACTTCCGTTGTATCCATCGTGCCACCCGAAGCAGTATTGTCGTAGTGGTCTAANANAATCACAGGGGCATCACCCTGAGACTCGCCTAGTTCTTTGGCCTTGGCAACAGAAATTTTTAATGATTCNACTTTATACACAAAGGCTTCTCGGTTTGACCATGCAAGCCGCAACAATTCATCTCTATATTTTTCTGCAAGANGCTTGTTGTTTTCGGTTACTACAACCACTGATAGACCAGCNTGAGAAATATCAGCATGCGGAAACCCCGTAAAAACACTCACCGCCAAAGCTCCCTCTTTTTCCATTTCTTGAGCTCTAGCTTGTAATAAAGAGTTCGGGAAATCTTCACTGCTTTGTCGCATTACATGTGGCAACATCGGCACATTACCCCAAACCATCGTAAGGGTNGCATTTTGCTGCATCATTTTGATTAACCCTTTGCCAGCGCGTTTTGCAGTTGTATCCATATCAATGTGGGGGTAAGTTTGAAAGCCNGCTACAATATCAGCCCTTTCTACCATTGAAGGGTAAATATTACCGTGCATATCAAGGGCAATGGCCATTGGCACTTTCGGTGCTACTTCACGAATTCTTCTTAATAGTTCCCCTTCGCCATCTTCATAAGTTTTTGTTACCATCGCGCCATGTAAACAGAGCATAATTGCATCACACCCTTTGGCAATTGCCGTTACTATTTTGTTGCAAATAAATTCAAAGGCATCATCTTCGACCGCATCGCTAGGCTCTGCGTCAACTGCAATCGGTAAAATTATTTCAGCGCCAACCTCATCACAGATCTCAATAAAACCACCAAGCACAGAGGCCGTACCGCGATATGTTGTGATGGCTTCTTCCCCTTCAAGAGGCGATGACCGCCCAGGGAAAAACCTACTAAGCTCCGTCTTGACAGGCGAAAAAGTATTCGTTTCATGACTCATTTTTGCTAATACAACACGCATTCCATTCACCTATAAACCAGTGTAAAATCAAGAAGCATATCATTAAAACAGAACAAAAGCAACATCAAAAAAAACTATACCTCTTAAAATACTAGTTATAATAATATGTGAGTTTTAGTCTCTGTTTGGCCTCATTAATAATTTATGTAATGGTGGCTCTACCCAATCTAGCAAAATTATGATAAACAAAGCAATGGTCAAATTAAAAATGAGATGTGCCACTGCAACAGACATTCCAGGGTCCTTTATCCAACCCACAATCATTAACCCAAAATCTTGCAAAAAAGGGTAAAAAATAATTCCGCCAACCAAATTAAAAACAAAGTTGGCTTTTGCGGTTGCACGAGCGGTATTATTCATCCCCACACTCGCTAATAAAGCCGTTGAGGTAGAACCAATATTCGCTCCTACAACAATAGATATCGCCGCCTCTGCCGGCAATACGCCTTGTTGCGACAACAATATAGCAACACCCGTCGTAACACTACTCGATTGAACGATAGCCGTAAAAACAAATCCAATCAATATGCCTAAGATTGGCACTCCAGCGAGTGAAATCCACTCTATAAAAATTGGCAAAGCACTTATGGGTTTGAGGGCTGCGGATATAAGATCCAATGCAAAAAAAATCAAACCAAAATAAAAAATGGCTTTTCCCAAAATTGCCATTCGCTTGTAAGTAGCAGATATAAGAGCCCCCAAAACAATAAAAATCGGGCCAATTTCTGTTAGTTTAAAAGCAACTAACCAAGCTGTGACAGTTGTTCCCACATTTGCGCCTAGCAAAACACTAAGACTCGCACGAAATGACAGTACCGAAGCATCAACTAAAGCTACTGTTAAAGATGTAATGGCGCTACTCGATTGCACAAAAACTGTTGCAAAAGCCCCAATAGAAAAGCCTAACATACGGTTTTTTGTCACTCGTTCAAGCCAAGATTGCAAAGCTGCACCTCCAGCTGCCTGTAATTCTCTACTAAAACCTTGTAACCCATAAATAAACAAAATAATTGCTGAAAGAACAGCAAATATAGAATGCAAAACTGTCACAAACTTTTCCTAAAATTCGTCATCAAATCAATCTAAACTGATACATAAACCCAGAAGTTTTAACCGTAAAACTTCAAAAATAATTAGCAACATCATATTTTCTTCCGCAATATTTTCAAGAAATATACACAAAAAATGCATCACGAGATTTGAATCTAATTTTAGAGAGGCATTAACCAATGTTTTGTATTTAGTTTTGCAATTTTATGCCACTAAATAGCAAAAATCTACAGTTTCAGGAAGGCAAATGGTTTGTTTAATGTTTATGGTTATTTTTCTTGATGTGTTCATAAATAAAATCCCACGATTTGTCTTGACCCGCTGGGCATACGCTATGGTAACAATCGGATTGAAAAACAACCGTAGTATCACCCAAATGCTCTTTAGCAGGCAAGTAATTTGCAAGCGGCGTGCAACCTTGATCCAACAAACCAAAGCAAAAAAGCCCTTCTTTTTTTAAGTTACTCGTAAAATTTGCTGAGTCAAAATAGGGGGCGACATCAAGAATTTTTTTATCAAATCTGCCTCTTTCTCCCATTTTTAACCAATCACTAAAATTTACCGTTCGCCCTCTCAAAAAGCCAGTCAAATCCCCATAGGCCGGAATTTGCCCAACAAATGCCGAGACATCTTCATCCAAATAAGCACCCGCACAGGCTTGCGCGCACCCCTGACTTCCGCCAAAAGTGATTAAAGTCTTTTGATCCCATTCCGGAAGTGTCTTCAAAAAATCAAGTGCCCTTTTAACGCGCAAAAACATATTCAAAAAATAAAATTCATTTTTATCATTTCGGCCAATAGCCTGATATTCACTCAAAGCACCATGTTCGCCTAGTTCTTTATACCACTCTTTTGGCATATCATTTGGTATGCCATGAGCATTAATATCAAAAACCACTAACCCCTTTGCAGCTTCGTCAACAAAACGATCAGGCTCACAATTTTTTACACCCGCACCATGCACAAATAAAATAGCGGGTAAACTTTTCGGAGTTCTATTTTTAGGCCGAGTTAAAATCCCCGAAACTCCCTTCTCAAAACAGTTGATTTGTACATCTTGAATATCAACCATAGAAATATCTGTTTCCAGTAAACTCTTATGAGTTGATTGATGCAAATGAGGGTGAGTGCTTTTGTCTATCGTTGTATATGTAACATCAAATGGAATCGCAAGACTTTTCTTTTTCGAATCCCAGAAGTCGTCAAAATCCAATGGTCGAGGGTAGCTCCGCTGAATCATTTCTGGCGAAATCGCAATGCCTCTCAATTGCTCAAAAACCTCTTTGTCATCTAGATAAAATAAAACATGCAAATTTCCAAAACCGCATTGCTCGCTAATAAAATTAATTTTAGCTTTACCATCCACTAATTTTAGAACCTGGTGCCAAATCATATTATTAGAGTTCCATTTAAAATAAGCAACTATTTCGCCTTCAGAAAACGGCTTATTATCTTTGGTCAAATTTACTTCAAACTCTATTGGCAAATCTTTTTTGAATACTACACCATCTTGTAATGGTTGCACTGTCATTTCAAACCCCTGATTTTTAACAGAAGGCACTGCATAAATAGTGTGATAAGATTTAGCCATAAATGTCCTTATTTAATGTTAAGCTTAGGTTTTAAAAATTCTGCAAAGCGTTTATAGAATTTGGGCGAAAAATGATATTGATCTTCTTTAAAATTTTCAGAATCTAGTTTGCCCGATTCATTTTGCAACAAGAACTTATATGTAACAAATTCGAGCAGATTATCTTTGTTACAAAATTCCTCTAGTTTTTCATTGGCTTCAGAAATGTAGCTCCACAAATGTTCATCAACTGGTGATGGGTGAATTTCTAAATACAACACTTTTTTTACAAATTCTGCTTTAGATTTTATTAATTCCACAAATAACTGAAACCCTAACACAGCACTTTGCACCCCATTTTTGCCAAGCCTGGCAATATCATTATCACCACAACAATAAACAATAATACTGGGCTGAGAAGGCAAAACTAAATCATCAAAATATAAAAGTGTTTCCCATGTTCGTGCCCCACCAAAACCTCTATTTAACACCGGCAGACCGTTAAAGTCATCAAAAAACTGATTGTTAATAGTCCAATATTTAATATCAGAGTCACCAACAAATAATATTCCGTTCGAAAAAGACGAACTCTTTTTATCTAGTGCTTGAAAGACTCGAATTTCATCTTCAAAGCCAACAACAGAAATCTCCATTCCTTTCTGTCGTAATTGCTCTACCGTAAAAGACCCATTCATTTTCAAAACTCTTTACCCTACACACACAAAATATTATTTAAGCAAACTCTGCACATCGATAGTACGCGAGCCTTCCGCAATACTTATATTTGCAGCGGCACCAACTAAAACAGCCTGCAAACCTTCTTCTGAAGAGGCCATGTTTTTTTGCGGTTCTTTATTTTTTAAAAAAGCTTGAAAGAAATCTTTACGCAAGGCTGGGTCTGAACCACCATGCGAACCTTCCGCTTTTGGCACTACAATTTCAGTGACGCCTTCTGTTGGGTGAATCAACAATAATTTACTACCATAAGTCTTTTCTTGTCCATGGATAACATTGCTCCCCATCGCCCACTGGGTGCTTTTTGCACTTTCATATTCAATACGGCCTTTGGTACCTTCAAAACTAATCAACATACCTTCATAAGAAGCAAAGGCGTTTAAAGAATAGTTCGCTAAAACACCATTTTCATAATGATAAATCACAGAAGCATTGTCTTCCGTTGTAATATTTTCGCTAAACAAACACCCATCTCTAAAATATCCATCTTCTGATTCCGGAATGTGATAAAGCGTGTTAGCCGTATCGTGCGACTTAATATCAAAATAAAAAGAACAATTTTTTGCGTGCTCACAACCCAAGCAGCGTTTGCTTCTAAACGGACCGTTTTTGCCATAAAAAGAAATACTACCGCGAGCATTTAGCGATTTAGCCTTCGAATTTGCAATCCAGTTGATAACATCAAAATGATGGCTAGACTTATGAATTAATAAACCACCACTATTACTCTTTTGTCCATGCCATCTTCTGAAATAATCAGCACCGTGATTTCGATCTAAAGTTTCTCTAAAATCTATCGTTAACAATTTGCCAATTGCCCCCGTATCAATTAGCTCCTTAATTTTTAACATGGTATTGCCATAACGCATATTGTGAGTAATAAATAAATGCCCTTTTGATTTCTTTACAGCACTTCTAATTTGATTGATTTGTTCAATGGTTGTACATGCTGGTTTTTCAGAATAGACGATTTTATTTTTTTCCAAACCCTTAATAATATATTCTGCATGCGTTGCATCATTACTCGTTACAACTAGAATATCTGGGTTAATTTCTTTCAACATTTTATCAAAATCATTATAGACCGGCAAATCAACCTTTAAAATTTGGTTAGCGGCTTTTGCTCTTAATATATTGATATCAAAAAAACCAGATAACTCGCAAGTTTCCTTGAATTCTTTTAATACAGGGCTTGCAAACATATATATCCCTCGAGAGCCAGAACCAACAATAACCACTTTATGAATCATAAAAAAACCTTATTGTAAATGTTAAATTCCAAAGGTGACATTCTATCAAAGCTAGTAGCCCTAAGCAAGACCCATTAAAGTCTATTTTGATTAAATTTTTGTGCCATTTTTAAGACAAAAACATGATTTCTATAACAGAATTTACTAGTACTACAACCAGTAAATCCCGTCTATTACATAGTTTTATCAAATCGACTAGCATTTAACGATTTCCCTAATTTCAGATCTACTTTTTAACCAATCCTCATTTAATTCCAAGCCTAACCCAGGCTTATCTGGTAAAGCAACGCAACCATCAGCTTCAATTAAAATTGGGTTTGTTACAAAGGCTTGCAAAGTTTGTGGAGTAAGAATAGGTGGGTCACATGGGTATTCCACCCAAGGGCAATTTTGAGCAGCTGCCATGGCAGGTAAAGTTGCGGCTAAATGCAATGCGGTCTCACCCCTACCTAATACATGAGGTATTACTAAACGCCCCATTAAATCAGCAAATGCTGAAACATGACGCAACCCTGTGATACCCATATTGCCCATCATAGATACATCAGGCTGAATAATATCATAAGCGCCAGCCAACAAGTGTGGCTTAAAATCATAAACCGTTGAAGAATGTTCGCCCCCAGCAATATACATGTTCACAGAACTAGCAATAGAAACCAAACCTTCTACATCCTTACCTGGCAAAGGGTCTTCTAAGTAATACACGCCAAGAGCATCTAATTCTTGAGCCATTTTTAAAGCAGTTGGCCTAGACCAAAAATGATAGCCTTCGATAAAATTATTTTGGTTGCCATCAACTAATAGCATCACACGCCCAGCAACCGCTTGATTGACTTTTTTAAACACATCCAAATCATCCCATGGGTTTTGACGATGCATTCGCAGTTTAATGGCTTTAAAACCAGATGCAATTATTTCTTCCACTTGGTCAATTTGCTGACTTGCTTCAGGCAATTGGCTAATGGCAGCATAAACGGGCATACGATTTCGACTAGAGCCAAAAATTTGATAAAGTGGCATATTAGCTGCCTTGCCTATTATATCCCACATTGCAATTTCAAGACCTGCCGCACCTCTGTTCCAAGTATCATGGCGTACCCCACTCATATTCTGATACCAAAAGGCACCTACGCGCGTAGGGTCGAAACCCAAAGCCATCTCTGGTTTAGCTCCTGTATGAGGCCCTACCCCCACTAAACCTGAATCTGTATACAATTTATAAAAAGCAAAATCAAACCCTGATGTAGGTTTGCCACTAGGTAAATTCCAAGCAGGAGCCCAAGGTCTAGGAAACAAAATGGGCTTAGTACTCTGAATCAATTCAACTCTTGTAATCTTCATCTTAATCTACCTTATATAACTGTTATTCATTTTTTTAACTACTCATCAAGTGATTGATTTGGCTACCAAAAAAAACACGCAGGGTTGGTATTCAAAAGCTTTTAAGGCTCCACATGTCTTTTAAACGGAACTTCATATTTGATTTTTAAAAAATTATCGCCTAATTTGGGTTTATCATTAATCGTTGCCCTTACGACAATACCTGCTTCCGTTTCCCATGATTGCCACTGAGATTCATTTAAATGAGAATCGTGCCAAGTAACATTTTTAATTTTTGCTCGTCCATCAATCGTTGTTTGAAACACCAAGCCTTCTGGGAAAGTTTTTACGGTATCTGTAATTGGCAGCTTTAGTGAGGCAGTCCAATTATAATCATTGCTTTGCCTACCAAAAGATGGCACTCCTTCTAAAATCATTTGCGAAATATCTCTTCGCGATTTTCTTCTAGCTGTGAAATCATCGCCAAATGGCATCAATGCCCCCATTCTGCTACCACTAACAACATCACAAGGGTAGTTGGCATGATACTGAAAAAATCGCACTTCCTCGCCAATTTCTAGCAATCGAAGTAAACGAACAACACCGCCGCGCACACTCTCTTCAATGGGGTAATAATTCTCTGTACTTTCTAACACCATACAAAAAGAAGAGTGGTTTCTTGCTAACCATCCCGGCAAATTATATCTCGGCTCCCACCAAAGCTGTGGGCGATTTTGCGGAAACCCTGCTTTTACACCAACAATTTCAATCTCTTTAGCAACTTCAAATAAAACAGGTATTGTCCATTTGTTATTAACAGTGGGGTAAAGATAAGCCATATCACCCATACCTCCACCTGCTAACCCATGAAAATCAAAATGGGCATCTGGTATCCACTTCTCCACCAAATCTCTCATCACGCGACCTTCTGGCGTTGCCGGTGGCACGCCTGGCATATGCACTTTGGTTGCACAAATTCCAGAACCGTTGCCCTCTCTATCTGGTAAATTCAAAACAGTTCCATCTGGGTTAGTGACAGGCACAATTAAAACAACTTGTTTTTGTAAGTGCCCTCTATTCTTGGGCTCAAGCAAGGCGCGCGCAAAACCTAAGTTTATCGCTCTACCTACTTCTTCATTACCGTCGGTTCCACCAGAAACTAAAACAACCCTTTTATTTTCATTTGGGAAATCACGATCGGTAATAGTTAATAAAGGGATAGGACGACCTTTGGCAGATAAACCAATCTCTTCATAAGAAACAAGAAGCGGTGCCAAGCTTGAAATGCTTTTACATTCATTCATCACATCATCATATGTTGGGTAAGGACAATTCATTTTACATCTCTCTGAATTTCAAAAATTTTTACTTTAAAACACTTATAATCAACAACTTCTATGGTTTGCATTCAAAGCAAATCATCTTGCCTTCTCTCGTCGTTATAAATAACTTGGTACCTGCAATTGACATTCCATTTTGAGAAGGAAACCCCTCAATTGGTATTGAATGTAAAATCGATCCATCTTCGCGTGACATAACCAATAGCTCTGGCTCTTTCGTAATTCTCTGATAATGACCAACAGTGTAAATATATTTAGGCGTTAAAACGATATCATCCACTGTCATTTCCCAATTTTCCTTTTCCCAAAAAAATACTTTACCAGGAACTTTTTTAGAATTAAAATGGATTTTTAAATTATTTTGCCAAGTAGTGGCACCATAAGAAGACGCAGAAGCCACGCTCAAATCTTTATCAAAAGCTATCATTTTACCCCAAATACGGCCATCGGTTAAACCAACCGCTCCACGGTCCTCTGCATTTCGCGGTATACTGTTCCCTCCTGCCAAATAGTTATCCATGTCACCCCTTAAAATACCAGCAGTTCTACCATTTCTATTAATAATTTTTCCACTACTCGGGTCGATAATTATTCCATCCATGGATAAAACCAAACCTTTGGCCGTTTTTTGAGCAGTAAACATATTTCCGCAATACCCAGAACTATACCCTCGATGTTTTTCATCATAATAAGTTTGACTCCATACAATTTCACCTGAATCAGCTTTAAATGCTACTGCACGAACACCACCGAAATGAGAAAAACCCAAACCAGCATTTACATAACCTATACCGTCTACAATCAAAACATCAGACGCCATAGGCCATTGTGACTCTAACTTTTCTTGACCACCTATCAACCTTTCATATGGCGCGACTAAAAGCTTCCATACTAAAGCTCCAGTGTTTGCATTTAGGCAATACACCCAACCATCCTTACCAACAGCAAGACATTGCCCTTTATAATAGGTAGGGGGAAAATCAACACGGCTGCCAACAGGGAAAACCCATTTTTGCTTGCCCGTATTTGCATCGATTCCTATTATCCTTTGAGAATCAATATCAGCCACTATCGCAATATCGTTAGCAATGACAGCTTGTGTCAACCCCGTTCTTTGTCCACTTAATATCCCAAAGCTTTTCGCCTCCAAACCAAAAATTGCTTCCCACAATTTTACGGGTTTTTCCCCAAGGGTTGTATTGACGGAATTTCCTCGCTCCATATTTCCACGGAAAATCGGCCATTCATTTTCCTTAGATTCAGGCCCGACTACAACTTCAGAATATTTTTTTATGACTTTGCCACCTAATTCTTGATCAAATGAAATATCAGCAGGAGCCATAGCAGTTAAGCCTTGTAACGGGCCAACTTTGCGACTTGGGAAATTATACATTAAACCATTTCCAAAGATGGTCCCAAAATGACAAGATGGGTGAGCAAGATAGGGAAAAATTCTTGAATTGTCTTTTAAATCAACCCAAATACTAAAAAAATATACAACATATTTCCCAACTTTATGAATTAATGGTGCACACATATTGAACGGGTCTGCGCCTTTTGGTCCACAATCTTCTGATTCGAGCTTTCCTGTATTTAAATCTAAACGCGTTATCCATAGATCTTGCTCTTTGTTTTCATAAGCAGAGTAGCTATAAATATAAAATTTGTCTTCGTAAAAATCAAACTTGAAGCTNCGTTTTTTACCAGNGTCTGGAACATTATATGTCCAAATGGTTGCCCCTGTATTGATATCTAAAGTAACTATTTCTGGCAAATTTCTTTCTTTTGCATTAACATGCAAGAATTTTTCTGAGGCTATCATTTTAAATGCCGCTTGATCTACCTTCCATAATAATTTTGATGGTTCTTTAATAGAATAAGCCTCAATCACTCCTTTATTTGAAATAATTAATTTATCTTGATAATTTAACCAATTACTTCCCGCATTTCTTCTTACCCAAATTTCTTTTCCATCATCAACAGAAAAAGCACGAAAGCCAATTTCTCCTTGGGCGATTATCATATTATCTACAACTTCCAAGCGATTTAAAGACCATGTTTTTTCTAAACCGCCTATAAGTTCAAATAATTGATTTCCAGTATTCGCATCTAAGCAAACCAGTTTATTATTAACAGGCAAAAAAATACGCCCTTTCGCATAGGCTATCGGGCGTGGCCCACCATGCCAATCATTTTCTTTAAAAGACCAAAGCACACGACCATTATAGGCATCGCGAGCAAAAAATTGACCTGTTGCTTTATCTAGTGTAAAAGGAACTTCCATTTTTTCGCGGTAAAAAAACTTGCCGTCAGCTACTTTTAAGGATGACCACCCCGTACTATGTTGGGCTCTTGGGCCAGCTCGCCATTTAAAACTATCGCAAACTTTCCATTCTGGTTGCGCGTCTGGCTTTAGAAAGGCTTTGGCAAAAGAGCTAATTGCTATTCCGTCCATCTTCAATTTTGCTGCTTCCTCTTCATAACCACTCGGCAATTTTCTGAAAACAATTACTCCTTTCGGCACAACTAATCTCATCAGATCTTTTAATTTAATTTTCTCTAAACCAGAAATATCTTCCATAATAATCAAATTAAATAAATCAGAACCATATGTATCTAATTCAAATGAAGAATTTCTAATTCCAATTTTTTCACGATTGATTGATGTAGCGACTTCGATTCCCCATTGGTTTGCAATCTTAAAATCTGACTGTAAAACTTGAATATACAAATCACTATTACTTGCTATAGAACTAGTCAATTTTATATCTTTNGCGCCAACCATTAAACACAGACCTGATTTAAAACCAACTTTTTCTAGAAGCACTTTTGCCTCTTCTGNTGTTGATTGCCCATACCCACNGCTGTAAGTAAAAAGCAACCCCATAACCAACCACAAAACTAGAATTTTCTTTGCTATTCTTATTTGCCACTTCATTTATTCAACCTCTTTATCTTTTTATTAAAATGTTATATACCTTATTTAACGAACCCTTTGATTGGCACAAAAGAGTTTTTATGATAATCTAACTTCACTTGTACAATTCTAGTATTGCCTATATCAGAAATATACAAATGTCTATCGCTAAAAGTAGCAACATGAGCTGCGTGCATAATTGCTACTTCATCACCACCTATGGATTTTGGGTTAGGTGGGTTAAAAGCCCCATCTTTTTTAAGTGGCAAGCCATCATCCGTGTTACCATACTTACCAATGCGAGTTATTAAATTACCATTTTTGTCGACTACAGCCACACTAAATTGATCTACTTCAGGTGCAAAAGACCGTGAAAAATAATCAAGAGTAAATTTGGAATGCTGCCAACAAATACAACCAGGAGCAATTTTAAAAGGTGATAACCCAACGCCACCATAAAACCAATCCGCACCTTCTACCCAAGTTCCTTTCAATGTATAACCAGATATATCCTGTGGTCGTTTTGGTTTTTGTTCTTCAGGTAAAGGCAAAGGTATCGATGTTCCTTCGGTATAAAATTTACTTTTGCCAGCCTTAGCTTTTATTAAAGTACCCGTGATACCATTAAAATATTTTACGCCATTAAATACTCTTGGCGCCCATGTCATCATATAAATATTATCATCATTATCAATTGCAACACCGTCCGTCATATCAACACCAGGAACAGCATCTTCGTAAATTAGTTTTCCCCTGTCATCCCAAACATGTATACAACCAACGCTTGCTCTGCCTGGGTAAGCAGGTGGGCTATATTCCTCACCAGCTACCTCTTGTTGCTTCTCCCAAGGTCTGCCAACATTCGCATTTGGGTCAGAATTTTTTACAGAAACCCAAACAGCTAAATTACCTTTTGGAGAAATCCATATTCCACCTTCTGATTGCCACCCTGTTCCTTTTAAGGCCTGTGGTAAATTTATACTTGAAATAATATCACCTTGCTTTTTATCTTTACCTTCTACTCCATAATCCCATGGTATTTGACGCCAAGGGTCAATCGCAAATCGTATAACGCGCTTGGCAGCACCAACCTGTCTAAAATAAAACAAACCGCTTTGATCAATAGCCATATCTTCTGCAGAAGAAATAGGCAAAGGGATATGTCTGACCTTACCACTTTCAGGGTCAATCTCCCATAATTCTACAAACTCACCACCGCCTACATTAACTTCTTTGCCTGTTGCATATAATTTTTTAGTTAGTGGGTTTACATATATTCTTTGATGCCCCAAACAATCGCTTAATTTTAAGACTGATTTAGCAGCATCTGCTGAAAAATTGCCAACGGTTTTTAATTCCTTGCCTTCGGCTTGCAATAAGATTGGCCCACTGTTCTCCCAACCTGCCCCCCAATTAAACATACCCTCTGTACCTTTAATATCAATACCCATTGGGTTTTTGGGTATTAACCAAATAGTTGGCTTTTCAGCCCAAAAATCTACCGTGGCTCTGTACTGTGTACCATGACAAGTATCCCCCCAACCATAAAACTCCGTAACCCCTCCCTTAAAAATGGGCATATAAGGTAAGGAATATTTTTCTTTTACCGCATTGTCATCAAATGATTTCAAAATTGTTAATGTTGGGGTGGGGAAATTCTTTTTATCTTTTAAGTTGGGGTGAACATGCCAAATTATGCCACCGACATACCATGAAAACACATAAATTTCACCATTTACAGGGTTAATATTGATAGAAGTTGGGTGCTCGATTGGAATTTGTTTAAGCAATTTTGCTTCTGGCGAATAAACATCTATGGAACTACCCGTGTAATTAGCAACATAAACGCGGCCTTCCTTATCGCAAGCAACGGAAGTTGTCATGCCATTGTTAGGTTTAAATTCACCTACAAAAACTTTGGGTTTTTCATTGGAAGCATAATCCATAACCATAACGCCATCTAACCAATGCTTTCTGCGGCCTGACTGATTATTGAAACCTGTTAAATACAGTTTTTTACCATCCGGGCTAAAGGCACTACCATAAGGGCAAACACGAGTATCATCATGCAAATCTTTAAATGGCTTATTGGGGTTAAGCTCCAACCAAACATCAGGACCATTAAGATTTAGTTTTTTATCTTCCCAAATTGCCGAATCACCTAAAGTAGATAAACGATTTAAAGAAATTTTCGCAAGAGCAATATTACCTTTGTTGCCTGATGACCATACTGACATTGTATAGGCACCTGCTTGTTTAAATTGCTTACTATTTACATTGCCACTAGTTAAAAAAGTGGTTTGATTGATTCCATTTTTTTGCGGGCGCTTATACCCATGCGGGTAATCCTTCCACACTAACCCTTCTATTTTCTCTAAATTTTCTGCCGGAAAAGGATAAACTGTTTTGATATAATTCCCCTTATGATCGAAAAGCTTGACTAAATCTATACCATTGCCATCATACACATACACTCCCTCAGGTGTAGCAATAGGAATCACATCTTCAGTAGTGGTTGTACCAGCACCACCTCGGCTAATTCTTTTTTTAGGTTCCCAGAACAAAGTTTGATTATATAAAGGTTTTAGGCCTAATGAAACTCTTATTGTTAACTCCTCAACATTTTTGACATATTCACCTTTATCGTTTTTTGAATCCCAAATTATTTTTTGAGATTTTGAGTTAACTTGAAATGGCTCAGGTGCTTTGGTTCCCAATACGCCACTAGCTAAATGCCTAACTATATCACCCTGACTATTTTCAATTGCCACTGTAACATCGCAAAAACCTTTTGTAGTAAAGCTGATTGTAAATTTATCTTCATTTCTGGTAATTGATGGCGCAACCTCAAATTCAAAATTGGCTTCGCGTTTAATTTTTAATTCATCAGGAACATCAGCAAATACACTTGCCAATATGAAGCAGGATAGCAAGGTAAACATCAAAACCTTAATTTGATTTAACATAATTTCTCCCTATTAAATTTTACAAAAAAATCAAAACAGCCCTTAATGCTTTATACTGATTCAACACGATTTTTTCTTCATAAAAATTCATTTTATTTTACAAAAATAAAATTCATTTGATATATCCGCTAAAAAATTTAAATCAGAATTTTTGTATTAATTTTGAAACAAAATATGAAAGCAAAAGATTGAATGAAACTAACCTAGTCTATTTTGTTTCAACCGTTTAATTGCCATCAGAAAAGGCAAGCTTTGACTTTCTGAGTTTTAACCCAAAATTTTGAGATGCAGCCGATTATTAAAGTAGCGGTTTACAATTTAACTTATCTTTTAGTTGTCATTAAAACTTGAAAACAGTAGCCGATTGTTCATTATCCAAGCTTGGTCTTTGGTAATAACAGACCCATCACCAAACAAGACATTCATATTTCCCGTCATATAATGAAACTCATTAGGTTCATCTGTATAAGCTTGAACTGCACCAATTTTATACCCACCTTTTATATTTAAATCCGTAAAAAATTTGTTGAATTTAGCAAGATATTCTTCAGGGTTTGTGAAGCAAACGATGGCACATTTTGCATACGCTTCATCATTTGGGTCTAACATCATGTACGCATAGGGGGCGAATTGTGTATTAAACATGGAAACCACTTCTATTCTGCTGCCGTATTTCCACATCCATGAATCAAAGCTAGGGTTAGCCATAATCCAAAACTTTGTATGATTGTCGTGAGCATAACTCATTTTATGAAATTGAGGCTTTGGTCGAAGATTATCGACTGCCAAATCACCACCATTTGACAAACCATCAAAATAAGGGGAAGCGGGTGCTCCATTACTATTACCACCTGTTCCTAAACCAAAGGGGTCAGCTAAGCCACCTTCCATCAAAAATGCTTTTTGAGAAACATTAGCAATTTGATCCATTCTATAACTATTACTTTGACCCACACCAAAGAATACTTTATGAGCCGTATAGGTTGTTGGGATACCACCGTTCATACTATAGTCAAAACCTTTTCTATCTGAAAATGCGCTAAAACCTGTTACACCACCATTACACAATTGGGAAATTCTTGGAATTTTTACTCCGTTATAATTGATGGAAGCTGCCACATCATAAGTATTCTGGTGAATTTCGGGGCAAATAAAATTTCTAAGATCCTGATAACCGCCTTTTTGAAAGGCATCATCTACAACCACCCAACCTTTAGACAATACATTTTCTGGCGCTGCATTTGGCTCACCACCTAGCTGAGAAGATGAGTATCGAGTAGTAGCAACTTTTGTAACCATAGCATATCGTGCAAATTTATCGGGTAAATTTACATCCATATAAGGCAAAAGGTGACCGTTCCAAAATTTATACAACTCATTGTTTTCATAATTACCCCAACCCAAATCACTATAACGCCAATCTGACTGGGAAATATAATTTCTTCGATCATTCACTGCGTCATCATTTGGCAAATAACCCCCATGATCCGTTTGATAGGAAGAAATCAAAATACCCACTTGACGCATTTGTGATTTACAAATAGAGTTACGAGCATTCATTTTTAATTTAGCAAAGGTAGGAAACAACAAAGTAAGTAACAACAAAATAATAAAAACAACAGTCATCATCTCAATAATACTAAAATATTGATTTTTATAGGAAAATCTAAGATTCATAAAATTGCCTATTTTGATAGTTTTTTTCACTTGCTTACCCCAAAAGGTTACTTCTTTAATGTTAGAAAAAGCAATTTTGAGTCCAACATCCTTCTTAAATTATAAGTCCATTAAATACAACAAGTTATACTAACGAGATTCAAATCAAACCCATTTAGATAATACTTTGCTAATATTTTGATAGTTTTTTGTTAATTATTTNATAATATTATGCTAGCTATATCGAGTTTATAAAAACCTAGTNCCGCATTATTTTCAGGCGATTCTTCTATGCATCCTATCATCCATAATTACCTAAATACCCAAANGCCNATGTTTCAAATTATAGATTCGTTTGCAAATACCAATAATGAGTTTGAGGCAACTTTTCAGCATTTAGTACAGGTGATCCACAATAAAGAATGCGATGAAAACCTCATTCAAAAAATAGATGCTTCTGTTATGGGGGGGCATGAAGATCACAGCGTATTTTCACTTTTTATTTCCGTTTCTATTGAATACATGTGTTATTTTAATCAATTTGAAAAAGCCTATGCTCTCCGCTCGATAGGGCAAAATCTTCATTATGAAAAAATTCATCCTAGAATTAAAGCCTTTTTTTTCGTGTCTTGCTCGCGCTTGAGCCGAAGTGAAGGCAATGTAACGGAAAGCATGAAATGGATGGAGAAAGCTCTCGCCCTAGTACCCCATACCGATGACCGATACTTATTATTTTTAGGCCATTCATCGATATTGCTTGCGGCGCAAGGCATATTAAAAACAAACGGAGCCTACAACCTTGACAGATTACAAGACATCAAATCAGGTATTGAGCAATTTGGGGCTATAGAAGCCAAAATTGTCAATTGCATTCATATTGCAGAACCTGAGGAGGGGCTAAAACTGCTAAAAGAATATAGAGCCAAAACAAAAGAGAAAATACCAAATCGATTTTTAATTTATGAAAATTTACTGAATATTATTTCAGGTGATTTTAATTCAAACAATTATAATGAAGAGCCCTATCAATTATTTGCTAATATTTTAGGCGCCATTTCCAACAATAAAATTGCAGATGCAATTAAAAATTACCATTTNTTTTTAAAAACAGATTGGCCAAAACTNCAAATGCAGCAATGGGCGAATCTTTTACCTATTCACTTTGAATTATGTCTAGGCAACAAAGGTATGGCTATTCATATCCTTCAAGAAAAAATTAAAAAAGGCGATAAACATTATTTAGATGATTTATTTTTCGGTCGTATCTGCTTACTAGAGAACAACCTAGAGGCTGCTAAAAAATCATTTATAAAGCTTCATGAAAACATGAAGAAATATGGGGCATTAAATCGATTACAATTTGAATTGCAACTAGCAAAAGAAATGAAACTTGAAGATATTTTATCTGTCTTAAGAGGAACTCTGTCAATTTCAAAATCAAGAACTACAGAGAAATTTAGTGCAGAACTGGCGTCTGAAATGGTTACGGATGAAGATAAAGTGGTTATGGTAGGGAATAGTCAAAAAATCAATCTTGTCAAAAATTTAATTGAAAGATATTCTAAATTAAAAACAGTGGTACTAATTTCTGGTGAAACAGGCACAGGCAAAGAACTTGTAGCACGCGCTTTACACGAGCAAGGCTTTAACAAAAACGAGCCATTTCTTGCTGTGAATTGCGGCGCTTTAACTGACTCTTTGTTGCAGTCAGAATTATTTGGTTATGTCAAAGGTGCATTTACGGGAGCACAAAATGAGCATAAAGGCGTATTTGAATGCGCTGGTGAAGGCACCGTTTTTTTAGATGAATTTGGCAATATTAGCCCAAAATTGCAAGTCTCTTTATTACGCATATTTGAGTCAAATGAAATTCAAAAAATCGGCGAGAATAAAACTCACAAAATAAATTGTAGAATTATAGTTGCTACCAATGTTGACCTTAAACAAGCAGTGAAACGCAAGGAGTTCAGAGAAGATTTATATTATAGATTAAGCCGATTTGAAATTTATACACCACCGCTTAGAGAAAGAAAAGAAGATATTTTAGAAATTGCACAATATTTTTTATCGTTGAATTCCAAAGATCAAAATACTCAAAAATCATTTTCGCAAAACTTAAAGACTGAGCTAAACCAATATTCTTGGCCAGGCAATATTCGTCAATTAAAAAATGAAATCGAAAAAATGTGTGTTTTAAACCCCAACACAAACATATTAGATACAGTGCATTTTGAATTGTCAGATGTAATTGAAACTTCTGAGCCACAGGAGAGCGCAATCTCTGTTGCTGCCAAACCCAATAAAATTGATATTTTTAAATTGGGCTTTCCAATCGAGCATCGACAAACTCAATTAAAAGAGCTTTTTCAAATACATAAAAAACTGACAAAGAGCCAAGTTGTCGCTCTAACAGAAGTAAGCCCTTCAACTGCCGCAAAAGATTTAAGCAAACTTGAAAAAACAGGTTTTATAATCAAGCGCACACCGACCAAGAGCACCCGAACTGATTATTTCGAGCTAAACAACCCTTAAACAAATTACCTTAGAAAAAATTTCTGTTGATAAAATATTTTATTCATTTGACGGCAAGGCGATATATCGACGATTATTACACAACCATCCTTGACTTTTTGTTAAAACGGAGCCATCACCAAACAAAACATTCATATTTCCTGTTAGGTATGCATATTCATTTGGTTCATCAATATAAGCCGTAAAAGGTTTTAAAGTAGCCGTTGGTGCGTTTGCTTTTAAAAAATCTTTATATATACAATCACCATTATTGTCATAAGGGTCTACAAAACTAACTATTGCAAAATCTAGATTGTACGCATTTGCATCACCTGCTACCATTTCTGCCCGACCAGCAAATCGATTGTTAAATTTAGATGCCAGCTCAAAACTGTAACCGCCAGGAACAAATGAATTCATAACCCAAAATTGATCGTAATTGTCATGGGCATAATTTGTTTTCTGTCTAAAACCAGTTTTCTCAATTCTACCAGAAGAAGCTAAATCACTTCCATTAAAATTTGCAGGATAATAATACCAGCTCCAATCAATATGGTAATATGGCTCGCCACCTGAGCCGTCAATCATTGCACAGCCACCTTCCAAAAGTAATGCTTTTTTTGAAAAATCAGAAATTTCGTCAACGCGATAACTATTCACATTTCCTCGCTGACCAAAGAATATAGCGTTAGCCATATAAGTTGTTGGTAAACCNCCATTCATNCCATATGTATAACCAGATTGATCTTGAAAACCTTGATTACAAAGTTGNGAAATACGCGGAATTCTAACGCCATTATAAGTAAGCATCGCTTTTACATCAACCACATTTTGGTGTATTTCAGGGCAAATGAATACTTTCAAATCATTATAGCCACCTTTTCTAAACGCATCATCAACTACAACCCATCCGTTTTTTAATGGATCTGCCGGCGGACCATTTTGCACTCCACTACCAAGCTGACTACCAGTAAACCTAGTACTACCTATTTTTGTAACCATGGCATAACGCGTATAACCATCGGGTAAAAAAACATCTATATAGGGCAACAAGTGTCCGTTCCAGTTTCTATAGAACTCATTATTACCTGTTGCAGGTTTTGGGATATCGCTTTTACCATTATCGTTGGAATAACTTCCATTGGCATTTTTATAAGGCAAATAACCGCCATGGTCTGTCATATAAGAATTCATCAAAACACTAATTTGTCGCAACTGTCCTTTACAAAGCGATGTACGGGCTTGCATTTTTGCTTTTACAAAAACAGGCACAATCAAAGACATTAAAAGCAAGATTATCAAAACAACAGTCAGCATTTCAATAATACTAAAGGACTTTTTAAAAAGCATAAAGCCTCCTGCTAATCTATTTTAATCGATTTAAGGCAGCACTATAGAAACAACCCAAAAAACTATACTAGCATACTAATGTGGCTAATCGAATAATTAATGAAATAGACAAATTCTCATTTATTGTGTTCCATGTTTTGACTATTATCAAATAACTGACCATATTGTAGGGGGCTGACAATCGCACTTACTGTGTGAATGTGAGAAATCTTGCCGAAAGACATAAATAGCAATTTTCAGATCGCAAATCTTCTATCAGAAAATTTGACAATTCGTAACTTAATTCGATTCTATGATAAACATCTTCGCATCAATCAGAATAAATGCTAATACTCCAATATTTTATTTATTTTCTATGTCTTGTAAAATGGCGGGAATTTGCTGTGAGCTTATGGAATACTGATTTGGTTTTCTTTATTTATAAGCAGCTTTTTTTCTCGTTCGAATTAATTAAAGCTTATATTTTATCAATGGAAGCGTCTTTTAATGGTTATTTATTGAATTGAATCTACGCTTCTTAAATCATTTTTTCACATTCAGTCTGCATTAAACTAACTACTAAGGCAAGTCAAAAAAACTTGAATTTTTCATGTCGCTATGGGCCAGTCGGCATTCCTTTAAATCATCGATTGAAAATTGAATTGGGTCGTTTAAAGCAATTAGATGTTCTATTAAAGTTTTTGCTAATTCATTTGCTGTTTCAGATTCTGTGTGAATGATATTTTGTCTTTCTTGTGGGTCGTTCTTTAAATCATATAACTCAAAAAACATTTCATTATGTATTTTATCGACCATAAATTTATATTGACCATTTATGATTCCTCTTTGAAAAGTACCTAAGCTACCATTACCATCAAATTGCGCAAAAACAAGCTCCTGTTTTTGATTTGCGCTGAGATATCTTAATAAACTTTTGCCTTGAATATTATTTGGTATATTAGAATTGCTTAACTCCAAAATAGTTGGTAAAACATCTAAATGACTCACCGACTGCAAAATTTTTTTCCCTGCAAACTTCTTTAGAGGCGCTTTAATCGAAAGTGGCACCCTAAGCGATTCTTCGTACAAACACATTTTTTGCCATAAACCATGAGAGCCCAACATTTCGCCATGATCTGAAGTAAAAACAATAACCGAATCGTCATAAAGGTCGTTTTCTTTTAAACCTCTAATAAGCTCCCCTACACAATCATCCAATAATGCAACTAGCCCTGCATATACGCGCCAAATCTCCTTCCATTGTTCACGAGAATACCTGCTACCAAAAAAACCAGTTAATTGGTATAACTGCAAAGGGCTTTGCCCATTATACCACCTACCTACATTTTCTGGCATTTCCACTTCTTTAAACATACTATAATAGGGCTCTGGAATTTGAAATGGCGGGTGAGGTGCAAGAAACATAGCACTTAAACAGAATGGCTTATTTTTATTACGCGATTTGATTGCATGGAGCGAATCGTTTAATATAAACCTATCAAAAAAATATTTTTTATCATGATCGTATCGACCAACAGTCGGTATAGAATAACTTCGTATTTTAGTATATTTGCCATTCTTTATTTCAGGGCAAAACTGCCTATATTCTTTACCGCCTGGCAATGGTACATTACTATTTTTAAGCTCTTTTTCATATCGTCCTTCCAGTTTTAACCATTGAACTTTATTAACAGCTCTCTCTTCTAAATCATGAAAAGTCAATAGATGTTGTTTACCAGTATGCCATAAATCCCAATCATTCTCAAAATACTCATAAAAAGTTTTGATGTCTCCTTTTACTTTTCCATACTTTTCATCTTCTAGTTCCCATGGGTTAATCAAGCAACCATTTGAGGTTGGATATGTGCTAGTAAAAAAAGCACCACGCGAAGGTACACACAATGGGCTCACGCAATACGCGTTTGCAAAATGAATACTATCTTTGATAAGAGCATTGATATGAGGAGTGAATTTACCAATAAAATCAAACCGCAACTGGTCTGCCATAATTACGATTATATTTGTTTTATTCACAGTGAATCCTTTGCTTTGAAAAAAACTTTAATCTATCAAATCCATTATCAAAAATCGTATTGTCTTTTGTGTATCCTAAGTATTTTTGAACAACTCTCAAAAGGATACTTGTAGTTTGATTGTTAAAAAAATCAATTGAAATATAATCAGAGAAGATGTTTTGGATGTAAAGTTTGAGATTTTCATGATTTTCATTTTAATTTTTAATTTTTTCCTATTTTTAACATTTGTTATTTTAGGCACACAATTCAAAAGAAATCTGTGGCTTACGGTTGCATATATTGGTATGTTTGTATTGGCAAGCTCAAATGTGATTTATTATTTGCACTTTTTTGACAAAGCAATATTTTATTATAATTACCGAGTTCAATTTTGGGCTGATTTTACACCCAGTTTATCTGGTTTTTTAGTAGGGTTATCTATAAAAATTAATTCTGCCTTTTCTAAAGTTTTAATTCTGCCTTTTTTGATTTTAACATCAACCCTTTTTATTCTCGGACCTTGGGCTAAAAACTTTATCACGCCCATTGCATACGATAAACTACCAAATCAATGGAAAGAAAATATATGTCTACAATCTATAGGAACTTGTGGGCCATGTTCTTTAGCCAATATATTGAATCACAATGGTTTAAAAACCACAGAAAACGAATTAGCAAAAGAAGCTTTTACTACGGCAACTGGCACTGAAAGCTGGTATTTAGCTCGTTGTGCCAGACGACGAGGTTTTCAAACAAAATTTATATATCGTGCAAATCATTTAGAGAAGGGTTCAATTATTGGCGTTTCTTTAGGGAAAGCTGGTCATTTTATCGCAATTCTAGATATAAAAGATGATAATCTTCTCATAGCTGATTCGCTAGTGGGGCTACGAAAAATGAAAATGGATGAGTTTCAACAGAAGTATCATTTTTCAGGAATGTCACTTATCATCTTCAAATAGAGTAATAACCAAATTTTTAAAAGCCAGAATTAGCGATTCGTTTGTTTTATTATATCTCTAGGGTTTCGAGCAATGCATCACAAACCGCGTGCAAGGCGTTCTTTAGGTGAAACAATTTCTGTAATACGAATACAGAAAGCCTCATTTAACACTAAAATTTCACCTTTAGCAACTAAGCGATTATTCACGAGCACATCAACAGGGTCACCAGCCACTTTGTCTAGCTCTACAACAGAGCCTTCTCGAAGTCGTAATACTTGATCTATACTTAATTTCGTACGCCCAATTTCGATTTTCATATTTAATGAAACATCCATCAATAAAGATTCAATGTCTTTATTAATGGGGCTTGCCGACATCATCGGGTTTTTGATAGGTTTAGCTGTTTGTGGAGCGCTTGCTTTAACATTCTCGCTTGAGGTGTCTGTGTCTGATACGCCTTGCGATAAGAGAGCGTCAATTTCTGCTTGCGATAATTCATCTGCCATGGTACTAACTTTCTTTAATTAAGGTTGAAAGAAAAATTGAGTTATGCTTACTTTATAAACTCGAGGATATTTTCCTAGGTTTTTTAACATCCCATTAGCTTCATTTTTCAATTGTTCACATATCTGCACTTTGCCATCCTCTGAAATGATCTGGCTATAAGTAACCTGCATCAAAGTGTGCAA
>Ga0056914_10000773_pt1 | contig 25468 bp, 19 predicted proteins | sample TNRBio252014_DNA_FD_55168 | JGI IMG/M metagenome (GOLD analysis project Ga0056914, IMG submission 55168) | Wastewater treatment Type I Accumulibacter community from EBPR Bioreactor in Madison, WI, USA - TNR Reactor_6/25/2014_ DNA | ecosystem: Engineered > Bioreactor > EBPR > Anaerobic-Aerobic >...
CGCAATTTCCGTATCGATGTCATTATCGATTTTGATCTCATCCATCTGCGAAGTGTCTCATGATTTACTTCGATTCCATGATAGGACAATAACTGTTCAGAAAATAACGTTGGTCCGTAGTCGTTGTATTGCTGCTTGTACAGGAGCAGTACCTCATCTTTCAGTGACTGCGAATAGCCTCTGTTTGATTCTCGACCTCTGAGACGATGGATTACTCCTTTGCTGCCTTCTGCAACTACTCGTGACTTCATTCGGAAAAATTGCCGCCGACTTATCGATAATAACTCGATTCCCTCAGGACAACTCAACTCTCCTGATATCACTCTCTTGATGATCGATAATCTGTCTATTTCTCTTTGACTCATTTGAAATGTTCTTCCCATTCTCGGGTCTCCGGTTGTTGAAACCCAATTTAATTATTTGAGTGTCATTTCTATCGAGTCGAGGCAGTGTCATTTCTATTGTGTTATTACATTTTTGGGACTTTTAAAAAATAAAGTTAGGATATACTAAAAAATTGTGTTATCTTTATTAGGTATCGTATGAGTTCTTTTGATTTCACAGGACTCAAGATGCATTTTAAACAACCGGAGACCTATATATTAAGAATCAAATAGACATGAACATGGAAGAAATGTCGATAGACATGAATATGCACGAAATATCAATACTTGTTATCGAAGATAACAGGCTCCTGAGGGAGGGAATTGAAACTCTGCTAAAAACACAGTCTGATATGAGAGTGGTTTCCTCTTTAGGGAATGGTGAAAACATCATTGCTGCTGTACTCAAAAATAAACCCAGAATAGTTTTACTCGATCTTGGGCTGAGAGATCACAGTAGTCTGTTTATCGTAAAGGCAATTTTAAAAAAAGTGCCGGATACAAAGATTATTGTGATGGATCTTGTGGCGATGGAAAAAGACATCTATGAATTCATCAAAGCCGGCGTTAGTGGATTTTTGTTAAAAGACGCTAATATTGAAGACTTTTATGATGCGATCAGAAAGGTTCACGCCGGGGAGCAGATATTACCTCCAAATATGATGAAAACCCTGTTTGCTTCCATAGTAGAAAATGCAGTTCATTCGTCAACTCCCTCTATTATAGTTGAGTCAGTAAGAATGACCAAGAGGGAACAACAGGTTATCCAGTTTATAGCTGAAGGCTACACAAACAAAGAAATTGCACAAAAGCTTAATTTATCTGCCTTTACTGTAAAAAGCCATGTTCATAATATTCTTGAAAAATTATCACTGCAAACTCGTGTTCAAGTTGCAAATTATGCTCACATCTATAAATCATATAGAGATGCAGACCCCGATGTCTCTTTAATCGACGAATAGTTTCTCCCGACAAATTTCCTGTTCAATTTTAATCTACTGTTATAGTCCATTTTTCAATCCTTTGATTGATTGTATTTCATGTATTATACAAGTACATTAGATCAGAAGTAAAAAAAAACTTCTGCGTCATTAACTTTCATAAAAGAGATCAGATCATGGACAAAATAAAAGTATTACTGATTGAGGACAACCGTCTTCTGCGGGATGGAATACTTCAGATATTAAAACAACACACCGATATTGAAGTGCTTGAATCTTCCAGCGAGACGAAGACCACCTTTTCAATGGTTCATGCCATGAGCCCCGATGTAATATTGATGGATCTCGGACTTCGTAATCAGAACAGCCTCAGAGTGGTTGAAATATTACATGAAGAATTCCCTTTAGCCAAAATTGTAGTTATGGATCTTGCCCCTGTACAGGCTGATATACTACTCTATATTAAAGCCGGCGCTAATGGTTTTATCTTAAAAGATGCCTCCCTTGATGATTTTATAGTAACTATAAGAACCGTTGCCGAAGGTGAAAATGTGTTGCCGTCACTTTCATCCGAGACTGTGTTCGCCAAAATAATTGATCTTGCTGTTAGTGAAGGAAAAATAAAATTAAACGAAGTTGTAAGGATGACCAAGAGGGAAAAACAGGTAATGGCATTGTTGAGTGAAGGTATGAGCAACAAAGAGATTGGTCAGAAGCTACATGTCTCAAGCCATACCGTTAAAAGTCATATTCACAATATTATGGATAAACTCGCATTGCATACCCGCCTTGAAATTGCAAATTATTCCTATACGGAAGAAACTTTGCAGGATATAACACAAAGCATCAGCTCTATAAATAACTAAAAAACAAGTCGTCCACTCTCGCTACCGATTAGGTGTCTGCTCCAACAGGATTAGTCCCTTTTTCATCCATTTGGTTTATTGTTCTCCGCTTTTTTTCTCCATATCTTTCGTTCGTAACTATTTTTACACTTCGGCTCGCAGATCAACATGAGTCGTAACAAAAAGGAAAAAGTCATGAGCAAGAGCCAGGACACCAAAAAAGGTTCAAAAAAAGAACCTGCGAAGAGTATGAAAGAAAAAAAGCAGGATAAACGGGATAAAAAGAACGGTCTGGATAAATCCACCATAATTATCCCAAAATAACATGAACAAGTTTTTCCTGGAAGTGACTTCTATAGCTTCATTCACTCTCCGGTTCTTTAAAGAAGTTTTTAAGCCTCCATACGAGTTTAATGAACTCGCAAAACAGGCATTTATGATTGGATACAAGTCATTTGGTCTTGTAGCAATCACGGGCTTTATCATTGGTCTTGTCCTTACCATACAATCGCGGCCCACACTCGCCAAGTTTGGTGCAGAATCACTCCTGGCGGCTATGGTCGCGGTTTCTATTGTGAGGGAGATTGGACCTGTAATAACAGCTTTAATTTTTGCGGGGAAAGTGGGCTCGGGAATCGGAGCAGAACTTGCCTCGATGAAAGTGACTGAACAAATTGATGCCATGCAGGTTTCGTGGACCAATCCATTTAAATACCTTGTGGTTACAAGAGTTGTTGCAGCTACTTTGATGCTTCCAATGCTGGTGCTTTTTTCTGATGCAGTTGGTTTGTTGGGTGCATTTGTGGGAGTGAATCTTAAAGGGGATGTAAGCTCCACTCTATTTTTCTCATATATATTTAACAGCCTTGAATTTAAAGACCTGATGCCGGCTGTTATAAAAACTTTTTTCTTTGGGTTTGCAATTGGTCTGATTGGATGTTATAAGGGATATTATTCAGACAAAGGAACCGAAGGGGTGGGAAAAGCGGCGAATTCTGCAGTAGTGTTTGCCTCATTAACTGTATTTATCATCGACATGATTGCAGTTCAAATTACAAGTTTGCTCGACTACTAACATGGCAACGCAGATGAAAATAATGGTCGAAGACAACAAACAGGTTTCAACTGAAACCACAGAAACAACGGAGAAATCCATTGTTGTTGAGATGATAAATCTTAAAAAATCTTTTGGTGAAAAAAAAGTTCTGGTTGATATCAGTCTTAAAATTTACAAAGGTGAAAACCTTGTGATCCTGGGAAAGTCGGGAACGGGAAAGTCGGTATTAATAAAATGTATTGTTGGTCTGCTCGAGTGGGATGAAGGGGATCTTGTTTTATTTGGACAAGCTGTTTCGAATTTAAAGAGAAACGAATTGTCTGAATTACGAAAGAAAATAGGATTCCTCTTCCAGAGCGGTGCTCTCTACGACTCGATGACCGTAAGGGAAAATCTTGAATTTCCTTTAAGAAGGCAGAAAGTAAAGATTGTTAACGATGAGATAAATCTCCGCGTTGAAGAGGCTCTTGCAAATGTAGGTCTTTCCGATGCGATTGACCAGATGACCTCCGAACTTTCGGGGGGTATGCGTAAAAGGCTTGGGCTCGCAAGAACCCTGATATTAAAACCTGAAATTATGCTCTATGATGAACCAACAACGGGGCTCGACCCCATTACATCACGGGAAATAAGCGAACTTATAATACAAGTGCAGAAGAATTATGACACCACATCAATTATCATTACACATGATATTGAGTGTGCAAAACTTACCGGTAACAGAATAATTGTACTTAAGGACGGTGTTTGTTATGCGGAAGGTTCGTTTGAAGAAATGCAAAATTCAACAGATAAATGGGTCCGGTCATTCTTTGAATATTGACCAATGGATTAAAGTGAGATTATAAAATGAAAAACGATTCAAAAAACAAAATCAGACTGGGAATCTTTATCACCATCGGTATCGTGGTATTTATACTGGCGATCTATTTTATTGGTGAAAAACAACAATTGTTCCGCAGCACTTTTAACATCTCGGGTGTTTTTAAGGATGTTGGCGGGCTCCAGGTTGGCGGAAATGTCCGTTTTGCAGGAATCAATGTGGGTGTGGTAGAGAGTATCTCAATTATAACCGACACATCGGTACAGGTTGAAATGATAATCGACGAGAGTGTTCGCAAGTTCATCAACAAAAATGCTGTTGCCAATATCGGAACAGAGGGATTAATGGGAAACAAAATACTTTTTATTTCTCCGGGTAAGGGGAAAGCTGTAACCATTGAAGACAGAGATCAGATTCATACAGCTCCTCCGATAAACCTCGATGAAATTTTTGCCTCTTTGAAGGGAACTATTGATAATACAACAGTGATAACAAACGATCTCGCCAAAATAACAACCTACATTAAGGATGGAAAAGGAATTGTTGGAAGACTATTGATGGATGATGATCTCTCACAAAATTTTGACTCAGCAATTGCATTGCTGAAATCCGGCTCATCAGGTTTCAATACTCTGATTAAGTCAACACTAAACAACACAGAGACCATGACTGCCGATCTTATGACAATTGTAAGAAATGTAAAAGATGGAAATGGAAGTGTAGGAAGACTTCTAATGGACCCTTCACTCGCGCAGAACCTGGATTCCGTAATGACCAATTTAAAAGATGGTTCAGTGGGTCTAAAGGAATTGTCTCTGAATGTAAACAAGAATCTGGGCAAAAATATCGATTCTGTTATGGTAAACCTAAAAGATGGAACATTTAACTTGAAAATGTTATTGGAAAAAGCACAAAGCAGTTGGTTGCTCTGGGGATTCTAACCCTCTTAAACCCGAAAACTCACCCCTTAGTCCCCCTCTTGATGTAGTCCAATTTTCATCCTTTTATGCGATTTTAACCAATATTTATATTCTATATCTTTGCACAGATCAAAAAATTAACAAGGAGTTAACATAATGAACCTATTAAACATTTTTTTAAAGAAGTGGTTTTTTCCACTCGCAGTGCTTCTTATAATAGCAGGCTGCGACGAAAGAGTCGGGATTGTGAATCCACCTCTTTACACCATTCCGAGCGTAAGCTCAACCGTTCCGGCAAATGCTGACACGGGAGTGGCGTTGAATCAAAAAGTAGTTGCAATTTTTAGTGAAGAGATGGACTCACTTACAATTACAACTGCATCGTTCACCCTGATGGAAGGAAATTCCTTTACATCAGGTACAGTTACATACACAGGTACGACGGCAACATTTATGCCTTCACGCAACCTGATGCCCTACACCACTTACATCGCCACCATTACAACCGGTGCTAAAAGTAAAAAAAGTGTAGCGATTCAAAACAATTATGTATGGAGTTTCACAACGGGAGCAACTGCCGCCGTAACTCCACCAATAGTTACTTTTACAGATCCTGCCAATTCTGAGACAGGTGTACCGTTGAATCAAAAAATAGCTGCTACTTTTAGCAAACCTATGGATGCCGGTACGATTACCACAGCAACATTCACTTTGATGCAAGGCACCAATTTTGTTTCAGGTACTGTAAGTTATGTCGGTTTAACCGCTACTTACATTCCAACGAGCAATCTTGAAGCTAACACCACATACTCGGCTACAATAACCACCGGAGCAATGGATCTTACAGGAAACACTCTCGTTGAAAATTATGTCTGGGTATTCACTACAGGTGTTGCAGCGGTTATAACCCCGCCTGCTGTCACTTTTACTGATCCCCAAAATGGCGAAACAGGTGTTGCTTTCAACCAGAAAATTGCTGCTACTTTCAGCAAAACAATGGATGCTTCAACAGTTACAACTGCCACATTTACATTAATGCAGGGCTCTGACTTCATTGCCGGAACCGTAACTTATGTAGGTAGAACAGCCGTTTATTCACCAACACTTAATCTGTTGCCAAACAAAGTTTACACAGCAACGATTACTACAGGTGCAAAAGATTTAACGGGTAATGCACTCGACCAAAACTATGTCTGGAGTTTCACAACAGGAGCCGGAGTAATTGTTACACCGCCTGTAGTGAGCGCAACAGACCCGTTTAATGCGCAAACCGGTGTGCCCCTTAATCAGAAAATAATTGCCACCTTCAGCAAAACAATGGATGCTTCCACCATCACTGGTGCAACATTCACGCTGAAACATGGTTCAACCGCTGTTTCCGGATTTGTTTCTTATTATGGAACAACCGCTACATTTGGACCTGCAACCAATCTTCTGCCAAACACAACTTACACAGCAACAATTACCACGGGAGCGAAAGATCTTTCAGGTAATGCTTTGGTAAACGATTATGTTTGGAGCTTCACCACAGGTTTGGCGGTAGTGATTGTACCACCAACTGTTACTTCAACAGATCCAATGAATAATGCAACCAATGTAGCATTAAACACAAAGATCGCTGCCACCTTTAGCAAAGCGATGGACCCCGCAACCCTTACAACCGCAACTTTTACCCTTTCTGAGGGAACATCATTTGTTGCCGGAACTGTAAGTTATGTCGGTATGACAGCTACATTTATTCCGTTTGCCAATCTGGTTGCCGGAACAACTTACACTGCCACCATCACCACGGGTGCAAAAGATCTTACAGGAAATTCAATTGTAACCAACTATGTGTGGAGATTTACCACGGGTGCAGCTCCGGTTGTCACTCCTCCAACTGTCACTTCAACAGTGCCCGCGAACCTGGCAACAGGAGTAGCTCTTAATCAAAAAGTTGCAGCTACTTTTAGCAAGACAATGGATGCTACCACAATTACGGGAGCTACATTCACATTGCGTCAGGGAACTACTTCTGTTTCAGGTTTTGTGTCCTATTTTGGAATGACCGCCACCTTTGCTCCTGCAAGTAATCTTGCTGCGAACACTGTATATACGGCTACCATCACCACGGGTGCAAAAGATCTTACAGGGAATGCCCTTGTAACAGCTTATACCTGGAGTTTCACAACAGGAACGGGTGCAGTTATAACTCCGCCAACAGTAATTTCAACAGACCCTGTGAACAATGAAACCGGTGTTCCGTCGAATCAGAAAATTGCCGCTACTTTTAGTAAGGTAATGGATGCTTCAACTTTAACCACCGCAACATTCACACTGAAACACGGTACGGTAGTTGTGGATGGTTTTGTTTCTTACACAGGAACAACCGCCACCTTCTCACCTTCAACCGTTCTTCTGCCAAGCACCATTTACACAGCAACCATCACCAAAGGTGCTAAAGACCTTACGGGTAATGCGCTTGTAAATGATTATGTCTGGAGTTTTACCACAGGTGCAGGAGCAATAATAACTCCTCCTGTAGTTGTTTCCACAGTACCATCTAATCTTGCCACCGGTGTGCCACTGAATCAAAAGATTTCAGCTACATTCAGCAAGACGATGGATCCTGTTACGATTAGTACAGCGACATTTATTGTTAAGGCCGGTTTAACCACTATCTCAGGATTTGTATCCTATAGTGGATTAACTGCCACCTTTACCCCTGCTGTCAATCTTTCGGCAAGTACTGTATATACAGCTACTATCACAACAGGAGCAAAAGATCTTACCGGAAACTCGCTTGTGACTGATTATGTATGGACATTTACCACGGGTGCGCTTGTTGTTATAACACCGCCTGTAGTAATAGCCACCGATCCTCTTAATCTTGCAACCAATGTTGCTTTGAATAAAAAGATCACGGCTACCTTTAGCAAATCGATGGATCCTACAACTATCAGCACGGCTACATTTTTGGTTAAAGCCGGTCTCAACACTATATCAGGATTTGTATCCTATAATGGTGTTATTGCCACCTTTACTCCTGCAGCGAATCTTTCGCCAAGTACGCTATATACTGCTACGATAACAACAGGAGCAAAAGATCTTACAGGAAACTCTCTTGTAACCGACTATGTATGGACATTTACTACCGGAGCTGCAGTTACGCCGCCTACAGTAATTGCCACTAATCCAACCAACCTTGCAACAAATGTACCTTTGAACCAACAGGTTACGGCTACATTCAACAGGGTTATGGATCCTGCTACAATTACCACTGCAACATTTAGTTTGATGCACGGGGCTTCGTTTGTGGCCGGAACGGTTAGTTATTCAGGTGTTATGGCAACATACTCACCATCAGCAAACCTGCTTCCTAATACCGAATACACAGCAACCATTAATACCGGTGCCAAGGATATCTCCGGAGTTCCGATGGCAGCCAACTATGTATGGAAATTCACGACTGCGGCGAGTGTAGTCCCTGGTGGACAGCTCCCTGTTAATCTTGGATCTGCTGCAAGGTTTGCCATTCTCTCTAATTCGGCTATAACTAACATCCCAACCTCTTCGATTACCGGAGATGTAGGTATCAGCCCGGGAACAAGATCAGCAATAGCAGGATTAACAAATCCCGAAGTAATCGGAATAATCTATGCAGCTGATGATCCGGTACCTGTGCCTGTAATGTTAATTCAAGCAAAAATGGATGCAGAAGCGGCTTATTTGGATGCAGTTTCAGCAACTCGTGGAACACCAATCCCACTCTCAGGAAATATCAATGGTTTGACACTTGTACCAGGACTCTATCAGTCCGGTTCGTCAATCGAGATTTCCCCGGGTGGAAGTGTAACACTTGACGCAGGTGGAGATGTTAACGCAGTCTTCATCATTCGTAGTGCCACTTCGATTACTACCAGTCCTACAAGTCAGGTGATCCTGGCCGGTGGAGCTCAAGCGAAAAATATTTTCTGGTCTGCCGGTTCAGCCATGACGCTTGGAACCAATTCGCAGATGTATGGAACCCTTATTGCAAGCACATCAATCTCACTCCTTACAGGTGCGAGACTTGATGGTAGAGCACTTATTCAAAGTGCAGCAGCAGGACAGGTTTCCCTCGATCAGAACATAGTTGTAAGACCTCCATTGACAATGAGGAGAAGATAATTTAATTCGGGTGGGGAGCCCTTTAACTCCCCGCCCGTAATTCTCAAACTCCATAAAATGGAGAATGAATTGAGAATTGAAGAATTAAATTAAAATGTGTTGTTCAGAATAGTAATTGAAATAAAACAGAAAGTAACATAAAATGAAAAATTTACTAAAAACGCTTGCACTTCTGCTGATCTTTGGCATGGGTGTTTCACAAGCACAGACAGCCGTTAACAGTTGGGCTTTGGGTTTTGGATTAACCTACCCCAGGCTGTATTCGGCAAACATCACAACCCTTAACACCAACTGGGGAGCTTATCTTTCAGTGCAAAGAAACTTCTCAGAGCATGTTGGTTTAAGATTAAAGGGTGGCTATTCAAATTTGAATGGCGAGTGGGCAGATGCGATAGGTACAAAGATAAAATCTACAACCGATCTCATCACCGCTGATCTTGACCTCGTATTCTTTATCGTACCTTGTGCCCCCGTTTCACCATACCTCTTTGCAGGAGTGGGCGGAAACTATAAAAGCACAAGCAACCCCCAAACTGCTTATCCGGATGATAACAAATTTGGTTCACAGTTGAATGTTGGTCTTGGCGCCGAATTTAAGTTCAGCCCGATCTGGGCAGTAGTAGCAGAATTTGGATATCATGTAACCAACAATTCAGAACTTGAAGGAACAATTGTTCCTATCGAGATAAACGGACATGATTCATACATGGCTTTCAGCCTCGGATTTAACTATTTATTCACTAAAGGTGAGCCTTCAGAACAATGTGAAGAATGCAATCCTTGTGAGGGTTTAAGTGGTGAAGCCGTCGATTACAATAGAATTGAGGACATGATCAAAAAACATATACCTGTTGAAATTGTAAAAGAAGTAGTTAAAGAAGTTTATATCGACAAATATATCATCACAGCAGCTGAAGATAAACTTGTTCTCGTCGGAGTCAATTTTGCATTTGATAAATCAGACCTTCTACCTGAATCATACCCGGTTCTTGATAGAGGAGTAAAACTCTTAAACGGCAGACCTGATGTTAAAGTTGAAATTCAAGGTTATACTGATTATACAGGAACTGATGAATACAACCAGGAGCTTTCCGTAAGAAGAGCAGAAACAGTAAGAGAATATCTCATTCTTAGAGGTATTGCAGCTGACAGACTTAGCGTTGTTGGTTTTGGCAAGGGTAACCCTGTTGCAGACAACACAACTGACGAAGGCAGAGCATTGAATAGAAGAATCGTCTTCAGAATTTACAAATAATTACCCTTCGTAATTATTTTTTGATCGTCCCTGCAACTTAAAATTGCAGGGACTCTATTTTGAAGAAAACAATTTACCTGAAAGAAGGTAAAACAGTAAGGAAGGAAGCCAAGATGGTTTCAACGCGCATTAGAATATTCATCCTGTTTTTTATAGCTGTTGGTCTGTTTACCGGATGTAAAGACAGCTCAACCGGAGTGGTTCCGGGTGAAAATGTATCAGTTTCACTCGCTGCCGACAAGGGATTAAATAAAAACGCAGTGGATGTTATTATACTGGACACAGTAAAGATATTATTGAGAGATATCAAATTCTCAAAGAGCCTCAGCGACTCTGCAAATATCAAAATTGGTCCAATGGTTATCAAACTGAAACTTGATGGAACTCCGACAGAATTTGCTGCAGGAATCATTCCGGCAGGAAACTATTCCAAAATCAAATTCAGAATACACAAACTTGAAGACGGTGAAGTGCCCCCGGATCCTGAATTCCTCGAAGGTTATGCACAAACTTTAAGATATTCGGTAATTGTAAAAGGAAGATACAACGGTGTAGGCTTCATTTATAAATCAACTAAATCTGCACACCAGGAAGTCGATTTTAAAAAACTCGTTGACCTCTCAGTGGATTACAGATCCAATGTCACTCTCTCAGTAGATGTTAACAGCTGGTTCTATAAGGGTGATATAGTTCTAAATCCGAATATTGCAGACAACTTTAATGACATCGATAACAATATTAAAGATTCATTCAAAAAAGCCTTCAAAGATAATAATAGAGACGGGATCGGCGATTAAGTAGTTCTTTATCCATATGTGGACTAATCCGATTTTCAATCCTTTGTGCGATTGTATCCCCCGAATTCAGGGGTTAAATTGGATAGTATAAGAGGAGTTTTATTAATGGAATTTATCAACAAGAATGTAAACAATTACTAAAAGGAGTTGTGACATGAAAAATAATTTACTTGCTGTTTTGGCATTGGGACTTTTTGTTCTTCTTGCCAAGCCTGCCTCAGCACAAGACCACGGGTTTGGTCTCGGGTTTATACTCGGGGAGCCAACGGGGTTGAGTGCAAAACTATGGACTTCCAAAACCAATGCTTTCGATTTTGGTCTTGGATTTTCTGTCGGTGGTGATCGAATCTCGAAAAACGACTATGTCTACGATGGCAAAGGCAGACTCCATTTCCATATGGATTATTTATGGCATTCATTTACCGCGATCAGCTCAACACAAAGATTCCCTCTATATTATGGAATCGGTGGCAGATACAACAGTGGTGGTGGATATGATGGTTCTGTAGGCGTTAGAGGTGTGCTCGGCATCGCCTGGTTACCTGCGAATACACCTATTGATGTCTTCATTGAGGTGGTTCCAGTATTTCAAATTACCCCAAGTACCGGTTTTGGTATTGATGCGGGTATAGGAGCAAGGTTCTTCTTCAATTAGGAAGAAGACCAATTTTTTTATCAAACTTGGAGTTTTAAATGAAACTATTTACTTTTTTTGGGATGATGGTAATCCTTTTATCCCAATTAGCTACGGCGCAGAACAAAGTGCAGCCGACAAACAACAACGCAATGTCCGGTATTTTTGGTGTCACCGTTGAGGGTGGCGTAACACTGGGCCTTACAGATTACGCAACCAATACAATGAATTACGACGGAAAGCTTTCCTTCGAGTATTACTTCCCTTCAACAGGGCAAGGAAATCTTGGTGTAAGAGCTTTTGGTCAAAAGGGTAAAATAACCGGTAAAGATGCTCCAAGCAGCTCCGGAAATCTTACCAACGAATTCGCCACTGATTTTGATATCCTTGGTGGAGGGTTAATCTACACCCTTTCTATTGGTGATGCAGTTTATCCATGGGTAAGTATTGGTGCTTCAAATGTATGGTTTTCACCACAGGATATTAATTCAGTGGTTTTACCAAACGGAGTTGCAGGAAAATACACAAAATCGATGCTTGCTTATAACGGTGATGCCGGTGTAAAAATCTTCGTCTCAAAAGCCATAAGTTTTAACCTTATGGGTGGGATTGTTATCGGAACAGCAGATTGGATGGATGATATTAATGGTGGATCAGGAAATGATCTCTTCATTACAGCCAATGCAGGTCTTTCATACTATTTTGGAAGAGAGACTGATACTGATGGCGATGGCGTTTCTAATGCAGATGATGCTTGCCCTGGTACCCAGGCAGGTGTAAAAGTTGACGAATTTGGATGCCCGTTGGATGCAGACAAAGATGGTGTTCCTGATTATCTTGATAAATGTGCAAACACTCCAAAAGAAGCAAAAGTTGACAAAAACGGTTGCCCACTTGATTCAGATGGTGACCTTGTTCCCGATTATCTTGACAAATGTCAAAACACACCAAGCGCAGCTAAAGTTGATGCTAACGGTTGCCCACTCGATACTGATGGCGACGGAGTTCCTGATTATCTTGACAAATGTACAAGTACCCCTAAAGGTGCAAAAGTTGACGCTAACGGATGTCCAATGGATTCCGATGGTGACGGCGTAGCTGATTACCTCGACAAATGCCCGAATACTCCGGCTAAAGTTGAAGTTGATAAAGACGGTTGCCCGATCGAAAAAGAAGTTGAAATAGTTGTAATTGAGCAGGAAGTAAAAACTGTTGTGTTAAGTGGAGATGCAAATTTCGAATTTGGCAAAGCAAATCTTTTACCGTCAGCTTATACAGATCTTAACGCTCTTGCCACAACAATGAATGCAAATCCTAACTACAAATGGGAAGTTGCAGGACATACAGATGGCATCGGATCAGCAAGTTACAACAAAGAACTTTCAAGACAAAGAGCTCAATCAGTAGTTACTTATCTTGTAAGTAAAGGTGTAAATGCTTCCAGTCTGAAAATAGTTGGTTATGGCAAAGACAGTCCAATCGCTTCAAACGATACTGTTGAAGGCAGAGCAATGAACAGAAGAGTAGAAGTAAAATTACTTTCTAAAAACTAAGAGCCTTATTATAGTTGTTGTTGATTGTTTTCAGAAGCGGCAGGAGTCCTGCCGCTTCTGTCGTATTAAGTGTTCTATACAAAAATTGTTGGTTAAATAAAAGAAATGATAGCTGAAATAACCCTGTTCTTAAAAGGACTTATCATTGGTTTTGCGATGGCATTGCCAATCGGTCCAATCGGAATAATTTGTGTTCGTAAGACCCTCACAGAGGGGAAAATGCATGGCTTTGTTATTGGACTTGGAGCAGCTACCGCAGATATGTTATACGCATGTATAGCAGCTTTTGGACTAACAATGATCTCAGATCTTATACTGGAACAGCAGTTTTGGATTCAACTTATTGGTGGATCACTCCTTCTTTACATTGGTGTTAAAACATACCTCACCCTGCCGAAAGACCCAACGATTCCCGCTGACAAAGACAGTCTCGCAGGTTCGTTTTTTTACACAGTCTTTTTAACTCTCACTAATCCACTTACGATATTTTCGTTCCTTGCAGTTTTTGCTGCTTTTGGATTTGGAGATGGTATGAGTCTGCTTTCTGCAACCACTCTGGTTGTGGGTGTGTTTGTCGGTTCAGCTTTGTGGTTTTTGGTTCTTACCATGGGTGTTACCCTTTTCAGGAAAAAACTTGATATGAATGGTCTGAAATGGGTAAACAGAATTGCCGGACTTTTGATAATTATTACAGGAGTGGTTGCACTTGTTACTCTGGTTAATTTTTTATAATTAACCCTCACATCCATAAGATGTAATCCCTTTTTCATCCTTCTGAGTTATTGTTTCCAACCTTTATTAATCACATTTTCGATAGAAGAATTTTATCAATATCTCAATCAAAAGAGAGTTCATTATGTTTTACACAATCGCAGTTTTGCTTATCGTTTTATGGTTACTGGGTTTTGTCACCTCATACACAATGGGTGGCTTTATTCATATTCTACTTGTCGTAGCAATTGTTATGTTCCTCGTAAGAGTTATCACGGGGCGTAGACTCAGCTGACAGACCTGAATATGGATCCGGGCGGTGATAACACCAAAATTGGACCAACCAGGTTTCTGGTGGTTGCAGCTTCGCTCGTAATTATAATCGTCGGGCTCAGCCTTGCACAGTCTGTGGTGGTGCTCTTTCTTATCTCAATTTTCATTGCGCTATTGGGAGCACCCCCATTATTTTGGTTAAAGGAGAAAAAAGTACCGTCATTACTGGCGGTACTAATTGTTGTTTCTGCAATGATTGTTGTTATCTTACTGATAACCGCTCAAATAGGAACCTCAATAAACGGTTTTGTCACGGAATTGCCTCAACTTCAAAAAGATCTTGGAAGCAGACTCGTTGATATAAACAAATATCTGGCTACCAAGGGTATCATTGTTGACGATGGCTATATCATTGATTATTTTAATCCGGAAAAGATAATGGGTCTTACTGCAGGTCTTTTGACCAGCATGAGCACAGTTGTGTCAGATCTGATATTAATTTTACTTACCGTTACATTTATTCTACTTGAAGTTTCAAGTTTTCCAATCAAACTCCGAGCCATTCTTGGCGATCCTAAACAGGCATTCCCTCAGTTTACAAAATTTATTATTGACATGAAACGATTTATGGTGTTAAAAACCATGATTAATCTTGCCGCAGGTATCCTGGTAGGTATTTGGATGTACATTCTGGGTGTGCAGTTTCCTGTGTTGTGGGGTTTTCTTGCATTTCTTTTGCATTATATTCCAAATGTTGGAGCATTTTTATCTGCAATTCCCGCAGCACTTCTTGCCCTTATTCAACTGGGACCGTGGGCAGCAACGCTTGTTATCCTGGGTAATGTAGTTATCGGTTTTATTATTGGTAATATGATCGAGCCGCGACTGATGGGTAAAAATTTAAATCTTTCTACCCTTGTGGTTTTTCTATCATTGATTTTTTGGGGCAGTTTACTCGGTTTAGCCGGAGCTATTCTTTGTATCCCTCTTACTATAACCATGAAGTTTGCTTTTGAAAGCAGTGAAAAAACGAGATGGATAGCAATCCTGCTGGGGTCAGAAGATGCCAAAGAGTTCAGAATCCCGGTTGAAATATTTAAGCGACCTCGTAAGAAAGCAGCTCCTCATGACCAGCCTTGAAGCTCAGTTGAAAATCAGGTCAACCAATTATGCGATATGTTTATAAACCAACTGTCAATGGAATCTACACACTCCCCCGGCTGATAACCTTCCTCTGGTTTCTGTTTACAAATACAGTTGTTGCACAGCAGGAATATCCAACCCTTATAAAATCCTATTATGAAGATGAAATTGTAATATTAACGGTTGATAAGCCTGTTTACTACCCGGGTGAGACCGTTAAGATTCTGCTTAGAGGCAAATTAAAAGCACCGTTAATGGAAGTTGTACCGGTGATTGTAATGGACGGGATTTCTATCATCGCATTGAGTGATACTTCGTTTATTGCAATAATTCCCATGTTATCCAGACCGGGACCCTACAGGATCCGATTGAGAGCAAGGGACAATCAGGGCAGAATGTTCTATTTCGAAAGTGATTGTATTTTGAATGTGGAAGAACATCATAAAATCGAAAAACTTGAACGATATGTCAGTATCAGTCCCGATGATGGTGGGAAGGATATCGGCTCTGCTGTGACCCTTCGAAGAGATCAGATTAGAGACCTTAAAGTCCTTTTTAACAGGGACAGTATCCCACATGGAGTGGGTCCCCAGTTTATTACCATAAGAACAACAGTTACACTAAGAGATGGAACAGCGCAGAATACCATTGAAAGAAGAGTTCTCACCTTCAGAAATGATGAGGATCCCAACCGTGATTTGGCAATGTTAAGACAATACCGAAATGCTTACGGCGAGTATGCTGCCATAAATCCACAAGAGTTTGAAGAAGTCCTTTTGAATATCGATTCACTTCCCGACTGGTCTGTGGTAAGAGTAACGATTGAGCCCGACTATTCCATAAAAATTGGCGGCTACGACCGATTTAATGTTTATACCAGGTTTTTTCATGTGCGTGGTCCCTCAATAGAAGTTGGATTTGCATTGGGAATTCCAAAAGTTCTCTACGATACTCAGGCGGATGACCCTCTGGAATACGGGAATACCAGTGCAATGATCCGCTTTTATCTTGTGAGTCAAAAAACAGGGAAAAGATTCCCCGTAAATTTAGGAATAGGTACATTTGGCGTAAACTCACCATTGGATGTGGATATCGGTCGTGGAGGTTTTGCTCTTTCCCTGTTTCTTAATCTGGCAGAGATGACTGAATCTTTGGGAATCGACTTTATGAAAAATATTAGTGCCGGAGTGGAGGTAACCCCATTCTTCCCGATCCAAAAAAGATGGCGTTTCCTCCTTAATGTTCAGTTGGGGATTAACCTTTAGGGAATGCAATAATGCAGTAATTCAATAATTCAATAATTTTGAACAGGGTATAGATTTCAGAGATGAAATTTCGTTAGAGACAGGAGTGACAATCGTCCTCGATTGTCGTCAGTAATCCGTGAAACAGGCATTCCACCAACGGTAAATTAAATATGTGAACTGATCTAAAAATTTTGTAATTTTAGCATCTTAACTTTTTGGAGTAAAAAATGTTATCAAGATTACTGCTATTTGTTACTGTTTTGTGTTCAATACTCTTCGCCCAGGAAGAGTTAAAATACACCGATATCAGTCCCGATGGAAAAAGTGTTGTTTCCCGGGTGAATGGTGAATTTAAGCCACTTGTAATCACAACTACCACCGCTCCTTTTGGAACAACGCCATTCTGGACGTCGGGACTTGAAAGACAAATTGGTGGACTCGCTTTTGGTGACTATGACATGGATGGTGATCTTGATCTTGCAGCGGGGTGTTACTTCAGTCAGTCTTTCCCCCCAATCCCCGAATACAATAACATGATTTTTAGAAACGACAATGGTGTTTTGACCGTAAACCCTGTTTGGTTCTCCGATGATTCCCGCTCAACAACCGACATTAAATGGGCAGATATCAACAATGACGGTAAACCCGACCTCTTTTCAGGAAATGGTGATGGAGGTTATGCCCCTTCAACAATTTATCTCAACACCGGCACAGGCGTGCCCACCACTCCATCATTCACCTTCACAGGGCAGGCATGGACGGTTGGGACTGCATTCAACGACATCAATGGTGATGGGTTGCTCGATCTTGCTGTGGGAAATCAAGGAAACACTTCTGATCCCTACAAACCGATATTTTATTACATTAATCAGGGGACGGGTTTCACTTCCACCCCGACTTACACTTCAAGTGACATGATGATCACAAATTCAGTAGCGTTTACTGATCTGAATAACAGCGATCTTACACGGGTTCAGGAGACTTTTACTATTCCGGAGACAGGCAAGGGTGCTGTTCACCTTTCAAAAACTCCAATATATAAAATTCATTCAGTTACTGTTAGCGGGGTTCCCGTTCAAAATTATTGTTCCGATCCCGTTGGTGCGTTTGTTTCCATCGGGGGGCTGCTTCCACAGGGGGCATCTGTGATTGTGGATTATTCTTATGTTAAAAAGGGAGATGTAGGAGCCTCCAAGTGGGTGAACTTTGCTTCTGGAGTTTATCTGAACTTTGAAGGTGGAATCGCCGGAAATCCTTTCTGGAATGTTGGGAATACAATCTCACAAAAGGGGAGTGCCTGGGGCGATTTTGATCTTGATGGTTATATGGATTTTGCAATCGGTGGAAATGGTAATCCTGATGTTTTATACAAAAACACAGCCGGAACACTTAGTACATCACCTGTTTGGACATCAACCCACACCCCCACACCCGGTGTCCAGGAACTGATTTTCAACGATGTAAACAACGACGGCTACCCCGACTTGTCGACAGTAAGTTTTAGTCCACCAAGAGTGGAATTGTTTATCAATAACGGAGGAAGCCTGCCGACAACCCCTACATGGACATACATCGGGGCTTCATCACTGAATTCAATAACTTATGGCGATGTTGATGGAAATGGTATGCTCGACCTCGCTGTTGGAACAGCCAGAACCCCGATAGTTGTTTTTCTTAATCAATTGGAACCGGTTCCTGTGGAACTGACATCTTTTTCTGCGGAAGTTACAGGTCGTGATGTCCTGCTCAACTGGTCAACTTCTTCTGAAACCAACAATAAGGAGTTCCGTGTTGAAAGGCGTGCTCTTACGGGTGAAACATGGAAAAAGATTGGTTCAATCTCCGGGTCAGGAACAACCACCTCACCAAAAAGCTACCAATTCACCGACAAATCACCCTTAAATTTCGCGGGTCCGGTTCAATATCGTCTAAATCAGATCGATTATGACGGAACAAACCACTATTCAAAACCCGTTGAAATTGAGTTAAACCCCCTTTCTTTTGAGTTGCTTGGGAATTACCCAAATCCTTTTAATCCTGAGACAGTTATCAGATACAACATGCCTGTTTCGGGTACTGTGTCGTTGAAAGTTTATGATTCCCGTGGTGAACTTATAACAACCTTATCACCCGGCATCACAGAAAGTGGCACCCATGAAATTCACCTGAATATGTCGGGCAAAGCTTCAGGAGTCTATTTCTATACGCTTGAAAATGTTTCAGGAGAGAATACTATCAGTCGCTTAACAGGAAAATTTGTTATGACTAAATAGTGGGGGGCTTAGAAAGACATAACAGGACAGAGAAAAGAAAGATAATTGGTTTACTTGTTTTTAGTCAATCTCGACTATTTCAGGTTTGTTGTTCAAAAACAAAATCAGAAAAGCATTTAGGTTTTTGTCCTTGTCAAGTCCCTTCAGTGTCATATAGTCTTTAAGTTGTTCAATTCCTTCAGATTTGATGGAGTTGTATTTCTCAATTTCTGATTTTTTCAAATATTTAAGTTCAAGTACAAATGAATATTTGCCTCTGTATTCAGGTTGGAGTTTTAAGTAGAGGTCGATATATTTTCTGTTGATCTCTACCTCGCTGTTAATTTTATAAATATTGGCAAAATTTAGTACAGGTAGAAACAACATTTTAAGATTAGATTCTCTGAAACCAAGCAGGTCACGGTTAGATATCTTATCCATTAACTCTGCAATGTATTTAACGAGTTTATTTACCTTTCCATCAAATCGCATTTCATCAAATATCTCCATCAAATCATCCGTATTAAAGCCGCTCAGATTTTCTTCGATGAAAGATTGCCTTAAAAATTCCCAGTACATCGTTTTAACAACATAATTTGGAATCACATATTCCATTATGCTTCCCTCTGCACCATTGATTGTTAAAAGACCATTATAAAAAAGTAGCGAGATCAAATCGGTTCGAGAGAATCTGCTTTCAAGGTTATACTGGAGTGTAATCCTGTCTTTGATTTTTTCATTTTCTATTATCTCTGAAATAACTTCATTTGCTTCTTCAGGTTTCAGAATGCTTAACTGATTTTTAATTTTTAGATAGTCAGAGGCAACGGATGGGTCATACATTTCGGTCGGGTATTTACCAAAAGCATAAAAATAATCAAGGAAATTAATGAGTATTTGAGGGTTAAATAATTTCTGAACAGTCTCAACCGAAAATTTACTTCCATTATACCACTCACGAATATCTCCCACAAGACTGTCAATTTCAGAAATCACCGTTTCACTGCCCGTTGCGGTTATCAGTGCTTGAACTTCAGATTCGGTAAATCCTGCCATATTGTGAAATCTGGCGTCAAGTGTTAAATTTTTTGAAACATTAAATCCGCTGGTCATACTATCGAGAGTAACGGGAGTAACACCTGTTGCAAAAAAACGATCAATTACTCCTTCGCCCATAAATTGTTTGATTACTTCAAAAAACTTACGCATCCAACCATTCTGAGACACTATCTCGCTAAAATGCTCCCTGTTAAATGCAAGCAATTCATTGGTGAAATGATCATATTCATCGATAAAAAGGTACACTTTAATACCGGGCTGCAAACCCTGAAGTCTAAAAAATAAACTTCTTAATATAGAGTTAGCGTCATTGTGTGAGAATATTTCGGCGGTTTCGACATCTGTGAACAGGTTGTATTTTGTGATAAACAGTTTTACAGCTCCGCTAATCTCATTAGTAAAGTGTAAAAAAACATCATCAACCTTGTCAGTCTTTATTCCGCTAAAGTTAAAATTTAGAATGTGGTAGCTGTTTCGAAGAGGTGTTTGATTGTGTGGTTTTCCGATAAAATACCCGCCAAACAGGTCATCAAATCTTTCTGCGTGTTGTATCCCGTAATAATGACCCAGCATCGAGAGGAGCAAAGATTTCCCAAATCGGCGAGGGCGGAGAAAAAACAGGTAACGATCACTTATCGATTCCAATTCTTTTATGAAGACAGTTTTGTCAACATAGAAAGAATTTTCATCTATCAGAGTAGTGAAATTTGATGTTTTTGATGGAAGACGTTTTTTCATTCTCTTTTGGGAAATTTATTTGATGCTTACTTAAATATAGGGAAAATGATTGAAAGATAATTAATCTGACTTATTTACACGCAAGATGATACAAAATGTATAAGCCCTTGTGGTGGTGGATTCCTCTTTGACAGAGTGTTTTAAGTCCTGTCTCGTATTATTTTTGTACTTTCATAATGTCAAAAATATAATTTTATGAAAGTAAAATAAATGAAAAAAGTCTTCTTTTTTTTCAGTTTAATCATTACTTTTTGTCAGGTATCTGCACAGCTAAAAGATCAGTATGTACCCGATGAGAAAGACACGATCAAGTATCAGCTTGACGATGTGGTAATTACAGCCACGCGAGTGGGCGAAAAAATTATCGATATCCCATATCCGGTTTTTAGAATTGACAACAGCTCATACAAATTTGATAAAAAAACAGCGATTAACGATATTCTCTCCGGTGTTCCCGGGCTTTTTATGCAGTCCCGTTATGGAAATCACGATGTAAGGATTTCAATAAGGGGATTTGGAAGCCGCTCAAACTCGGGAATTCGTGGGATCAGAATCCTTCTCGATGGAATTCCTGAATCGGAACCTGATGGACAAACCAGAATAGAAGCGATCGACTTTAACTCCGTTGGTTCAATTGAAATCGTAAAAGGAAGTGCCTCATCACTCTATACCAACGCTCCGGGTGGAGTTGTCAACTTTATCAATGAAATCAATTTCCCTTCCTCTTTTATCACCCAGTTTAATGAGTTTGGTGAGTTTGGACTTCGCAGAAACGGAGTTAAACTCGGTGTTAAAGAGGGTGACACTAAATTTATGGTGTCGTATAATTATCATAATTCTGCGGGTTATCGCGCACATTCAGAAGATTTTTGGAATATTTTAAATACAGTTCTTGAGACAAAACTTACTGAGAACTCAAAGTTATCCCTCATCGGTTACTCTGCAACGGGATCAATAAAACTTCCCGGTTCCTTAAAAAAAGCCGAGTTTGATGCCGATCCTTTTCAAGCTGCCAAAACCGAAAAAGACTTCGATTATTATCGCCTCTCGAACAAAGGTCGCTTTGGCATCAAATACGAATTAAACCCGGGTGGAAGCAAAGCTCATGAGCTTGAAGTGACCGGTTATTTCACTCTTAAATATTTTGAAAGAGCTCAAAAAACTGTCCGAATTTTTAACCGTTACGGGCTTGGTGCTTCGGGCCGTTATACCAACCGTACAAAAATAGCAGGCTTCAACAACATGTTTTCAGTTGGTGGTGACTTGCTTTATCAGACGGGACCAATTGAAGAGTACAGTAACATCAACGGAATGAAAAGTGATGTTTTGATTACTCTTACGGACGAAACAATTCAAAATGCCGGATTTTTTATTCAGGAGAGATTTGAATTTATCCCAGATAAGTTTGCGCTGCTTTTTACAGGTAGATATGATAATGTGGTGTTTGCAGCAAAAAACAGGATACTTGGTTCGCAGGATGACAGGAAAGCTTACACAGCTTTTACGCCAAAAATTGCGTTAAACTATAAATTTACTCCATATCTTTCTATTTATACTTCATATGGTTTGGGATTTGACTCCCCCGCCGGGAATGAACTTGACAACTACCCGACCAGCTCAAATCAGGGTAAATTCTACAATCCCGATCTTGAAGCACAAAAGACCAAAAATTTTGATCTCGGAATGAAAGGTAATCTCATCTTCACAAGCGGTTTGTTTAATTACCTCTTTTTTGAAGGCACATTTTTTAATATCATGATCGATAACGAGATAGTGCCTTTTGAAGTGCTTGGAAGTGTTTTCTATCGAAACTCAGCCAAAACCAACCGTTCAGGATTTGAATTAGGAGCTGAAACCGCCATTCTGAAAGCTTTTACGCTGAAAGTGGCTTATACCTACAGCAATTTCAGTTATGATACCTATGCTGCACGGGTTATTAAATTGGATAACGGAGGTAATTTTATAACTGAGGAGAAGGATTTTAGTGGTAAGGTTGTTCCGTCTGTTCCAAAACATAATATCTATGTTTCAGGATCATATCAAAACAATATCACCGAAGACCTCACCGGTTTTCTGAAACTCTCTGTCTCCCATATTTCTGATATGTATGTTGATGATGCAAACACCGAAAACAATCCATCATATACGATTCTGAACTCGGTTGTGGGGTTTGACTTAAAATTGAACCATTTTAATGTCTTGCTTTCGGGCGGCGTAAATAATATCTTGGATAAGAGATATGCGGCATTTCTGAATATCAACTCCACCTCCGGAAGATTTTATGAACTTGGTGAACCGAGAAATGCCTTTGCATCCCTGACGCTGGGATACAGGTTTTAATGCAATAGTTCAGTAATCCAATAATGCAGTAATTATAGACCAATAGATGTTATCAAGTTATTACAGAGAATTAAATTTTGTTCTTTTGAAGGGAACCCGGTTCAGGGTTCCCCTTTTTCTGCTGTTTTGTTTAATGACGGTAACTTCTGCACAAAATTTTACACGATTGGGACTGCCAAATTATTCCGTTTTTTCATCCGTCGTTACGCAAACGGAGGTGGTTGCTGTTGTACACCCAAATGATCCAAACTCAATTTTTGCCTCTGCAAACGCGATAAGTTTTTCGCCCCAGTTTTTTGTGAGTGAGGGGATATATGTCTCCTCCGATGGTGGAACTTCGTTTTGGGGCACTGATACCTGCTCGGGTGGTCCTTCCATTGCATTTCACGGAGGTGATCCCGGGATCACAATCGACAAAAACGGTACTTTTATCCTTACAAGAAATGGTAAAATTCCCCTTTATGGTCTTTATTCCCACAGATCAACCGATCAGGGAAGAACCTGGTCGAATGCAAAAGCCATCACAAATATTGAGCTCGAAAGGGCTTGGCTGGCAGCCGATAATTCACCGTCAAGTCCTTATTATGGAAGAGTTTATGCTGCGTGGGTAAGATACAGTCCACCATATCCTTTGGTTTTTGTTTATACGGATGACGGGGGAGAAAACTGGTCGTCAATTCAGCAGGTTAACTCACCTACCGACAGGAATTATGGCGGTGGACTTGTGGTCGATAAACAGGGGGTGGTTTATGCGGTCTGGGCTGCGGTCACTTCTTCTTCACCATTTACAGAAAAATATACAGGATTTGCAAAATCAACGAATGGCGGCACTTCATGGTCAGTGACCGAAAATGTATTCGTCACAAACGGAATCCAGGGAATTTTACCCACCAAACAAAATATTCGTGTTAACAGCAATCCTCAGTTGGCAATTGATTTGTCGGGAGGTGCCACCAACGGATGGTTGTATGTTGTAACCACCCAGAAAAACACTTCCGTGGCAGGAGCGGACCCCGATATCATATTTAACCGTTCAACTGACGGGGGCAATACCTGGTCGGCAGGAGTCAGAGTTAATCAGGATCAGCTAAACAACGGCAAAATTCAATTTTTCCCGGCAATGACTGTGGATGAATATGGCGGAATTAATGTGATATTTTATGATGACAGGGCAACAACTTCCGATTCTGCGGGGGTTTTCCTTGCAAGATCACTCGACAATGGAGATACCTGGACAGAATATGAAATATCAGATAAAAACTTTGAACCGACGCCTATTGGTGGTTTGGGACAGGGGTATCAGGGAGACAATATATCAATTGTTTACAGCAACAACACTCTTCACCCATTCTGGATGGATAATCGTACGGGTATCTATCAGATTCAATCTGTGAAAATCCCCCTGTCGTTAGTGGGAATTGAAGACAACACCACAGAGGTTCCAACCAATTTCAGAATGGGGAATGCTTCGCCAAATCCATTTAATCCACAAACAACCTTTACTCTCGACCTCCCAAATTCCGGTAATCTGCAAATATCCCTTTTTGACAGCCGTGGTTCCCTTGTTGAAACTGTATTTAATGGAATGAAAGAAGCAGCCACACACCGTTTCATAATTGAGAGAGCAGGACTCTCTTCAGGAGTATATTTTGTTCAGGCAATTTTTGGGAATCAACAACTTGTTCAGAAAATATTGTTGTTGAAGTAGAGAACTTGAAAGACTTGAGAGCAAGTTAACAACAAAGGCCGCAAAGGATAGAGTAAAACCACAGAGCACACGGAGACCACAGAGTGGAAATTATAAATCCCATCCGTGAAAATCCGTGAAATCCGTGGAACTATCCCTACACCTCTGCCACTGCAAAATCTGACTTCCCCACAAACACTATCGCAAATGTCCTGCAGATAATCCCCTGTGTAGCAAGCTCCGTCTTGTATTTTGTTACCTGTTCTATTGCCGCTCTCTTTTCAATTTCAAGTTTTTCCTTGTTGCTTTTCTTCAGATATTTAAGCTCAAGCAGGAAATTTTCTTTACCGGGGTTAAGTTGTGTGGGAATTAACAAAAGGTCGGCATAACCTTCATTGTTTTCGTTTTCACTTTTTACAAAATAGGCGTTGTTTCCCATCAGAAGAGTCATAAAGATCATTTTGATGTTCTTTTCGCTGAACTTCTGCAAGTCACGATTCGAAAGATTTTTTAAAATAGAATGGACATACTCAACCAGCATATCTATCTTCCCCTCGGTGAACATTTGCATTATCGATCTGTCGATTTTTGTGTTATCGTACCGAAGTTCTTTCTCCATGGTAAACTTATACCTGAAAAACTCCCAGTACATCTGCTTCAT
>Ga0056914_10000779_pt1 | contig 25332 bp, 33 predicted proteins | sample TNRBio252014_DNA_FD_55168 | JGI IMG/M metagenome (GOLD analysis project Ga0056914, IMG submission 55168) | Wastewater treatment Type I Accumulibacter community from EBPR Bioreactor in Madison, WI, USA - TNR Reactor_6/25/2014_ DNA | ecosystem: Engineered > Bioreactor > EBPR > Anaerobic-Aerobic >...
GGTGAGCTCTACTACTTGTTCGTGAACAATTTCTCCACCAGCTCCACAGGGTTCCAGATGGACATATCTGGATCGGCGATCCTGGATTGCGGGATCCCGATGGGCCTATCGAACGGATCGCTCCGGACTTCTTTACCGCTGGTGCGTCCTTGTCCTGCGAATGGATCCGCGTGGTACACGGCCGGTTCACCCGGGATCGTGCAAGCACGCCTGATCGACATGCGCGGCAGGGAAGTGCGCATGTGGGCTGTGACCGGTCGGAAGGTCAACTACCTGTCGTTGGATGGCGTCGTACCGGGCGTGTACATGGTGAAAGGATGCGCGAGCGATGGACAGGTGCGCGAGGTGGCCAGGCTGGTGGTGGAATAGGAGCATGCGCCCAGAGATCGGAATACGGTTCATCCTGCTGCTGTTGCTCGGCAGCCTATCGAACAACACGCATGCCCAGCCACAGCTCTGGACCGTGCGCCACGACAACAGCGGTGATCAAGGCGGCTTCGGCGATGTGGGCCTGGGCCTCTCGCTCCGGCACGACAGCTTGCTCGTGGGCCGCAGCTTCAACCATGTTCCCGCGCTGGACCTGCTCACCACGGACGGTTCCCTGCTCTGGAGCTTCGCCCAGTTCGACTCCGCGCTCTTCCATGGCGGCTCCTGCTTCCTGGGGGATGGCGCGCTGCTGGCCTACCAGTGCGTGATCAACGGCGGACAGGGCTTGCGCATCCTCGGCCTCGATCTCGATGGGCCGATGCTGGACTGGTCGCACGCCTTTCATGACTTCGAGGTGGATCATGTGACGCCACCGGTTGGCGGTGGCTCCTCACCGAACGCCTGGGTGGTGGCCGCAGGGGAGCGCAACGACAGCGCATTCATCCATGTGATGGCCTGCGAGCGCACGGCAGGCGTGGCCATGGCCCAAAGCATCCCGATGCCGCATCCCGTGCAAGAACTGCACGCAAGTTTCATCCCCGGCCATGGCTTGTTGGTAGACGCCATGGTGCAGCACCCCGATGCCTTCGCCACCGTGCCGTGGGAAGCGTTGATCGACACCAGCGACCTGAGCGTGGCGTGGAGCACCTACCTCACGGACACCACCGGCTTCCTGGTGAACGCCGCGGCCATCACCAAAGCGTGGGCGCAGGACACACTGCTGACGGCCCTCACCACCTGGTCCGGCCAATTGCGCCTGTCGTTCCGCTCGGTGATCACCGGACAGCCCCTGCTGGAGAACGTGGATACGCTGGCCATCATACCAACGCTTGGTGATCTCCTGGTGAAGGATCGCGCAGTCTTCATCGCCACCACCAACCGCTTCATGTTCCGCTACGATGATGCGCTGCAACCGCAATGGGGCGACACGTCGTACATCTATTCGTACTACCCCGGCATACAGTTGATCGCCGCTCCGGACGGCGCGGTACTGGTGAATGGCCGCAAGGACGGAAGCACGATCGGGCAGGACATCGAGGTCACGCGCTTCGAAGGTTCCGACGGCACTGTCAACACGCACTTCCTCTTCAACGATCCCGTGACCGACACGCACGACATCCTGCACGCCACGGCTGTCGCGGGTGATACGCTCTTCGTGCTTTCCTCGGCCACCTTCGACACGCTCAACATCCTCAACGAGCACACCGAGATCTCGCTCACGGCGTTCAGCACGGATGCCACCACGCACGTGAACGAGGCACCTTCCTCCTTCCGGACGGCATCACGCGTCGCGATCGCCGATCGCTTGTCGGGCCTGCTGCCCCCCGGCCGGCCGGGGCTCGTACTGATCGATCCGCAAGGGCGATCGCTCGCGCATGGCACCCCTGCGGAACTGGACGGTGCGTACCACCTCGCTCCGCCCGGCCTTTACCTGGTGCGCGACGCCACCAATGGAACGCCGATCATCCGGGTGATGCATCCCTGATGGACTTCGGCGACGTACGCAGCGGACCGCCCCACATCGAACAGGTCAACGCACCAACATCACCTTGGCGGCGCCCTCCGCGGTGCGCAGGACCAGCGTGTAGGGGCCGGGCGACAGCCGCTGTGCCCCGGCCAGGGAGATCCGGTGCGTGCCCATCGGCATCCGTTCGCCGGAAAGCAGTTCGAGCGCGAGGCGGCCTTGCGCGTCGAAGAGCCCCATGTTGACCGATGCGGGCATGGCAAGCGTGTAGGACGCCACGGAGGATGGCGCGAGTGGCGAAGGCCACACCTGCAGATCGGGTGCGGGTGCGGGCAGATCGGGCACTCCGATGATCGTCCCCAGGTCGTAGCGGGCCAATGCGATGTCGAGGTCGCTCTGCGTCAACGCGAAACCCACCACCACCGCCTTGTCATCGGGTTGGATCAGCAGGTCGTGGCCGCGCTGCGCGTAGGGGCCGAAGTCGGTGGTGACCATTCCGTTGGTGCCGAAGGAATTGTCCAGTTGCCCGTCGATGTCGTAACGCAGCAGCACGAAGGCGTCCATGCCGCCGAAAATGGCGTAGCCCGCCGCGAGGGCCTTGCCATCGGCCTGCAACACCAGGCCCGTGATCTCCTGCATCGTGGCACCGATGTCCATGATCACCTTGCCGCCCGTGCCGAAGCTCGCATCGAGCGACCCGTTGGCAAGCAACTGCATCAGGGCGATGTCGAAGTTGGACGGATCCAAGTCCTCCTGCGTGTAGCCGGCCAGCAGGATCCGCCCATCGGTGCGCAAGTCGATGCGCTTCGACTGGGTCCAATATCCCGTGACCGTATGGTTGATGATCCCATCGCCGCCACCGAAGGTGGGATCGGGATCGCCGTCGGGCTCGTACCGCGCCACCACGAACCCCTCGGCGGTCTCGGCGTAGCCGGTCACCACGATCCGGCCATCGGGCATCAAGGCCATGTCATCGATCTCCTCCCAGAGACCGAACATCAGATCCGTCACCACCTTGCCATCCCCGCCGAATCCCGGGTCCAGTGATCCATCGGGGTTGAAGCGGGCCAGTGCGAAGGACTTGTCGGATCCGAACAGGCCCGCGAAACCTGCGGCCACGATCTTGCCATCGGGCTGCACGGCGATGCCGCGCACGGCGCCGAAGTTGCTACTGCCGAGGAAATCCATGATGGTGACGGAGCCCGTGCCGTTGAAGCCAAGGTCGATGGTGCCGTCGCTGTTCAAGCGGGAAAGGGTGAACATGAACGCGTCGCCGATCAGGATCCCGCCATTGGGCTGTAGGGCGATGCTTGCCGGCCTTGTGCCCGGCACCTGCGCGGTTCCGTTGACCCCGAAGGTCGGATCGATGGATCCGTCGGCGTGGTAGCGGGTCACCATCACCTGGACCATGCTGCCCATCTGCGTTTCGCTCGCGACCAGGAGTTTCCCATCCGGTTGCCTGGCCACCACGTGCCCGAGGTCGCCGCCGATCCCCGAGTTCTGCACGGTGAAGCCGGTGCCATTGAACGCCGGATCGAGCAGGCCAGCGGTGGTGATGCTGACCACCCCAACAGCGATGACGTTCATCATGCCGTCGATGGATACGGGGCCCGCCACCGCCACCTGATCGTTCGATCCCAGTGCGATCGCACCAGGGTAGAACACATCGGGCGTGAACGGTTGGGCGCAGTAGCCACCGGCGCCATAAGCGGCATCGAGCGATCCCGAAGCCGTGAACGCGGCCGTCACCGCTTCAGAACTCCCTCCCCAATAGCGCGATCCTGCGACGATGAGTTCACCATCGGAACGCTCAACGACCGCCTGCAGGTCGCCGCCATCCACGGTGACCTCATGGACCAGGGTGCCGGTGCCGGCGAACGTGGGGTCCGGTGAACCATCGGGCAGATACCGTTGCAGCAACCATTGCTGGGTCCACGGCGTGGGAACGGTGGTGCCCACCGTGATCACGGTCCCATCGTCACGCACGATCATGTCGTTCAGCAGGTCATCGTAGATCCCGGGAGCCGAAGTGATCACACCGGTCCCATTGTATGTGCTGTCCACGGCTCCATCGGCATCGAACCGCACCAGGTACGCATCATCATCGGTGCCATTGAAGACATTCCCACCCACGACGATCCGTCCATCCGCCAGTATTCCCGTTCCGCGGACCGTGTTCTCTCCGGTCCCCACCTGATGGGTGATGTGGCCGATGCCGGCGAAGCTCATGTCCGGCGTACCGTCCTCGTTGTAGCGCAGCACGTGGAAATCTCCTAACCCATGCGCGGCGGCGATCACAAAACGGCCATCATCCATCACTGCCACGAAGGCATCGACGATGTTCAGGTCCAGATCCACCGACCAGCCGTCCGTTCCGAAGCTGGGATCGAGGCTGCCATCGGGGAGGTAGCGCGCCATGGCCAGTCGGTTCCATCCGCTCCCGCTGATCATCGTGAACGACCGGCCCACGGCCAGCAGGCGACCGTCGGGCAGCAGGGCCAGATCGGTGGCGCGGCTGTTATTGCCCACATACACATAGGTGCTCCAACCCGGATCGCCCGCATTGAGGTTGGTGGACACGATGCCATCCCCTCCAAAACCGCTGTCCAGGCTCCCGTCCGTGTTGTGGCGCATCAAGGTGAAGCACCCCCACATCGAACCGATGTATTCCGTGCCGCCGGCGCTCACGATCCTTCCATCGGTCTGCACGACCACCGGATCGAAATAGTCGTTGCCGTTGCCGATGTCGGTGAGCACTTTGCCCGCGTTGCCGAAGGTGGGGTCGAGCGCGCCGGGTTGGGCATGGGCCGCTGCCCACAGGATCGACGCGGGCAGGAGCATGATCTTCGAGGTATGCATTGTTCCGTTGGTTGGTGCAACACTGGAAGGCCGGGAAAAGAACGTTTGTGAAAGGAATGATACGTTCGCTGGATACCGCATGACCCATATCATGTTCGGAATGGCCTGCGAGGTCCGTCCACGGGATCCCCTGTGCTCATCCGGCATTCCGCCGCTGGCCGTGGTCTTCCTGGCCATCCGCATGCCGCGCGTCTCGGGCATCGAACTGCTGGAACGTCTGGGCATCGACCGCGCCTTCGAAGTGGTCTTCGTCACCGCGCACGGCGACCGCATCCTGAACGCCTTGCGTTTGTGCGCCTTCGACTACCTGCTGAAGCCGATCGACGTGGACGAGCTCGTGGCCATGGTGCTGCGCCTGAATCAAAAGCGCCTATCGCCTCGCCGTTGGCGCCCGCGCCTAGGCCCCGTGCGCCGGGGTGATGGCCATGCCCCGGCTGATGTAGTATTCCATCCCGGTTCGTGGACCGGGACAGGCTCAGGTGAAGCAGTTGGCCAGGGTGGAGGGGAACTGCCAATTGGAAGTCGCCGATCGCGCCATCCAATTTCAGCGACTACGTTCACACCCCGATGAGCAGGCGAATCGTTGCCATTCCCGACGAAGCCATCATCCGCCGGATCCGCGTGATCCGTGGTCAGAAGGTGATGCTCGATCGCGACTTCGCTGAGCTCTATGGTGTTGAGACACGTCGGCTGAACGAACAAGTCCGCAGGAACATCGACGGTTCCCCGAAGACTTCATGTTTGAAATGACCTATGAGGAACTCGCTGAATGGAAGTCGCAATTTGCGACATCCAATCGGGAGGTCATGGGCCTGCGCAAGCGTCCGTTGGTGTTCACCGAGCACGGAGTGCTTATGCTCAGCAGCGTGCTCAATAGCAAGACCGCTGTCGCGGTGAACATCCAGATCATCCGGGCCTTCGCCAAGATGCGGGAGATGCTGCTCACCCACAAGGACCTCTTGCTCGAACTGGAGCACATGCACACCAAGGCCGGCGAGCACGACCGCAAGTTCCAGGTGATCTTCCGCTACCTGAAGCAGATGGAGAAACGCGAGACCGAGCGTGTGCTATTGGCTGAAGTCGCGAAGGCCAAACCACGAACGCCGGTTGGCTTCAAGGTCGACCGGAAGAAGTAGATCGGCGCTCAGGACTTCCTGAACACCTCCCTCCGGTGCCACTCCAAGTACTCCTGCTTCGGGCCGGTGACCCTGCCCGACGCTGGCAAGGGCGCGGTCGTGGAGGGCGTTGAGGGTGATTGCTATCTTGGCTCAATGGCCATTGACATCGAGATCGACAAGCTCACGAACTCCATCGAGAACGTGCGCACCGGCGAGGTGTTCGATACGGCGGTGATGAGGATCACAGCCAAGGATCGCCGCTTGAAGAAGATGAGTTGGCGTTTCAACTGGAACCTTGAACTCAAGCAGCCTGCCCGTGAGGTATATGCCCTGACCACCATGGCGGACCGTTCGATCGTGCAAGGATTGATGAGCCTGGAGGACAAAGGCGATCACGTGTTCGTCCACCTGATCGAAAGTGCCCGGTTCAACCAAGGCAGGAACAAGGTGTACCAAGGCGTGGCCCCGAACCTGTTCGCATTTGCCTGTCTTCGTGCATTCGACCTGAACCGCGGCGGGGTTGTATCTTTCGTGTCGAAGACCGCATTGAAAGACCACTACGCCGCCACCTTGGGTGCCGCCAACCTGTTTGGCGACGCCATGGTCATCGGCCCGAAACAAGCCCAGGAACTGGTTGATCGCTACTTCAGCACGCACGGATGAAAGCCCCGATCAAAGAACCGCTGAACGTTGACCTCGAAGTGGTACACCGTGAACTCACCCCGGAGGAAAGGGCGAGCCTGAAGGCTTTTCTTCGGACAGCCAAAAGCAAGACTCCGCGTAAACGCACCTCGGCATCTCGGGTGAAGGCAAGACGCCGGACAAAGGCTTGAGCACCTCACCGCTTCCCGAACACCACACTCCGGTGCCACTCCAAATACTCCGGCTTCGGGCCGGCGGCTTCCGTCGGCAGGCTCAGTGGGCTTCCTTCATAGGCTCTGAAGTTGAAGGCAACGGCCTCCGAGGTGTAGTGGTCGCAGAGGGAAGAGGCGCAGCGCAACGCTTACCCTGACCAAGCGCAGACCCCAGCCCACTCCCATCGGGCGGCTGCAATGCCCTAACTTTGACTGTGATGGATATTCAAGCCCTGAAGCTCGAATTGGTGCAACAGCTCGTGAACACGAATGATGCGGGCGTATTGACCAAGGTGAAGCGCTTGTTGGAGCTGCTCCGCACGGGGTCTTCGCCTTCCGCTGAGGAACACGACGAGGACCTGATCGCTGCGGCCAGCGTTTTCGGCGCCTCGGCATACGCCGATGATGAGCCTGACATCAGCGGCCTTGTGCTGAAAGAGCCGAACCCGAATTACGGCAAATGAAGCCCGGCGACGTGGTGCGCTGGGCCTTCGTGCAAGGCGCTGGCCAGCGCAAAATGCGCCCCGCCATCCTCCTCGCTTCCGTTCCGCCGTTCAACGACTGGCTGGTCTGTGCAGTGAGTTCGCAAGTTCACCGCGCCGTGAAGGACTTGGACATCGTCATTGGCACCGGGCATCCGGACTTCCACCGCACGGGCCTGCGCATGGAAAGCGTGGTGCGCGTTGCCCAATTGACCACCTTGCCGGACAAGGTGGTCCAAGGCACCATTGGTGAAATATCTTCTACCACGCTCTCCTTGATCAAGGATCGGCTGCGGAGCTGGTTGGAATAGCGCTACCGATCACCGCCCGAACACCTCCCTCCGGTGCCACTCCAAATACTCCGGCTTTGACCCGGGGTCAGGGCGATGCCGTTCCGTGCTAACTTCGCACTGTACGCATTCACCATGGCCACTGCGGACCATTACATCCAACTTTCCTCCCTACCGGAGAACATCCGCCAGCAAGTGCTGGACTTCATCGCATTCCTGATGCGCCAAGAACAAGGCAGCGATCCAGAGCGCAAAGGAGACCGCAAGACCCCCGTGCTGGGCCTGGCCAAGGGCATGGTGGTGGTTCCGGATGATTTCGATGCCCCGCTCGACGACTTCAAGGAGTACATGTGATGCGGGTGCTCTTGGACACCCACATCCTGCTTTGGGCCCACGCAGGTGATCCGGCACTGCCCAAGCAAGCTGAACGCGCCATCCGGTCCGAGGGCAATGAAGCTTGGGTGAGCATCGTCTCCTTCTGGGAGATCGGCCTGAAGCACAGCATCGGCAAGCTGCCCTTGAAGATGCCGCTTGATGCCTTCTTCCGCACGATCATCGATGCGCACTTCCTTGTGTTGCCGCTGGATCCCGCGCACATCGTTGCCGCCTCCGGGCTTCCACTCCACCATCGCGATCCCTTTGACCGGATGTTGATCGGCCAGGCGAAGCATGAGCACATGAGCGTGATCACGGTGGATCAACAGTTCAATGCCTATGCCGTTGATCTCGTGAGGTTGTAAGGATTTCTTCGGCACAGGCCGGGAACCGGATCGCGCCCTTCGATGTGGGCACATGGTTCACCGCTTCCCGAACACCTCCCTCCGGTGCCACTCCAAGTACTCCGGCTTCGGGCCGGCGGCTTCCGTCGGCAGGTTCAGCAGGCTTTCTTCGTATGCTCTGAAGTTGAAGGCAACGGCCTCGGAGGTGTAGTGGTCGCGGAGGGAGGAGGCGCAGCGCAAGCGGAGGTCGGTATCGAACCCGACTTCGCCAAGGCTTCGTCGGGTAAGAGGTGATCAGGCCGCAGTCGAACCTGCCTGCCGGCAGGCAGGAGCGCGGTCGTGGAGGGCGTTGAAGGACTTTTCCACAGGATTCCGATCCGCCGCCATTCATGCTTATCATGTGGAGCGTTGTTTGGCGGAAAAGCCGTCAGCATCCCGAATGCATGAAGAAGGAACTCATCAATGAGCTGTGGCAACGCTTTGAAGCGGCCAGCGGCACCTTGGAAGACGTGGAGTGTTGGAGCGCCCGCGACCTGCAGGCCATTTTCGGCTACGCCAACTGGCAGAACTTCCAACAGGTTGTGGAACGGGCCAGGGAGGCCTGTGCCAACGCGGGAGAAAGCCCGGAGAACCATTTTACTGGTGTCAGTAAAATGGTCGGCCTAGGCAGTGGCGCGCAACGTCCCATCGACGATTTCGCCCTTACGCGTTACGCCTGCTACCTCATCGCCCAGAACGGCGACCCCGGCAAGGCGGAGATCGCCTTCGCGCAGACCTACTTCGCCGTGCAGACGCGTCGGCAGGAGATGATCGAGCTGCGACTAAAAGAGGCCGACCGTGTGATGGCGCGCGAGAAGTTGAAGCAGACCGAACGCAAGCTCAGCGGCCTCATCTTTGAGCGTGGCGTGGACGAGCGCAGTTTCGGGAACATCCGCCATGAAGGGGACCGCGCGTTGTTCGGTGGGCATGGCACCCACGCCATGAAACAACGCCTGGGAGTGCCGGGGAACCGGCCCCNCTCCGATTTCCTTCCAACGCTCACCATCAAGGCCAAGGACTTCGCTGCGGAACTCACCAGCCACAACGTGCAGGAGAAAGACCTGAAGGGTGACAAAGCGATCACGCGGGAGCACGTGGACAACAACTGGGAGGTGCGCAGCATGCTCATGAAACGCGGNGTGAAACCGGAAGATCTGCCAGCGGCCGAGGATGTGGAGAAAGTNAAGCGCCGGTTAGCGGCGGAACAGAANCAGGTGTTGAGGACATCCAAGAAGCTGAAGCCGAAGAAATAGGCGAGCACGGCAACAACGTTGGCGCTGGGCCGGGTGCGCTCAGGACTTCCCGAACACCTCCCTCCGGTGCCACTCTAAAAACTCCGGCTTCGGGCCGGAGGCCTCGGCAGGCAGGTTCAGCGGTCTTCCTTCGTATGCTCTGAAGTTGAATGCAACGGCCTCCGAGGTGTAGTGGTCGCGGAGGGAAGCGGCGCAGCGCAAGCGGAGTTCGGTATCGAACCCGACTTCGCCAAGGCTTCGTAGGGTAAGAGGTGATGAGGCCGAAGTCGAACCTGCCTGCCGGCAGGCAGGGGCGCGGTCGTGGAGGGTGCTCCCCGGGCTTGACCCGGGGTCACGGCTTGCCTTTGCCGATGCGCTTCACCGCCTTGTCGAAATCGCTCTCGTGGTCCGGTCCCAGCTTGTTCGCCTCACGGTACTTGTGGTACTCGCGCAGCGCATGGTCATCCGCCTCGTCCTTGCTCAAATGGCCAAGCCCTTCCAGCACTTCCCGTTCATTCAGCGTAAGAAAGCCATGCAGTTTATCGATCCAGTCCAGCATGCGCATCGGCTTCTTGCGCAATGCCTGTGATTCGGCAAATGCCAGGTACTGTTCCACGATGTTGTTCAACTGCTTCAATTCGTCCTCGTTCAAATAGTTCTTGGCGATCGTCACGTCGCGCGGAAGAATGCGGTCGCCCGGCCAATTGGTCAAGCCCATGTTCGGTTGTTCCGAGCTGGCCCTTCCACCGATCAATTCCGCTGCCGTATGTCCGGTGATGGCGAAGTGGAACTTGTTCTGCACCGTTGCATAGAACTTCCGGGTAGCCTCCGCATCCGGCTCATAGTCGATGCTGGTGGCATAAATGTCCGTCACCTTCCGGTAGAACTGCCGCTCGCTGGTGCGGATGTCGCGGATGCGTTCGACCAATTCATCGAAGTAGCGGTCCAGTGCGCTGTGCTCCTTGAAGCGGCGGTCGTCGAGGATGAAGCCTTTTATCAGGTATTCCCGTAGCTGCCGCGTGGCCCAGATCCGGAACTGGGTGCCGCGTTTCGACTTCACCCGGTAGCCCACCGAGATGATCACGTTCAGGCTATACAGCTTTACCGGCTTGGCGGAATGGGCAATGTGCAATTCTTGCACATTGCTCTCCCGCTCCAATTCACCCTCCTCGAAAACGTTCCCGATGTGCTTGGTGATCACCGATCGTTCCCGATCGAACAACAACGCCATCTGCTCCTGGGTGAGCCATACGGTCTCACCGTCGGTACGCACCTCCATGCGTAGGAGCCCATCCTCCGTACGGTACAGCAGCACCGGTTGCCCGCTCTCCTCCTTCCTTGTTCGTTTGGCCATGACTTTCGGGCTGACGTACTTCCTGCCAATTGCGTTCGGGCAAGATAGCGGCAGTCGATCACTTCCCGAACACCTCCCTCCGGTGGCATTCCAAATACTCCGGCTTCGGGCCGGTGACCCTGCCCGACGCCGGCAGGGGCGCGGTCGTGCAGGGTGCTCCCCGGACTTGACCCGGGGTCAGGGCGATGCCGTTCAAGGGGTCGAGGCGGTGGGCTAACTGTTTTTCAACAGGATTTGGTTCCGCTGTTCCGTGTGCTTATCATGCCATCGTTGCCTTGACCAAAAAACCGTCAACCATGGAAGATTCCATCTACTTCATTCCAAGCAACGAACGCGAAGCGCTCCAATGGCTGATCCCCGCGCTGGACAGGCCCTTGCAGAACATGCCACATGAGGAGTTCCTGAAAGCATGGTTCGCCATCGGATACTTGTATGGCGGGTTGAACCCTGACGAAGCGACTTACCACGGAACGGAGATCAGCTACGAGGATATCGGACCGGACCGCTTCCGGTTGATCGAGCCGCGTTTGATAGCGCCGTTCTATGTGAGAAGTGGCTGGCCATTGGTGCTCGCGCCCATTGCGGACGAGGTTTGGCGACGCGACGAATTGGGAATGATGGAAGATGATGAACTCTACTGCTATGAACTGGTCAAGCTGGGCATTCTAGATAGGATGGCCGGGGAGACCGGTCTACTGAGCACGACAGACTTTTACTGATGTGATCAACATGGTGTTCACAAATGCAGTCCAGCTCATCTGCCCCGAAGCCAAGCGTCATACTATGTTCGTGACGACGGTTTAGGCCGTCCGTTCCCAGCACTCATTACCGTATGACTTACCGCGAGACACCGACCCCGCCATCAACTGTTCAGGAAGGAGTTACCCTCTTTCATGGAACCAAAGACTGGAGAAAGAGCAAGTTCGAGAATCCCAAAGCGACGATCAACGTTGGAACAACGTTCAGTGGTATTGGAGCTATCGAGCATGCATTCCAAAGGCTCAATTTGAACCACGATATCCTCTTCGCCGGAGACATCGACGATCATGTTAAGCGGAGCTACTTCGCCAACTACGAAATTGGCCACAAGCACTGGCACTCGGACATTCACGACCTGAGCGCGAAGAAGTACAAGAAGAAGATCGACGTTCTCGTTGGTGGGAGTCCTTGCCAAGCCTTTTCAATGGTTGGAAAGCGACTTGGCCTTGAGGACACTCGTGGTACGCTGTTCTATGAGTTCGCGCGAATTGTTCACGAATCGAAGCCCAAAGTTTTCATCTACGAGAACGTTCGTGGGCTCACCAATCACGATGGCGGACGCACCTGGAAGGTTGTGAAGGACGTCTTTCATGATCTTGGCTACAAGATCCACTTCGAACTGCTCAACAGCAAGGACTATGGCATCCCCCAGCACCGCGAGCGGATTTTCGTGGTTGGGTTCTTGGACCACGATGTGAACTTCAGTTTCCCTCAGCCCGTGGAACTGGAGAGAACTATGCAGGACTTCCTGGAAGACTACACGGAGTCCAAGTATTACCTACGTGAGAAGGGGATCAAGTTTGTGACCAGCACGAAGAATCGGATGAAGCGCTACACCCAGATTAACGGTGCAGTGGCGTTGTGCCAAAAAGCAAATCAGCAATTCAATTGGCACGGGGACTTCGTGTTCGACAATCGAAATCTCAAGACTGACTTTGACGAGTTCATCTTCGATGTTTCCAACGTCGAAGAGAAGTACTACCTATCACCCAAGGTGAGCAAGTACGTCCTCGCTGGCGGCACCAAGAATTTCAAGACAAGTACCGAAACAGACCTGGCCGTAGCACGTCCTCTGCTTCAGTCAATGCACAAGATGCACCGGGCAGGGGTGGACAACTACGTAACCCACAACTACGGTCGTATCCGGAAGCTCACACCACGGGAATGTCTCAGACTGATGGGGTTCAGAGACACATTCAAAATTGATGTGAGCGATACTCAGATGTACAGGCAAGCTGGCAACAGCATTGTTGTCGATGTCCTCATTGCCCTGCTGAAGCAGATGGACATCACGAGGTTCAGCAGGTAGACCCAAAATGCCGGACGAAATCATTGTAAGCGGACGTCGCCTGCGTGTCCTCGACACGAAGGAGAAAATGACCGTAGCGGACTCGTTCGTGATGCCAAGCAATAAGCTGGGCAGGGGAAATGGTGAGGCAAAGTTCTATGTTGGCAATGATGGTGACGGGGTACGCCAGTTCTTTGGGCAACCGGGCTTTGTTCTTGATTGCTTTATGCTCCGTGACGACCTCGTTCAGTATTTGAATGACACTGCTCCAGAATATCGCCATCCGGAGCAACCCTATCGCAAGCTGACGCAATTGCCGCAGCTATGGGTAGAACGAATGGAGAAGGTCAAGCGGTTACCCTCAGTGGTTGAATTTACCGCCACTGAGCAGGCGCAAATCGCGGGTCCCCGTGTTTACATCAACTCCGACAGTCAATACTATTCTCTGATCAGGGAGTTATCCCTCCCAAATATCACCTACATCGCGGCAATCAAGGTGCTCGGAGATAACGGTCGATTGCGTTACTATCTAAGGCTCTTCGTTGATTATTTCGGAAATGAGGAGCATCCTTCCATTGAGGTCGAAGCTGAAGAACAAATTGAAGCTGAACCCATCAGTGCAACCGAAAAGGAGCAGCTTTCAAAGGCGCGAATCGGCCAGGGCAAGTACCGTCAGGACCTTCTCAATCAATGCCCCTACTGCCCAATCACAATGGTATCCGATGACAGGCTTCTCATTGCAAGCCATATCAAACCATGGGCGAAGTCGAACGAACAGGAAAAACTTGACCCCAAGAACGGGTTCATGTTTACGCCGACCTACGACTTCCTGTTTGACCGAGGCTTCATTTCATTTACGGATGACAAGAAGATGCTCGTATCACCTTGGTTGTCGAGGATGACGTGCTCAAAGCTCAGCTTGGTGGATCAGCGCCTTTACACGCATCTCCCAACAGAAGGGCGTTTGCACTATTTGGAGTACCATCGTACTTCGAGATTCAAGGGGACGCTATAGCGGTAGTCCAGCAGCTCTTCTCGGGTCCATGGTTTGCGGATGGTGGCCATAAGAATGCCTGGCTTTTCTGCACGAATATGCGTACCCTGGCCGAATGAACCATGACAGAGAATACATCATTCGCCTCAGCGGCCCCGATCTCGGCCAAGTGATCGATGGGCTGGAAGTACGCGCCACCGCTTGGCGCCATACCGCCACCTACCTCGAAACCGGCGAAGCGCCGGACGTGGTTGTGATCGAGGAATGCGAGGATGCGGAGGAAGCTCGGCGGATCGCGGAGCACTACCAGCGGATCCTAACGGCGATGGTGGAACAGATGATGGACCAGCGATAAAGTACCAGACCACGCAGATGGCCAACGAGGGCGTGCAATTAGTGGTGCCCACCGCGGTATTCCCCACCTACACCGACGTGCAGCGCAGCCGAATGTTGAACGTAGGTGGCTTCATCGAAATGGTCCGCAGCAGGCAGGCGTGATGGCCAAGCGCACGGACGCCTTCACCAGGGCCAAGCGCTCCGAGGTGATGCCCCTCCTCCATACCAATGGCAACTGCGCCTTACAAGTAGCACCCCCGGTTGAATACCTTCATCCTTTGCGTCGTGCATGTTTGACACCGTGCCGATCGCTGCACGCCATTCAACGCACGCTCCCCACCTTCGCCCCATGGAGATCCCCATGGACCGTTTTGAGCAGGAGATCGACGAGCGTATCCTGGAGCGCGGGCTGAAGTACTTCGAGCGCGGCGCCGTGGAGGAGCCGGAAGAACTTGAGCCGGGCCTGTACGAGGCCGTGGTGCAAGGCAGCGAGGATTATACGGTCAGCGTTCGGCTGAAGGGAAACGCCGTCACGGAACATGCCTGCGACTGCCCGTATGAGGGTCCCGTGTGCAAGCACGTGGTGGCACTCCTCTTCGAACTGCAACAGGGCGAAATGCAATTGCCCAAGCGGGGCAAGGGACGCAAAGCAGCCAAGAAACCCACCGTGGCCGAGCAGGTGGACCACGCGCTGTCGGAACTGCCACACAAGGAATTGATGGCCTTCGTGCGCGAGCGGTGCATGGCCGATGGCGCGTTCCGCAAGCAGTTCCTGGTGGCCTGCGCGCCGCAAGCCATCACCGGCGACCGCAAGGACCACCTGAAAAGCCTGCGGGCCGGGCTGCGGGCCGTGGCCGGGCGGCGCGGATTCTTCGGTTGGAACGATACATACGCGGCAGCAGCCGTATTGCATGACAAGGTGGACCAGGCTCGCACGCTGATCAAGAAAGGCCACCCGCAACGCGCCCTGCCGATGATCAGCGCGGCGATCGAAGCCGGCGCGGAGGCCATGGAGCACGCCGACGACAGCAATGGCGACATCGGCGGTGGCATCGAAGCGGCCATGGAGCTGCTCGATGAACTGGCACAGGCGGAGCATGAGGAACCGTTCCGGAAGGAACTGCTCGCCGAGACTTTGCGGCTGCTCTCCGACAAGGCCGTGAACGACTGCGATTGGAACGGTCACCTTCAACCGGCCGCTGCGGCCTTGGCACGCACCGAGGCCGAGGCGGCCCCGCTCATGGCGGCGTTGAAGCAATCCGCCGATGTGGAGTACGGGGGTTCTGCCGCAAGGACCACCCTGCTGCAGCTCACCCGCCAGTTCCAAGGCGCCGAAGCCGCAACAACGCTGGAAGAACGCTTCCTCGTCCACAGCGAAGTGCGCCAAGCAGCCATCGAAAGGGCCATCAAGGCGAAGGACTGGAAGCGCGCCAGGCAGCTGGCCGAGGATGGAAGGCTTGTGCGGATCAACGGCCGGAGAGTGACCCATGAACACTACTGGACGCCCCACCTGCTGCGCATCGCACAGCTTACCAAGGACACGCCCGAGGTGGTGCGCCTGGCACGCACGCTGTTACTGGACAGCAACCGTGATGGCATGGAACACTACAAGCTCCTGCGCAAACATGTCGCCGTTGCCGAATGGCCCGCCTTCCTGGAGCAGCTCCTGAACGACCTGCGCAAGGGCAAGGGCAACAACCGCGGGATCCTTGCCGACATCTGCGCAGCCGAGGAACGCTGGGACGAGGTGATGGCGCTTGCCCGCGATGAGAGCAGGAACCTCAATCTCTTCTACTACCACAGCGTACTGGACCAATACGAAACGGAACTGGCCAAGCACTTCAAGGACGAAGTGACCACCACCCTTGCCGAACGCGCCGAAGCGTACGCCAGCAAAACGAACCCCAAGCACCACGACTATGTGGATGCAACCAACCTGCTGCGCCGCATGCGGAAGTTGGGCGGCCAAGACTTGGTGGCGGCCCTGGTGGCCGATTGGCGGGTGCGGCTGAAGCGGCGACCCACACTGATGTCCGAGCTGGACAAGTTGTAGGGATCGGGGTGGCGGCGATCGGGGTCAACCATGGGTGGCTGGATGGAAGTAGGATGCGCCCTACTTCTTCTTCCCCCTAGCCCCCTTCCGTTTCACAATGCCAAACTCCACCAATTCCTTCAGGAATTGCTCGTAGGTGATACCGAGGGTCATCAGACCGGTAATGATATGCAGGCTGGGCACCTCGCTGAAATGATGGTCCACGGTCAGCGGCCGCGGCAACTTCCGTTCAGGCTACGGATAGTCAAACTGCTCATGGCTGCCCGACTTGCGTCCATAGCCCACCAGTCCTTTCTTCTTCAGGTATTTCAGGTAATCCCGCAAGGGGATCGGCTTGGGCGCATCAACTACACGGGGATGGCCACCTTACGGGTAAAGAAGGCCGGCTTTTCTGCTTGGGCTTGCAGTAGGTTCGCTATGCTCAATTGATCCACACCCGTGGGAGGCCGGTAATCGCCCTTTTGGAGCACCCAGCCGTATTCGATCAACAATTTCTCCAAGGTGCCTCGTTCGGCCGTTTCCTCAAGGAAGATGTCGGCCTCCAAGGCAAAGGATTTCTTGGCTTCCGCTTGGGTCTTGCCGTAGCCGGTAACCCTCAACGCCGGGGAAAGCGCCACCCAATAGTCGCCCTCTTTCACCAGCATGACGTCCAGCTCCACCTGTAGGCCGTGTTTGCCCTTGTTGATGCGGTCCACCATGTGAGCAAAGATAGCCTTGGACCGAGGTGTTCACCCTTTGCGGCAGTACTTCCCACCAACTTCAATTCCCGGCTGTGCGGCTGGATGCGTTGTTCTTCTGCAACAGCCGAAGCGCCGGATCACGCTGCAGGAAGCTCAGGTCTTCCGCCTTCCCTCCTTCTCAAACGCCTTCAGCCCAAAGGCCAAGTTGTAGTCAATGATGCTGTGATCATCCTTGTGCTGCAACCAAGCCTCCTCGTTGTGGCTGTCATTGATGATGGTGATGGCATCCGCATCCGCAAAGCGCTCCACCACCTCGCGCAGCACGGCTAGTTCACTTTCCTCAAAGAGGACCTCACGGAAGGACCGCGCCTCCCTTGGCTTGAACTGGCCACCGAGGTTGCCGTCCGGCAGTTCCCGCTGCTGGAAGTCCACCAGTTCATGGCGTGAAACATGGTCGAACAGCGCATCGAATTGCTTGGGCACCGGCCCCCAGGTCACCGCCCGGTACCGCGCCCCGCTGATGGACACCCCGTGCAGCTGGTAGTGGCGGAAGTCCGCATAGAAGAGCAGCTTGTTCATCTTCGTCTTCCACGGCTCCAGCTTTTCCGCGAAGTACACGATCATCTCGGAGAGCTTCTCCAAGCTGGGCCTGCGGTAGCCGGTGGTATTGTCCGGCAGGGACTCACCCGGCCTTGTGCCCATCACGTAATCCTCCTCCCCGAAGATCGTTTTCCAACCGCCTTGCTCCTGGATCAACTCATCGGTGCGGGCCAGGATCTTTGCCCGTGCAGGTTCGTCGAGGTGTGCGCTCAGCTTCACCATCTTGGCGAACTCCTCCGGGTCCTCCGCCAACTGGATCAAGCGCGCATTGCTTTCGGCGGGCACCTCGCCGGCCTCGTAGTTGCGCCACCCGTTCACCCCAAGGCCGAGCACCTCGCTCATCTTCAAGGCGCTCAGTTCGTATTTGGCGCGGATGGCCTTGATCTCGTCGGGGAACGGCAGGTTGTACTTGTCGCGGTACTGGTTGTAGAGTTGGTTGAGGTTCACTTCATCCAACTCCGTCGTGGTGTACTGGTCACTTCCATCGGGTTCCCGCAGGAAATGGTACAGGATGGTGAACTCGTCCTTGCGGAATGTGAACGTGCGCGGCTCCCGCATCGGGATCAGCTCCTGGCCGGTCATCGGGCTTTTCATGACGTGCTGCTTTTGAAGGGGAAGGTCATGGCATGTTCGCTCGGATGGAAGGAGATGCAGAACACCGGCCCGGATTTCTCAAAGCCCAGGGTCACTTTGATGTACACCTCATGCTCCTTCAACTCCTTTCCGAACACCCAGAGGTCGGGGCCACTATTCAGCGTGTCTTTCATGGGGCCTTCACTGAAATCCATTACCGTGAGTTCGGCGAGCATCCGCTCACGTGCTTTCGGGACGATGCCAAGCACCACCAACGCTTCCATGTTCTTGGCCCGGTCGTCGCGGAACACCACCCTCCAGACCTTCATCCGGGCATGGAACGCGGATAGGAAGGCGGCAACCTCAGACTGGGTTGTCCTTCAACTTTATCGTAATGCAAAACTATGTACTACTCCTGTACAAATCACCACGCCAAATCCCAATCAATTTTTTGCTTGTACAGATTATCGCCTACCTTATTACCTGGCCCACAGAATCATACATGGCAGCTCGCGTTCTCAACAATCTGCCATCATGGCGGATATTCGGGAGCATTGTCAGGTTTCCGGACATAACCAAATTGCACATTACCGTTGACTTATGAGCTGGACTTGGTGTTGACCGATATTCCCTTCAACCGACCACCTCCTTGCCTGCCGGGCGGTTCCGGTTTGTTGCCTATGAGCTTAGTTCACTTATCCACGATCAGCGCACCCTGACAAACCTGTCAGTCTCTTTTGGCTTGGCATACGCGTTGTTCAAGGCTTGCAAAAGCATTCACAAAATAATGCCGCATGGATCCATTTTCTACCCTTGAAGTACCGTACACCGCGACTGATGATGTAATCAAGAAGGCCTACCGACGGTTGGCCAAGTTGTGGCACCCCGACACAAACAGCGGGAGCAAAGACGCGGAAGAAAAGTTCAAGAGCATCCAAGCCGCTTACGACTGTTTGGTCGACCCGATCAAGCGCGCGGACGAGGATGCAACGCGCAGACGGCGAGAACAGGCTGATGCTGCGAGAAAGGCGAAGGCCGAGGCTGACAAGCAGGCACGCACTCGCGCATACAGCCAGTCACCACCTTCATGGCGGCTGAACATCAAACCATGGGCAATGGTGGTGGCTTTCATAACCCTTGTCTTGATTGTCGCTGCTCTGTTCGGGGCGAACAACGGCGGTACCGAACGTCCCACGGCCTGAACAATGGCAACACTCTTCACCATGGCAGAAACTGAACAAGGCACCACGACGGGAAGTCAACCCGTTGCTGCTACTTCATCTACCGAGGCTGGCAACCCCTCTCCAGTACCTGATGACTTGCAGGCCCATCGGCGAGGAGTCCTCGAACGCCGCGACAAAGAGTTGGAGGCTCTCGGCACTAAGGCCGAGCAGCAGCTCGAAGCGATCAATACGTTGGACCAGCAGGCGCAAGGTTTGGTCACTTCACTGACGGAGGGCATCGTCCAAGCCAAGACCATTACTGGTCAGGTCGAAAAGTCTGCTGCTAACAGCCAAAAGGTCGAAGCGAAACTCATTAGCTTGAAAAGAAGGCTGAATCCTTCGTCGCCATGGTCCAAGGTGCCGATGGCAAGCCGGGACTATTGAAGGAGATGGAGGATGCCACAGCGAAACTCAAAGAGGCGGCAGGCGCATTCGAGAAGCAGCGTACCGAGCTCGCCTCCTTCCATGACGATGTCATGGGGAACGCCGAGAAACAGAAAAAGGGCGCACGCCAAGAGTTCGAGGATGTGCGGAAGCAGTACGTTGAAGACCAAGCTGAGCAAGCACAGAACTTCAATGCGCTGTATGACCGCATCGAAGGCTTGCTACCGGGCGCAACGGCCGCTGGCTTGGCGTCNGCCTCAAACGATCAGAAGCATGCTTACGGCAAGCCCATCCTGATCTCTTCCGGGATTGCAGCAGTTACCCTCCTCGGATTGGTCATATACGGGATGTGGACCGCTGAACCCGTGACCGGATGGTCCAGTGCCCTCCTGCATTTGGTGTCACGTCTGCACATCTATGGTCCGGGCATCTGGTTGGTGATCATTGCCATGCGCAAGTTCAACCAGTACAACCGCCTCGAACAGGAATATGCACACAAAGAGACACTGGCGAACACCTATGTCGGTTTTAGCCGCGAGGTGGAGAAGCTGCCCGATAACGACGCAAGCAAAGCGCTACGCGAAGAGTTGTTGAAGAGCGCGATTGCCTCAAGCAGCTATAACCCCAGTACAACACTTGACGGAAAGGGGCATGATGAGCGACCGCCGGTGTTGGACAAGTTGGCTGACATGTTACGCAAGCAGGCCAAGTAGGGATTCTTTCATTGCCTCGAAGGGCCGGTAGCCATGAAGTCTAAAGGTGGCCACATGGCTGGCATGGACTGGGCGGACTGAGTGGGCAAGAGCGCGGGGTGCCCTCGTTCCACGAAGCAAGCTGTGCGGGCTTGGGGCTCCAATCCGTCACGCGAAATACGGTTTCAGGTTCTGGGCTAATGTTCTTCGTCCTCATAATTGAACTCCACCTTGCTCTGTAGCACGATCTCTGAGATGATTCCCTTGAGGTAGCCATCCTTCACGGCCTTCCTGAACCGGTCTTGGAGTACTTCGATATTGATGACCTCTTCAATGCAGGCCATGTACTTGTCCACGACCGCTTTCACGCCGTATTGCTTTTCCGCACCGCGTTTGAGCTGGGCCTTCAGGTCGGCGATGGACGCCTCGGACTTGATGACGAATGAAATCGGATAGCGCTCGATCTTGTCGATGTCCAGAAAGTACTTCTTCACGTCCAAGGTCTCGGTCACTTGGAAGAAGCGGCCCAGCGGCTGCATCACGAAATCAATGCCGCCATCGTTGGCGTTGGTGCGGCCGGTCTTGTACAGCTTCAGCCGCTCCTCCTTGATCCGGTCGCGCTGGAAGCCGAAGAACACCTTCTGGTCGTGGTAGAAGTGCTTCAGGATGGCATAGCTCACGATCTCGAAGAGACGGGCATCCACGCTCGGAGCAAGCAGACCGATGATGAACATCTCGATCTCCTTGGATCCTCTGCCTGAGATCTTGTTCAGCCGTTCGCAGGTGGCGATGAACTCCTCGAACGACCGCTTCTTCACCATGGTGTACGCGTCGATGATCTCCAGCACCGCCGGGCCGATGTTCACCTCGCGCTTGCCCTTGCCCACCTTCAGCAGCCGTTCGTTGATCCAGTAGCGCTTGGTCTCTACCACGCGCAGGATCGGTGTGGCTTCCACCTGCGGAAAGAATTTCTTGAACTCCTCGTTCATGCGGTGGTTCAGCGCATGGTTCTGGAGCTTGCCGCCGAACGGAAGCTCGCGTTGCCGCTTGAAGAGCTTGCTGAACTGGATGCCTGCATCCTTGGCGTAGTTCCCCTTCACATGGAACTTGCGCTGGACGTAATCCTCCACAAGGACATAGATGGCATAGAGGTTCGCGTAGCTGCTGCGTGATTTGGAACCGCGGGTGGCCGAACGCGTCTTGATGTTGATGTACTGGAGCAACGGGCTGCGCTCGAACACTTCGTCGGCCGCTGACTTGAAGTGCTTGGCGAGGATCGCCTTGATCTCGGGTGTGAAGGCGTGGTCCATCGCTCAAGGCTCGAATAGGACCAAGTGCTGCGGACTTTCCTTGGGCTGCTCATAGGTCTTGGGCTTCCGGTGCAATTTCTCGCCGTTGTACTCGTCGCGGATCCCAAGCCGCCGCAGCCCGATCTTCATGTACTCCTCATCGATCTCGATGCCGATGGATTTTCGCCCAAGCGACTTCGCAACGAACGCCGTGGTGAACGTTCCGGAGAATGGGTCGAGCACGATGTCGCCGGGATTGGAACTGGCGAGGACGATGCGTTCCAGCAGGGTGGTGGGCTTCTGCGTCGGATGCTCCTCGTACTCTTCCATGCGGTAGCGCACGCGCGGGATGTTCCACACATTGCCGGGTACTTTCTGGGTATTGTACTGCGTGGGCACCGGCTTGCGGTAGTCGATCAGCTTGCGCTTGGCTCCGGTGCGGGCCTCCACCATGATCGCATCGGCGTTGAAGGTGTAGTCGTCCTTGTCCTTTACGCCGAAGAGGATCGGCTCGTACAACGAGCCGTAGTACCGCTTGGCCTGCACGCCTGAACTGTCATAAGACCAGATGATGCGCGAGAGGATGTGCGCCTTCGTGCGAACGTACAGGTCGAAGTGCGGCATGTTCTGCGTGGAGGTCATCAGGTAGAAGCTTCCGTTGTCCTTCAGCTTCGCGAGGCACAGGTCGATCCAACGCTTGCACCATTCCATGTAGGCCTCGTCGCTTGGCCATCGGTCCATGCGGCCGTTGAAGTTCTTGCCGATGTTGTAGGGTGGGTCGGCGAAGATCAGGTCCACGGACTTGTCGGGAACGAGCTGCTCCAAGGCGGCGATGGCATCACCGTGGATAATGGCATGGCCGTCGTGTTCGTGGACCGTGGCGGGGGCAGTGGCTATCAATGAATTCTTTAGTGCCATATCGCTTTGTCACGTGAAAAGGGTGTTCACAGCCTTGAAGATCGACTCAAAACGGTCAAGTGTTTCGCTTTCGAATGTCTTGGGTCCAACACCATCGGCCTCTTCGGTATGGTGGAGGACAAGCAGTTCGTTGATCTCTTCGAGGTAGGACATTAGGCGTTGCCGACTTCTTTGGCAATCGGAGTGGTGGCAAAGTAAGGGCGACACATGCCTTTGACCCGTTTCGACTTCCAGAATCTTGGCCTTGTGGAAAAGGTACAACCGCGAAGATTGGGTTCTTACATCCCTGTGCCGTAAGTTGTGCGTCCCTAAATGACTGAAATCCCGTCAAGCACTTCGAGCACATCAAAATGCAAGCTATTCTAATCCTCCTCAATGTTATCGGCTTAGTTGTGGCTCTCGGTTGGTGGTATACGGCCCCATCGCCTGAGCCCATCATCACGACATTCACGCTTGCCGGGGCGCTCGTTGCGCAATTCGTACGATCAAGCCGGAAACAGAAAACACCCAAGGTCGCGCAGAAACAACACAACACGCAACAGGTACAACAGACCGTTAATGTATACAGCGGGGCGAGACCCGGCACAAGCAGCGTAATAGAAGACATGCAAGACAAAAGCCTCGCGGAGAAGAAGAATCGAATCCGGATTCTGTTCATCGACGACGACACTAAGTTCAAGGTAGTGAGCATCCTGAAGAGCAATGGTTGGGTGAACACCAGAATTATCAAGGACGCCATGGTCGACGATGAGGCTGTTGTCCAATCCGATATCATCTTCGTGGACATCCAGGGTGTCGGGAAGTTGATGCAGTGCAAGGATGAGGGTCTAGGGCTGGCAATGCAGATAAAGCGCAAGTACAGTTCCAAGTGGGTCGTCTTGTATTCAGCCGAAAGTCATGGTGACCGCTTCCATGCTGCGCTCAAGGAAGTGGATTCATCGCTGCCAAAAAACGCGGAGCCGTTTGAATTCCTGGAACTTATCGAACAGTTCAGTCGCAAGTGAGGATGGGAACGGTGGTACACATACAGGCGTTGGATGGTCGAGTGCTCTACAGCACGTTGCCGAAAGCCTGTCTTCAATGTGCTAACTCGTGCAAGGTTCTGCACGCGAAGACAAGCTGCTCCATAAGTCGAGGAGAATCCAGGAGACATGGTAGCTTGGCCAACTCCGTTGTAAAGGTTTACTTGTGCTCGTCTGAAGAGGCAATGGTCCGAAGTTCTCGCATCTTCAAAAATCAAATGGAGATGTATCGCACCCTCGGACATGTCATCGAAAACTTGAAAGGCGAACTGGTCAGAGAGTCTAACAAGGATGTAACGCGAATAATCCATGACCTAACCTCGATTAACGGTCACTCCATCCAAGAACTATACAATCTAGTTCCACGCAGCGAACTCATAAGCACACATCGAGAGCAGGTCTCGGTGGTAAAGGACTACATCTCGAAAAACCTTGATGCAAGCGCCGCTGTGTTCCTTCGCATGGTGAGACAGAACGCCGCGATGAAGGCCGTTCTGAACGTATCGAACAAGCTGCATCAGGAGAACCCGGTCATAAGGCGGAAGAATCACTCAGTCCGGAACGTAGTGTTCTCGCTGCTATATAGCTTCCTACAAGACTTCAACGACCGGGACGTGACTATAAGGGTTGCCGAGAGTGGGGAACGACTGTTCTTCGATTACGACTCGATTCACGTCGTCCTGTACAACCTTTTCGAGAACGCCACCAAGTATGTCAAGAGCAACACAGCGATAGACATTCGGTTCAACGGGCACGAAGACTACGTGGACATCATCTTTGAGATGCAGAGCTTGAAGATCACTGACGATGACATGCGAACATTCTTTGATGAGGGAGTGAGGGGGCACTATGCCAATCAGATGAGCATCGCCGGGGAGGGAATCGGTATGAGCCGAGCCAAAGCTATTCTGGATATGCACGGAGGAAGACTGATGGTGGAGCGCAACTCTTCTCCATCAATGCGAAGCCAAGTTGAGGACATTCCTTTTGAGGCAAATCGTTTTGTGGTTAGGCTTGATCGCATTTCGGAGGATCAAGACCGTTCCATGGTCAAGCCAGCAGAGTTGGTCAATTACTGAGCATTTAGGTGACACTACATTAAATGGTCCAACCGTAATCCGGAAGTTGAGGGTTCAATTCCCTCCACCCCCTCAAGTAGATACCGTACCGGGGGTGTAGCTCAGTGGATAGAGCGCCGGATTGCTCTTGAACGGCGAGACGCGGAAGCGATCTCGCCGTTCCATTTCTGATCTTGCATTTCGCGTGAGCGATTGAAGCGGAAAGCCCACAGCCGGTAATCCGGCGAGGACTTGCAGCGGAAAGCGCGACCCGGAGGCTTTGCGGAGGGGCACGCCCAAACCCATCACATATTTCTTCTGTACTGTCCCCCAACCTCAAATCCCGCTCGCGTGTTCGTACGCCTCGTCCCTCGGCTACGATCACTGCGGCGGGACTTCGCGCTGCTCAGCATCGCCATCACATATTGCGTCGGTACTGTCCTCCTACTTCAAACATAGCAGCGGTGAGCTGCCCAAGCGAACAGTACTTCGTCGCCTCCATCAGCACCTCGAACATATTCTCATTCTTCACCGCCGCGTGCTGAAGGTCCTTGATCGCCTTGGCGCTTTCCTCGGCGTAGGCCTTCTTCAGGTTCTCCACCGTGGCGATCTGCGCCTCCTTCTC
>Ga0056914_10000781_pt1 | contig 25290 bp, 19 predicted proteins | sample TNRBio252014_DNA_FD_55168 | JGI IMG/M metagenome (GOLD analysis project Ga0056914, IMG submission 55168) | Wastewater treatment Type I Accumulibacter community from EBPR Bioreactor in Madison, WI, USA - TNR Reactor_6/25/2014_ DNA | ecosystem: Engineered > Bioreactor > EBPR > Anaerobic-Aerobic >...
TTGCCCCGATTGCCATGGATGAAGGCCTGCGCTTCGCTATCCGCGAGGGCGGCCGCACCGTCGGCGCCGGCGTCGTCGCTAAAATTATTGAGTAGTTTTACTATGGCTGAGCGGGCGCTGCCACGAACGTGGCTCCGCTTAGCCACCCCATTACAGGCCAGTAGCTCAATTGGCAGAGCAGCGGTCTCCAAAACCGCAGGTTGGGGGTTCGATTCCCTCCTGGCCTGCCATCTTTGCGATGGCATGTCCCGTTTCGCCCGCCCGCTGCCGTGGCGTCTCTCGCGCTGAAGCGCGTATAACCGAAATCCCGCATGAACCCACTGAAGCCTGAACCGCAATCCCCCCAGCGGAGTGATACGTTAAAGTTAGCCGTCGCTGGTGCCATCGTCCTGAGCGCCCTGATCGCTTTCTATGCCTTCGCGCCGTATTCGCTGCTGGTGCGCATCCTTGGCTTGTTGCTTGCCATGGGCGCAGCGGTCTTTATCGCACTGAAAACCGAGCGCGGGGCGGAGACGCTGGAGTTCATTCAGGGGGCACGCGCAGAACTGCGCAAAGTCGTCTGGCCCACGCGCGCGGAAACCACCCAAACCACGCTCATCGTCATCGCCATGGTAGTGATCATGGGCTTGTTGTTGTGGCTATTCGATATCCTGTTGTTGTGGCTTGTACGCTTGGTCACTGGCTAGCGGAGTAGCAGCTATGACGATGCGATGGTACGTGGTGCAGGCCTATTCCGGTTTTGAACAACATGTCAAGCGCTCCCTGCTCGAGCGGATTAACCGTGAGCAGCTGCACGCGCATTTCGGTCAGGTATTGGTGCCGACCGAGGAAGTGGTGGAAATGCGCGACGGTCAAAAGCGCAAAAGCGACCGTAAGTTTTTCCCCGGCTATGTGTTAGTGCAGATGGAGATGGACAGCGACACCTGGCACCTGGTGCGCAATACGCCCAAGGTGCTCGGTTTCATTGGCGGCACCAGCGATAAACCAGCCCCGATTTCGGAAAAAGAAGCTCACACCATTTTGCAACGGATCCAAGATGGCGTAGATAAGCCCCGGCCCAAGGTTCTGTATGAACCTGGGGAGATGGTGCGCGTCACGGAAGGCCCCTTCAACGATTTTGAAGGCGTGGTAGAGGAAGTGAACTATGAGAAAAGTCGGCTGCGGGTAGGGGTGATGATCTTTGGTCGCACGACCCCAGTGGAGTTGGAATTTAGTCAGGTCGATAAAGTCTCTCGCTGACCGGCCTTAGCCGGTTATTTTTCTGCTGTCCGTGGCGCGGGCAGCGTATTCGGGGAGCCGCAAGGCGTTCGCACCCGACAGGAGTCAATATGGCAAAGAAAGTTACCGCCTACGTCAAGTTGCAGGTAGCGGCCGCTAAGGCCAATCCCAGTCCGCCGGTCGGCCCCGCATTGGGCCAGCATGGTGTGAATATCATGGAGTTCTGCAAGACCTTCAACGCCCAGACGCAGCATCTGGAGCCGGGCTTGCCCATTCCGGTGGTGATTACGGTTTACAGCGACCGCAGTTTCACCTTCATCATGAAGACGCCGCCAGCCTCGGTATTGCTGCGCAAGATTCTGGGTCTGGACAAGGGCAGCGCCACGCCCAACACCCAAAAGGTTGGCACCGTGACCCGCGCCCAGCTGGAAGAAGTTGCCAAGACCAAACAGCCTGACCTGACTGCTGCTGATCTGGATGCGGCGGTGCGCACCATTGCTGGCAGCGCCCGCTCGATGGGCCTGAACGTGGAGGGGGTTTAAGTCATGGCGAAACTTTCCAAACGCATGCAGGCCATCCGCATCAAGGTGACGCCTGGCAAGTTTTATCCGGTTGCCGAAGCGCTAGGCCTGTTAAAAGAATTATCGGGCGTGAAGTTCCGCGAGTCGGTGGATATGGCCGTCAATCTCGGCGTCGATCCACGCAAATCCGACCAAGTGGTGCGTAGCGCTACGCTATTACCGCACGGTACCGGCAAGACGGTGCGGGTGGCGGTGTTCGCCCAAGGTGCCAATGCCGAAGCCGCCACCGCTGCCGGGGCCGATATTGTGGGCTTTGAAGACCTGGCTGAGGCGGTCAAGGCAGGCAATCTCGATTTTGATGTAGTGATTGCGTCGCCCGATGCCATGCGGGTGGTGGGTCCCCTGGGCAAGATTCTCGGCCCGCGCGGCCTGATGCCCAATCCCAAGGTCGGCACCGTGACCGCAGATGTGGCCGGTGCGGTTCGCAACGCCAAGGCTGGTCAGGTGCGCTACCGTACCGATAAGGGGGGCATTATCCATTGCACCATCGGCAAAGTGGATTTTGCCCCGAACCAGCTCCAGGAAAATTTACAGGCGGTGTTGCACGATTTGCAGAAAATCAAACCGGCGACCTCTAAGGGAATCTACATTCGCCGTGTGACCCTTTCCACGACCATGGGACCCGGTCTAGCGGTCGATCAGGCGACGCTGTCTTTCTGAATCCAGCCTCTGGGTCGCCACCGCGCGGCCGAGAGCAATCGAACTTTGGGCTGACCAGCAGAAAATCTGGTCGGCGTCAAAGACCGCAGGTGCCTTCGGGCTTAATCGCTAGCGGTTCGCCGCAGTAGCCCGCGCAGACGGCAAAGCCCCCCGGAACATTCCCTGGTCAGGCCGCCGTTCCCATGCTCCACAGTCGCTTGTGGAGCCGTAAAACCGCGAGGAAACGCAATGAGTCTCAATCTGGCGGAAAAACAGGCTGTGGTGACCGAGGTCGCCAAGGTGGCTGCCAGTGCGCACTCCGCGATTGCCGCCGAGTATCGTGGACTGAGTGTCACTCAGATCACTAACCTGCGTGTCAAAGCGCGGGAAACCGGCGTCTATCTGCGCGTCGTCAAGAACACCCTGGCGCGGCGCGCCGTGCAGGGTACTGAGTTCGAATGCCTGCAAAGCCGTTTGGTGGGGCCGCTGATTCTGGCGTTCTCCCAAGAGGACCCAGGCGCGGCGGCGCGCTTGTTCAAGGAATTTCTCAAGGAAAAAGCCAACGACAAACTGATCGTCAAAGCGCTAGCGGTCGGCGGGCAGGCTTTCCCAGCCAGTGAGCTGGATCGGCTGGCCAGCCTACCGACCCGTGATGAGGCAATCAGTCTGCTAATGGCTTGCCTACGGGCACCGCTCGACAAGTTCGCGCGGACTCTGAACGAAATTCCGGGCAAATTGGTGCGCACCATGGACGCGGTCCGGCAGCAGAAAGAAGCTGCCTGAGTGCTCCGGTCCAGCCCGCTGTGATTAAAATCAAATTGATAGCGTCCCTATCAGGAGTGAATGTGTAATGGCCGTTTCGAAAGCAGACATTCTGGACACCATCGCTGGCATGACCGTGATGGAGATCGTGGATCTGATCGCCGCCATGGAAGAGAAATTCGGCGTCACCGCCGCCGCCGCTGTGGCTGCTGCCGCGCCGGCCGCCGTGGCCGCCGCGCCGGTCGAGGAAAAGACCGAGTTTGATGTGGTCATGACCAGCTTCGGCGAAAAGAAGGTCGAGGTGATTAAGGTGGTGCGGGCATTAACTGGCCTAGGACTGAAGGAAGCCAAGGATGCGGTCGAGGGCGTACCCTCCACCATTAAGGAAGGCATTCCCAAGGCCGAGGCTGAGGATGTTAAGAAAAAGCTGGAAGAAGCCGGCGCCAAAGTCGACATCAAGTAAGCGGTACGCTTGCCACCGTTTCCGCGGGATGACGTTCGCGTTGTCCCCCGGTTTGGCGGATATGGACGGAACCGGCTGGCGATCCCAGGTCGCTGGCCCGTTTCCGTTGGGCTTCCTGACCGTATCCAGATCCGGTTTTATCCCAGCGAAACTCGGCTCCCGTTCTAAGCTGGCCCTTCGAGAGGATTCCTGATGGCTTATACGTTTACTGAAAAGCGCCGCATCCGTAAAGATTTCGGCAAGCGTCCCAGCATTCTCGAAGTGCCCTATCTGCTGGCGATCCAGTTGGATTCGTACCGCGATTTTCTGCAAGCCGAAACCTCGCCCGGTGAGCGCCATGAGGCGGGTCTGCACGCCGCTTTTCGCTCCGTGTTCCCCATTGTCAGCTATTCGGGCAATGCCCGACTGGACTATGTGAGCTACCGGTTGGGTGATCCGGTGTTCGACGTACGGGAATGCCAATTGCGCGGACTGACCTATGCAGCCCCGTTACGGGTGCGGCTGCGGCTGGCGCTGATGGACAAGGAAGCCGAGGCCGGCGTCCACAAAATCAAGGACATCAAGGAAAACGAAGTCTATCTGGGTGAATTGCCCCTGATGACCGATAACGGCACCTTTGTCATCAATGGCACCGAGCGCGTTATCGTCTCGCAATTGCACCGCTCGCCGGGCGTGTTTTTCGATCATGATAAGGGCAAGACCCACTCCTCAGGCAAGCTGTTGTTCTCAGCGCGCATTATCCCGTATCGCGGCTCGTGGCTGGATTTTGAATTCGATGTGAAGGACATCGTGTACGCTCGCATCGACCGCCGTCGCAAGCTGCCGGTGACCATTTTGCTGCGGGCGCTGTTTGACGAGCCCAATCCCAACGATCCCCAGGCGCGCAGCATCAACGAGCGGATTTTAGAGCTGTTTTTCGAGACCAACACCATCCGGCTCAACGAGGGTCAATTCAGCCTGGACTTGGTGCCGGAACGCCTGCAAGGGGAAACCGCCGGTTTTAACCTGCGGATTGGCGATCAGGTGTTGCTGGAAACTGGCCAGCGCATTAAGGCCAAACATGTCCGCGAATTAGTGAAGGCGGGTGTACAAAGCCTACCTATCCCCAGCGACTATCTGTTGGGCAAGATTCTGGCCCACGACCTGCGCGCTCCGGACACCGGCGAACTGCTAGCTGTAGCGAATGACGAGCTGACTGCTGAGAAGCTGGAAAAAATCCAGAACAGCGGGGTGACAGAATTCCAGACGCTATACGTCAATGACGTCAACCGTGGTCCTCATATTTCCAACACCCTGCGCGCCGATCCCACCCGCACCCAATGGGAAGCCCAGGTTGAAATCTACCGGATGATGCGACCCGGCGAACCACCGACTAAGGATGCGGCCCAACGCCTGCTGCAAGACCTCTTTTTCTCAGCGGAACGCTACGACCTATCCGATGTCGGTCGGATGAAATTTGACAGTCGGGTTAGTCATCGCCGGACGCCATTGCCTGGCGTACCGACCAAGGACCATCCGCCTGGCGTGTTGTCAATGGAAGATATCCTGGCCGTACTCAAGGTGTTGATCGATATTCGCAATGGCAACGGCGTGGTGGACGACATCGACCATCTCGGCAATCGGCGCATCCGCTGCGTCGGTGAAATGACCGAAAACGTCTTTCGCATTGGCCTGGTGCGCGTCGAGCGCGCGGTCAAGGAGCGGCTTAGTCTGGCGGAGGCCGAGGGTCTCACGCCGCAAGACCTCATTAACGCCAAACCAGTAGCCGCCGCCATCAAGGAATTTTTCGGCTCCTCGCAGCTATCGCAGTTCATGGATCAGAATAATCCCTTGTCCGAAGTGACCCATAAACGCCGGGTGTCGGCCCTGGGTCCGGGCGGCTTGACCCGCGAGCGCGCCGGTTTTGAAGTACGCGATGTGCACACCACGCATTACGGTCGGGTGTGTCCGATTGAGACCCCGGAAGGCCCGAATATCGGACTGATTAATTCACTGGCGGTCTATGCCCGCACCAATGCCTACGGCTTCCTGGAAACTCCCTATCGGCGGGTTGAGGACGGTAAGGTGTGCGAGCAGATTGACTACCTGTCGGCGATCGAGGAAGGTCAGTATGTCATCGCCCAAGCTAATGCGACGCTTGACCCCGACGGTCGCCTGATCGATGAGCTGGTGTCCTGTCGCCATCTGAACGAATTCACCATGGCCGCACCGGACAAGGTGCAGTACATGGATGTATCGCCCAAACAGATCGTCTCGGTCGCGGCGGCGCTGATTCCGTTTCTGGAGCACGACGACGCTAACCGCGCCCTGATGGGTTCCAACATGCAGCGCCAGGCGGTGCCCACCCTGCGGGCCGACAAGCCGTTGGTGGGCACCGGTATGGAGCGGATCGTGGCGCGCGATTCGGGCGTCTGTGTCATCGCTGAGCGTGGCGGTGTGGTGGATTCAGTGGATGCGGGCCGGATCGTGGTGCGGGTGAATGACGCCGAAACTGAGACCGGCGAGCCGGGCGTAGATATCTATAATCTGACCAAATACACCCGTTCTAACCAGAACACCTGTATCAATCAGCGCCCGCTGGTGCAAGTCAACGAAACCGTGGCGCGCGGCGATGTGCTGGCCGATGGCCCCTCTACCGATATGGGCGAACTGGCGCTGGGGCAAAATCTGCTGGTGGCTTTCATGCCCTGGAACGGCTACAACTTCGAGGACTCGATCCTCATTTCCGAGCGGGTGGTGCAGGAAGATCGCTTTACGACCATCCATATCGAAGAGTTGCAGTGCGTCGCCCGCGACACCAAGCTCGGCGCTGAGGAAATCACTGCTGACATTCCCAATGTCGGTGAAAACGCACTAGCGCGCTTGGATGAAGCCGGCATCGTCTTCATCGGTGCCGAGGTCAAAGTCGGCGATATTCTGGTGGGCAAGGTCACTCCCAAGGGCGAAACCCAGCTAACTCCGGAAGAAAAGTTGCTGCGAGCCATCTTTGGCGAAAAAGCCTCGGATGTGAAAGACACCTCGCTGCGGGTGCCGTCCGGCATGGATGGCACCGTCATTGATGTGCGGGTGTTCACCCGTGACGGCGTGGAGAAGGATTCGCGCGCCCGCCAGATTGAGGAAACCGAGCTGCGGCGAGTGCGCAAGGATATGAACGACCAATTGCGTATCCTGGAAGACGATTTGTACCAGCGGATGGAACGGATCCTGGCGGAACATCCAGCGGACGGTGGCCCTGAGGGCTTGCAGGCTGGCGCGATGGTCACCGTTGATTACCTGCGTGCGTTGCCGCGCGACCGCTGGTTTGAAATCCGGATGCGGGATAGCGAGCTTAATGATCAGCTGGAAAAAATTTCCCGCCAACTCGATCAGCAACGCAAGGATTTCGACAAACGCTTTGAGGAGCAAAAGCGCAAGCTGATGCAGGGCGATGACCTGCCCGCTGGCGTACTGAAAATGGTCAAGGTCTATCTGGCGGTCAAACGCCGGGTGCAGCCGGGCGATAAGATGGCTGGTCGGCATGGTAATAAGGGCGTGGTGTCGATGATCGTGCCGCAGGAAGACATGCCCTACCTTGAGGACGGCTCGCCGGTCGACATCGTATTAAATCCGCTGGGGGTTCCCTCGCGGATGAATGTCGGCCAGGTGCTGGAAACCCATCTGGGTTGGGCGGCCAAGGGCCTCGGTCGCAAGGTGGGACGACTACTGGACGCTCAGGCGCAGATCGGCGAATTGCGGGCCTATCTGGAACGCATCTACAACCAGGTCGGCCAGCAGCAAGTGGACCTCAGCCAGTTTGACGACCGGGAAATCCGCGCCTTATGCCACAATCTGCGCGGTGGCATTCCCGTCGCTACTCCGGTCTTTGACGGCGCGACTGAAACTGAGCTGAAAGAAATGCTGCGGCTCGCCGAGCTGCCGGAAACCGGCCAGAGCACCCTGTACGATGGCCGCACCGGCGATCCCTTCGACCGGCCGGTCACGGTCGGTTACATGTACATGCTCAAGCTGAATCATTTGGTGGACGACAAGATGCACGCCCGCTCCACCGGCCCATACAGTCTGGTGACACAACAGCCGCTGGGTGGCAAGGCCCAGTTTGGCGGTCAGCGCTTCGGCGAGATGGAAGTGTGGGCGCTGGAAGCCTACGGCGCTTCTTACACCTTGCAGGAAATGCTGACGGTCAAATCGGACGACGTTAACGGTCGCACCAAAGTTTACAAGAACATCGTGGACGGTAATCACCGCATGGAAGCCGGAATGCCCGAATCCTTTAACGTCCTGGTCAAAGAGATCCGTTCGCTGGGCATTAACATCGAGTTGGATCACGATGCCGCGCCGCCCCAGCGCAACGAGTGAGGCCAAAAGCTGATGCAGGAATCACCCCGCGCCCGCCGACGCGGGGAATGTCGCCGATCCTGCTCGCTTGCGCTAGCTGTTCTCGCCAGCGCCACGGCGCGAATACCCCGGGGACGCCGACCGCCTTACCGGGCGAGACAACGCAATTTTTGGGTGAATGACTGATGAGAGAGCTGCTGAATCCCTTCAAGCTGTTTGACGAGATCGAGGATTTCGACGCCATTCGGATTGGATTGGCCTCACCGGAGATGATCCGCGCCTGGAGTCGCGGCGAAGTCAAAAAACCCGAAACCATTAACTATCGCACCTTCAAGCCGGAACGCGACGGGCTGTTTTGCGCCAAAATTTTTGGCCCTAACAAGGATTTTGAATGTCTTTGCGGCAAATACAAGCGGCTCAAGCACCGCGGTGTGGTGTGTGAGAAATGCGGGGTCGAGGTGACTCTGGCCAAGGTGCGGCGCGAGCGGATGGGCCATATCGAACTAGCCTCACCCGTAGCCCATATCTGGTTTCTGAAATCGCTGCCCTCGCGGATTGGTCTGTTGCTGGACATGACCCTGCGCGATATCGAGCGGGTGCTGTACTTTGAATCCTATGTGGTCATTGAGTCTGGAATGACGCCGCTGGATAAAGGCCAACTGTTGACCGATGAGGCCTATCTGGATGCCGTCGAGCAGTACGGCGACGATTTTGACGCTCGCATGGGCGCGGAGGCGATTTACCAGTTGCTGCATGGCCTGGATTTGAAGGAGCTGGTGGTCAAACTGCGCCAGGAAATTCTGGAGTGCACTTCCGAAACCAAGCTGAAGCGACTCTCCAAACGTCTCAAATTGGTGGAGTCGTTCCTGCACTCCGGCAATAAACCGGAATGGATGGTGATGACGGTGCTGCCGGTGCTCCCGCCCGATCTGCGCCCGCTGGTGCCATTGGACGGTGGGCGTTTCGCCACCTCCGATCTCAATGACCTGTACCGCCGCGTCATCAATCGCAACAATCGCCTGAAGCGGTTGCTGGAACTCAGTGCCCCGGACATCATCGTTCGCAATGAAAAACGCATGTTGCAGGAAGCGGTGGACTCCCTGCTAGACAATGGTCGGCGTGGGCGCGCTATCACCGGCAGCAACAAGCGGCCCCTAAAATCCCTGGCGGACATGATCAAGGGCAAGCAAGGTCGATTCCGCCAGAACCTGCTCGGCAAGCGGGTGGATTATTCCGGTCGCTCCGTCATCGTAGTCGGCCCTACTCTGCGTTTGCACCAGTGTGGCCTGCCCAAGAAAATGGCGCTAGAGTTATTCAAACCTTTCATCTTCAGCAAGTTGCAATTCAAGGACATGGCCAGCACTATTAAGGCCGCCAAGAAAAAAGTCGAGCGGGAAGAGCCGGAGGTGTGGGATATCCTGGAGGAGGTCATCCGCGAGCATCCGGTGATGCTCAATCGCGCCCCCACCCTGCACCGTCTGGGCATCCAGGCCTTCGAGCCGGTATTGATCGAGGGTAAGGCGATCCAGCTGCATCCCTTGGTCTGCACCGCCTTCAATGCCGACTTTGACGGTGACCAGATGGCGGTGCATGTACCGCTGTCCATCGAGGCGCAGTTGGAAGCGCGCGCCCTCATGATGTCCACCAACAACATCCTCAGTCCGGCTAATGGCGAGCCCATCATTGTCCCGTCGCAGGACGTGGTGCTCGGCCTGTACTACCTCACCCGCGAACGCATCAATGCCCGAGGCGAAGGCATGATGTTCGCCGATGTGCGGGAAGTACACCGCGCTTATGAGAGTCAGCAGGTCGAACTGCACGCCCGCATTGAGGTGCACCTGCCGCGTGAGGAAGTCGATGCCGATGGCCAAATCCAGCGGATGCGAGGCCGGGTCAAGACTACGGTTGGTCGGGCGCTCCTCTCCGACATTTTGCCCAAGGGTTTACCCTTTGCCCTCATCAACCAGGCGTTGAAAAAGAAAACCGTTTCCCAGCTCATTAACGAATGCTATCGACGGCTGGGCCTCAAGGATACGGTGATCTTCGCCGACCAGTTGATGTACACCGGCTTTCATTACGCTACCCGTTCTGGGTCTTCCATCGGTTTTGAAGATTTTCAAATCCCGACCAAAAAGGCCGAACTGCTGGAGAAAGCCGAACAAGAAGTTAAGGAAATCGATGACCAATACAGCTCCGGCCTGGTGACCAAGGGCGAGCGCTACAACAAAGTGGTGGATATCTGGTCGCGCACCAACGACCAGGTCGCCAAGGCCATGATGGATCAGCTAGGGAGCGAGCAAGTCGTCGACCGCGCTGGGCACACCGTGCGCCAGCCGACCTTCAATGCGGTATTCATGATGGCCGACTCTGGTGCGCGTGGCTCAGCGGCACAAATCCGCCAACTAGCTGGCATGCGCGGCCTGATGGCCAAACCAGACGGCTCGATCATCGAAACGCCAATCAAAGCCAACTTCCGGGAAGGCTTAAGTGTGCTGGAGTATTTCATCTCCACCCATGGCGCGCGCAAAGGCCTGGCCGATACCGCGCTAAAAACGGCCAACTCCGGCTACCTGACCCGCCGCCTGGTGGATGTAGCCCAAGACATGGTGGTCACCGAACCCGATTGTGGCTCGCGGGAAGGCGTCTGGATGACGCCAGTCATTGAAGAAGGCGACATCAAGGATCCGCTGCGGGACCGGGTGCTCGGTCGGGTAGTGGCGCAAGATGTGTTCGCGCCAGGCAGCGACGAGATCGCCATTCCCGCCGGTGAATTGCTGGATGAGCACTGGGTGGCGCGTCTGGAGGCATTGCACATCGACCGCATTCTGGTGCGTTCCGCCATTACCTGCCACACCCGCTACGGCGTGTGCGCGGCCTGCTACGGCCGCGATCTGGCCCGCGGTCACCGGGTGAACATCGGTGAATCGGTCGGGGTGATTGCCGCACAATCCATCGGCGAACCCGGTACCCAGCTGACCATGCGCACCTTTCACATCGGCGGCGCGGCATCCCGCACCACGGTGACCAACAGCGTGCAGGTCAAATCGCGCGGCAAGTTGCGCCTGCACAAACTGAAAGCGGTGCGGCGGCCGGATGGCCACCTGATTGCGGTGTCGCGCTCCGGCGAATTGATCCTGGTCGATGAGCAGGGTCGCGAGCGGGAACGCTACAAAGTGCCTTACGGTGCCGAGCTGTCGGCCGAGGAGGACAGCATGGTGGAAGGCGGGCAGATCATCGCGCGCTGGGATCCCTACACCCACCCCATCGTGACCGAGGTGGCCGGCTTGGTGCGCTTTGCCGAATTTGAGGAGGGCATTACCGTCCAGCGCCATGCCGATGAAATCACCGGCCTGTCTAGTCTGGTAGTGATGGATCCCAAACAGCGCGGCGCGCTGGGTAAGGACAAGCGCCCGCTGGTGCGGCTGGTGGATCAATACGGTAATGATTTGTTTATTCCTGGTGCCAGCACGTTGGCGCAATATCCGTTACCGGCTGGTGCCATCGTCAATCTGGCCGATGGTGCCGAAGTGGCGGTCGGCGATGTCATCGCGCGCATCCCGCAGGAATCCTCCAAGACCCGCGACATCACCGGCGGTCTGCCGCGTGTCGCTGATCTGTTCGAAGCCCGCAAACCCAAGGAGCCTGCGATTCTGGCCGAGAAATCCGGCCTGATCGAATTTGGCAAGGAAACCAAGGGTAAGCAGCGCCTCGTGATCCGCGACAAGGACGGTGAAGTCCTCTATGAGGAGCTGATCCCGAAATGGCGGCATGTCGGGGTGTTCGATGGCGAGCATGTCGAACAGGGTGAAATGATCGCAGACGGCGAACCCAACCCGCACGACATCCTGCGCTTGCTGGGCGTGCAGGAGCTGGCGGCCTACCTGGTCAAGGAAATCCAGGATGTCTATCGGGTGCAAGGCGTGAAGATCAACGATAAGCATATCGAGGTCATCATCCGCCAGATGCTGCGCAAGGTAGAGATCGTCAATTCTGGCGATACGGTGTTTATTCCTGGCGAGCAGATCGAACGGGCCCGGGTGCTGGAAGAAAACGACCGGGTGGAACGAGAAGGCCGCATTCCAGCCCATTGGCAATCGATCCTGTTGGGCATCACCAAAGCCTCGCTGGCCACCGAGTCGTTCATTTCCGCCGCCTCCTTCCAGGAAACCACGCGCGTCTTGACTGAAGCGGCGGTGCGGGGCTTGCGCGATGATCTACGCGGCCTAAAGGAGAATGTGATCGTTGGTCGGCTCATTCCAGCGGGAACTGGGCTGGCTTACCATCTGCAACGACGCCAAGACTGGGTGCCCAGCCGACCCGCCAGCAGCACTGCCGCCCATCTGTTTGAGAGCACGGAAGCCGAAGCCAAGGCCCTGGTGGAAGACAAGAGCGACGAGGGTGAGGAAACGGCGGCTAAAGAGTAACGCGTTGCGGCCCCTGGTCGGCATGGCTATAGCAAGGCGGGAACGCACAGCGTCACCCGCCTTTTTCGTCGCACGCTCCCAGCTAGCGCGACCCTTTCCCTGCTTTGGCGGTGAGCTAAACGCATGACGCCTTTGTTGGAAACGCAGCATCTCGTCAAGCATTTTCGTGGCGTCAACGCCGTGGACGGCATTGACCTGGCGCTGCCGACCGGTAGTTGTTTTGGGCTGCTCGGCCCGAACGGAGCGGGCAAAACCACTACCGTGGAATTGCTGGAAGGGATTCAGCAGCCGACCCGCGGTGTGATCCGCTATCGGGGCGCACCACTCGTCAATGCGCGCTTCCGCCAGGACATTGGCATCATGTTCCAAGCCACGGCCTTGCAGGATTACATCACTGGGCGTGAAAACTTGCAGATGTTCGCTAGCTTCTATCAGCGCACCGCGTCGCTGGCTGCATTGATCGCCGACTGCGCGCTGGGTGAGTTTCTGGATCGCGACACCCGCAAGCTGTCGGGTGGCCAGCGTCAGCGCCTGCTGTTGGCGATTGCTCTGGTCAATGATCCAGAATTGCTGTTCTTGGATGAGCCGACCACCGGCCTCGACCCGCAGGCCCGCCGCAACTTTTGGGAGCTTATCCGCCGGATCAAGGGACGCGGCAAAACCATTCTGCTGACCACCCACTACATGGAAGAGGCCTATCATCTGTGTGATGAGATTGCCATCATGGATCATGGCCGGATCATCGCCCAAGGCACTCCGCGCGCCCTGTTGGCGGCGCATTTCAACGATACGGTGCTGCAATTGCCGCTCCAGGATTTCCCTGATCCAGCACCGGCGCTATCGCACCCCGTGATGCGCGGCCAAAACAGCGTGGAAATCCTGACTCGGGATGTCGATAGCGCCATCCAGGAATTACTGGCGCGGAACATTTCACTGGCCCGCTTGCAAATCCGCCCGCGCACCCTGGAAGATTTGTTTCTGGAACTTACCGGCCAGGAGTTGCGGGCGTGAACTTCAGACGCTTCTGGGCGGTATTTTTGTGCCGCAACCGGGAATTCTTGCGCGACCGCTCCAGCCTAACCTGGAACTTACTGTTTCCCGTGTCGCTGCTGGTCGGCTTTGCCATCGCCTTTTCTGGGCCAGGCTTGAGCTTGTATAAAGTTGGGGTGCTAGGCGCGGACGCTCAGCACCAGGACCACGCTTTTTTCCAGACCCGCCATATTCAGTTCATTTCAGTCACCGCCCTGCCCGCCGCGCTGACCAAGGTCGAACGCCATCAACTGGATATGCTGGTAGATCCTATTGGACAGCGGTACTGGATTAATGAGCAATCGCCCAAGGGCTATGTGCTGGAGCGGGTCTTACGTGGGGCGGGCGCGCCCACAGCTTTTAACAAGGAGCTGGTATCGGGCCAGCCGATCCGCTATGTCGATTGGATTGCGCCCGGCGTCCTGGCGATGAATATGATGTTCAGTTGCCTCTTTGGGGTCGGTTACGTCACTGTCCGCTACCGCAAGAATGGGGTCCTGAAGCGGCTGAAAGCCACGCCGCTGACTGCGCTGGAATTCCTGTCCGCGCAGATTCTGTCACGCCTTTGGCTGGTGCTGGCCAGCACCGCGCTGGTGTTTATCGGCGCTGAATGGGTGCTGGATTTGCCAATGCATGGCTCTTACCTGCTCTTGTTCATTGTATTTCTGGTAGGAGCGATCAGCTTGATTAGTCTGGGGCTGCTGGTCGCTGCTCGTTCCACCAGCGAAGAGCTGGCCGCTGGCCTGCTAAACGCCCTGAGTTGGCCAATGACCTTTCTCTCCGGGGTGTGGTTTTCTCTAGAAGGCGTTCATCCAGTGTTACAGCGCTGCGCCCAGTTCGCACCGCTCACCCATATGATCGATGCCGCGCGGGCCGTGATGATCGACGGAGCGGGTCTGACTGCGATTTCTGGACACTTGCTGGCGCTGACAGCGATGAGCATTGGCTGTATGGCCATTGGAACATGGTTATTTCGTTGGGAATGATTCATCACCGTCATGGTCGTAACCAGTGATCGCCAACCTTCGACGGAGGCCCAATATGCCATGGCTACCGTTTAACCTAGCGCTACCACGCCCGGAACATGCTTTACCGGGACGCTCTACTCCTCTGGTAACCGCCACGCGCCACGCGGTCCATCACCATCCCTTGCAGCCCCCCTTCCCGGCTACGATGGTCGAAGCTGTTTTCGGCCTGGGTTGTTTCTGGGGCGCGGAGCGGAAATTCTGGAGTCAGCCCGGGGTTTACAGCACAGCGGTAGGTTATGCCGGCGGATTGACGCCCAATCCCACGTATCAAGAAGTCTGTAGCGGGCGAACCGGACACGCTGAAGTCGTGCGCGTGATCTTTGATCCCGCTCTCATCAGCTACCAAGCGCTGCTGGAACTGTTCTGGGAAGCGCATGACCCGACCCAGGGTATGCGTCAGGGCCATGATATCGGCACCCAATACCGCTCAGTGATCTATGTCAGCGACGAAACTCAACATGCCGCCGCCTTCGCCAGCCGCGCTGCTTATCAGCAGCACCTCACCGCTGCCGGTCATGGGTTGATCACCACCGAAATCGCCGATGCACCGCCGTTTTATTACGCTGAAGAGGCGCATCAGCAGTATCTCGCCAAGAATCCCGGCGGTTACTGCGGCTTGGGCGGGACCGGTATCGCTTATCGGTACCCCTGCGGAGAATAGGCGGTTATAAGCGCCCATTGTTTAGCTCAAATAGCTCAAAGCGCCGGTTACGCTGGCGGAACCGATAACAAAGTATCCGCAAAGAGTGTGCTCAAATCCAGAATGGGCGTCTCACGGTCGTCATCCTTGAAACAGGACAAGGCAATGCGCGCCCAGCCCGGCCACTCGATGGGCAATGCGCACGCTTGCTGGTCGCGGACCCGCCGACGCGCTGGAATCACCTGCAACGGCAAGGCACCGTAACCTATATCCGCCGGAGTTTGGAAGGCGAAAATACCCACCATCCCTGGTACGTCGCAAGCCGATACCCCCCGTAGCCAAGCCGCCACGTCCATCACTGGCACGATGGCATCCTCCCAACGCAACACCTGCCGACAATAAGCAGGCGTATCGGGAATTGCAAATAACCTGGGTGCCTGAACGATATGGATCATCTCGTGTTCGCCCACGGCGGCCCACAAGCCACCTTCAAGCGCGAGCACCCAAGCCGTAGCTTCAGCCATTGCCTTCTTCCTGCTGGATATAACGCTGGCAGAAAGCCGCCAGACGCGCGGTCGTGGTCATGCAGCCTACGCTGTGCTCATCTTGCGTCACCAGCGCCTCCACAAGCGCTGCCGGCTGCGCCATGCAAGCCGGCAGCGGATAAAGGCGTGGTGAACGCGCCAGCGATTCCACCTGATCGCAAAGCAGGGCCAGTTGGTAGCGACCATCGTCCAATAACAAGCAAATCCGTCGACTGGCGGGTATTGCAGTGGTCATTCCCCATTCTTCTCCACTTAAGCAATAGACCGGCCACGCTTCGCCAGCGAGCACGATCACGCCAACCGCTGGGGCAATCGCCTCCTGTTGTTGCAAATCCAACACCGACTCCAAAGAACTGATTTCATGCTGCGGCAGAAAAAGCCGATGCTGACCAAAGCTCATCGCCGCTAAAACAAGCTGAGCGCCAGCAGCCGCGTCACGTATCGGAGTTTTCACCGCCATCCCCCGCCGCTCATGCCACTACACCCAAGGCATCACGAATGTTCTGGAGCAGCTCCTCATCGCTAAACGGCTTGGTCATGTAGAAATTGACTCCGACCGCCTCGGCTTCGCGCCGATGTTTAGCGGTGGAACGGGAGGTGACCATAATCACCGGCAGATGGCGCGTGTCTTCCCGCGCCCGGACATGGGAAGTCAGTTCCAGGCCGTTCATGCGCGGCATCTCCAGATCAACCAGCAGCAAATCCGGTCTTTGCGCCTCCATGATCGCCACTGCCTCCAATCCATCGCGGGCGGTGCGCACCTGATATCCGGCATCCTCGACGGCTTGCGCCAAAGCACGCCGGGCGCTCAAAGAATCATCCACCACCAGCGCCAGGTGGCGCTTGGGTTGGGGAGCAGCCGATGGGCGCGCCGCTTCAACCCGGGAGGAGGCAGCCTGCCCGGACAAGGGCGCGCGGAGCAGCTCCGGCAAATCCAGAACCGGCACGACGCTGCCGTCGCCGAGAATCGTCGCGCCGACAATCCCCTCCAGCTTGGGGAAGTAGCGGGCCAGCGGCTTCACTACCAGATCGCGGCTATCCATGACTTCCTGCACCAGCACAGCACGAATCGCTCCTGATGTCCCTTCCCGCACCAGCAGCAAGGAAGGATCGTGGCGCTCGCCAGTACGCCGATCCTGCTCTATGTCGAGCAAGGCGTCCAGGGCGGTGAGTTCGTAAAAATTATCGCCCACCTGATAGATGGACTTGGCTCCCAGCTTGCGGATTTCGCCAAGGCCAGCATAAAGCACCTGCTCCACGCCACGGCTGGAAATAGCGAAACGTTGGCCGTGAACGCGCACCATTAAGGCGTGAATGGCAATCAGGGTCACCGGCAGCCGCAATTCCACCAGGCAGCCGCGATTGGATTCGGAGCGAATCTGGAAGGTGCCCCGCAACTCGCGGATGCGGGTGTGCACCATATCTAAACCGATGCCCCGCCCCGAAACCTGCGTCGCTTCGGATCGGGTGGAAAAGCCTGCTGTGAGAATCAGTTGGCCGAGTTCCGTTTCGCCCAGCGTAGCGTCTGCCGCAATAAAGCCACGCTGGCGGGCAGTGGCGAGAATAGCGGCGTAGTTAAGACCAGCGCCATCGTCTTGACAGCGCACCACAATTGTATCGCCCTCACGTAAGAATGACAGGTTGATGCGCCCCACCGGTTCTTTGCCCAGCGCTTGACGCCTAGCGGGTAGCTCAATGCCGTGATCGACCGCGTTACGCAGCACATGCATCAGCGGATCGGTAATATCAGCCAGCAAATTACTATCCATCAGCGTTTCGCCGCCGCTGATGGTGAAATCAACCTCTTTGTCCGTTAGACGACACGTTTGGCGCACGCTGCGTTGCAAACGCGGCGCAATAGTTTTGACTGCAATCATGCGCGTGCGCAACACCGTCTCCTGGCTGGAACGGTGCAGGCGTCCCTGAGTGACCAGCAGGTTATCCAGTTCCGTCAAATCGTCGCGAATGTCCTGATCCAACGCGCGACTGTCGGCGGCGGCCTCCAGCAAGCGATGCGTCAACGTGTTAAATTCGTTATATTTTTCCATTTCCAAGGGATCAAAATCGCCTTGCTCCGTTGCCTGATCTACTAATGGGGCGATGCCGCGGATCTCCACTAATTGCTCTAGGTCGGCGGTCAGCTGCTGGAAAACCTGATGATGCGACTGCATCATCTTAGTCTGACGCAAAGCCTTGCGCGCCCGCTCCTGAATCTGGCCAGTCAGAATGATGGATTCACCCACCAGGCGCAGCAACTCATCCACCAAGGATGCCGGCACCCGCACCATGGCTTCAGCGGCGACTGGCTCTGCTCTGGCGGCCGGAGCGACGGGAGCCTCACGCTCGGTGGCTTCGGCAGGAGCCAGCGGCCGCAGCGGCTGACGGAGAATTTCATCCCCTTTGGGCAAGCCTTCGCGGTCGATGCGGTTGGCCCAATCCAGGATATTCTGCAAAACCTCGCGCGCGCCGGAGGGTGGCGCGCTCACCCCGACCAGCGCTTCGCTCATGGTTTCCAGACAGTCGGCGGCAGTCAGCAGCGCTTCGGCCAAGGGTCGATTGGGTAAAGTCTTGTGCTTGGAAAATGCCAGCAGAATATCTTCCATATGGTGTGTCAGATTGGCGATCCCACGCACTCCGACGGTATTGCCGGCACCCTTGACCGTATGGGCAATGCGCTGGGCCACATCTACGTCGCCCAGATCGCCCTCGCCACCGGCCAAACGCTGAATTGCAGCGGACAGCTCCGCCGTTTGATCAGGTAGTTCCTGTAGCAAACTGTCCAACAATTCGGGATTGACATCTTCTGGCAACGCCAGCGATACATGCTCCGGCAAGGCTTCCTGCAATCGCGTTTCGGCCTCGCCTTCCGGCAACGCCACCTTGGGAGCTATGAGTAGTGCCAGCAGCGCGTCAGCCTCCTCTGCTGGTAGCGGATTGGGCCAACTGGAATCCAGGAGATTGGCTACGAGTGCTTGGCACACCTCCCGGTCACTAACGGCCTGCAGATAATCCAGCGCCCGTTCGAGCCAGGTGGTGATGAGCTGGTACTCACCAGCCGTCAAGGGTTGCGACTGGGAAGAAAATGCCAACAGATTGTCGTTTAAACACACACAGGCCTGTTGCAAGCCACCAAAACCCATAGCGTTGGCGGCGTCTGCTAAACGAGCGATGCTTTCAGCGTAGCCCATCAACGCTTCAGATCGGGCGGCGGCTGCGCCCTCTGAACCGGTGGCAACCGCTTCAAGGTCTGCCGCCGCCAGCGCCATCATGCCCATTTCGGCCTGAAGCAATTCCACCAGCTCCTGTTCGGCTTCGGAAAATTCGGCGCTTTTCTCAGGCTCAGGCTCAGGCTCGGACTGCGCTTTAGCTTCCTCAAGCTCCGGCTCCGGTGTCGGCTCCGACTCCGCTTCAACTTCCATCTCTGTTACGGCATCGACGACTTCGGACTCTGCTATCGGTGCAGCATTTGCCTGTATCTGCGACGCCATTATGCCTAGCAGTCCGGCGTCTACTCGCAGCTCTTTTTCACTAGGCTCTTCCTCATCACTGGACACCAAGGCCTGTTCCAAGGGTGTTGCTGTTTGTTGCCATAAAGAGTAAGCCGTTTCGGCAGGGGACCTTGCCATCTCCACCGACGCAGCTTGTATTTCGGCTTGCCGTACGCTGCCTTCCTCTGGCGGCTCGGCCTGGTCCGGCCCCGCTTCTGCTATATCCAGCTCTTGTTCGGGTAAGGCTAAGGAGTCGAGCCAGCTCCTCTGCGGTTCCAACTGTGATTCCAGTTTTGGCTCCACGGTTGTTGCTATTGCTGGGGTTAACTCCTGCGGCGGTTGCTGCTCTAAAACCTCCTGCGTCGGCGGGACGCTAACCGCTTCTTCCAGCGCGCGGACTGGATCGACTAGCGCCGACTCCATTGCTGCGGATGCTTCCAACAAAGCCGCTTCTGGTTCTACCAGCACCCTGGCCACATCTGTGGTTTCGGCTTCCTCCAAAGCGGCTTCCGGCTCATTAAGCAAGGTGGTTGCCGCAGTCTCTGGCGATAATGGGGCTTCAGCGTCCGTTACAGGTGATAACGTCCATTGTTCCTGGGTCTGTTGCGCCGCGACGACTGGCAATTCGGCTCGGTCTACGCCTACCTCTGCGCTCTCCACAGAAACGGCTTCCGGCTCTTTGACGGATTCCGCGTTCCAGGGAGCTACCAGCTGCGCCTGGAGAACTGCGGCCTCCTCCTCAGGCAAGGGCGCAGGCCACGCTGGATTTTGCAGATGCCTCACCAGCGCCTCGCCCATTTCAATATCCGTTGGCGCGGAGAGATAACCAATAGTCAATCCTGGCCACTCTTCCAACAATTCACGGTGCGCATTCTGTAGTAGATCCGCTGGACGAGCGATGCACAGCAACTGTTCCTGAAAGCGAGTACATGTCCAATGCAATCCGCTCAGCCCCGCCGTCGCCGCCAGCGCGCCGATTTCTTGCACATGGGTCTGGTAGAGCGCGATGCCCGCAGCGACGATATCGGGATCAGCAGCGGTTTCCGCATCGGAGAACGCCTCCATCAGCACGTCAATCAGGGCGGCAATTTCTGCCTCCAAGGCGGTAAATGTCTCGTGCGGTAGGATCATCATGTTTAAGATCTGCTCACGGCAAGCGAGGAACCAGTCAGCCCGGTTGACAATCAGCGTATTACGCTTCCGCAGTCGGTAGCTTGAACACCCGCACTGCATCCACCAATTCCTTGGCGTAACCCACGAGATTGGTCGTGTATTGATTCTGCTCCAAAAGCTGCTGGCCAGTTTGCACGGTGCTACGCTGAATCTGCTGGGCGCGATCCAGCAAAGCGTTACTGACCTGGGCCTGGGCCTGAGAGCGTGTGGCGATCTCCTGCACCGATGCCACCAGATCAGACGTGGTTTGCTGAGTTTTCTTCATCTGATCACCAGCTTGTTCCGCCATGCGGCTACCTTCCACGACCTGGGTGATCGCCTGGTTCATAGCGTTCACTGTATCTGCGGTTTCCACCTGAATGCTGCTCACCAGCGTGGTGATTTGCGCCGTTGCCTCGCGTGCGTTTTCCGCCAGGCGCTGCACTTCGTCAGCCACCACCGCGAATCCGCGCCCGGCCTCACCGGCGGAGGCGGCGTGCATACTGGCGTTCAACGCCAGAATGTGGGTGCGCTCAGCGATGGTGTTAATCAGGCTCACCACACCGCTGATTTCTTGAGAGCGTTCACCCAGCCGCTTAATCCGCTTTTCCGTCTCGCGGATAGTGTCGCGAGTGCTGGTGATGCCATCCACTGTATTCACCACCGTTGCCAACGCCTTACGGGTGGTTTCGATCGCTTCTTCCGCTGTCAGGTTACAAGCGCGGGCCAGATCGGCGATATGATTCATGTCCTGCGCCGCCGCCGCCAGATCCACGGCAGCGCGTTCCACTTCCTGGCGCTCTTCGTTGGCCACGGCAATCACGTTATCCGATTGTGTTTTCACCTTGTCGGACGCAATGGCCACATCTTCGGACACTTGCGTCACGTTGGCCAACACCTTGGCGGTTTCTGACGTTAACAGATTCAAAGCATCGGCCATCGGGCCGGTCACATCTTCTTTCACTGGCACCTTAACTGTGAGATCGCGCTGGCTGAGCTGAGATACACCCTGCAAGAGGAGAATGATCGAGTCATTAAGATTTTCGTTTTCTTGTTCGGCTTGCACCAGATTGGTCAGGCGGTCATCCAACAGCCGATCAAAACCGCGCCCTAGTACCCCCAATTCATCTTCGCCGGTTAAGCTGGTGCGCGCGGTGAAATCACCCTCCGTCACGCGCTGCACTGCATTGGCGATGTCCTGCACTGGTTCAGTGATGGATCGATAAATCGTGACGCCCATCAAGCCAGCCAACAACAATCCCAAAACTGCAACCACGGTCATGATGATGCGGGTATTTCGGCTGGAAGCCACCGACCCGATAATGGTGTCACTTACCTCTTTAACCATAGATTCCCGATGCGGGCTCAGAAAACCGGTACGCAATTCTTCCAGCAATGCGGCCAAATCATTAGTGACGAACAAATTGAGCTTACCGCGATCACGTTCGGTGAACACCCCTTCGATTTGTCCCATCATTTCGTCCATGATCCCTTTTTGGTCTGCATGGAGATCCTTATGTTGCTCGTCTTTCACTGCACCGTGCCGCTGTTCAGTGGCATGAGGATCGATCATAGTATATTCCTGCCAAGCAGTTTGATAATCTGCTTTCAGCGCGGCTAACCGCTGGGCTCCCTGATCCCAGGAGACTGAGCCTATATTCACGTCATTGACCAAACCAAACAACCGATCCGTAAGAATATTTTCCAGCCGATCAAAGATGGTCTGGGACTTGAGAATTCCATCGACGCTAGTCAATGCATTATTGGCTTGAGTCAGGCCGAAGTAGCTGGAAAGGCCGACGACCAGTAGCATTCCCGTCAGCACAGCGATCAGCACAAACAGGCGCACACCAATTCTTAAGTTACGCATAGCATTCTCCGTTAAAAAATAAGTCGTCAGACCCATAAGCGGCTAAAGCGCACTCACTCCATGATCTTGCATGGCGCGTTGCCTAGGCAGATCCTCCCGCCCATGGGACCAATCCCCTTGATGGCAAAAACATGGAGAGCGACAGCCCCACTACAGATACAGATTGCTTTAAGTCGCTAGGGAGGCAAAAAAGCCGCGATGATCGAATTCCAGCCAGAGGATTTTCCCCTCTCTATAAACCGCAGCCACATAAGCCCGCAACGCGGTTGGCAGCGGCGGCGACTGCGCCAATGAGTGTTCCGTCTTTGCTAGCTGCGGCATGTTTTCCACAAAGAGGCCGACTGCGTCGTCACCTGTATCCAACACCAGTAGATAGCGTTTGTCCGCAGTAGAGGCTTCCAGACCCAGACACAAGGGCAAATCGAACACCGGCACCAGGTTGCCACGCAGGTTAATTAAGCCCGCCAACCACCGTGGCGTCTGTGGAACCACATAAACCGTGGAGCGCTCGACCACCTCACTCACGGTGTCCTGGCCAATCAAAAACCCCAGATCGCCGATGCGAAACCCATAACGCGCCCGCTGGCGAGGCGCGGATTTAAGACCGGCAACCGCTCCATGCGCGGGTTTGAAACGGCCAAGCGCCATACTGGGTTTCAGTAAGCGCGGATTTTCCTTTACCCCTTCCCGTGCCATAGTCCAGCCTCGCACCGGCTCTTAAATAAAATCAGAATAACCCTCTTTCTTACGTCAGGAGAGGATCAGCGAAATGCTTTTAGTTGATCAATGATCTCATCAGCTGCATAGGGTTTCGTGACATAACCCTTGCCCCCTTGCATCTGCGCCCACAGACGATCCGCTTTTTGGTTCTTGCTGGTTACAAAAATGACGGGGATACTTTTTGTTTCCCCATCGCCAGCCAAGGCGCGGCAAGTTGCGAATCCATCCATATCGGGCATGATGATATCCATGAAAATCAGTCCTGGCTTTTCCATTTTTGCCTTTTCAATGGCCTCCTTGCCGTTGGTGGCGCTGATCACGATAAAACCAGCTTCCACAACAATATCTCTGATATTTTTTAAATCAGCCGGAGAATCATCCACCACCAAAACCTTATTAAGCGCCATTTTCTAATCTCCACACTCAAATCGGCATCATTCAAGTCGAACTCAATGAATAGCCTTGGTCAAACATAACCCTTTTGGTTGCGGCCAGGGTTTCCTGTCATAACAATTATCAAAAAGCCTTTCATTTTAGGTATTTTTTCACTACCTTCTGGAAGGTGTCCTGCTTGACGGGCTTGGTCAGATAAGAATCACAGCCTGCCAAGGCCCCTTTGACCCGATCAAAAGGAGAGGACTTACTGGTTAACATAATCACTGGGGTCTTTTTTCTGGCTTTGTCTCTTTTGATCAGCTTGCAAATCTGGTAGCCATCAATCCCCGGTAAAACCACATCCAGAAAGATCAAGTTGTAATTTTTATGGCTAAAAAATTCAATACCCTCTTCTCCCGTCGCGGCGGCGTCCACATCAATGCCAAAGAGCTTGAGTTCGATTTCGAGCTGTCTACGCACTGGACTACTGTCGTCCACCACCAGAGCCGTATACGCCTTGTGGCTACTCGAAACATCTCCTGCAATTTTTTCCGTAAGTTGTCCAACGATCTTTTCTTTAATCTGATCCAGGCTTCTGGCTTGTTCCGGCAGGGTTGGCAACGGTAGCGGCGCTTTTTTGCCTTCATCCACACCGATGATGCGCTCCTGCTGATGGCCCTGCAAGTTCTGCTGGGCAACCTGATCAAGGGTATTGATCACGCGGCTGGCGACAAAAGGACGTCTGACATAGTATTTCGCATTGGAAGACTGCTCTTTCGTCACCATAATAGTCGGTATGGTGGTGGCCCCTTCATGCAGATGCAGCGCCTGCATGGCCTGTGGATCATCAGCATCGACCAGCAGGATTTTAGGTGCATCGCCAGGCATGGCGACTGTATAAGAGTAGGCCCGATACTGGGAAAGCTTGAAGATATTGCGCAACACATTCCGCTCGGCTTCCGTAATGCCGATCAGCGCCACCGCGTAGGTTTTTTTCTCCATTATTCTACCCCCATCGCAAAGTGCAGAGCGTCTGCCTAAGCCTGCACGGCTGTATTACATTAAGCCATGCGGTATTCCATGATCCAACGACCGGCGCTCTAACAAGAAAGTTACTAGCAGAAAAAAAGTTATGCACGTCGGGAGCTAGCGTGCAGCGCAGATCCAGCAACCGGCGCTGCAGAACCGAAACAACGGATCGAATCGACCAGACGATGGTTGCAGGACCACCCAACAGCGCCATGCTCTTTATTTTAGCCTAAACCCACAAATTACTAATGATAACTTTCTGACTAGCAAACGATAAATAACCTGGCTTTATTCATAAGCCATTGGTTCTAATAAGGCACAACCATGTGGCGGCGGCAACATCAGACCCGTAGGCAATAAAATGTACCTGCTAAAACAAATAATAAAATCACTGCCTTGCATTTATAGGTAAACCCTAACTTGATGCTGCTTTGCAGGCCGTCCACAGCCAACAGGTGATTTCCGGTTTAGCTTTTTTACATTATAGCTGGCAAGATGCCAAGCTGTGCCAAAGCCTTCCCCATGGGACTTCAGGTAACGGCCATCAAGCTCCACTCGCCTACACACATTAACCGAGCTATCTAAGCCTTGCACCAAGAAAATGCATCATTAAGATACCATTGTAACTTAAATTTTAAGTATTACAATATTTCTCCAGGCGAGCTTGGATAAGCTCTATTAAAAAAGCAAGGCAAGGGTTCTTATGTTGCATCGCAATATAGCAATGGCATGAAGATCCAAGTCGCGAGCGTTACGCAAGTAGGGGATTAACAATAACGGGAATAATGGCGTCCCCAAGGGGATTCGAACCCCTGTTACCGCCGTGAAAGGGCGGTGTCCTAGGCCTCTAGACGATGGGGACAGACAGCGGAGTAAACAACCCGTCAATGATAACGACGTTTGGTGGTGGTGGAGCCAGACGGGATCGAACCGACGACCTCCTGCATGCCATGCAGGCGCTCTCCCAGCTGAGCTATGGCCCCGTTTACCGG